>Ga0272444_10004262_pt1 | contig 12655 bp, 3 predicted proteins | sample SSMForm13_FD_201033 | JGI IMG/M metagenome (GOLD analysis project Ga0272444, IMG submission 201033) | Marine sediment archaeal communities from Little Sippewissett salt marsh, Falmouth, MA, United States - SSM-Form-13 | ecosystem: Environmental > Aquatic > Marine > Wetlands > Sediment ...
AAGAAACCGGATTGCAATCAACTCAGATCAGGGAAACGGTGAAATTGCTGGAAGAGGGGGCAAGCGTTCCTTTTATTGCTCGCTATCGTAAAGAACTTACAGGAGAACTGGATGAAGTGCAGATTCGCTTGATTCAGGAACGATTGCAATATTTAAAGGAATTGGATGAACGCCGACTGACTGTTCTCAAGTCGATTGAAGAACAGGGGAAATTGACTCCTGCATTGAAATCTCAGGTTCTGAGTTGCCGACAGAAAACCGAACTGGAAGATCTCTACCTCCCTTATAAGCCAAAGCGACGTACGAAAGCGACAATTGCCAGAGAACAGGGGCTTGAACCTTTGGCACAACAGATTTTAACAGCATCGACCAGTGCATTGGATCTTGACGCTTTAGCCCGGTCGTTTATTGCCGCTGACACGGAGCTTGAAGATACAGCAAACTGCTTGCGCGGTGCCGGCTACATTTTGGCTGAACGTTTTGCCGAGGATCCGGGTGCTCGGTCTATTGTCCGTGATCAGACCCGGGAAAATGGGTGGTTCTGTTCCCGGTCGGTGCGTGGCAAAGAAGGAAACGTCAGTAAGTATGAGATGTATTATGACTATAAAGAAGCACTCAAAGACATTCCCTCTCATCGGATGCTGGCCATGCGTCGTGGTGAGAAGGAAGAAGTCCTGATGCTTCATATCGAGGCTCCGGAAGAGCAGATTCTCACTATGCTGAGAAACCTGTTGATCCCGGTCGGTCACCCCTGTCAGTCCTGGCTCGGTGATGTTGTTGCTGACGCATATCAAAGGCTCATCGCGCCGTCCATAGAAATCGAATTGCGTTTATCGGCCAAAAAGACTGCCGATGATGAAGCTATCCGCGTTTTTGCAGAAAATCTCCGCAATCTCCTTCTAGCTCCGCCGGCGGGCAGCCGACGTGTTCTCGGAATTGATCCGGGTCTGAGAACGGGTTCAAAATTGGCTGTTGTTGATGGAACCGGACGATTCCTTGAGCATGTCACAATTTACCCTCACACCGGGTCGGGACGAGTCGAATCGGCAGCGAAAGAACTTATGCGCTTGATTGAAGTTCACAAGGTCGAGATGATCGCGATCGGTAATGGGACGGCTGGGCGTGAAATGGACCATTTTGTCCGCCAAACCCTCAAACAGAAAGCGTTAAAGTGTCCGGTCATTATGGTCAGTGAGGCGGGGGCAAGTGTTTATTCCGCCTCTGAACTCGCCCGGGAGGAATTCCCGGATATTGACCTGACGGTCAGGGGTGCGATCTCTATTGCCAGGCGGCTCCAGGATCCTTTGGCGGAACTGGTCAAAGTTGAGCCGAAGAGTATCGGTGTCGGCCAGTATCAACATGATGTGAATCAGTCTGCGCTTAAAAAAGCATTGGAGGATGTTGTTGAATCCTGTGTCAACTATGTCGGCGTCGATCTGAATACGGCGTCATGGGCTTTATTGAGTTATGTTTCCGGGATCAGTGAGAATTTGGCAAAGAGCATTGTCAGGACACGGGATGAACAAGGAGCTTTTATTCGACGAAAGCAGTTGCTTCAAGTTCCGCGTTTTGGGCCCAAAGCTTTTGAGCAGGCAGCTGGGTTTCTGCGTATTCGCAACGCCGAACATCCACTGGACAATACTGCCGTTCACCCCGAACGATACCCTCTGGTGGAGCAAATGAGCAAGGATATCGGGGTAAGGTTGAAACAACTGGGCAGCGATCCCTCTTTACTGGAACAGATAGATCTCCAGCGCTATGTCGCCGACGATGTTGGTCTGCCGACTCTGCACGATATCCTGAGAGAGTTGAAAAAACCGGGCCGTGATCCACGCGAAAGTTTCACAACAACAAATTTTCGTGATGACGTCATGGAGGTTGCGGATCTTGAGGAAGGGATGTCCCTGAATGGGATTGTGACCAATGTTGCGGCCTTTGGTGCTTTTATCGATATTGGTGTTCATCAGGATGGTTTGGTTCATATCAGTCAACTGGCAAACCATTTTGTCAAAGATCCTAATCAGGTGGTCAAGGTTGGTCAACAGGTTCAGGTTCGGGTCCTGTCTGTTGATATGCAGCGAAAACGGATTGGATTGAGCATGCGCACTCAAAAACAGGGCGATGAAGATCGCCCTGTGAAGAAGAAATCAGGACAAGGTTCAGGAGAATCGCGAAAACCACCGCAACGGGTTGAGACTGCTTTGGCTGCGGCACTGGAACGTTCCGGCATTCGAGTGAAGAAATAAAAAATTTGTGTGCCATGCCCCATACTTCGGTTCCTGTTGTTGTCTTTTGCTGTTCGCCATCAGGTGCCTTCTTAGCATTTGAAAATATTGAGCTGACCATGTCTGATAATGGAACATGATTTGAGCATTCTAGGTAGTCGGAAGAATTCAATTATGATATTCGGGGACATGATATTCGGGGACATAATACCAATTTAAAAAATTTGACGGCACAGAATGATTTCGCTAGGCTGTCAGTCACATCTCAATAATATGAAATGATGCCGATCCGGAGGGGGAAATGGCTCGTTTTGCACGTCTGGTTGTCCCAAACCATCCACATCACATCACCCAGCGCGGTGTCCGTTCCATGGACATCTTTGCTGATGATCAAGATCGACTCACCTATTTACAGATCATGGCTGAAGAAGCCGAACGGTCGGGCGTGACCTTCCTGTCCTGGTGCCTGATGACCAACCACGTCCACCTGATCGCTGTTCCCGAAAAAGAGAATTCCCTGGCACGCACCATCGGCGAAGCCCACCGTCGTTATACCCGGATGAAGAATTTCACGGACAATGTAAGGGGTTACCTGTTCCAGGGACGTTTTGGTTCCTGTGTACTGGATCAGCAGCATCTTCTGGCCGCAGGCCGCTATGTGGAACGCAATCCTGTTGCGGCGGGTATGGTTGAGTCGCCTGTTGATTATCCCTGGTCGAGCGCCGGTTACCACTGTGGCAGAATTAATCATGACCCGCTGGTCCGAGAGCGATGCTTGCCTGAAATGGTCGATGATTGGTCAACCTTTCTCCAGGCAACGGACGAAGAGAAGGACCGCATGATTCAAAAAAAAACGAAAACCGGTCGCCCATTGGGTGGGGATCAATTCGTTTTGCATCTTGAGACCTTAAGTGGTCGTCAGCTGATGCTGAAAACGGCAGGGAGGCCGAGAATTGACAGGAAATAGGGATTATGTCCCCGGAATTCAGGGAGAATTACTCAATGTCACTGGCCACTGGCTCGGTGGCGCATTGGCTCAAACTTTTATATGACTTGCTTGGATTTTGCCGACCAAAGCTACATTTGGAGGGTAAAAATGATGAGGTTTAATGCATGAGTGGCTTATATCTACTGGCATTGATTGCAATTTGGATTTTTGTAGGCTGGGTTATCTATCGCTTCTTGAGACGATGGCAACCGACCGATCTGGCACTAAAAATCATACATATCGTTATTGGAATCATGCTTTTTTCAGTTTGGTTTGGCGGAGCCTTCTGGGAGGTAGCCGGGAAAAAGATGTATTGGGATGCCAAGGTGAGGGAACTGTGTACGATTGATGGTGGCGTCAAGGTTTATGAGACAGTGGCGTTGCCTGCGGAAATATTTAATCGATGGGGGCAACCAAATTTTTATGGTCCAGATAAAGACGAGGATTTGCTAAGTAGATTTTTACTCAAACAAGAAACAAAATATTTAAGAAATGAGACTAAAAGCCCAGAAATATTGAGACATCATTTTCGTGTTTTTCGACGGTCAGATGGAAAATTATTAGGTGAACAGATTACCTACGCTAGGCGGGGAGGGGATTTGCCCGGACCGTGGCATGTATCGTCTTTTAGCTGTCCAAATATTAAAGAAAAAGGTCTTTTAGAAGTTATTTTTATTCATCCAAATTAACAAGAAGGGGGAACGCCTATGTCAATTTGCGATTTATTTAAATATGCTGAGCTTGCACAAGCCTCATATGCAGATCTTTTTTCTGGATCAATAGATAATACAGCACAGGTTGCGCTTCAAGACCAATCAAAGATGACGCTTACCCAAGTCGCCACCTTTGCTAACACCTACACAGTCATCGACCAATATAACGATCCTTCCAGCGGCTTATCCGTCACTCTATTTGTAGCTGCCGGCGGTCAACAGACCGTTGCCATACGGGGGACCACTGATCTCCTTGACCTTGCAACCGATATCATCGATATCGCATTGCTTGGAACGCCCGAATACCAAGCCCAATATGCTGCTTTTTCTGCTAAAGTGCAGCAGTGGCTATTGAGCGGTGATCTTCATTCAGGGTTTACTGTGACCGGACATTCCTTGGGTGGTTTTCTGGCACAGGCTTTGGCTGCGGAGTTTGATTCTGACGTATCAGCAGCTCATACTTACAATGCCCCTGGTTTTTCTGTTGATGGAAGTGTCACAAATATCGGGACGGAACTTCTGGATATTTTCGGGATTGTTGATGCCACCATACCGAACGATAAAATATTTAACGTCAGAGCCTTTGAAGGCATTTCAGCAACCGCCGGATTGGGTCAGATGCTCGGATCGACCCAGCTTGTTTCCATTGAGAGCCAGTCTCCCAACCTGATTGCTAACCACAAAATAGAGCATCTTGTCGATTCCCTTGCAGTCCATGACCTGTTTGCACAAGTGGATTCCAGCCTGACTACAGATGAGGTTACCGGCATTATTCAGGCATCGTCAAGCGAGGCCGACCACACCCTCGAATCAGCCGTCTCATCGTTGGGAAAATTGCTGGTCACCGGGTTTACCCCGCGCACCGGCAAAGAATACGACACCAACCGTGACGATTTGTATACCGATATAGAAAGCATAACCACCGTATTGGACGAGATGGGCGACACTTCCGGCCTGAGCATCGAAGCCTTAGCTACAACCGATACTGATGGCAACGTCACTTCTTTCTCCCCCACCGCCATCGAAACCCAAGCCCGTACCGACATCGCCTACCGCTACGCCCTGGCCAACCTCAACCCTTTTGCTGTTGTTGGTGCGGACTATACCAACTTCAATCAGAACGGCGAACTCGATCTGTATGATCCAGCCACCGGGCAAGGGCAGCTAAGTAACATGTACCTGACCTATCGGGCGGAAATGCTTTCCTTTTTGATCGAGAAGAACATCCTTGACGGATACAACGAATCGACCATTCACTTTGTCGATATGGGAAGTGGTGAAGAGGTGGTTCATGCTGGTCCGTATATTGTCCCGCAGAGAAAGGTTGTTTTCGGCAGCCACCAGGGAGAGGTGTTGGAAGGACAGAAGTCCTCCGAGGAGCATCCATACATTGGGGATGCTTTCAATGATGCACTTTTCGGTGGTGGTGGGCAGGACACCCTGAATGGGTATGGCGGGGAAGATTACCTCGAAGGAGGAAAAGGCCGAGATACATTGAACGGTGGAGATGATAACGACACTTTCTATATCCAGGGTACGGATGCTGATTATGACATTTTTAATGGCGATGGAGGTGCCGAAGATACCATCCTAGGTAGTGATGGCAACGACACCATCCGGGTTCAGCAATTCAATGCAGACAACTCCATTGAATTCATTGACGGTGGTGGTGGGACCGATATTATTGCCGGTACCGATATGGGCGATACCATCGATCTTTCTGAAACCGATTTAAACAATACCATCGACCGTATCGAAGGAGGGGCAGGCCAGGATACCTTGACCGGCACAGATGGGGATGATGTTCTGTATGGCGGGACTAAAGAAGCCGAAGAAGATAATGCCGTTGATACCCTTAACGGCGGTATTGGAAACGATGAATACCATGTCGGCAACGGCGACATTATCAACGATTCGGACCATCAGGGAACCATATGGTTGAACGGGCAGCAACTGCCGAACCTGACACTGACACAATCAGCGGAAAACAGCGACATCTACAACACTGACGCCTACATGGCTCAGCTTGACCGAGATACCGGTTCTCTCATCGTCCATGACCGCACTGGAAACCTCAGCTTCACCATCGAAAATTTCACCTCCGGCGGGTTCGGCATCAACTTACAAGACTATACGGCACCTCCAGTTACCTTTGATGGCACCCTGACCGGCACAGCAGAGCATGACGAGATGGGTATCATCAACCTTGGTCCCGATCAGACCAATTGGGAGTTGGCCTACACCTCCTTCCCGGATGGCGTCACCAGCAATACGCCATTTTTCACCACCCCGCTTCCCACCATTGCTCCTCATTTGTCAATCACAGGTGGAGATTCTGGTGATTTTCTGTTCGGTTTTCAAAGTTATGATCATATCGATGGTGGCGATGGTAGTGACGTCATCATGGGCTATCTGGGTACTTGGTCCGGTACCGAACTCACTATGACCGGACCTCTGGAAGGGGATTGGATTGAAGGTGGCAGCGGCAATGACTGGATTCAGGGCAGCGGGGGCGACGACCAGATCTTCGGGGGAGCGGATAACGACATCATCCAGAGCTATGACGGTGAGGATTATCTTTCCGGCGATACCGGCAATGATGTGCTTGCCGGGGGCGCTTATGATGCAATTCTGGATGGCGGCGAAGGTGATGACGCCCTGTTCGGCGACGGATATTTCACCGGTTCCAGCAGTGTAACCACGGATAATGTCGACAGCCTGGGCATGACCTTTACCTATGCCGAGGAAGGTTATGCAACCAGCTATAACTCGATCAATTACAGCATCCACAACGATGCTCCAGACCCGGGTAATGATGTCCTTTCTGGCGGTCTGGGACGGGACTGGCTTGAAGGTGGAGCGGGAAATGACATTTTGTTAGGTGGCGATGATGCGGATTCTTTGTTCGGCGGCATCGGCAATGACAATCTTTCAGGTGGAACCGGCAATGACTGGCTGGTCGGTGATAATGGAGATCTGACCGGAACCGGCAACGATGTCCTTTCGGGTGGAGACAACGACGATCTGCTTTACGGGCTTGGCGGTGATGACGTTCTCCATGGCGATGGCGGGAATGACCAACTGTTTGGTGGAGAGGGAGCCGATATTCTCAATGGGGGCGATGAGAATGATTATCTCTCCGGTGGTAGCGGCAACGATACCCTTATCGGCGGCCGGGGAGTGGATACTTTGGAGGGAGAGGACGGTATCGATAGATATATTTTATCGGCGGGTGACGATGTCAGCTGGATCGCCGATTCTGGAGAAAATATCATCGAATTCACCAGTGTCTCTTCTATTGAAGAACTATCGGTAACCTACGTGAGTATAACTGGGGATGCGGCAACTCCCGACCAGAACGGCAACAGTCTGTGGATTGAATATGGATACGGCGATGTGGCGATTATCGAAAATGGAAGGATGAACGATTCTCTTCAATTTACACTGGGTAATGGCAGAATTTACAGCACGGCAGATATTGTAGACACTGTGGCCGATAACATCCAGGGAACCGAAGACGACGATACGATATTCTCCGGCGGTGGTGATGATACGCTGTACGGTAACGAGGGAAATGATCAATTATTCGGTGAAGACGGTAATGACATACTCTATGGTGGCTCGGGGAATGACTCACTTTACGGCGGAACAGGTGACGACAAACTGAAAGGGGATAGTGGTGAAAATGCTCTGCATGGTGGCAGCGGTAATGACATTCTGACAAGTAATCATGGAAGTGATTTTCTTCTGGGGGGAGAAGGCGACGATGAATACAATATGTACGGTTACGGTCATGATGTTATTGAAGACACGGATGGGCAGAGCCTGGTCCGTTTTTCAACCATGTATTCTGACCTCAGGTATATCTCGTATGAAAATGGTCAAATTGTAGAGGACTCAGATGGCACTGATCTGCTTATCGATTTTGATCGGGATGACCATTCGCTGGTTATCAAAAATGGGCGCGATACCAATCTTGCTTTCAGATATCTGTTCATTGGCCAAGAAGAGATCAGTCATATTGATTTACTGGATATGGTGGGTGAAACAATCAGCGGATCGGACAGCAGCGATACAATTGATGCCGGTGGAGGCGACGACAGCGTGAATGCCGGAGCCGGAGCGGATACCGTTTATGGCGGCTCGGGAGACGATGTCCTGCATGGCGGCGTGGGGGATGATGTCCTTTGGGGAGAAGAAGGGAACGACACTCTTTACGGCGATGAAGGCGACGATGTCCTTGACGGCGGTGAGGGCGATGATGTCCTCTCGGGAGGTGCAGGTAACGATACTCTGCATGTCAGCGATTGGAGATATGAGTATCAAAATAATACCTCATATCTGATCCCGGATGAGCCGGGATTTGACGGTGGGGAGGGCGAGGGGGACAGCCTGGATCTGTCTTCCGCCCTCGACAAAATTGTTATGGAGCACCTCTCGATCGATTATGTTTCGGCGGATTTAGCGGGTGGAGCATTCCCCGGTATCGAAAACATACATGGTTCGGAATTCAATGATTTGCTTAGTGGCAATGCTGCGCCAAACATACTTTTGGGGCGCGGTGGGGACGATATGCTGCAAGGCCGAGAGGGCGCGGATTTACTGGATGGGGATGAAGGATTTGATATCTCCATTTATGCGGATTCATCCGCGGGTATACTGGTGAATCTTCAGTCGGGGGACACCGGCGGTGGAAACGCTGAGGGAGATACTCTCGTGGACATCGAAGGAGTGATCGGTTCGGCTTACGCTGATCTTTTGACCGGAGATGATCGAGACAATTATCTCTCCGGGGGGGATGGAGATGATATTCTCTCCGGGGGGGACGGCGATGATGTCCTGGATGGCGGACCGGGCGCAAATACGATTTATGCCGGAGCTGGTGAAGATACGATTAAAGCCGGAGGAGAAAACAGCCGTGCTTTTGGCGGAGAAGGGGCTGACAATTTAGAAAATAGCGGAGAAGATACCGAACTCTACGGTGAAGAGGGTGGCGATCACATTCTTGTCAACGGTTCCGCTAATGTTCTCGTGGATGGAGGAACCGGTAATGATGAGTTGCACAGTTGGATAGCATATAATGATGTTCAACTGCTTGGCGGCGACGGCAATGATCTCCTTGTGACCCATCAATTAATAGCATCTTCCGTGTTCTCCTCTCCAACGATCATGCGTGGTGGGGCCGGCAATGATTATCTGCACTCACTGAAATCCGATAGTTTAAGTGGGGGAGAAGGAGACGATCTGCTGGTCAACCAGTATGCTCCCGGGATTCTGAATGGCGATTCGGGAAATGATATTTTGTTTTGTCAGGAATATAGAAATTTTTCTGGCCATGTATTGGAAGATCACCTGACTGGAGGTACCGGTCATGATCTCCTTCAGGGAGGATGGTCAAACGACCATTATTATTTCTTTTCCGGCGATGGGGATGACATTATTTATGATGAATCAGACTCAAACACGATTTATTTTAACGGGGCAATATCCGTTACAGATCTTCAGTTGAGCACTGTGTCCTTTCTGAACGAAATAACCACCACGACATATTTCCCTGACATTACGGGACGCAACCCGGCATATTATTACTCTCTTCTGGATAATGATATTTCCGAAGTTTATGAGGACCCTGACGGGGAATATCTTCGGATTCAGTACGGTTTCGCAGATTCATTTACATTTGCTGCGGCCGGCGCAGAAAAAAATTGCCAATTTGTATTTAGTGGCGGTCTCGCTACTTATAACTATCAGGAATTACTTGCAGCTCTTGAGACAAACCACGCTCCGGTTGTCAGTGGTCCGGTTGATCTGGGCGGCATCCCGGAAGACGGCAGCCTGTTGGTTTCCGTTGAAACGCTTCTCAGTCAGACTACTGATCTCGATGGCGACAGTCTGACCATCGACAATCTGACCGTCGATACCGGCACGCTCACGGACAACGGCGACGGGACCTGGCTGTATCGCCCCGACGCCGATGCCAATGGCCCGGTACTTTTTCAATATCAGATCAGCGACGGACAGGAGACGGCGACTGCGACCGCTACTCTGGAGATCGCGGCCGTCAATGACACTCCAATCCTGACGACGGAGAATGCCACATATCGGTTGTTCGGCGTTCCGATGCAGGAAGGGAGTGTTGTGGCCTCGGATGTCGACGGCGATCCGTTGACATATGCAGTCTCTGTCGAACCGGAACACGGGCAGCTGAGCGTTGACGAAGACGGGCGTTGGCTCTATCGGGTTGAGCCGGATTATTGCGGACCGGATCAGGCCAGCCTGGAAGTATCCGACGGGGCGGGAGGAACCGCTTCAATGACCCTTGATTTTATCGTCAATGTTTATCCGGGTGGAGATCTTGTCCTGGGAGCCGATGCGCCCGAGAGCCTGCTGCTTGACGGAGTCGGAATTGATGCTTTGAGTTTGAGCCGCCAGGGCAACGATCTGCTGATTGCGATCGCTGATCAAGGCAGTTTAACGCTAACGGATTATTTTGTCGCAGAGCAGAACGGAATTGATCGGTTACAGACCGCGGACGGCATTTTGCGGCTCGGCCGGGATGCAATACAACAAAGCAACGACGGCTGGTTGCCGGTGGAAACCTTTGCCGGCAATGATACCGATAAAGATCTGCTGGTCGGCAGTTGGCGCGTCGATATCATGACGGGTGGGGGGAATGACGACGTGCTGTTCGGCGGCGGCGGGACGGACACATTGAGCGGCAATGACGGTGACGATACGCTTCTGGGTGAAGACGGATATGACGTTCTGCTCGGCGGTGCCGGAAATGATGTGCTGTTCGGCGGCGATGACTGGGATGCCTTGTCCGGCGGTGACGGGGACGATTTGTTGGTGGGAGGAACCGGCAGCGATGTCTTATCAGGGAACAGCGGACAAGATAGCCTGTGGGGTGGAGCAGACGGCGATTTGCTCTCCGGCGGCAGCGGTGACGACATCTACCGGTTTAATCCGGGGGACGGCAGCGATGTCATTTTCGACGCATCCGGCGATGACGGTATCGTCTTCGGCGACGAAATGACTGCAGAAGGTTTTGCCCTATACAGGGAGGGAGACACCCTGCAGATCGGTTACGGTGTGGACGATGTCATTACCCTGGCCGATTACAGCGATTCCGAAACCGGAAACCGCATCGAAAATATCACCCTGGCCGACGGCAGCACCCTGACCGACGCCGACATCAACCAGATCATTCATGAAATGAGTGCCTATGCCATGGCGGAAGGGATTTCAATCGAAAGTCTGGTCGATGTGCGCAATAACGAAGATCTGCTGAGCATTGTCGTCGGTGGGTGGCAGGCAGCGTAATTGACAGAATTTAGATTGTGAAGAAACCGGGTCACGTAACGAGTCCATGCCCCCGGTTTTTTCCCGTTATCGTCAATTTCGTATTGCATGTAAAAAATGAGGGGGGATTCTTTGTTTCATCCAGCCTTGTGCCGGGCTGTCGCGTTTGTTTGCCTACTTTGGTTCAGCCCGGTATTTTCCCATGCGGAACTTCTGACTTTTGACAATATTCTGGTGGAAGGTCTGAAGAATGCTCTTGATCCGCATATTGCTGCGGAAACCCTTGCCGCGTCCGAAGCTGCGGTGGGGGAAGCCAGGGCCGATGACTACCCGCAGCTGTCGTTGCGTTACGGTCAGGAGTATGTCCATGTCTACGACGAGTTCAATGCCGTTGTTTCAGTTGGCGACAGGGTCTATTCCGACAGTACGTCCAAATACAAAAATTCACTGTACCTTTTCTCCCGATACAACCTTTATGATTTCGGTCGACGGCGGCTGAAAATCGATTATGCCGAGCAGCAGGTCAGGATTGCGACCCTGCGGATCGACCGGACCCGCCTGGAGGTCTCCAGGCAGCTGCTTGATCTTTATAGCCGGGGCTTGAAGTTGCAGTATCGGATTGCCGTGCAACAGACGGTCCTGGATCGGCATAATCGGATTTATCGATTGGCCGAACAATTGCGGGGGTCCGGGCGCTACGGTCGGCAGGATGTCGGGGATGCGGCACTGGCTCTGGCGGAAACACTTTCCGAACTGGAGGACCTGCGGATTGAATACGGTGCGGTACTGGGTGAACTCAGCCTGTACACCCGCAGTAACTACAATCCCGATGACGCCACTCTGGCCGGCCTGGAATTGCCGAGAGAGGACCCTCCGCCTGGCGAAGACCTGGACCTGTTTCCCGAAGTCCTGATCCTGCAACAACAGATCCAGCGAAAAAAAACCGAGCTGGCTATTGCCGAGCGGACATTGCTGCCGCAACTGACCCTTTCCGGCAGCTTCGGCATGTACGGCAGCGATGATAACAGTTACGGCGATGCGTTGCAGGCGCTGAGCAAGCGCGATGCGAGCATCTACCTGTCCTTCAACATGACCCTGTTCGACGGTTTTGCCGTCCGTTCCCAGAAACGACGCCTGAGGCACGAAATCGCCGGTCTGGAACTGGAAAAGCGAAAAACAATCATGGAATTGCAAAACGAGTACAGGAAAGTACGGAGGTCTTATCAATCGTTGCGAGATTTTGAACAGGAGAGGGATGACGTGAAACGCCGGATCGTCCGGCAGACCAGTGATCTGAGCCGCTTGTCGCAGCAACAGATGATCGATCAGGTGGCCCTGGAGCGGAAACGGATCGCGTTTGCCCGGCACCGCCTGGACGCCGACCTGCGGCAGATCAATTACGTCAGCGCGGCCCTGCTGCTGAAGCT
>Ga0272444_10004263_pt1 | contig 12654 bp, 3 predicted proteins | sample SSMForm13_FD_201033 | JGI IMG/M metagenome (GOLD analysis project Ga0272444, IMG submission 201033) | Marine sediment archaeal communities from Little Sippewissett salt marsh, Falmouth, MA, United States - SSM-Form-13 | ecosystem: Environmental > Aquatic > Marine > Wetlands > Sediment ...
GTACGCCCGAGAGGACTCGAACCTCTGACCTTCGCAGCCGCAGTGCGACGCTCTAATCCGCTGAGCTACGGGCGCTGGCGTGAATCGGCGAGCCTTTGGCCTGCCGATGCACGTGGCAGTTTCGCAATGCGAAACTGCCCGCTGATTGTCGTTTCGAAGTCGTCTCGCGTCAACTTGCAAGACCACGTTGCGCATCGGAAACGTTCTTAAGAGGCCTTGAAGAGGCTTCCTCACCGACGGGAGTCGGTACGGAGCACGAACTTGCTGCGGAGGGACGGGGATTCGAACCCCGAAGCCCTTTCGGGCGTACCGGTTTTCGAGACCGGCTCCTTGCCGTTCGGTCATCCCTCCGTCGGGAATGGTAGAACGAACGCGCGAAGCGTGCAAGGAGGCGCGAAGCGGTGGACGATTCCGCGGCGGACTACGACGACGGCGCGGCCGAGGAGGTTAGGAGCGTTGCCACCACGACGAGCGCGGCCACGCCGATCAACCCGACCCACCACGGGAGTTCCTGCGGCTCCTCCGGGATGTACTCCGGCGTGTATCCATTCCAGATCGTCTCGGAATCATCGGTCGATGACACGGACGTTACCAATAGCGGTGGAGTGATCGTGCAGTCCTCGCACTCCTCCGCGGCGAACGGTGTGGCTCCGGCGATCTCCGGCATCGAGAGGTATCCATCGCCGAGCCAGACGCGGGGGACGGGGCGCAACGCGTGGCCGTTCAATGCGATGGCCCTCAGGGACGAGGTCGGGATCGTCACGGTCGGCTCGCCGGCGCGATCGAGCTGCAGGCTCTGCGCGATGCCGCGGAAGGCGGAATACGGACCGATCCACGTCTGCGTCTCGCTCTCGATGACGATACGCGGAAAGTCGATCGTAATCTGACGGATCGATATCAGCGGGATGTCGAATTGCGGACCCGGCCCGATCGATCGAACCCCATCGGTCGCCAGGAGCCGGAGGACCGGCGCGAGTCCGGTGAGCGTACCGTCCGCGACCTGTCCAACGTTCGTCAGGATCGTCGCAGGAACCGCGCCGCCGACCCACCCGAGAACCACGCTCATCAGGATCGCAATGAGGACTTGCTTCGTAGATCGTCGATAGCTCACGGCACTACACCTCCTGGATGACCCTGCCTACATACGCACGATAGCGATTCATGCAGCCATCTGTCAAGGTCCGCTCCCGTCAAGGCAGGATGATGCGACATATGCCGCGCTTCATGACGGAAGGAGCCGAGTACGGCGTGGCCGGGATCGCTCTTTGGAGAATCGTGTATGCCCAAGACACTGAGGACGAAACCCTCTCGTGAGTTGTCTTGTTGCAAAGCCAAAACAATGAATATTCTTATCCGCAATTACTAAAAAAGAAAAGTACATCACCCCCATGTTCTGAGTAGTGACACGTATAGGCATGTTAGGGTTTGAATAGTTACTCTTCAAATTGTAATATGGATTACAGAGTAAAGGAGCAATGCAGTGACGGGGGACTATTCCTCTTACTATGGCGCCAATAAAGTCCTAGCGATAGGGTTCTATTGGTGTTTGCGGATTAGGGGCAAGGGGGCAGATGTAGGAACGCGGTTCGGTAAGGAGGCGTGATGTCGTGTTGGAAATCGATGTGCGCGGTGACGTTTGTGGTCGCAGGAGTGGTTTGCGGGGCGTTGGCGGGACTGGCTGAGATCATTGAAGTTAGTCCATCTATACAGGTTACTTCTGACGCGCACTACGAGCGTGGTAGCAGCGTCTTGCGCGATACCGGAGGCAACTATTGGCTCTTTTACGGCCGTTCTGAGGATGCTGCTGGACTGAACTACGGAAATGGGAATCCGGACAACAGTCATTACAGCGTCTACTTCAAAAGGGCTGCGGCAATAGAAGAACTCCCCTTAGCGGCAGCTCAGCCAGTTGGCATGATGCCATCGACAGTAGACAAAATCTACCAGGGGCAGACGTCATGTGTTGAGTACGGCGAAAAAATCTGGATGTTTGCCGTCGACAGCGGAGACGCAGGAGGTCAAGTGAAGGCCTGGACCACCAGCGACGATGGCGTCACATGGACAGTTGCTGATGTCCTGCCCGCCGGGACGGACCCCTTCGAAGGTACGCATCTATGGGCAACGGTTCACGACTCTGCGATCTACCTTGCCGTGAATCGCGGTGGCGATATCGATCTTACGACCTACACGACAGCTGGTGGCTGGACGGCTCTGACGGAAATCGTCGACCACGAAGGGTTGCCCAGATTCTTCGTCGATGCCGGGAGTCTGTACTTCTACTACTGCAGTTGGGGCCTTCCCGCATACTATATCTATGAGTACGGTGAAGGACCGACGTGGACGCTTGTGGCCACTGTCACCGGAACTGCCGATGATGATTGCGACCCGATTCTGGGCAAGGTTGATGGCACGTACGTTCTTGCCTTCGCGCCGTGGAATGCAGTGACATCGAGGCAGTATTTGAAGTATTGGACATCCACCACTATCGAAGGGTTTGACGGGCGGGATCAGACTACGGCGATAGTCATGACCAATGGATCCTATGGCGGCACCAATTGGGTCGACATGTGGCCTGCTGTGCTGATGGACGTGGGCGAGCTGTTCATCTTCTACGGATCCGAGGCTACGGGCACGAATCGCGGCACCGGCAACATCCGGATGCTCGAAGTCGACTGGGACCTGGCAAATGACCACTACTGCTACGTTCAGAATGCGATTGATGCTGGAGGAGCGGGTGACACGGTCAATGTCACGGCGGGCACCTATCACGAGAATCTCGCGATCGACAAGGAGATCACTCTGCAGGGTGCGGGGGCAGCCCAGACCCGCATTGCATGTGAACACACAATCACTGCGAGCAATGTCACGATCGATGGATTCACGCTGGATGTAGCGGCCAACGAGATTGGCGTAACCATCGACTCTGAAGCTGCAGTGATCGATGGAACGCAGATTTCCAACTGTGTCTTTAATCTAGGCGATCCTGCGATAGGCATCTGGCTTGGTGGTGGCACGCCTACGAATAGGGTCTCCAACGTGACAATCTCGGATGACGAATTCAACGGGCCACTTTCTATGACGGCCAATCCATGGAAGATTGGGGGGGCGTTTGGGGCTCCGCTTTCATGCGAGGTGGAAGGTCTTGTCTTCGAGCGAAATACTGTCGACCGTTGCTCAACACCAGTAAACATCCAAGAAAAAGACATCACAAACGTCTCCATTCACGAGAACACTTATACTAGAACAGATGGTGCACTCTACGTCTGGACTGAGGGAAACCCGACGGGCGTCGTCTCGGATTTCGTGTTTTCGGGGAACACGGTCGATGGCACCAACACGTATGGCATTGCCTTCGGAATCGGTAACGGCAATCTCCAGGCGGGCAACTTCGGGGCTGGCAACTACGTACGCTACAACGAGTTTGGTGCTGGGATTCCCGGTGGATATGGACTAGATGCAGTGACATCAAATCCTGCAGGATACACACTGGATGCTACACACAACTGGTGGGGAAACGAATCCGGCCCTTCCGGACAGGGACCAGGCACGGGTGCTCCGGTCTCGGCGAATGTCGATTACGATCCGTGGATCCAATCCGAGGTTGCCGAGTCGAAGACCGAGACGGTGACCAACGGTACGGTGACTACGCCGAGCGGCGGCGCGGCAGCGAACGTGACGGGAACGGCGACAGTGACCGTTGCAGAGTACGAAGGCAATCCCACCGGATCTGGATTCGGGACAGCTGACATCGGGTATATCGATGTGTACGTGCCGGATCCGTCTGCCGCCACCCAGATCGAGATTCGCCTCTACTTCCCGGCGGGTACGGACACGGCCAACTTGAAGATGCAGTGGTGGGACGGCACGGAATGGATTGAGTGTTCCAACCAGGGAGTGGACGAGGTTCAGAACGTCCTCTGGGCGATCGTCACGGCAGGCTCGGTCCCGAGTTTGGCCGATCTGGGTGGAAGCATCTTTGGCGGCGGCGTGAGTTTGCCTGCGTCCGTGTTCTGGCACGAGGATTTTGAGTACACGGATCAGGCGACCATGGAAGCTGCGGGCTGGCAGTTCCTCAACAACACCGAGAACCTGTGGCACCTGGCGGACGAAGCAGGCGTACCCGCGGTTGCGTATGCAAACCTGTCGCCGTTTCCGTCGACGGATCACGCTGTGTGGTTCGGGGATCCTACCTCGGGATCGTACGCCTTGGGTGCATCGGCAAGTCCTGCGCGTGCGTCAGGCTCTGCAGGGCGTGGCGATCGGATGCGCGCGATGGGAGCAGGGGGAGGTTACCCGTACGGCGAGTTGACCTCACCAGAGATTGACGTCTCCGGGCAGGACACGGTCCTGGTCCGGTTTGACTACTACCGCGAAGTTGAGGAGTACTGGGAAGGGGCCTACGACCAGACGTACGTACAGGTGCGGTTCCGAATCGGCGGCAATTGGGAAGCGACCTGGGACACGGTGTGGTACTACGACTCTTCCTTGAATGCCCTCAAGACCTGGATCCCCGCGGAGGTCAATGGGGTCCCGAAGTACTGGGAGGATTGGATTCCTGTCGACGTACCGATCGGTGCGTCCGGCATGCAGATCCAGTTCGTCTTCGACGCGGTCGACAACGTCGCCAACGACTTCCTTGGCCTCCTGGTTGACGATTTGCAGGTCGCCAGCGCAGCGCCGGCCGGCCTTGCGTTCAAAGAGGGCAGCCTGCCCGAAGGGGTTGGAGGCCAACCGTATAGCGCTGCGCTTCACGTGCGCGGAGGACAGCAGCCATATGCGCATCGTGTCGAGAGTAAGCCAAGTTGGCTCACTGTCGCGTTTGCGGAGGATACGTTCACGCTGTCGGGAACCCCGCCTGCGGCCAGCAATCCCCCGAGTTCGGACACATACCCGGTCTGTCTTATCGTGACCGACCAGCGAGGAGAAGACGTCGGGCGCTGTTTCAACATCATCATCGAGCATTCGATCGACGATACTGCACTGTGGTTCGACGATTTCGAAGGAGGGACTGCGTGGAACACCGAAGGCCTCTGGCATCGAGTGGCCGACACGGGGTGTCCATCGCCTGACCCCGGGTATGCCTCGCCGATCCACGCCTACTACTACGGCGTGGATGCGACGTGTAACTATGTGACGGGCGGAAAGACGGATGGGGCTCTGACCTCTCCGCCGATTGCCGCTGTAGGAGGTCTGATCGCCGGGACTGAAATCACCATTGGGTGGAAGTTCTGGCGCGAGGTGGAATGGTATCTCAATGGTTCGTTCGATCGGACCTACGTCGAGATCTCGTTCGATGAAGGAGCCAGCTGGAAGCAGGTCTGGTACGAGGACTGCCGGGACATCTCGGAGGTGGAGTGGACTCTGGTGGAGGCATCAGCTTACGCTGATGGTAGCCTTATTGCAGTACCGGCGGGGGCGACCGAGCTGCGCATCCGTTTTGTCTTCAACTCGGTCGATGGGGTTCAGAACAACTACGTCGGTTGGCTGATCGACGATGTGAAGGTCATCCAGCAAACCACCGGTGTGGACGAACTCGTGATCGATACGATTTGCCCGCTTCCGAATGGTCAAGTCGACATGGCGTACGGGCCGGTTCAGCTTCAGGCAGCGGGCGGCGTTCAGCCGTATACATGGGGTTGGACTGGGAATCCTCCCGGCCTTGGCCTTGACGCGGCGACCGGAGGGATCGCGGGCACACCGTCGACCGAGGGTGACTACGCCCCGACGGTTACGGTGACGGATGGTGCGGGCAACACGGCGCAGAAGCAGTTCGACTGTCTACACATCGATCCGGCTCAGATCTGCCCTTGTGATCTAGCGTTCATCGACTTTGCAAATGGGCTGATCGATCAGGAAACCGGAGCCAACTGGACGGCGGACGGGCTCTGGCATGTCACGGCGGTTGGATGTGTCGCCGGCTGTGCGAAAATCAACGGGGCCTACGCGTACTTTGGTCAGGATGCTTCGTGCGACTACGAGACCGGTGCCCCGGTGATGGGTACGCTGACATCACCTGCGATTGCGGTGGACCAGTGCATCGAGGATATTGTCGTTCTGTTCAGCCACTTCCGCGAAGTGGAGCAATTCGCCCAAGGGTCGTATGACCGAACCGCGGTCGAGATTTGCTGGGACGGGGGGGCATGGCAGGGCATCTGGTTCCGCGATGGACGCGATCCATCTCCGGATTGTGAGGAACTCGCGATCGGGCCCATTCCCGTGCAAGGGGCGCAGCTCGAAATTCGCTTCAACTTCCGATCGATAGACAATATGTGGAATCAGTTCTTTGGCTGGGCGTTGGACGACATCGCGGTCAAGAACGCAGCCTGCGTCGCGGGGCCGCTTGTCGCGCCGAAGGGCGCGGCCGGGACGACGCGTAGTACCGGAAGGAGCGCGTTCCAAGTGGTCAACGTACCGAATCCGGTCTGCGATGTGAACACGACGCGCTTCAAGGTTCGCGGAGAGGCAATCGAAGCGATCCGAATCCAGATCTTTAGTCTGAATCAGGATCTCGTGTTCGAGCAGGAGGTGGCCGGCGACGAGCTGATTTGGCACACTGACGACGATTACGGGGACTTCCTCGCGAATGGAGTGTACTTGTACCGCGCGTTGGTTCAGACCGACGGCGACTGGGTCGCGACCCCGTTCCAGAAGCTGGTGATTCTCCGCTAGCGACTGGAATGTCTCGCGGTATCAAAGCACGAGTGGCCCCGCAGGATCTACCGCGGGGCCCTCGTCTGTTCGGTAGGCAGGGATTGACAGCCGATTCCGGTGACCTGCCAACCCTCTTGACGGACGGCACGCTTGGCACTAGTATGCTGATAGTGAAGAGAGTAGCCTAGTTTGTGATACATATCACATTGGCGCATCGGGCGCTGGAACGTCTCCGGGGTGGAGATGGGGGCAGAAGGAGGCAGGAGATGGATCGACAACGTTGGCTCGTACCTTTCCTCGTCCTGTCCGTCATCGTCTTCGGGGCCGGCGCGTCCGCGCGTTCGGAGCTGTGGTCCTGGGAAGAGGACTTCGAGGACGGGGCGGCCAGTTGGCAATTCAGCTCCAATGCGGAAAACCTGTGGCACCTGACGGACGAGGCCGGTGTCCCGCATTTTCTGTATCCGGATTTGACGCCGTTCCCTTCGCCCGATCAAGCGATGTGGTTCGGGGATGAGGCACGCGGCTCGTACGAGCTTGGGACGTTGGCCCCGAAGTCGAGCCAGCGACCTCGGGCCGCCGATCGCGCCGTCGCGCCGATGGCGGCGGGCGGCGGCTACCCGTACGGGGAGCTGATCTCACCCGAGATCGTCCTCCCGCGCGGGGTGACACGCCTTTCGGTCTCGTTCCGGTTCGCGTCCGAGGTTGAGTGCTATACGTCCGCGTCGTACGACCGGATGCAAGTTGCCGTCTCGTTCGATGGCGGAACGACATGGGAGTTGGGCTGGGAACGCGATTCGCGCGACTGCATCGTCGAGGCCGGTCAGCCGTGGCCGGAGGCGGTCTTTGGCGTGATCGTCCCTCCCTCCGCGGACGGGATGCACCTCCGCTTCCTGTTCGATGCGGTGGACAACATCTCGAACGACTTCCTTGGGTGGTTGGTCGATGACATTCGTGTCGGGGAGGATGTCTGCTCCGGTTTCGCCTGGGCGGGCACGCCGTGTGGCGGCAAGGTCGACAACGAGTACACGTGCTCGATTCCGTTCGACGGAGGGACGGCCCCGTACGCGGTGATCGCGATCGATATCCCGAATTGGATGGATCCGCCGTACGTCGACGCGGGACACCTAGCGCTGCATGGCTGGCCGATCGCGGCCGGGGCGTACCCGCTCCAACTCGCGGTGCGGGATGCGAACGGCTGCGAGATCGAGGGCGACTGGACGATCGACGTTGGCGGGGACGGTTGCGCAGCCAGCGTGTACTTCGACGACTTCGAGAGCGAGGATGGATGGCAGGCGGAGGGCCTCTGGCACCGCGTCTGCGACAGCCCATGCACCGCGCCGGACCTCGGATACGCATCCCCCAGCTGCGCCTACTACTACGGACAGGACGCAAGCTGCAACTACAGCACCGGAGCCGCGAATGACGGCGACCTGATCTCCCCGGCGATCTCACTGGCGGGGATCCGCTCCGACGCGGTCACCATCCGATGGAAGTACTGGCGCAGCACGGAGCTGTACAAGGCGGGAAGCTACGACCGAACCCGAGTGGAGTGCCGGTTCGACGGTGGGCCGTGGACCGAGCTATGGTTCGACGATTCGCACCAGACCGAGCCGCAGGGCGGCTGGCATCAAGTGGAACGCGATGTCACTCTGCCGGCGGGCGCTGCGACGATCGAGCTGCGATTCTCCTTCGATACGGTGGACAACGCGGCGAATCAGCACGTCGGCTGGCTGATCGATGATGTGGCGGTTGTCGCTCCCCTGCGCATCCTGTCGACGTGCGAGGCCTTCCCGGAGGGCGTTGTGGACGAGGCGTACGCATCCGGGCGGATCGAAGCGGAGGGTGGCTGCACGCCGTACGAATGGACGTGGACGGGTCTTCCGCCGGGCCTGGCTTGGCAGGATGGAGGGATCGTTGGGACGCCGACGGCTGCGGGTCGCTACACCGTCGTGGGCACGGTCACCGACTGCTGCGGCAGCGAGCCGCAGACGGTCGAGTGCACGATCCTGATTTGCGAGAAGCTGGAGATCGTGACGACCTGCGACGACGTGCCCGGACATGTCCCGGAGTGTCACCCGGTGGGGGAGCCGTACGCGCTGTGCCTCGTGATCTCCGGCGGATGCCCCTCGGCCGAGACCGACTGCGCGTGGACGTGGGCTCCGCATGTCCCGGCGGGACTGGTCGGCAGAGGCTGCTGCATCGAGGAGACTCCGACCGAGGAGGGGACGTTCACCTTCACCGTGACGGTCACCCGGGGCGATCAGACCGCCGAGTTGACGTGCGAGATCTGCTTCGTTGAGGAGGACGATGGATTCGCGTTGCTCGACCTCGACTTCGAGGATGGGCTCGTCGACGGCGCGGCCGATGCGCTGTGGACGGCGACCGGCCTGTGGCATGTCAGCTGCAACGGATGCGCCGGACCGTACGGCTGTGAAGCGCTGGACGGCTGCTACGCGTACTTCGGGCGTGACGTCGACTGCACCTGCACCTACGATACGGGCGGAGTCGTCGAAGGGTACGTGACCTCGCCCATCGTTTCGGTGCCGGAGGGGCTCGAGCGGATCGGACTGGCGTTCGGCTTCCTGCGGGATGTGGAGCCTCCGGCGAGTGGATCGTTCGATCGAACCGCGGTTCAGATCCGGTGGGACGACGAGCCGTGGCAGACGGTCTGGGATCGAGACTCGCGGGATCCGTCGCCGGAGTGCGATTCGGTGGCGATAGGACCGTTGGATGTTCCGGCCTCGGCGGCGACGTTGCAGGTTCGATTCGGCTTCCGCTCGGTCGACAAGCAGTTCAACGGGTTCTTCGGTTGGGCGGTGGACGACGTCTCCGTCTTTGACTGGGATGCCGCGAACCCGGGAGAGGCGGCGGATCCCCAGGTGTACGCTCCGAAGGCGCCGCCGGGCTCGGGGGACTCGATCGGCGTGATGAACGTCCCGAACCCGGTCCGCGATGTGCATACGACACGGTTCGTCGTTCGCGGAGCCGGAATCGAAGCGCTCCGGATCCAGATCTACGATCTGCACGGGACGCTGGTGTTCGAGGAAGAAGCTCCGGGGACGGAGTTGATCTGGCACACGGACGATCAGTTCGGCGAGTACCTGGCGAATGGCATCTACATCTATCGGGCATTTGCGAAGGTCGCCGGCGAGTGGATCGCCTCGGCCCTCCACAAGCTGGTCGTTCTCCGGTAGCCCGGTCTGCAGGAGCAAAGGAGCGGACGCGGTCCCTGCCCACGGGCAGGGGCCGCGCCGTCACTCCACGGCCGGGAAAGCAGGACTTCTTCGGGCATACAAGGGTGTGGGTGACGAGGGAGAAGCGAGAGGAAAGCAAAAGGACGGTTGACCGACCGTGTGGCTTGAGAACCGTAAGGCGGATCACGGACAGCTGTCTCGTCCGCACCGGACGAGATGGGGAGGCCCCGCATGGAGCGGACCGTATGCTTGGGTCGATTCGAAAGGATGCATAGGCCTGGTGGCAACGGCGATTCCGGCGCGAAGACACTGTGGGAGGGGATCCGCGGTGATGCGATGGTGGCAGGCGGGCGAAAACGTCGAGACTCCCTGCGTGGATGGGCGTTCGCAGGCCGGCCGAGTGCGGCCGTTCGAGGGCTTGACAGGGATCGCGGCGCTGTGGTATTGTTCGTGGATTCAAAGAGGGGGATTGTGACAGGGCTGATCCGTGAAACGAGTTCCGTGGGCGGGTGGATTGTGCTTTCATCCATGGAGGTACCGCGGGTCGTGGAACAGCAAGAGAGAATGAGTACGTGGAGAGAAGGGGAGGTGGTAGGATCCACGGGATCATGAAACACATCCCTACGAGAGACTACGGAGGCAATGGGGCGAAGAAGGCCCCGCGCTTCAATAACAGGCAAGCAAGAAGACTACTGGGCCTAAGAGGAGGTACAACGTTGAAAACGCGACTTGGTGTTGCGAGCGCACTGATGCTGTTTGTCGTGGCGCTCTTCACCCTGTCTGCCTTGGCGTCGGACGCCGAAATGTACTTCTCGTCCGACCGAAACGGGCAGAACCGGGTAACAGATGTGCAGGAAGGCGACGAGATTTGGATCGTCGTCATCGACAACGACCAGAACATCGATTGTGACGTGCGCGACAAGTTCACGACCGATGTGAAGATCATGGACCCGAAGACCGGTGCGTACATCGTCTGGTACAAGTGCGCCAGCTTTAACCCGGGGCCGAGCGGGACCATCAACCTATGCGGCGACTACTTCGAGGAGACCGGTGCGGATACCGGCGTCTTCGTCAGCAAGCGGCCGTTCCAGATCGGGACACGCGAGAGCTACGCCGTCGGCAATGCTGCCAATGCGTATGCGCGGTTCACCCACGTCGTCGACACCAATGGCGACGACTTCCAGTGGGGACACTACATGTACGTCGACATCGACGCGGCGGATCCCGTGGCCAACACGTATGCGGACAACCGCGGGCATCTGACGAACTACGCGGTTGGTGGCGCCGGGACGTGGGTCAGCGGTCTCTTCGTCGACACGGCGTGGGCCAACGGCGTACTCGGTACTGGGCGGCTGCCGCACGATACGACACAGAGCAGCTTCGATTACATCGTCGGCCGGTTCGAGAACATGAACTCGCTGTGGGGAATGATGGTCGACCCGAACGATCCGACCGATGTCGCGATCGCCGGGATGAAGATCATCGATACCGAGGCGACGGTTTCGTGGGACCAGGAAATCTACAAGGACGCGAACGCCGCAGCGACGATCACCGTCGTCGATCCGGACGAGAACCTGAACTGCAACGAGGTCGAGTACGTGCCGGTGTTCGTCATCATCAACCCCGGCTCGTGGAACATCGACACGCAGACCAACAGCGTCGTCTTCAACAGCTTCTGCGGCTTGAAGCGAGACGGCGGCCTGACGGCGTGTGATACGCCCGCGACCGATGGGATCCGCTGGTACAACATCTACGAGGATCGCTACATCGACTACCCGCAGCAGGGTGAGGGGAACGTCACGTTCTTCGACACCGTCAGCACGACGGGCTGCGCCCCGGTCGTCTTCTTCGCCGAGGAGACCGGCGTGTCGACCGGGATCTTCGAGTATCCGCTGAACTCGATCCTGACGGACCTCGAGTTCAACACGCTGAACGTCCGCGACGTGCTCGTGGCGTACTACCTCGACCCGAACGACTTCGACGACTTCACGTTGGCGACGGCGTATATCGAGGAGCGACAGCACAGCGTGACGTCGTTCACCGATGCGAATCGCGCCGACAAGGACGTCTTCTTCATCGGCCGCGATCCGGTGTATCTGCAGGTAATCGACTCGAACGCGAACGTCGATCCGTGCTGCCCGGAGCAGGTTGTCGTGCATGTCTGCGACCCGCACGGCGAGGACGACTCCGAGTTCTTCGTGCTCGATGAGACGTCGAGCAACTCCCCGGTCTTCTTCTCCAATGCCGGCACGCAGCTGTGGCCGGTTTGGGACGCGCTGGGCGTCGGCCTGGCCGACTCGGTCGGCGGCTGGCTGCTGCAGCTCGACAACTGGAAGCTCGAGGTGTTTAACGAGGACCACGTCTACGCTCGCTACAACGATGTCTACTACATGCGCGGAACGACGGGCCAGGGCGGCCTCGGCGACATCGTTGCCAATTCGACCGCCGATACGGCGTTCCCGCCCGAGATCCAGCGGATCCGCGTTGCGAACGACGTCTCGTTCGACCTGATGTCGATCGGTGACAACCAGGTCTGGGACGGTACGTCGACGACGATGTACTTCCTCGATCGCCAGGGCAACCGCGTCAGCGGCTACGTGAACTCCGACTGTGTCTTCGTCGAAGTGGTCGACTCCGACCAGGACGAGGACCAGTACCGCCGCGAGCGGATCGACGGCTACTGGGACGGCGGACAGAACGTTCCGTTCGGCCCCCAGGCGTTGAACGAGTTCATCTGCATCAATCAGGAGGATGAGCGCCACTTCATCAACTGCCTGCTCGGTGACACGAACATCTTCAACGATCAGCC
>Ga0272444_10004264_pt1 | contig 12651 bp, 13 predicted proteins | sample SSMForm13_FD_201033 | JGI IMG/M metagenome (GOLD analysis project Ga0272444, IMG submission 201033) | Marine sediment archaeal communities from Little Sippewissett salt marsh, Falmouth, MA, United States - SSM-Form-13 | ecosystem: Environmental > Aquatic > Marine > Wetlands > Sediment ...
GTCTTCTTGTCGGCGAGCTGGAGCGCCTCGAAGAGCTGGTGGTGCGTGATCGGCTGCTTCCAGATGGGGCTCTTCTCGAGCGTCGCGACCTGGTCCTCGAGCTCCAGCCGCCCGAAGAAGTCGTTGAGGACGACCGGCTGCTTCCAGATCGGGCTTCGCCTGAGCATCTCGGCCTTCGTCTCGGTGGGGAGCGCGTCGAAGGCAGCGGCCTTGAGCTCGTCAGGGAGCGCCCCAAACGCGGTCGCGACCTGCTCGGCGGGGGCGTGAGAGAGCAGCGCCGACTGGTGCTCCATGGACGCGCCGCTCAGGATCGCCGTCCCCTGCTCCTGCGAGCAGCGCTGAAGCATGCCGAGCTGCTGGCCAAGGCCGGCGGACTCGAACATCAGTGCCTTGTCGGGCGCCGTGAATGCCCCGAACAGGCCGTCCAGCCTGACCGGCTGCTTCCAGATGGGGCTCCGCTCGAGGGTACTCACCTGGTCCTCGAGCTCCAGCCGTCCGAAGAAGTCGTTCAGGACGACCGGCTGCTTCCAGACCGGGCTCCTGTCGAGCGCCTTCACCTGGTCCTCGAGCTCCAGCCGTCCGAAGAAGTCGTTCAGGACGACCGGCTGCTTCCAGACCGGGCTCCTGTCGAGCGTCTTCACCTGGTCCTCGAGCTCCAGCCGCCCGAAGATGTTGTACGGCTGCTTCCAGATTGGGCTCCGCTGGAGCGCCTTCACCTGGTCCTCAAGCTCCAGCCGCTCGAAGGCGTAGTCGATGACGCCCGCGGCCTCGATGACCGAGGCATACTCCTCAGCCGTCATCTTCTCGAGGATGTTGTGGACGGCGACCGGCTGCTTCCAGACCGGGCTCCGCTCGAGCGTCGCGACCTGGTCCTCAAGCTCCAGCCGTCCGAAGAAGTCGTTCAGGACGACCGGCTGCTTCCAGATCGGGCTCCGCTCGATGACGGTCTTCTTGTCGGCGAGCTGGAGCGCCTCGAAGAGCTGGTGGTGCGTGATCGGCTGCTTCCAGATGGGGCTCTTCTCGAGCGTCGCGACCTGGTCCTCGAGCTCCAGCCGCCCGAAGATGTTGTACGGCTGCTTCCAGACGGGGCTCCGCTGAAGCATCTCGACCTTGTTCTCAGCGGACGCGTTGTCGAAGAGCGCAGCCTTCTGCTCGTCCGTCGTCTGGGCGAGCAGGTCGATGTGGCCCTCGAGCACCACATCACCGTCGCTGATCTGCTCGGCGCGATACTTCTGGACGGCGCCGATGGTCCCGGAGAGATCCTCATCTCCCGCGGGAGGGAAGAAGAAGCCGAAGTAGACCACGGCAGCGACCGCAACGATCACTGCTGTGGCCAGCAACGTTCCTTTCTTACCCATGGCCGATCCCCCTTTTCCTCGTTGGCGCTTGATCGCCCAACGCTCCAACACCCGACTCGGCGGGAGGCGGGAGCCGCCGGCGCACATCGGCGGCCCCCTACTCGCCTCCCGGCACGATGGACCTCTCGAAGATCAGACCGTCTTCAGACGCGATGCTCAAGTGGATCGGCGACCCGGAACTGCGGTCATCGCTGAAGACGAGCACGTAGTCGCACTCCCCCGAATGCGTCAGCTCGACGCGATTCCCCCCGACGTGCATCGTGTGTTCGCTCTCGTCGAGCGCCCGCAGCCCCTCGAACCGAAGGTGGTCGTCGTACTCGAAAACGACGCGGATCTCCTCGTCGGCGGAGAGGTCCAGGTTCGCCTGAACGACCGCCGTTGAGTGCTCGATGCAGGCGCCGCCATACAGCCCCGGCAGATCGAACGGGATGCACTCGGAGCTCAAGATCTCGGCTGCTTCTCCGCCGGTCGTCAGGGTGCCGTAGAGCCGGTCGGTCCGGGTCTCCATCCCGCGAAGCATCACGATCGAGGAGAGCGCGAAGACGCAGAATCCGACGAGGACCCCGGTGACGAACGCGAACGCGTACCGGGGCCTTGCCGGAGGCATCAGCCACCCGCGAATCCGAGCCACGTAGCCCTCCCTCTGGCGTCCTCGACTGCGCTTTGCGACCGAGGAGAGAATGGTCTTTCGGAGCGCCTTCGGCGGATCCAGGTCCCTCATCCCGGCGAAGGCATCTCCGATCTCGCAAAGCTCGTCGTGGTAGCGCTGGGCCTCGGGGTGGGTGTCAAGGTAACGCCGGAGCTCGGAGCTTTCCTCCGGGGTGTTCGCCCCGTCGATCTCTCCGTTGATCAGCTCTATGTAGCGTCTCTCGATCATCGTCTGTACCCCAATCCCATCAGGGCATCTCTCATCTCCTGTCGCGCCGAGAAGAGCCGCGATTTCACGGTCTTCTCGGGGATGCCCGCGATGTCGCTGATCTCCCTGTACGAGAATTCGAGGAAGTACTTCAAGACGATCACCACCCTGTACTCTGGCTTGAGTCGCATGAGCGCGCCCTCGAGGAGCTCGCTTCTCTCCCCTCGGGCGACGTCGTCCCACGGAGAATGCCGCGTGACGGCGTAGTCGCGGTCCGCGACCACCTCGTGCCTTCTCCTCTTGATGTGGTTGAGACACTCGTTGACGGCGATCCTGTAGAGCCAGCTGAAGAACTTGCGGTCAGAATCGTACCGGTCGAGGTTCCTGTGCACCTTGATGAAGACCATCTGCGCGATGTCGGCAGCATCTTCCTCGTCCTGGACCATCCTGTAGGCGACGTTGTAGATGGTCTTCTGGTATCTGTCGACGATCTTCTCGAAGGCACGTCCGTCACCTCTGGCTGCTTTGACCGCGAGTCTTGAATCATCCACCATAAGTACAACCGCCGGCCCGGAATGTTGGTCGGAAGAGCGCGCCCGGCCGCGCGGATCCCTCCGAGCAACGCCTGACGGCGTCGCGCTAGGCGGTGAGCCGGGCCGGCACTTGACTGGTTGGTCGCTCATTCGATTTCGAACACCGTGTCGAAGCCAGCGAGGTGAAACACCTCGTGCAGGTGCTCGTTCAGATTCCTGAGCCTCAAACTCGTGCCCGCGTCCATGAGCCTCTTCTGCGCCTCCAGGAGTACGCCGAGGCCGAGGCTGGAGATGTACTCGAGGTCGGTGAAGTCGATCACGCAGGACCCCTCGATCGTCCGGAGGACGCTTCGGGCCTTGTCGGCCTGAGAGGCGTCGAGCCTGCCCGACATCAGGATGTCCCCGCTCTCCGTACGTCGGATGTCAAACATCCCTCTGCTCCAAGTTCTTGATGGCAGTAACACTGAGCGTGCGGTCGTCGTAATCGTATCTGAGTTCGTCCACGAGATTCCTGACGAGATGCAGCCCGAGCCCGCCGACCTTCCGCCGCGCGAGCGGCAGGTGGATGTCGACCGGCTGGGCCTCCGAGACGTCGAACGGGTCAACGTCGAAGTCTCTGAGGCGGATGATCAGGTCGGCACCCTCTCTCTCGAGACTCACCGCGACCTGGTCGAGGCCGCCGACGTCGTGCCTCACCAGGTTGGTGAACAGCTCCTCGACGACGAGCTTGGTCACGAGCACCGTCCTCTCGTCGACTTCCTGGTCGGCGAGGAAGTCGTCGACGGAACGGAAGACGTCGTCGAGCGCGGCGATCTCCCTCCGGAAGCTCCGTTCCATTGCCGCACGTTCTCCTGGCCGCGCCTCGTCTCCGGGGCACAAACCTCCGTCGTCCGAGCGCGCCCCGCTTGACCGCAGACCCGACCGGTTGTGTGCGCTTGCGTTGACTGAAGGTCACTCCCGCACCAACATTCTAGAATGCTGGCCCGTGTCGGGTAAAGGAGATTCGTAGTCCGTGTCGCGCCATCGAAATGCGGGTTCCTGGTGGGATGCTGAGTCGTGGCCGCCGCCAGGCCCCTCCGTCAGGAGCCTTACGGCGTCTGCGGCGCGCCCGGCCGTCGCCTCAGGAGGAGGAGGGTCACGTCGTCACCCTGCGGCGTTCCCTCCGTGAAGAGGTCGATGTCCGCGCGAACGCGGCCGATGGTCGCGTGCGCGGTCGCGCTCGTGTCGGCGAGGAGCACGTCCCGGAGCCTGGGCGTCTGGTAGAACTCGCCCCGGGGGTTCTCCGCCTCCGAAATGCCGTCGCTGAACATCGCGATCGCGGTGCCCGGCCGAATGTGAACCGTTCCCGCGCGGTATCGCGCGTCGTCGAGCATGCCGAGCGGCATTCCCGTCGCCTCGACCCGCTCGACGGTCCCGTCGGCGTTGATGACGAGAGGCGGGGGATGGCCCGCGTTGACGTAGTCGAGGCGCCCCGTCGCCGGATCGAGAACGCCCAGGAAGAGCGTCGCGAAGTGGATCGCATCGGTCGACTGACAGACCTGCCTGTTGAGCTTGGCGGCCAGATCCGGAAGCGCGCGCATCTCCGCCGCCAGGAGCCTGACGATCGGCAGGATGTTCGATACGAGGAGGGCGGCGGAGATTCCCTTGCCCGCGACGTCACCCGTCACGAGCAGGACCTTGCCGTCCGGGAGGCGGCGGACTTCGTAGAGATCCCCACCGACCTCCTGGCACGGCGTGTGATACAGGGCCGTCTCGTACCCGTCGACGGTCTCGATCTCGGCCGGCAGGATGAAGCTCAGGATCTCCTTGGCCATCCCGAGTTCCTGCTCCATGCGACGGCGTTCCTCTTCCGCGTTTGCCAGCCGTGCCTGCGTGATCTTGACGGCGATCAGATTGGCGAGCGCGACGAACGTCCGAAGCTCGTCCTCCGAGTACCAGGAGGCCGGGTCCGTCGTGTCGGCGTACAGGATTCCGATGATACGTTCGTTGTCGAAGAGGGGCGCGGCCATCGCCGAACGAATGCGCTGCGCGATGACGCTCTGCCTCTCTTTGAACCGAGGGTCGCTCTGCGCGTCCGTCGTCAGGAGAGCGGCTCCCTCCTTCAAGACCCTCCGGACCATCGTGCGGCTCAAGACCAGGTCGGCGTCGGTGGCGTCGTCCGGCAGCCTCGACGCGACGACCACGGGATCGGGCTCCTCTCCCTCGACGAGGAGGAGCACGGCCCGCTGCGAGGACACGGCCCGCTCGACCAGTTCGAGCGTCACCTGGTACAGCTCGTCGAGTCCGCGGTGGGTAGCCAGCAGCTCGCCCGCGTCGGCGAGCACCTGGAAGAGGCCCTGACTCTTGTCGCGGCGGTCGCCCGGCTCGTAGATGTCGCGTAGCGTGACCGACGAACTCTCCAGAGACTCATCGTCGAGGGCGTATTGGGCGCGCCCCTCCGGGTGGGTGTCGACGAGCTTGAACGTCAGCTCGGCGAACTCGATCGAGCTGCCGAGCCGCGCCTCGACCGGCTTCTCGACGAGGAGTCCATCCACCCGGGTGCCGTTTCTACTTCCGAGGTCCTCGACCATGACCTTCGTCCCGTCGACCGTGACGGCGGCATGCGACCGGGAGACCGCGGGGTGGTTGAGGTGGATGTCCGCGCTCGATGAGCGTCCGACCGTCTGGCGCCCGTCGCTCAGGAAGTGGCAGACGGGCGTCCGATCGATCGTTCCGACGAGGGCGAAGGGCATGACTCGCTCCGGGTGGCCGGTTCGACTGCCTGCGTCGACAGGACGATAGCAGAGGGGGGAGGCGGTTTCAACGGGCTTGGGTGGATCGAGCGGCGCGCCTGGAGGGCCACCACCGGGGTCATCCGCTAGGTCAGGCGCTCGTCCGACTCGATGAGCGGCGCGTCGGCGAACCGATTGGGGATGTCCCCCGCCCCGAGGTTCAGGGGCACGGTCGAGACGACCCTTCGGTACTTCCCGGTCGCGGTCAGCGGGATCTCGTCGACCCGCTCGATGACGACCCGGACGTCGGGACCCAGCCGCCGGAGGAAGTAAGCCCGCATCCCGTCCTCCTCCGCGGCCGTGATGTCGCGGTCGATCTCCATCCTGGCGATGATCTCGTCGGGACGGTGCTGCACCACCTGCTCCCTCCTGAGCCCCTCGATACCCCAGAAAGCGCGACTGGCCGTGATCGGCGGGACCATGCGGCCGTCGGGAAGGACGAGGATGTCCTCGGCCCGGGTGGTCACGCTCTCGAGCATCGGGAGGGTCCGCCCACACTCGCACGACCGCTCCCGCGTGATGCCCGTGTCGCCGACGTCGTACCGGATGAGCGGCATGGCCATGTTGTGGAGGCTCGTCGAGACGATTCTCGCGAGGCCGCCGGCCGGCACGGCGTCACCCGCATCGTTGATGAGCTCGGTGATGCCGAACTCCGAGAACACGTGGTGTCCGTCGTGCCGGTCGCACTCGCTCGTGTAGACGACGCGCTCGGCGAGCCCGTACGCATCGAAGGCCTTGGTCTGGAAGCGCTCCTCGATCACGCGGCGCTCGATCGGTAGATGCGGCTCACCCGTCAGAAAGACGGCCTTGAGCGGGATGTGGTCGCCCTCGGCCTCGAGGAACCGGGCCAGGATGTAGGCGCTCGAGGGGTACGCGTGGAGCGTCTCGATTCGCTCGTTCCGAAGCGTCTGGACGTAGAGCGGCAGGCTGTCCGGGCGGAGGTGGTTGCACGAGAACATGACCGTGTTCCAGCTCGTGTTGTATCTCCAGAACGGCGGGCGCTTCTGTCGGTTGGGGACGATCGGCTTCCCCAAGAGGGTCGCCGCCCGCGGCCCGTGGCCGACGCCGGCCCACCGCCGCACTCTCCACGTGCACGCGTTGTTCACGACGTCGATGGCGCGATCCCACCATACGGTTACAGGGAACCCGACGGTGCCCGAGCTTGAGACCTTCCGCAGCCCCCGCCGCACCGTGCTGGAGCGAAGGCGATCCCGGTTCGCGATGAGCTCGTTCCTGGTGAGGACGGGGAGCTTGCGGAGGTCCTCGACCCTCCGAACGTCAGGGGGCCTGAGGCGCAGCTCGTCCATGACGTCGCGGTAGTAGGGGACGGTGTCGTAGGCGTGGCGGATGACGAGGCCGAGCCGCTCCTCCTGATACGCGCGCAGGCGGTCCGGCTCGTACCACTCGGACTCCTCGAGGAACGCGGAGAGGCGCTCGAACTCCGGCCCGAACCTCCGTCGGTGGGTCGCGCGGCCGTAGTGCTCCACGATCGCGTTCTGGATCGCGATCGGGAGATACCGGTATGAGACCTTGGCGAAGTTCTGCATGGTGTCACGCGCCCGACGGCTGATGCCGCCCGCCGCGTGCGTCGGCACGGCGCTGCGCGGCTCAGTCCATCGGCTCAGGGTCCTCCGTCCCGTCGATCGGCATGTCGGCGTAGCGGTTCGCGACGTCGCCCGCCCCCAGATTCAGAGGGACGGTTGAGACGATCCTACGGAACTTGCCGCGATCGGTCAGGGGGATCCGCTCGACGGGTTCGACGACGATCTTGACCTCGGGCCCGAACCTGTCGGTGAAGTACTCGATGAGGCCGGCTTTCTCCTCCGGCGTGATCGGGCGATCGATCTCCGGTCGCGCGATGATCTCGTCGGGCGTGTGTTGGACGACCTGGCCTCTGACTCCGCCTCCGATGGTCCAGAACCCCCTCTGGGCGATAACGGGCGGGACCATCCGTCCGTCAGGCAGGACGATGATGTCCTCCGCCCGCGTCGTGACCCCTTCGATCATCGGCAGTCCCCGTCCGCACTCGCAGCGGGCCGCCCTCGGGACCGCCGTGTCGCCCGTGTCGTATCGGATGAGCGGCATGCCGAGGTTGTGCAGGCTCGTCGCGACGACGTGCCCGACCTCTCCGGGCTCCGCGGGATTCCCGTGGCTGTTGAGGATCTCGACAATCCCGTACTCGGTGAAGATGTGATGTCCGTCGTGCCGCTCGCATTCGCTGGTGTAGGCGACCCGTTCGGCGAGGCCGTAGGAGTCGAACGCCCTGACGCAGAAGCGGTCCTCAATGATCCCGCGCTCGACGGGGAGGAGCGGCTCGCCGTTCAGGAAGAGCGCCTTGACCGGCAGGTGCTCGCCCTCGGCCTCGAGGAAGCGCGCCAGGATGTACGCGGACGAGGGATACGCCTCGAACGACTCCGGCTCGAACTCCCTGATCTTGGCGACGTAGTGCCGGAGGTTGTCCGGTCGCAGGTGATGGCACGAGAACATCAGCGTGTTCCAGCTTCTGTTGTACCTCCAGAACGGAGGGCGCTCTTGGGTCGCCGGGACGATCGGGCGGCCCAGGAGCGTCGCGGCCCGATGGCCGGGCGCGACGCCGCCCCAGCGGCGGATCCTCCACGTGCACGCGTTGTTGGCGACATCGACCGCGCGGTCCCAGGAGATCTTCACCGGCGTGCCGACGGTCCCCGACGTCATGACCTGCTGGAGTGCCCGTCGACGGTAGGCCGTCGACAGGAGGCGGTCGTGGCCCTCGGCGAGCGCCCTTCGGGGGAGGATCGGGATCCTCGGAAGGTCTTCGAGCGAACGGACGTCGTCCGGCGTGAGCCCGGCGTCGTCCATGACCTCGCGGTAGTAAGCGACGGTGTCGTACGCGTGACGGACGATGCCGGCGAGCCTCTCCTCCTGGTATTGCCTGAGACGTTCGGGCTCGAACCACTCGGACTCCTCGAGGTACGCGCTCATGCGCTCGAAGTCCGGCCCGAACCTCCGCCGATACGTCACCCAGCCGTACCACGCCACGGCCGCGTTCTGGAGCGGCACCGGCAGTGCGCTGTATGTCGGTTGCTTGATGTTGGGCATGCTGCCTCTCTGTCACGGACGATCCGGGGCGTGCCCTGTCGAATCGGCCGACCGGTCAGGAGCCGATCGAAGCCGCGCCCCGCCCTACGCCTCCTCGATCCAGCCGAGGAGCGTCTCGATCTCTCTCGCGAACCGTTCCTCCATGCCCGGCGAGAAGCCGACGTGCCGGAACATGAGGCGCCCCGCGTGGTCGATTATCACGGTCGTGGGAACCCCCGCGACGCCGTAGTCTCCGAAGACCTCGCGGCCTTCGTCGTTCAGGACCGGATGTCGGACGTGGTGCTCATCGAGGAGGTCACTGGCGGCTTCAGATCTCTCCCCGCTGTCGATCGAGACGATCGTCACGGGCCTGTGGGCAAACTGCGCCGCGAGCTCGACCAGGTGCGGCAACTCCGCACGGCACGGTCCTCACCCGTACGACCAGAAGCAGAGGAGCGAGACGCGTCCACCGAGGTCCGCCAGAGTGACCATGTCGCCGGACCTGTCGGGGAGCGTGAAGGTGGGGGCAAGCTCGACGCCCGCGTAACGACTCTCCGTGAGGAGGCGGTCCAGGCCGTCGGCGTTCCCGTCGCGCGCCGTGAGCTTCGTCCCGAGCTGTTCGACGGCGCCCGGATCGAGCGAGCGCGCGGCGACGCGGACGAGGAGGTCGATGGATCCGTCGAGGTCGTTCACCGCGTCGTACACGGTGAGGAGGTGCTGCAGCGTGTCATCGTCGTAGGTCGGGTCCCCGTCCATGAGGCCGAGTGCCTGGTTGAGGCGCGACGCGGCGCGCTCGTGGTTGCCCGCCTTGTGTTGCGCCCAGCCGACCGTGTCGAGGACGTAGATGCTGTCCCATCGCCCCTTGGTCAGCTCGAGAGCGCGCTCCGCGAGCGAGACGGCGAGCCCGGGCGCGAGGTCGCGCTCGGCGAGGTCGTACGCGATCGAGTTCAGGACGTCGCCGCCCGTCATCTCGTTCATGTTCGCCTCGACGGCCTCGGCGATCGCGACGGCGGCCTCTGGATCGTCCTCGATCGTCGCGTCGTAGAGCGCGATGCGGATGTGCGCGGCTCCGTCCGCGCTCTCGGTCACGGCGAGGAGCGAGTCGGCGATCGCGGGGATGGCCTGAGCGCCCCGGCGCTCCTCGACGACCGCGAAGAGGGTCCCGTACGCGCGTCCGAGGATCATGTCCGCGTACTCCGTCCAGCCTTCCTCGGCCTTCTCGCTGCCCTTGAGCGCGAGGTCGAGTGGGAGCCACGGATCGACGTCGTGATCCTCGCCTCCCGAGGACCGGAGCCACGCGGAGGCCATGTACGTGTAGGCGAACTGATGGTCGATGTCCTCGCGGATGAGGCGACGGCTGATCTCCTCGGCGCGCGCGATGTTCTCCGGCGCTTCCGTCCGCAGGAGATCGCCGGTCAGGAAGCCCTCGACCGCGGCTCTGACGTAGTCCGGGAGGCCCTCGACGACCATCGAGTCGGCGGCGGCGATGGCGGCCTCGCGGCCGCGATTCTCACCGACCGCGTACAAGAGATCGGTGGCCACCTGTCCGAGGATCTCGGGGTCGGCGGTCGGGTTCTCCTTAAGGAAGGTCCGGGCGGCGGCGATCAGCTCGCCCGGATCGGCGATCTCGCTGATCGCCTCGGCCCCCGCTCGGATCGGGTTCCCCTCGGTCCGGGAGCACGCGGTCAGAGCGAGAGCACTGAGCGCGAGGACGAGCATCAGGATGGAAAGGCGCCTCACCGTAGACCTCCTCGTTGCCGCCCAGCGGAGCGGGACTCGTCAGGATGTGAGCGGTTCTGACCGTTCTTCCGGAGCATACTACAGCGGAATCGGATTGACTTCGAGGGAATGTTGCCCTACCCTATCTTGTGTAGTGACAGGGAGATGCGGATGATGGTTGAAGTCCACCCCTGGGCGGTTTCGGTCGGGGAAGCCTACGGAATCCAAGAGGACCTCAGGAGGAAGCTGGTCCTCGAGGATACCCCCGGTGACCCTCGGATCGTTGCCGGCGTTGACGTCTCGTTCTCGCGGGCCAGGGATCTGCTGTTCGCGGCCGTCGTCGTACTCGAGGCCGAGTCGCTCGAGATCGTCGAGATCGCATCCGCCGCCCTGAAGCCGGTGTTCCCGTACATTCCCGGGCTCCTCACGTTCCGGGAGGGTCCGGTGGTGCTTGAGGCGTACAGGCGCCTTGCGACCGAGCCCGATCTCCTGATGTTCGACGGCCAGGGGATCGCCCATCCGCGCGGGCTGGGACTCGCGTCCCACGTCGGGGTGCTTCTTGACAAGCCGTCGATAGGATGCGCGAAGTCGCGCCTGGTCGGCGAGTTCAAGGAGCCGAAGCAGAAGCGCGGAGCGATGCGGACACTGAGCCTCGGCAGGAAGAAGGTCGGGGTCGTGCTCCGCACGAAGGACAACACGAAGCCGCTGTTCGTCTCTCCCGGCCACCGCATCACGGTGGAGACGGCCGCCGCGAGGGTGCTCGACGCCGGCAGGGGGTACAGGCTCCCCGAGCCGACGCGTCGCGCGCATCACGAGGCCGAGCGCGTGAAGCGCATGGGCGGGGGAGCCTGAGGTGTCTGTGCTGGACGGAGTCCCGTTCCATTAGCGGAGTTGTGAGGAGAGTACGGGTGGAGCTAGACGATCCAGGGAGGGGGGGTGACGAGATGCCGAATACGTTTCCTGCTTGCCGCATGTGTGAGAAGGGAGTCCTGATTCCTCTGTCCGACTACGGACGGGACGGGGCGGCCATTACCTACAAGGCGTGGGTGTGCTCCAATCCAAACTGCGGGTACCATCTCCGAATCGATAACGGCGAGATCAGCCGCGGGACACGAGTCAACGAGGCCGCGAAGTAGCTGCAGATACCACATCGTGGGCGGGGTCGTTTGTGTCTTGGATGCACCGGCCCCGCCCGAACTCTCACACGACAGCACAAGGGAACAGCGATGCTCAAGGCGGTCATCCTCGACCTCGACAACACGCTGACGGACTTTATGCGCATGAAGTCGGTCTCGATCGAGGCGGCGGTCGAGTCGATGATCGACGCCGGGCTCGACATGGATCCCGAGGAAGCGAAGGCGAAGCTCTTCGAGATCTACGACCGGGAGGGCATCGAGGACCAGCGGGTCTTCGATAGGTTTCTCAACGAGAACTTCGGCGAGATCGATCCCATGCTCCACACGGCGGCGATCCTGGGCTACCGGCGCGGCCGCGAGTACACCCTCGTGCTCTACCCTCACGTCAAGAGGACGCTCATAGGGCTCGCGAAGCGGGGGCTCAAGCTGGTCGTGTTGTCCGACGCGCCGCGCTACCAGGCGTGGTCGAGGCTCTGCTATCTTCAACTCCAGCATTTCTTCGATCACGTGATCACGTTCGAGGACACGCACGTCAGGAAGCCCGATCCGGCTCCGTTCATGAGGGCGATCGAACTCCTTCAGATGAAGCCCGACGAGGTCATCATGGTGGGCGACTGGCCGGAGCGGGACATGGTCGGAGGAAGGGGCGTGGGCATCCGGACCGTCTACGCGAGATACGGCGACACCTCGGGCGCGGCGACCTCGGGCGCCGATTACGAGATCGACGACATCGCCGAGCTCGCGGGGATCGTGGACGAGCTCATGGGAGGTGCCGGCTAGGGGGGCGGATGGGCGTCGTTCGGGCGATCGGGACGGACATCGTTGATCTGGACCACTTCGAGGGTGTCGTCAGCCGCTCGCGACCCGGGTTTGTCGAGAGGCTCTTCACCCGGACGGAACGGGATTACTGCGAGAGGTTCAAGGACAGAATGGCCTCCTACGCTGCCGTGTTCGCTGCGAAGGAGGCGTTCTTGAAGGCGCTCCGCGTGGGACTCGCGCCGGGGATCCGTTGGATCGACGTCGAGGTCATTCACGCGAGGACAGGTGCGCCTTCGATCGTGGCGCACAGGAAGTGCGCCGAGCTGCTGGGCGACGGGCGGGCTCACGTCACCCTGTCGCACTCCAGACGGACGGCGCACGCGGTCGTCGTCATCGAGGACTGAGACGATGAAGCTCGTCACCTCGGAGAGCATGCGGGCGATCGACAGCGAGTGCATCAAC
>Ga0272444_10004265_pt1 | contig 12645 bp, 12 predicted proteins | sample SSMForm13_FD_201033 | JGI IMG/M metagenome (GOLD analysis project Ga0272444, IMG submission 201033) | Marine sediment archaeal communities from Little Sippewissett salt marsh, Falmouth, MA, United States - SSM-Form-13 | ecosystem: Environmental > Aquatic > Marine > Wetlands > Sediment ...
TTTACATGTAATCCCGGCCCCTCTTTTTTCCCTACTATCATGATCATTGAACGAATCATGCCGATTTTCTCATCGGGATGATCATGTTACATTGCACCGAGAGCCCACTGCTTGTTGAGCCAGCGCATTTTCTGGGCCTCCTCGAGCAGTTCATCCCTGAAATCGGGATGGGCGATATTCGTGATTGCAAGAACTCTCTCCGAGATGGAAAGTCCCTTGAGATAGGCTACACCGAATTCGGTAACGAGATAGGAAACATCAACTCTCGGTACGGTGACAATTTCACTAGGAGGCAGGGTCGGAGTTATTTTAGATTTGAGGTTTCCTTCTTTGTCTGTATAAATTGCATGCGTTGCAAGAACAGACTTGTTTTCCGGATATCCAAAGGATGACATGCCCTTGTTTGAACGATAGTATCCGCCTTTGACGAATGCGGTCCCCCCGTTCCCGAGAACTGACTGAACCCTATCGATTCCGAACTGACCTGACCCTGAAGATCGACACCGAGACATGCATTGATGGATATAAGATTGTTGTTCATGGCAATGATATTGGGATCATTGGTGAAATCCGTCGGATACATGGCCAGTCCGTGATTATGATCGATCCAGTCATATAACTTCCTGCTCCCGATGGCAAAGGCCCATACAATCTTCTCCGGGAGGAAGGTTTTCTTTTTACCGGTAATCAGGCCGGCCTGGTGCAATTCAAGTATAGCCTCAGTTACCATCTCCGTGTGGATGCCAATATCAGTGGCACCTGTGTCGGCAAGGAGACATAAGACGGTATCGGGAAGTCCACCGATCCCGACCTGGAGGGTGGGACCATCCTTCGGGATCATCTCGGCTATGTATCCCGCAATCTGTTTGTCCGTATCATCCGCTACCGGAGACGGTATGGTAATAATATTATCTGTTGTATTTTCTATTACATAGTCGATATCGGACAGGTGAATACAATCATCATAGCCGCCGTAACACCAGGGCATATCCTGAATGATGATATAATTCCCAGTAATTGAGGCAACCAGACGTTCAAGAACGCATCACAATTTCAATATATTTCCCGGCCAGTTATAATTCAACACGTAGCTCAATACGCCTGATGATTGGATTGAATTATTATTGTTAAGAGCTTACTTTCTCGCTGGCCGAGCATAGGTATGTTTCTCATGGGTGTCAATGAGAAATTGGACACGCTACAGAATGAAAATCTTTCAAGATTTCTGATCGTAACTACCACCTTCTTTTCATATTGGTACCCAATTGTCATGATCTTAAAAGAAACGTTGCCCATGTTTCCCAGTTTTATTGTCTATAAATGATTATTTTTGCTTGCATTCCCTCTTGGTTTGCGAAAAGGTAACAAACAACAGTTCTTGGCCGGTAGGCATTCTATATGAGTTAACCATTACTGCATGCGTTAAAGGAGGAAACATGCGGATACCAACGATACCATTCACGGTCCTCGCACTGGCACCGTTCTGCCCGGGACAGGAAGACATCGGCTCGAGTAAGCCGGTTGCCGTGGATCTCTTCAGTATGGATGAAGCCCTAGAACATCTTGAACCGACGATTTACATTCCTGTTCCACGAAACGTTTGCCCAGCGGGTAGTCTCACGATCAGATTCAAGGGCATAAAGGATTTCAAGCCTGATCGGATCATCGCAAACAACGATTACCTGAAAGGTATTCATGATGCCGGGCAATTCATTGCAGAAGCTGTAAGAAACGGCATCCCCGCCCGGGATATTGCCGGAAAGATCTTAACTGTCTGGCCCGACCTGCCCATTGAAACGACAGTCATGGATACCGATGATCCTCAGCAATCTGACAAACAATCAACCAGCCGGGTTGATGATATTCTCTCCATGGTAGCAGTCCCCGCCTCTCCACAACCAACGACTTCAGCGGGTGCAACACAGTGGAAAGTCCAGTGTGACGAGTTACTTTCAACGTTACTGGAATACGTTTTCGACAATGCCGATTTCAGAACATGTGAAGCGTCGTGGCGGGGTATCGAACTTCTCGTCCGCCAGGGAAAGATCAAGGAGGGTGAAGGGCTTTTCGTTCACGCCGTTCCAGTGACCAGTGACGGCCTGGCGAACACGTTAGAAAAACTATCAACCGATCTGATTGCAAATCCGCCCAATTTTGTCCTTGTCGATGTGCCGTTTGACAACACCGTACGGAGTATAAACATTCTCGACAAAGTGATAACCTTCGCTGAAACTCTGATGGTACCGACGGTATGCTGGATTACTCCCGGGTTTTTCAATATGAATACATGGGACGATCTCCGGCAGGTACCATACCTCAAACACCACCTTGAAGATGCAGCCTATGCCAAGTGGCGAAAACTGAAGGAACTACCGGGTTCTCACTGGACTGCAATAACCTGTAACCGTTTCCTCACCCGTTTCCCCTATACACGGGATAATGGCAAAGGAGCGGTCTCCTTCCAGGAAAAAGAACCCCTGTGGCTGAGCCCTGTGTGGGCACTGGGTACGCTGATCTGTCAAAGCGTCTCTCACTTCGGCTGGCCGTGCCGTTTTACCGATTATATGAATATCAATCTTGCAGACCTTGCCCTCATTGATTCGGAAAGCGACATACCCACATCGACGGAGATGATCCTTTCTGAGAACAGACTTGCAGAATTTGTCGAAGTCGGCATTACTCCTTTGCAGAGTGGAAAAGGAAAGGACAGTGCTTTCATTCCAAAAGAAGTGACACGTGCCGGAGGGTCCCTTAAATACCAGCTCTTTGTTGCAAAGGTACTCGGCTTTCTCTGGTGGTGCCGGGATAATATGGATCGGGAAATACGAACCGGTGACATCGGCACGAATCTTACCACCGCCTTCGATCTGTTCTGGCAAAACACGGGACAGCCGACGCCTGATGATCTGGAAATCACGGCAGGTACTGCGGAAGGGGATGAATCAATACCACTGACGATACGCATGACACCGCCCCGGTCAGTCCTGACGGGTGGTCATGCGCTGGAGATGACCTTTCTCTGGTAATATCGGGCCATTCGGTTTCAATGAACTACCCCGCCCCAAGCTACGGGGTATCATAATATGTCATTGTCCGGCTTGACCGGACAATCCATAGATTCCCGCTTTCGCGGGAATGACTCGCAGCAAGCTTCGGGGAATTAGACCCGAAAAGAGATTAAAAAAGGGATGACAGCACATGCTGTAATCCCTTTCACAGGTTGTTGTAAAATGCTCATCCATCCGGGCATGGTGGAATTCCCCGGACCGAGATGATTGTCTATCGACACTCACCGCAGCTGCTGCATCCGCCACAGCTGTCGCCGCAGCTCATGGGCGCCGGTTCGAGACCGGTCTCCACGATCGCAATGTCAAACACGAGGGTCTTTCCTGCCAGAGGATGATTGACATCCATTTTTACCAAGTCATCAAGAATCTCAGTCACAACAGAGGGAATAGGATTACCGGCCTGATCAATCAGATTGACCGGCAAGCCGATGGCTAGGTCCATGTCCTCGGGAATATTTGTTCTCGGCATGTCAATCACGAGTTCTTCCCGATGCTCGCCATACCCATCTTCAGGGGTAATGGTGATACTTTTCGTATCCCCTGTCGTCATGCCGACGACGGCATCATCAAATCCCTTGATAAGTTGACCGGTCCCAACGGTAAACGTGAGCGGTTCACGTCCTTCGGAGGTATCAAAGATTTCCCCATCTTCGAACTTGCCCGTGTAGTTAACACTGATAGTATCGCCTGTCTTTATTGCTTCCGTCATATTTTTTATCTCCTTTAGTTGCCTGCTTGTCCTCGCCAAATATTTTATTGAATTCCTTACCATCACATTCGTGGCATAACGTTCCCAGATCTAGTTCTCAAAACTTCAATGTATGAGACCTGCTCTTTAAATAAAAAAAGGCCGTCGGACCCTGTAGAGCTCGACGGTCTTTCCTGCACCACAAAATCGTTATCATATTTCTGGTTACGGTATCCTACCAACCTGAGTTACATAAGATAGTCGCTGCCGATATCACATATTTTCAATTAATACAATAAAGATCGAACGTCAAGGTCTGCACCGGGGAAGAATTGTTCAGATCATCCGGTGAATTATAAGACGTAACACTATTGTTGCGAAACGTGTCCATACCTTCAGAGGCTGTTGAAAAACGCCCATCTGCGGCGTTTTCCTCATCCTTCGTCGTTGCGACGTACGTATAAGTACGACTCACTCCTCAGGGTTTCGAGAGCCTTGCATCTGACCATTTTTGAACAGCCTTGTGTTGGCACTTTTTCAACGGTCTGCTCAGGAATCAAAAGAAATGGGGCAACGGATATTTTCGGTTTAGATTTCAAACTTGACACATGTACCATATCTCCATTAAACTTCCCGAAGTGGATGTTCGTATCATAACAGAGCACTATGCTGTTTCTTCACCCTTTACCTTTTTTCCAGCATGAATAGTTTCAGCGTATTTTGATCGTTAACAATTTACACGTGTTTTATCAGACAAGGATTACACCATGAAGCTTACTTGCAAGAACGCCGCCGTGTTTCTCATATCCCTGTTCAGTCTCCTGTGCCTGTTTCCGTCTTACGTGGTCGCAGGAAAGGTTCATCTCCCCATAACAATTGACTACCCTCTTCTCAGATCTCTCGCTCTTTATGCGGCCTTTACCGATCCCGGCAAAACAGCGCATGTGCTGAACGTGAACAATGGCTGCCGGACAATAATACTCTCCGATCCCCGTTACAGCATGGAAAAATCTCACATCCGACTTGAGACGAAAGTCCGTGTCCGTGCCGGAACCTCCCAAAAAGCGAAATGCATGAAACCGGTCGAGTGGGAAGGCTTTCTGCGCCTCATTCAAATCCCCAAAATTGACGGCAGGCAATGGATACTTTCATTTGAGACGACTGAATCCGCCATCCTCGACATGAATCATAAACCGGCGAAACCGCCCGATATTGTTCGGAAGCTCATCGATGCCTGGGTTTATGATTATTTAGACAATTTTTCCATCAAGTTAGCGCCTCCCCTGTCACAGGTGAACGCTCTTCTTCGTGAATTGTTTCCCCCGGACCTGTTTTTTCTTGCGGAAAAAATGATGTACACCATGACCACTGCGAAAGTCTCTCCCGATCCCGATGCCTTACGAATCTATGTTATGTTCGATACCGATGATGTGTACGCCGTCAAGAAAGAAATTAAGGAACAGCTTTCTTCAGAAACAGAAATTGAGAAAACAACCGACACCTGGCACGCATGGGATTCATTTCTCGTCTATATAATCGATGCTCTCATCTGTGAACCTCTGTCAAAAGAAGACCGGGAAATACTGCTGGATGTAGTACTTGAAACCAGACATTCCTTTGTTTCCGAACTGTCGAATAAAACTCTTACGAAAAATTTTGTCAGGGAAGAGTTCATAATGGCATGGGAACAATTATCGCCCGTTTTCAGAAAAAACCTGGGAGATAATCCATGTCAGGATTTGATGAACTACCTTGCCTTTTTCACTGTTGCCGATGCTTTAGCAGCGTTTGACAAAGTAATCCTTGATCTCGGAGTTGAAATGAATCGCAAAACGCTGATTTTTCTAGCACGACTCCTCAGCAAAGGGAAACCGGTTAATCTCGATTACCAGCCGGATATTGACAAGAAACTGAGAAATATTATCGGCATTGAACCAGTGCCGGAAGAAGCGAATCCACCACGCAAAACGACTCAATCGAAAAATACCATCAGCAAACACACGTCGATTACAAAAAACCGAAGCTATTTATATGATACACTTGCATCTCTGTTCTGTTCCACAGCCTGGGCACAAAAAGACAATCCGTCAATCGTTGATGATACGACCAAGAAGTGGATTTTTTCCCGGGAAGAGCTGGATGCATATATTGAACGTATAAAAATTCTTCTGCACGATATATCCGATTCTACGCTGGAGAAAAGCACCATACCGGATCATTATTTCGAACTCTACCGGCACATCGTCTTTGCAACAGCCTGGCAGGAAAGCTGCTTTCGACAATTTAAGATAAAAAACGGAAGCGTGGCCTATCTCAGATCGTATAACGATACATCTGTCGGTATCATGCAGATAAATGAAATCGTGTGGCGCGGCATGTATGATCGAGAAAAGCTGAGATGGGATATTGAGTACAATGCGGAGGTGGGGTGCCAGATCATTGATCTCTATCTCACCAGATACGCACTCAAGAGAATGAAAAGATTAAACTTTAAAAAACCGCTCGAAAACGATACACTGGCTCAGATTGTCTATGCCATGTATAATGGCGGACCGAGACAGTTTTATAAATTTCTCAAACGTAACAAAAGAGATAAATTATTCCTCAGCGACCACCTGTTCTGGGACAAATACGTCTGGGTTAAAAATGGCGAATGGGATAATGTGCGCAAATGTCTGATTGGCGGGTAACATTCTAACAGAAGCCGGCATTGTCCGGTTAGAAAATCGCATATAAGCAGTTGTGACAGTACGGCTACAATAAAGGATCAAAATCCCCCTGTATCCCCCTTTATGAAAGGGGGAGCGTATGAGGTTCTCCCCTTTTTTAAAGGGAGTTAGAGCCCGCCCTGGTGCAACTGAAACAGCGATGAAGCAACAATTTTAAAATATCCTCCGGAACGTTGATTCCGGCTTACCGTTATGGTTATCGGTCTGGGCCAGGGGGGATTTATCTTTAAAGGTATTGGTATTCAGCGTATGCAAAAACGTAACCGGACAATACTGAAAAGAAACTCAAACTGAGACAAGGTGAATAATGAAAAGGATTGAAATACGAGAAAATTTCATCCGACCGCCCGTGACAATGGTAATCGGAGCCCTTATATTGACAATCATCCTCTCGTTGTTATTACCAAAGACGACACAAGCCGCCCAAGGAGCGATCTCAACGCCAGGCAAGACTCAGATTCTGGAACTGTATGGCACGCTGCCCCTGCGGTTTGAGTTGAATCAGGGCCAGACCGATGCACAGGTCCGGTACCTCTCACGGAACTCGGGGTACGATCTCTTCCTGACACCCGGTGAAGCAGTAATGGTCCTGCACAAGCAGCAGAAGAAGCAATCAACCGGGGGCACCGTATCGAGGGAGGCAAAAACAGATAAAGCAGAAGCTCAAACCCGCAACGTTGCCCGTATGAGGCTGATGGGAGCCAACCCCAAACCGACAATTACGGGCAGAGATATATTGCCCGGCAAGAGTCATTACTTTATCGGAAACGATCGGAACCGCTGGCATACCAGTATTCCCCAGTATGCCCGGGTTGCCTACGAGGGGGTCTATCCCGGAATCGATTTGGCCTTTTACGGCACCAACAGACAACTGGAATACGACTTTATCGTTAAGCCGGGTGCCGACCCGAATAAAATCATGATTGCCTTTTCAGGCATGGATACCCTCGCGCTGGGAATGAATGGCGACCTCATCCTTCAGATGGGCGGTGACACGATCATTCATCGCGCTCCGAGAATTTACCAGGAGATGAACGGTGAAAAGCGAAGCATCAAGGGTCACTATGTTCTGTATGACGGAAACAGAGCCGGGTTTCATGTTGCATCCTATGACACAAAAAGACCACTGGTCATTGACCCGGAGCTTACGTATTCCACGTATCTCGGCGGCAGTAACATTGACGAGGGCTATGGTATTGCTGTTGATAACAATAACTATGCATACGTCACCGGCAGGACTTCATCATTGGCCCCATCGGCCTTTCCGACGACTGTAAACGCTGTCCAGACGACGAATGGTGGTGGCTACGATGTATTTGTCGCTAAATTTAATTCTACCGGTTCTTCTCTGTTATACTCGACGTATCTCGGTGGCAGCAGCACTGACGAAGGATATGGTATTGCTGTTGATGGCAGCTATATATACGTCACCGGCAGAACCCAATCAACAGACTTCCCCACGACAGTAAATGCTGTTCAGGATGCAATCGGTGGCGGTGCAGGCACCGATGCATTTGTCGCTAAATTCAATGCTGCCGGTTCTTCTCTGTTATACTCGACGTATCTCGGCGGTAGTGGACTCGAATACGGTAAGTCCATTGCCGTCAACTCTTCCGAAAATGCCCATGTAACGGGATATACCACTTCGGCTGACTTTCCGACATTAGGAACGTCCTATCAGCCAGTATCAGGTGGCACCACTGATATTTTCGTAACGAAGATAAATCCAACGGGTTCAGCCCTCGTATACTCCACGTACCTCGGTGGAACCAGTATTGACGAAGGCTATGGTATTGCTGTTGACGGTAATGACTATGCATACGTCACCGGCAGAACCCAATCAACAGACTTCCCCACGACAGTAAATGCTGTTCAGGATGCAATCGGTGGCGGTGCAGGCACCGATGCATTTGTCGCTAAATTCAATGCTGCCGGTTCTTCTTTGTTATACTCGACGTATCTTGGTGGCACTGCACTTGAATATGGACGGGGCATTGCCGTTGATTCCTCCGAAAATGTCTATGTTACAGGATATACCACTTCGGGTGACTTTCCGACACAAAACCCATATCAGCCAGTATCAAGTGGCACCACTGATATTTTCGTAACGAAGGTAAACGCAACGGGTTCTGCCCTCGAATACTCCACATACCTCGGTGGAGCCAGTGTTGACGAAGGCTATGGTATTGCTGTTGACGGCAACGACTATGCATACGTCACCGGCAGGACTTTATCATCGAACCTCCCGACGACAGTAGATGCGGTCCAAACGACAAATGGTAGCGGTAACGACGCATTCATAACAAAATTAAACGCTGCCGGTTCCTCCCTGTTATACTCGACGTATCTCGGCGGCACAAACCATGACTATGGACAGAGCATTGCCGTCGATTCTTCCGAAAATGTCTATGTTACAGGATATACCACTTCGGGTGACTTTCCGACACAAAACCCATATCAGACCTATGTTGCCGGCAGTGGCAGTAACGCTTTCGTCACGAAAAGCACGACGACCGATCCACCGGCACCACCTTCGCCACCAAGTTCCGGTGGTGGTTGTTTCATCGACACGGTTTTCCGCCGGTAGCAGAGGGCACGGGAAGCAGTGTTAATAGGATCTTTTGGCTTATCAATTTGGTTCTTCTCCAATTTAATCGAAGAAGAGGAACCAAGGATTCCAGGGGTCAAGGATTCAAGGGTTGTCTTTCTTCCATATCCTTCTGTTTACCCTGTTAAATAAAATCCCATTTCATGAAATCAGATTTTAATGCGAAGTATTATTTAACAGGGCAGGTATTGGTAGGAATAGGCACAACAGATCTTCTTATCTGTGAAGTGAGACCGCATTGTTCTTCCTTTGGAAATTATGCGGTTATTCTCTATATCTCAAAACAAAGTTCATATGACTCTTGCCAGACTTTCGATTCTTTGTAATTCTTCGCATTTCACTTGAACCCTTGAATCCTTGGCCCCTTGTACCCTCTGGAATCATACCTGCTGAATTTGATACAATCCATATAGTTTGCTTTAATTAATTGCAGTTAATCGGGAGATGATCCTAAATTTGAAACAACCGGGAAATAAAAGCGTTGAGCCATGTCTTCATGAACTTTCAGAACAGAGAATAATGAATATCACAATGTCCGTCACCCGTTCATAAAGACCGGTCCTGCAGGCGCTTCACGCAATGATATCATGCCGCACCTGCAATAAGAATAATGTCTCATAAAATTTTTTTACTGAAGTTTGAGAATATAAACTTCCGCATCATCATTTTCCGCAAGGGGTCCGAAGAGAATTGACTGTGGCTCACCCTGAACTCTGACATAGTACGAGGAACCTTCATCAAGCTCGTTTTGCACGGCCCAGGCGGTATGCTCATCGTCACCCACTGCCACCTGCAACCCCTGCATAGGATATTCAAGAACGGATTTTTCCGGAAGTTTACCCGAAGGCCCGACACCGTGGGCATCTATTTCAGCCCCGAACACACCAAACATGACCCCCTTCCAGGTCGAGTTAAACGGACCGATCTCAAACCACTGGCCAAGCTGGGGCATGGCATAAATATCGAAACGATAATCGACAGGAATTTTTTTGAGAGGCACATTGGCCTTCGCCACCAGTTTGGCACCGACGGCAGGATTATCGATGGCAAAGATTTCTGCACCCTGAAATGGTGTGGGCAATGTATCGATGGACGGCACCTGTCCCTCATGGAGGAATATAACGGGAACACCATGTCCCCTGACTCCCTGCATGGACAGGGCAAGCATGGAAAGGCCATAGCGAACGGAGGGGGAAGCAAGGTCTGTATCCGATGAGAGAATGAGCCAGAGCGCGATATCATCTTTGATGAGTTCTTCCCTGGGGCCGAGCCAGGCCATTTTTTTCAGGTCATCCAACCAGAAATGCCCGTTAGCGTCCAGGGCATATTTCTTAGCCATGGCCATTATCTTCTGGACTTTTGTTTCATCGCTGCTGAGAGAGGTTATCCATATTTTTTTCATAGCACTATCCTTTTTGTTGTTTTTTTATCAGCATTGTATGGTTACGTTTTTAAATACGGTGAATATCAATACCATTTATATGAAAATCCCCCTATGTCCCCCTTTTCAAAAGGGGGAGTAAATGGAATACCATTATGACTCTTGAATCTTCATTCCCATCCTTTAGCCATTGGCCTTTGACCTTAAGCCTTTGCGGCTTTGCCGCATTAAAAAAGAAGGATTAACATTGAATACCTTCGACTACTGAAATCTTATCCAAGATGGATTTTTTCACCATCTATTTTCACTTTTGTCTCTGCCATCAGGCTGGAACGCTTGCCTTTCAGATAAAGAGACTCTCTGGCAAGATATCGCAATCGCCCCACCTTCACCTGTTCCAGATTCTCAATCCAGCGGTAGGATTCTCTGGCTTTTCGGATAAGTCTTTCGGTTATCGACATCACCGTTTTTGAGACAATCTTAACAGCGTTGATATTGCCGTGAAACACCTGGCCAAGAAAGGTAAAATCGTTGATGCTGGCCTTACCGCACAAAGAACGAAGATCCAGCTTTTTCGAATCAAGGGCAATATCATGGCCTTTGAGGTCGAGTTTCCGAGCTGAAAAGCCCAGATCGCCGTTCTTCACCGTAACGGAAACGTCTCCTTCAAATAGTATGTCAGATTGTACATCCCGCTCTCGTTCCAACACAGACAGTATATATGATTTTCCATTCCGGTTAGACAAAAGGAGTACTACATCGCTTATACAAGGCTCAAGAAGACAACTCACGGATTTTTTGGCCTTGTGAAGCCCTCTGGATGTTTCCACCCAGAAAAAATTGTCATCCGTTATTTTTACTTGACCATCGAAGAGGTCACAATTTTCACTTTCCATAGTAGGGGCTAATTGTTCCATCGTTCTCACCTCAAAAAATCTTTGTTACCCGCCAACCATGACTTTTGTCTGACTCGGATCAAGTTGATTTCCCACAGGGCAGTTGGCATTGTTACCGTTGTGGGCGGACTGACATCCGAGATAAATGGCGGGATTACCCTCGAATTTAACCTTCGTACTCGCTGATGTAAATTTAACGGGACCCTTCGTCATGCCCGATATAATCCCTCCGGCCGATCCGGCTTCATCTCCCGAGCTCTGGGGAATTTCAGTATTTTTTATTAACGCTGCTACCATACAGACCTTAACTTTTTTCGAACACGTAGAGCCATCAGCCTGATTACACATAGCCATGTTGGGAAAGGGAGTCGGAATGGGGCCAACCGGACTCGGCACATTGCACACATCAGGCATTCCCATTAATTGTCCGCCCTCCTTCGTTGAAACAAACATAGTTACACCTCACTTCATATTTCAAATATTCCGTTAATAAACCGGCTGCCATTCCTCCGCTTCGGCAAGATCAAAATCCGTCCCGTATGCCTGGTCTCGATTCGATCCTCTCCAGATAGTGTCTTTTTCTCTGATGCGATGCAGCTTCGCCCCCGCCAGATCAGACTTCGTAAAATCAGTGAATTCAAGATCGGCATGAGACAGATCGGCAAATGTCAGGTTGACCCCGACAAATTGTGTACCCCGGCACACGGCATGCGACAGGATACAGGCCGTGAGATCACTGCGAGATAAATCGGCACGTGTCATGTCACACTCTTCAAAGAAAGACTCCCGCACAAATGCATTTCGACATGATGCACTATTCATTTGAGCACGGGTAAAGTCTGCGGCGTGGGCTTGTATGGTATCGAGCACTGCATTTGTCAGTATAGCTTCCGTAAGATTGACCTGCGTCAGATCTGCCTGTGAAAAATTCGTTTGCATACAATTGCACCCGCTTAAATCTGCATTCGTCATACGACACTCTGACAGATTCTGCTTGCTCACGTCGGCACCGGAAAGATCTGTTTTGACGAACGTGGCTCCGTCAATCCGGCTCGTGGTGAAATCCATCCCTTCACAATCGGCTTCAGTAAAATCCGCCCCTTTGAAATTACAGTCTGTTATCCTCGCTTCGCCGAGTTCCAACCGGGTTAAATCGGCACCTGAAAAATTCGATGCCGCAAGCGTGGCCGCGGCAAGATCAGCCCACGACAAATCGGCATGTGTCAGTTCACAATTTTTGAAGGTTGCACCGGAAAGCTTTGCCTCGATGAACCG
>Ga0272444_10004266_pt1 | contig 12644 bp, 7 predicted proteins | sample SSMForm13_FD_201033 | JGI IMG/M metagenome (GOLD analysis project Ga0272444, IMG submission 201033) | Marine sediment archaeal communities from Little Sippewissett salt marsh, Falmouth, MA, United States - SSM-Form-13 | ecosystem: Environmental > Aquatic > Marine > Wetlands > Sediment ...
AAATGCATTTTTCTTTTCATTTAATCCTTGACATTACAAGCAATATTTATAATACTTCTATTCGCTTGAACGAGGGAGGAGGGCAACTTGAATTTGAGCAACATTTTTATCTTCTTCTCGTTGTTCGATTTCATGGTGATTATGTGGTTGCTGACGCTGAGCATGAGATAAGGAAAAATCGCGAAGCCAAGACGTGAGATAGATGAGATGAGAAAGATTGTAATCCTAATGATGATGTTGGTCATGGCGCTGGTGTTGAGCACGTTAATCCAGGGCGCACTGGTGGTGAACCCAATCGACGAAGTGACGGCCGATCAGGCTGTGCAGACGGAACTGGCTTCCGCCGACAACCAAACCGACGAACCTTACAAGGCAGTCAATACGCTGATCATCACCAATGCGGCCGCAACCGAGTAGAAACAAAAATGATGCAGTCATTTCCGGCGGCCATAAAAACCTTCCGGTCGTATAAAAATCGACAGGATCAAAATCTCCCCTTGACCCCCGGGAAAAAGCGGTGGTATGGATATGTTCGCATCAAGACAATTGGAGTTAACTCGGTTGATGTGAACATGTGCGCCGTTTGGCGCATTAAACATCCATTGAACATGAATTGAGTGGATTTATGTCGAAGAAAGTTTTTACTACCGGAGAAGTCGCGCGGTTGTTGGGAATCAACATCAACACCGTAATCAAATGGTTTGATGAAGGTGACATCCGCGGTTTCCGCCTGCCGAAAAGCAACGAGCGTCGCATCCCGCTGGCCAGCCTTCGTTCGTTCATGGCCACCAACTCCATCCCGATGGATCTGTTGGAGGAAGGCACGCCGATGCGTCGGATGCATCAACGCGTGAACTGCCATGAGTCGGCCACCCTTTCGGTCAGCAACGGACGCCAGTTCGGGCCTTACGCCGGCTACGTGTTGGATATTTCCGAAGGCGGCGCCCGCGTATTGCTGCAGGGCAAAAAAGAATTTTCCATCCCGATGGGCGATTTCGATCTCGAACTCGCCATCACCGACGGGCCGCTGTCCCAAACGAGTTGGCAGGGCAAGGTCGTGCACCTGCACCCGGGCACCGACGATTTGTCGGTCGGTATGCAGTTCAACACGATCGATACAACCACCAAGCAGCGTCTGACCGCGTTTCTGGAAAAGGGCGGCGAATAGCCGTTCTGTATTTCTACTGTCTCAATGCGAACCTATCGTTATTTATTTGCGCCATTTTAATTTTTTCCTAATCCGTTGCCTGTACTTTGTATTGACGAAAACGCAGCAGTCGTCGACAATGGACTCCCTTTGTGCAACTACACAAATTCGGGCGCACACGCGACACATCATTCGCCGTCGCCTCATCGCCGGGGAGGTGGATCATTCGACCTTTTGCCGTCACACTGAACATGAAAGCCCGCAAAGTCCGGCAGAGCACGCTGGATATGGTTTCCCAACACGTCGATGTGGAAGACATCTACATCACGCGCACCATCGAACAATCCGACCAAAGTCTCGACGAAATCATCAAAAAGCGCTACCCGTTGGTGCTTTGCGGCGGCGGCGACGGCACGGCGATGCGCATCATCGAACAGATGCGCTTGAAGGTGGATCGTCTCAACGCCGAGGGCGGCGATTACCAGATCCCCAAGTTCGGATTGCTCAAGCTGGGCACCGGCAACGGTTGGGCCGGCCAATTGGAAGTACCGCCGAAGGTCGAGCCGATCTGGTCGCTGCGGCAACTACGCACCGAAGAGCTGCGTTTTGCCACCTTCAACATGATCGAAATGAACGACCGCCTGTTCCACTTCGGCGGAGTCGGCGTCGATGCCCTGGTCCTTAACGATTACATCGACTTGAAAAACAAGTTCACCGAAGGCTTCATGTGGAAGCTCGCCAACAGCCTGCTGGGCTACTTGATCGCCGCCTTCGGCAAATCGGTGCCCAAGGTGTTCGGCGGTCGCTTCCGCCTGAATGTCCGCATCGTCAACCTTTCCGACGAACCGGTTTACAAAGTCAGCCACGCCGGCGGCATCGAAGAATTGCCGGTGAAAAAGGGCGAGGTCATCTTCGAAGGGCCGACGGTCATCGCCGGTGTCGGCACCACCTGCAACTATGGCTTCAACCTGAAAGTCTATCCCTTCTCCGACGCCAAGCCCGGGTACATGCACCTGCGCATGGCCGACGTCACCGTCTCCACCGTGTTGACCCACCTGCCCGCCATCTGGAAGGGCACCTGGGAAAGTCCGCAGGTCAGCGATTTCCTGGTCAAGCACATCCGCGTCGAGACCGACGAGGATGTCCCGCTGCAACTGGGCGGCGACCCGGAAGGCTATTGCCGCGACGTGGAATGGAAAGTTTCCGACTTTACCTGCGACATGCTCGATTTCCGCACGCTGCCGGAAGCAGCCGACGAAGGCTGAACCGCGTCGACCATCGCAAAGCTGATAATAATCCGCTAAAATGCCCCCCTGAATTGCTGGAGATTCGCATGTTCAGAATCATCGCGATGTTACTGTTGATTTTACCGCTCGTCGTTTGTCTCGGCTGTGGCGACGACGATGATTCTTCGACAAACTCAGGGCAAAACGACGATGACAACGACGACACGACGCCAATCGACGACGATACCGGGGAAGACGACGACACCGGTGACGACGATCAAACGCCCGACGACGACGATAGCGACGATGACACCGGCGATGACGACGACGATGATCTGCCGCCCTATTTGTACGAACGCCCTGAGTTGACCGATTGGTCGACCTGGTATCAGGTTTTCAACCACGCCGAGCCCTATTACTCGCGCCGCATCGGCGGTCTGGGCATCGGCAACGGCCGCGTTTTTTCCATGGTCGCCTGCCTGACGCCTTTCACCACACTGCACAACATCATCGGCCCCAATTACCAACGCCACGACAACTTCTTTTCCGACAAGCGTCTGTGGTTGCTGCGCGACGACAAACCCATCGAATGGGAATGCGAAATCGCTTACCGCGTGCGAGGAACGGGCGTCATCGTCATCCGGCAGGACGCCGGCGACTTGTCGCTGTGGACCGTCGACTTCGCCCCCCGCGGCGAGGGCGTTGATGAAACCGATGCACAACATGCGCTGATCCGCATGATCATCGTACACAACCGCGGAGACGAAACGGTCGACGGATTGACGATCAAAACCGACACGACGATCGGCGTGGTCGACGGCGAAGTCCTTCGCGAGGCGATCAACGCCAAGCGCTTCGGCAAGTCGGCGGTGCGCAAGCTGGTCGTCGGTTTTGCTTCCGACAAAGCGGCGGCGAAAGGACCGGCGCTCATTCTGCCGGTAGACTCCCTGCCGCCGGACGGACAATTCGTCGCGGAAGTCGTCACGGCTTTTACCATCGATGATGATCCGCTGCCGGTTTACCAGGCGGTGGCCGCCGAAGATGCCGACGAACTGCTCGACACCACCCTCGCCGACTGGTTCGATTTCACCGCCGCGGCGACGCAGATCACAACCAGCAGCCAACGTTTCGACGACTTGGTCGAGGGCATGTCCTACACCGTGCGCGTGCAGACCACCGACCGCGGCGCCGTTTCGCAGATGAGCCGTTACACCAGCACCTGGGCGCGCGACATCATGGGTCCGGGGCGGTTGTATCCGCTGATCGGCCGCAGCGCCGATTACCTGGCAATGCTCGACTTTTACTGGTTGGGCGTGTTGGAACGCGGCTACCTTTCCAATTCGATGCCGCTGGACCAAACCTTCACGCCGGGTCAACCTGAGCCCGATTGGGAAAACCTGCCGATCATGCACGGGCGCACCGCGGCGGAAGGACCGAGCTACGTCATTCTGCATTACAAGCATTACCTCGACGCCACCGGCGATTGGGACTTGATCGAAGAACGTTACGGCATGATGCGGCATGCGCTGATTCACCAGGAATTCCGCGAGACCTGCCTGCTGCCTTTCTCCGGCGATGAAACCTACCGCATGGTGATGGCCGCCGCCTTCGGGCAGTGGATCGAACACGAGTACGCCGACACTCATCTGTCGGCCAATTCGTCGTTCCTCTTCGTCGCTGCTGCTGAGTTTCTCGTCGAGGTCGCCGAGCATTTCGGCTACAACGATCACGCCGCCGAGTACGCCGACCTGGCCGACCTGCTGCGCGGCTGCGCGGAAGACTATTACTGGCTGGAAGACGAAGGGCACTATGCGCCGATCATCGACATCGACACCCTCGAGCCCGATCACCGCCCTTACGAAGACGTCAACACCAAACCGCTGTGGGTCGGTTACCTGTCGCCCGACGACGAAAAGGCCAAAGAAAACATCGTCAACGTGATGGCGAAAATCGGCCGCGATGACGGACTGCTCTACACGATGGCCCACCCTTTCTATGCATTGTTGCAGTGGGCGCTGGACATCCACGAAGCGCTCATCACCGGCATGAATTACGGCTACGTGCTCGACAACCTCGCCCAGCTCGATCACCCGACCGCCGAAACCGCCTTCCTCACCTTCGAGGAATACTTCCACGAATCGGGCAACGTCAGCGAAGTGATGATCACCGACGACTTCAGCCGCTTTATGTACCTCTACGATCCCTGGGGCGAATCCGGCGACCTCACTTCCCGCTTCCGCTCCTGGGAAGGGCCGATCGACGTCGCCGCACAACTGCAATACCTGTTCGGTTTACAACTCGACGCCGCCGACGGACGCGTGTTTATCGCACCGCACTTGCCCGATGAATGGGACTTGGCCAAGATGGAAAACGTACGTCTCGGCGAAGATGCCTTCGACCTGACGGTGGAAGACGACGGCGAGGTGCGCACGATCACGCTCGACCAAGCCACCGGCGCGATTGCCGTCGACGCACAGGTCTCGCTGGCCGGCGAAATCGCAGCGATTCGCGTCAACGATGCGGTCGTGACGCCGACCGTCGAGCAGGAATGGGGACGTTCGCGCGCGCGGTTGACCGACCTAATCGTCGCGCCCGATGCATCGTTGGTCATCGAAATCGAACGACCCTGAAAAGAAAGGTGTTTTGATGAAAAGCAAGGTTGCCGTTTTATTTCTGATCGTTCTGTTGCTCGTTGGCCTGCCGCTACTCGGCTGCGGCGACGACGATGACGATGACGACGACAACGACGACAACGACGACGCCACCCCCGACGACGACGACACCGGCGATGACGATAATGACGACGACGATCAGACGCCGGACGACGATGACGACGACACCGGCGGCGACGACGACGAGGATCTGCCGCCCTACTTGCGCGAGCGCCCGGAATTGACCGACTGGTCGTCCTGGGTTCAGGTCTTCGATCACGCCCAGCCTTATCACCAACGCCGTATCGGCGGCTTAGCCATCGGCAACGGACGCACCTTCTCCATGGTCGCCTGCATGACGCCCTTCACCACGCTGCACAACATCAACGGCCCCAACTACCACCGGCACGCCAAATTCTTTTCCGACAAACGCTTCTGGCTGCTGCGCGACGACGTGCCGATCGAATGGGAGCGCGAAACCGCCTATCGCGTGCGCGGCACGGCTGTTGTCGTAATCCGGCAGGATGCGGGCGATCTTTCATTGTGGACCGTCGATTTCGCCCCACGCGGCGTCGGCATCGACGATACCGACCTGTCCTACTCGTTGGTGCGCATGGTTGTCGTGCATAACCGCGGCGACGAACCAATCGACGGATTATCGATCAAAATCGATACTGTAATGGGCGGCATCGACGGAGACCTGCTCCGTGAAGCGACCCCCAACAAAGCCGAATTCGGCTCGCCGATGCGCAAAGCAGTCGCCGGGTTCGCCGACGCGGTCGCCGTGCCGAAAGGCCCGGGTCTAATCGTACCGCTCGATGAGATTCAACCTGACGGGCAATTCGTCGATGAATACATCATGGCCTTCGCCATGGAAGAAGATCCGCTGCCGATTTTCAACACCGTCGCCGCCGCCGACCCCGACGACCTGCTCGACGCCACCCTCGCCGACTGGCTCGACTACACCGACGCGGCGACGCAAATCACCTCCAGCAGCCAACGCTTCGACGACCTCGTCGAGGGTATGTCCTACACCGTACGTGTGCAAACCACCGACCGCGGCGCCGTCTCGCAGATGAGCGAATACACCGGCACCTGGGCGCGCGACATCATGGGCCCGGCGCGGTTGTACCCGCTGATCGGCCGCAGCGCCGAATACCTGGGCATGCTTGATTTCTATTGGTTGGGCGCGCTGGAACGCGGCAACATCGCCAACTCGATTCCGCTGGACGAACAGTTCACGCCGGGGCAACCGGAGCCCGATTGGGAAAACCTGCCGATCATGGGCGGACGCACCGCGGCGGAAGGACCGAGCTACGTCATTCTGCATTACAAGTATTACCTCGACGCCACCGGCGACTGGGAGCCGATCGAGCAGCGCTACGGCATGCTGCGACACTCGCTGATTCACCAGCAGATCCGCGAAACCTGCCTGCTGCCTTTCTCCGGCGACGAAACCTTTCGCATCGCCATGGCCGCCGCCTTCGGGCAGTGGTTCTATGACGAATACGCCGACACCGATTTGTCGGCCAACTCGTCGTTCCTTTACGTCGCCGCCGCCGAGTTTCTCGTCGAAGTCGCCGAGCATATGGGCTACACCGCTCACGCCGCTGAGTTCGCCGACCTGGCCGATCTCGTCCGCGGCTGTACGGAAGACTATTACTGGTTGGAGGACGAAGGGCACTATTCGCCGATCGTCGACATCGACACCCTCGAACCCGACCCGCGCCCCTTCGAAGACGTCAACACCAAACCGCTGTGGGTCGGCTACCTGTCGCCCGACGACGAACAAGCCAAAGAAAACATCGTCAACATGATGGCGAAAATCGGCCGCGACGACGGCCTGATGTACACGATGATCCATCCCTTCTACGCCCTGCTCAAACTTCTGCTCGACGTCGAAGAAGCGGCGATCACCGGCATGAATTACGGCTACGTACTCGATAATCTTGCAAAGATTGACCACCCGACCGCCGAAACCGCCTTTTTGTCGTTCGAAGAATACTTCCACGAATCGGGCAACGTCAGCGAAGGCATGATCACCGACAACTTCGGCCGCTTCATGTACCTCTACGAACCCTACGGCATCGTCAGCGACCTCACCGCCCGCTTCCGTTCGTGGGAAGGGCCGATCGACATCGCCGCGCAGATTCAATACCTGTTCGGCTACCAACCCGACGCCGTCAACGGCCGCGTACTGATCGCGCCGCACCTGCCCGCCGACTGGGATTTCGCCAAAATGGAAAACGTGCGCCTGGGCGATGACAGTTTCGACCTGACGGTGGAAGACGACGGCGAAGTGCGCACGATCACGCTCGATCAGGCTACCGGCGCAATTGACATTGACGCGCAAGTTTCGCTGGCCGGCCAGATCGCCGAGATTCGCGTCAACGATGCGGTCGTTTCGCCGACGATCGAGCAGGAATGGGGTCGCTCGCGTGCCCGCTTGGAAGATTTAACCGCTTCAGCCTCAACGCCTTTGGTCATCGAAGTCGAACGTCCATGAAGTCGAAAGGAAAGAGAATGAAGACGCCCGGACCCGTTTTTCACTTGATTGCCTTGTTGTTGCTTGTCTGCTTGCCGGTTTGCGGTTGCGGCGATGACGATGACGACGACAACGACGACGCCACGCCGAGCGACGACGATACCGCAGACGATGACACTGGCGACAACGATGATGATGACGACGTCACCCCCGACGACGACGATACGACGCCCGACGACGACACCACACCCGGCGACGACGACACAACTCCGGAAGGCATCCCCACGTTTTCGTCGTTTGTCACGCCCAACCAGTCGCCCCTGCCCGCGGGAATCGAATCCTGCGCGGTCTACCGCAATACCGAGTGCATCGGCGGTACGGTGCACGAATGCGACATATACGACGGCGCCAAGGGCTGGGACGACGATCCCGATCCCTTCCTCGAGCAGATGGTCAACTACGATCGTTATTACGATCTCTACCACCGCATGGAAGGTCAGCTTTCCGATTACGAATTCACCCAGGCGATGCCGCCGGGCACGGCCGAAGAGGTCTGGGGAGATCCACAGTACTTCCGCGAATACGACGGCTACGGCGACAGCTCGGGCTGGACGGCGACGGCGCTGCACGCCGCGGCCGCGCGATACGCCGTCACCGGCACCGACGCCGATTACGAGCGCATGCTTGAACATTTCGAAAGCTCCGCCTTCCACTACGAAGCCAACGACATCCCCGGCTTTATGATGCGCAGCCACTTCACCATGCTCGAAGAAGCCGCGCCCGGGCCGATTGGTCTGCAAGGCATGGCCGTTACCGAGTACGACGAGCCCGGCGAAGGACACTTCCGTTATCCGCTGAAACAGAAATACCTCAACCGCCTGCCCGACTACTACACCGAAGGCGTCGAGGTTCTCGGCACGCATTACGACGTCACGCCGCTGTGGCAGGGCGACGCCTCGCGCGATATGTACGTGCGTGGACTGCCCGGCATCATGCTCGCCTACGATCTGCTGGACGAGCGCGGCGAGCGCGAAGATCATCTGCGGGAGGTCATCGAAACCGAAATTCCCTGCACCCTCAACCGCCTGAAAAAGCTGCGTATCTCAAACCTGCAATCCAACCAGGTGCTGATCGAAACCATCATCGCCTACCTTGGCGGCGATCGGCTGCTGACCGAGCCCGGTGACATCGAAATCACCGAAATCGACACGATCATCGGCTACGTCATGGAACAACCCAATCCCGACTACATGTGGGCCTTTGACGCCAGTTGCCCCGAAGGTCCGCCGATGGAGGTCGAGCCGGAGTACGATCTCGACGCCAGCGACTTCTTCGGCTTCCTGCTCGCCTTCGCCCAACTGACCATGCGTCTGACAGGCGACGGCATCGTGCCCATCGCCTGGATGATGGCGCCGTCGATCAACGGCGGTGAACAGGTGTTCATGACCCAGTGGGCGCTGGCGGCGCATTACCTGACCGGCGACGAACGCTACCTGGATTTCGTCGAACAATTGCAGCAGGAAACCGACTACTGGCCGGTGATCAACCTGTTGGGCTCGTTTTACTCGCCAAAGTGGTGCCGCCCGCACTTCGGCCCGAGCCTGCTGTACCCGAGCCTGTGGAACATGCAGAAGCGCATCGACCGCGACATCTACCCGGAATACTGGCACGAGCTCGCCATCGCCATCTCCGAGGAGATGCGTTACAAGGAAATGGCCGAGGCCAACGATTTCTACTTCGGCCTGCTTTACGATTCGATGGTCGACGCGGAAGTCGATCCGGATGTCGGCGATTACGTCGAGGAAATGAAGACGATGCTGATCGGAACGCGGCAGTTCGGCGTTGAAGATCGCAACGAGCCGCGTCGCAACTACAGCGTCGATTGGCGGTACGATCCGCCGCCAGGCGTGGAAATCGAAGAATTGACCGACGAGGAATACCACATGTGCATGGACCCGGTCTCCATCTTCGGCATCCCGGTGTTCCCCGGCACCATCGAAGACGAATGGCCGCGCGCGACCGAAGGCATGCCCATCGAGTACCGGGTGCCCGGTACATTTCTTTGGACGATCGACCCCTACATGCTCTATCGCGATTACGGCGGCAGCGAAGCGCGCAAGCAGTGGCCCGCGGTGGCTTTCACCGTCGCTTACTGGATTGCGCGGATGGATGGAATTATCGACATCGGCGACCAGACCGCCCTCGCCTGGCGCGACACCGGCGAGCCGTGCAAATAGCGGACGGTCAGTCCGCCAGCGGTTTGCCTCTGTTTTGGTCGCGACCGATTTCTTTCAGGAAGCGTTCGATCAGGCAGTCACAGATTCGTTCGCGCTCGTCCGATTCCTGCCGCTCGAGTCGAATCGTGCCGCCCGCCGACATGTTATGACCGCCGCCCATGCCGTGCTCGCAACGAGCGATTTGTCGCGCGATGCGTCCGGCCTGCTTGTTGCGCTGTAGGGTCCGCAACGAAAAAACCAGCCGATCACCGACGCAACCGACGGCCAGCGCCCATTTCATCCCTTTCAGCTTCAGCAGAAAATCGGCCATCTCCGCCACCGAATCGGATCGCATGATCTCACCCAACTTGATCACAATCGCATCTTTATAAACATACGAATGGCGGATCGCGTTGCTGAACGTGCGAAAGTAATCGGCGTCGACGCGGGGATATTCGATGGCGTGCAACCAGCGGATGGAAATCTTGGGGTACAAAAAGCGCATCGCCTTCAGATCGGCGTCTTCGGTTCTCCGTGCCAGGTCCGACACGTCGGTTTTGATGCCGTAGAAAAGCGCGGTGGCCAGGCGCGCATCGAGCGGTAGATCGGCCGCGCGGATGTACTCGGTGATGATTGCGCCGGTCGAGCCGTAATCGATGCGCACGTCGTAGAATTTTGTTTTCTTCGTCTGCCGTTGCAGCGGATGATGATCGAACACGATCTGCGGCGTAAAGCGCGAGCCGGTCTCCATCTGGTGGCGCTGCGGCTGCGAATCGCAGAGCACAACCGCGCCGAACCGCCGCGACGACAATTCCGGCAGCGGCGTCATTTTAATATTCAGCCGCTTAACCATCTCGCGGTTTTCCGCCCGGCCGAGCATGCCGTCGTAGCCGATCACCGTGCGCACGTGGGCAGTAGCCTGCAACAACCGGCTGACACCGTAGGCTGCGCCGACCGCGTCGGGATCGGGATTGCGGTGGGTCATCACCAGCACCGAACGCACACCACCGAGCGCGGCAAGCAATCGTTGCAATTTGGCTTCACTGTTCATCGTCGGCTACCTTGGTTGGATGATTTTTTTTCTTTCTAACCTTTAAAACAGCATTGTCCGCTAGTTTCAAGACATTTGCCGGAAACGCGCATTGCCGGTAATCTGGTGCGAAATTTTCGTGTAGAGGTCGCTGTAATGAAATTCCGTTTCCCACTGTTTGTTTTGCTGCTGTCTTTCGTCTGTGCTTGGGTCGTCGTTGCCGAGCCGCCGCTCGACACCGCCTGGTTCGCCACCTGGACGACCGACGCCCCGCCCTACACAGGCATTGTCCGCACCTCGCAATACCTGACGATGCGCGACGGCGTGCAGATCGCCGTCGATCTGTATCTGCCCGCCAACCTGCGCGACGGCGACAAGCTGCCGACGATCCTCGACCAGACGCGCTACTGGCGCAACATTCATCTGCGTTGGCCGGTCAGCGCTTTCGTCAACGGCATGCCCGACGAAATCACCGAAGTCGTCGAACACGGCTACGCCATCGTCCGCGTCGACGCCCGCGGCTCGGGCGCTTCCTTCGGCACCCGGCCCTGCCCCTGGTCGAGCGATGAAATCAAAGACGGGGCCGAGATCGTCGATTGGATCATCGCCCAGCCCTGGTCCAGCGGCGTCGTCGGCGCCACCGGCGGCAGCTACGAAGGCACCGCCGCCGAATTTCTCGCCGTCAACCAACACCCCGCCGTCAAGTCCGTCGTGCCGATGTTCTCGCTGTTCGACGTCTACACCGACATCGCCTTCCCCGGCGGAATCCATCTCGAATGGTTCACCCGCGTTTGGCAGAAAGGCACCCGCGCGATGGATCTCAACCGCCCGCAAGACATGCTCTGGTGGGCGCCGCTGGCCACGAGCGGCGTGCTGCCGATCGATGCCGACCGCGACCGCAAGCTGCTCAAGGCGGCGATCGAGCAGCACCGCGCCAATTACCTCGTGCACGACGAGGCGCTGCAGATCGTCTACCGCGATGACGTCAGCGAAGGCGGCATCTCGATGGATCGCTTCAGCCCGCACACGTTCCTGGCCGACCTGCGCGCGGCGAACATTCCCTTCTACAGCTACAGCGGCTGGTACGACGGCGGCTACGCCCATTCGGCGATCAAGCGCTTTGTGACCCTGCGCACGCCGGGCAGCAAGCTGATTCTCGGTCCGTGGGATCACGGCGGCGACGACCACGTCCGCCCGCTCGGCGAAACGATCGACAGCCGCTTCGACCACTATGCCGAAGTGCTGCGCTTTTTCGACTACCACCTCGCCGGCGTCGACACCGGCATCGACTGCGACGCGCCGGTGCACTACTACACGATGGGCGCCGACCGCTGGAACGCCGCGCAGTCCTGGCCGCCCGCCGCGCAGATGACACCGCTGTACGCCGGGCCGGATCATTCGTTGACCTGGCAAGCACCGGATGCGAATGAGGCCTTCGACGAATACGAAGTCGATTTCACCGCGGGCACAGGCGATCGTTCGCGCTGGAACTGTTTGGCGATCGACCTCGCCGTGTCGTACCCCGACCGCGCCGAGCAAGATGAAAAGTTGTTGGTCTACAATTCGCCGCCGTTGGAGCGCGATCTGGAAGCGACCGGCCATCCGCTGGTGACGTTGTATGTCAGTTCGACGGCGACCGACGGCGACTTTTTCGTCTACCTCGAAGACGTCGACGAGCAGGGCAACGTGGGTTACGTCACCGAAGGCTCGCTGCGCGCGATTCACCGCCGGCTCAGCGACGAGCAGCCGCCCTACGTTTCGCCGACGCCCTATCGTACGTTTTTGAAAAAGGATGCGCTGCCGCTGGTTCCCGGCGAGGTTGCCGAGTTGACCTTCGACCTGAACCCGACGTCGTACCTGTTCCGGCAGGGCCACCGCATCCGCCTGGC
>Ga0272444_10004267_pt1 | contig 12643 bp, 8 predicted proteins | sample SSMForm13_FD_201033 | JGI IMG/M metagenome (GOLD analysis project Ga0272444, IMG submission 201033) | Marine sediment archaeal communities from Little Sippewissett salt marsh, Falmouth, MA, United States - SSM-Form-13 | ecosystem: Environmental > Aquatic > Marine > Wetlands > Sediment ...
GCTGAGCGGCGGGCAGATGACGACGCGAGTCCTAGAGAAGAATGATTGGCCAAAAGATTTGCTGGGAACATCCGATAAGGTAAATGCAGCCTGGACTAGCAGTTGGCCAGGAAAGAGAGATAGGAAGGTAAGAAGATGGGCAAAGCATCAATCATAATGGTTCTCGGCATTGCGGTCGCCATGTCGTTTCTCACAATGGGGGCCCAGGAGAAAAGAAGCGAGGCAGTCGCCAACGCCTGTCATGCTTACAACGTTTGCGGTTCAAGAAACCTCGCCCACTCGGCAGCAAACATCGCGCTTTCAAACTTGACAATGGACCGAAGCTATCGAGGCTCACTAGCCGCTGACCTATCAGATGGCTCCTATTCTGCGACCTGCGCCAAGATGCCGGCGACCAGCAACGCGAAGATATCTGCTACCGGAACCCATGAACAGACCACACACAACGTGGAGGTTGTTGTCGAGCTCTTCTCCGAGGGCTTCAAGTCGGCGATCACGGCAAAACCCTGGGTCAAGACCCTAGGGACGCTGGATGTTGACGGCCGGGATTACGACAAGAACGAGAACATCATCCCGAACGAGGGTGGGCTCGCCATAGTGAGCACTCAGACTATAACCAGAGGCGGGAACTCGAAATATGGCGGGACGAACGAGCTTGGGCAGGATTTCGCTCCGGCGACGGATTTCGATCCAAGCGTGATCGAGGAAAACGCCTCGTTCGACGGCGGTTTCCCAGGCTCGCCGGATGCCGTGGTTGGTGTTGACGACGGAACGCTGAAGGCGATCGCACAAACCGGCGTCGGCGGCAGCCAATATGCAACGGACCCCGGCGACATAACCATCCCTCTGAGAGGGGTCACTTACTTGGAGCTGCCGGACGGCGGAACCTGGAACGCCCCCAACTTCACGTATTGCCACTGCGGTTTCGATTACAACAGCTTCGGGATACTCGTGGTCCACAACGCGAATAAGAATGCCGTGCTGAAGAACATGCGCGGCAACTTCTACGGGCTCATAATCGCCGATGACGTTGACAAGATCCACGGACAGGTAACTGGCAACGTAACTGTTATAGGCGAATCCCCGAGCGGCAATTGCATCGGCAACGGCACGGGCGACGTCCACTACAGCTCGTATTACATCATGCAGGCGCTGTCCGACCTGCTCAATAGTCAGCCGAAAATCATTTCCTGGTGGGAGTAAATAATTGGAAGCAGAAGTAGCGGTTCTCGACACTGATGTGTTGACGGAGGCGAGAGGTATTCTCTCTCGTCTGACGGCTCAGGTGCCTGCCTCACACGAGGGCTTTGAGCGCCAGATGTTCATCGGCAAGCTCCTGATGGAGCTCACGCATGAGCAGCGCCTTAGTCTTAGAAGTATTGTGGATTCCTGGCTTCACAAAACGGTAGAACTCCAGGCCTCCGACATTGATGTGGGCAGTCACGGCTGCGAGAACAAGATATGGTTCCGTGTCTTCGGCTTCAAAAAGCCATGCCTCGATCTGGGCTCATTCTCGACGGATGAGACGGATTTTCTAGTTCAGAGCCTCTTGATGGACAGCCAAAGGGAGAGCCTCTACGAGTGGCGCAACCTCGACTTCTCTCACTCGATCAACCACAACGGGGTTCCAGTCCGCTTCAGGGGTGACATGTATTTCGATTTGAACCACCTTGCGATGAACATGAGACGGATCAATGACTTCATCTATCCGTTCAAGGACCTCGGCTTCCACCCAAACATCGCCAAAGCGCTTTCGCTGACGCACGTGAAGCAGGGGCTGATACTAGTGACAGGGATCACCGGCTCGGGGAAGAGCACCACGCTCGACAGCATTATCGATGCAAACAACAAAACAGTCGATGCGCACGTCGTGATAATCGGTAGCCCGATTGAGAACATCCACCAGAGTCAGAGATGTCTCATCCGTCATCGCGAGGTCGGGCGCGACGTGATGTCATTCAAAGAGGGCGCGATACAGTCCCTGAGGCAGGACCCTGACATCATTGTAATTGGTGAGATGCGTGATCCTGACACGATTCTGACCTCACTCGAGATCACAGACAGTGGCCACAAGGTCTTCTCTACGCTGCACACTGGTTCGGCAGTCGAGAGCATTGACAGAATAATCGCGGAATGTCCGACTGCCGTGCAGGACAGAGTGCGGATGCGACTTGCTGACGTTCTGACCGTGATTGTGTCTCAGAAGCTCGTTCCGAGTTCAAGTGGCCGGCTCCAGCTCGCCAAGGAGGTTCTTCTCGTCAACTCCTCAGTCCGGGCAGCGATCAAGAATAACAACACGGGCGAGATATATCAGATGATCTTCGAATCGCAGAACGAAGGGATGATCACAATTGAGCAAGACCTTTACCGCCTATATCGGCTCAAACAAGTATCAAAAGAGAACGCCATGAACTTTGCGAACAACAAGAAAAGGTTGGCCGAGTTGCTTCGGAGGGAATTATGAGAAAAGAGGCAATAGGATTATCTATTGAGGGAACGGACATCAAGGTCGCTCACGTTGCGTTCTCTCACAAAGGCGTCATCCTGAAGCGGCTTGAGGTTGCTCAGCTTCCGGAACCGCTTGGCATTGCCGCCGAAGAAGAAGAACCGGAAAGTGAATCGCTGGACGCATTTGAGGAGGCGTTTGGTGAGGTGGGTCGAGCCAAGACCGGGCCAGGACAGGAAGCGGAAGACGAAGAGCAATTGGAGGAGGAGGACGCCTCGACCACATTGCTTGGGGTCCTTTCCGGATACAATCTGACGAAGGCGAAGATCGGCGTAAACCTCCCTGAGGACGCGGTCAGCTTCTACACACTGAGCGACACGTTTGCGATCAAGGGTCGCAAGTTGAAGAAAGCGCTGATCGATATGGTCTCACCCAAACACGATGGCCCAATCTCGCTGGAGATGGTTGACTACGTCAAGGCTGCAGACAAGAACCTGGCGTGCCTCATCTGCGACCGGGAGCCAGCGTTTCTCGAGGTTTTGAAGGAGCTTAAGCCCTTCTTGGGCATGAATAAGCCCTTCGTTGGGTTGATCGATTCGATGGATACAGCGCTGATGGGGCTTGTGCGGGCAGACCACGAACTAGTGGAAGGCGAGATTACCGCAATCATCTACATTGGCTCTGATAGCACTCGGATCATAATAATGAAGGGCCGAGAATACTTGAGGTTCTTGCCCTCGATTCAGGAGGGGGCCAATTCTCCAGAACTCATCAATACGGTATTCAGCAAGATACTGTTCGAGCAAGATGAGGGCGGCCTGCCTGAAATCAATCACGTTGTCCTTGCCGGTGAAGCGGACATGCCTTCTGCGCTCGAGTTCTTCTCCAAGAGGATGCCCGACGCAAGGGTGGAAATCATCCGATACGGCAAGTTCGCTGGATCCGAGATGGAGCCATCGAAGATCCCGGCGCCTCTTTCGAGCTTCGCGCTCCCGCTGGCGCTCGCAAAGAAGGCCCTGGACCCGACCAATCCTGACTACTACCAGACAGACTTCACGCCGGACTACCTGAAGGAATCGCAGAAGCCGTTCCGAATAGCCTGGCACGGCGTTCTGTCACTTCTGGTCATCTTCGCGATGAGCCTTCTGCTTGTCGTAAAGGGCGGTTACAACTACGTCGAGATGGCAGAGCTGGAAAAGGACACATTCAACTACAGTCGTCTGACACAACTGGCTCAGCCGCTCCTATACGAGATCGATATGCTCAACGAGCAGATTTCGCTCTATGAGTCCGAGATAACTCAGCTCGCCTCATTGGCACAAAACTCAAACATCTGGAGCGAATCATTGCAGAAGCTCTGCGACCTAACGGAGCGCTGTGATTCCCTTTGGATCACTAGCATGAATTCGGCCGAAGACAAAGGCTACGTGCTCGGAGGTAAGTCACGCACTCGGGAAAAAATAACCGCTCTCGCTAGCGCTTACCAAAACTCATATCTGGATGTCGTAAACCGCGGTATGATCCGCGATTATAGGCTCTGGGACTTCACAATGCGGGTCAAATTCCCGGATGCCCTACAGCCCCAGATCTACCTTGCAAGAGTCAAGAAACACGGCAAGGACGGCTTCGGGCAGGGCGCTCACGTCGGTGCGGACGAGGCCGCCGGTCTCGTTGCAGGCGCGCAACATCTGGGTTTCTCCACCCAGCAGTTCCCTGCAATGTCGGGCGGGGAGTTCCCTGCGATGCCCACATCATTCGGTATGGACGGCTCTGTCATGGTTGATAGCCTCCTAAGGGCTGGATTCAACGCATACTACGAGCAAGCCAAAGGCATCGCCGGCAGCCCTGAACTAACGAGACTCCAAACCGAGCAAGAGATGCGCGAGGCCGAGCTGTGGAGACTGTGGATGCAGCAGAAGCAGGTTGAAGAGGAGCAGAAGCTGGCTGCGACCGAGAAATCCATCGACGAGCAATACCTCGGGCCGGAGGAGAAGGCCTCGCAGAGCTCGCCGACGCAAGGCCCCGAGCCCGCGCCTGAGACAGAGCCGGCGCCTGAGGCAGAGCCAATACCTGAGGCCAAGCCTGAGCCTGCACCCAAGGCAGAGCCGGCGCCTGAGGCCAAGCCAGAGGCGCCTGCCAAAGCAAAGAGCGCCGGGGAAGAAAACAAGGAGACGCCTCAAAAGGACGAGCAGGCCGATCAGTCAAGCCCGCCAGTGAAGGCGGCCGAGCAGAGCACGACGACAAGGGAAGAAGAGCCGAAGGTCCAGAAGCAGGAGGTTGCAGGTCCGAAGCTGCAGACTGCGAGCGGTTCAACCTCCAGCGCGATGGATGGCGACTACGACCGAGCGCTGGAGCTGTTCAAGGCTGGAGAATACGATCAGTCGGCCGGGCTCTTCAATGAGATGCTTGCCGCGCGAACGGACCCCAAGAACGACTGCAACGCGCATTACTGGCTCGGACACTGCCTCTTCGGGATGGGTGATTTCAAGGCGGCGATAGTTGAGTTGGAGACCGCGGGGGATTGTGAAGACAAGAGTATCCAGGATGGCGTGCTCTTCATGTTGGGCAACTGCCACTTGAGGCTTGGCAACGAGCGAAGCGCAAACGAGAAATATGCCAGACTGTTGAGGGACCACCCCACAAGTCGCTTCGGACCGATTGCATCGGCCAGAACAAAGGCCCTTAGTCAGCCTTAATTCTTGAGAACGAATAAAGGAGATGTAACGTGAGCAACGCATTAAGAAGCACAATAGCGATCGGCGTGATCTGGCTGATTTTGCTACTCGTGGGAGGTTGGTATGTCTATTACAGACAGGCGGACGACCTCGAGGCGCTTCGTGAGGAGAACAATGAAGCACATGACGCTCACGCGGAGATGCAGGCCAAGATCGATAGCCGAGATGAAGTCAGGACGACGCTCTCGAGGCTAACTGACCAGTGGTTTGAGCGTAAGAAGGTGATCCCGATAACGGATGATTCCAGAACATCTTACAACTACTTCAACTGGCTCAGTCAGCAGTCGGGTTCGACGCTGATGTATGACTTCGTCGTGCTTTCGGAAGACCCCGATGAGTCACCACCTTCCAGGATGTATCAGCTCCGCGGTGAGGATACGTATGAGAACCTCTTCAGCTTCGTCCATTACCTCGAGAATCATCCGCTTCTCTACAAGATAGAGAAGTTCGCAATTAACAGTGTAGTAATCGGAGAGGGCGAAGAGGGCGACGTTCGAGGCGTTAGATTTGACATGAATATCAGAGTCTATTACGGGACGTCATCGTCACTGGATCAGTCCTATTCAGCTCGTGTCGTAGCAGCCCCTCCGAAGCAGATAGACCCATTCTATCCGCTCATACTGGACAGGCTGCCTCAGAACGCTAGGGGCCTTGTGCTTGTGGATGAATCGAAGCTCCAAGCCTTGACGAGCGACACGGCGTTCATAATCGACCAGAACGGCAAGCTCGTATCGCTGCACGTAGGTGATGAGGTCTTTCTGGGCTACTTGACGAAGATCAATGTCAAGAGAAACGAGTGCGTCTTCACGCTCAACTTGGGTGGAATAATCGAGAAATACACTATGCAATTCAACTTTGAAAACTGAAAGGGTAGGAAGAGATGAAAAGGGCGATAGCTATTCCAGTATCGATTTGTGTGCTGTTTGCAGCTCTCTGCTTTGCCGAATCTGAGCCACAGGGCAGCAAGCATCCGATCGTTCCGAAAGAGTATCCGATCGAGCACAGCTCGGTTGACGAACTTGTCTCACTCTCTTCCGGGACACCATTCGCACAGGGGCTGTTCATATTGTCCAAGTTCTCAAACAAATTCGAGAAGAAGATCATAATCGATCCCGACAAGCACAAAGGCAACATCGGTATCGACATAGAGAACATGCACTGGAAGAAAGCCCTCGAGATGATCCTGCGTGCTAACGGGCTTTGGTTTGTGAGCTACGACACCTATTACGAGGTCATCGAGCCTGTCGCCGCGGTCGCATCCAAAACAAAGGGCAAGGCGAAAAAGAAGGCCGGACTCTCCACGAACACTCGCGAGGTTAGGATCAAGGCCACGTTCTTCGAGGGTGACAGACACTTCTTGCATGAGCTTGGCATTGACTGGACGACGATGAGAGCTGGCACACTCAGCGTGGACGCAGGGAGCCCAGGCCATCAGAAGATCATGAATCCTCTGGTAAGACAGGCGCTCGAGACATATACAGCAGGCTTCGGCAAGACCTTTGGCAGTGTCCGAGTTGAGGCGCTGCTGGACACACTGGAGAGCTCCGAAAGGGGACGAATCATCGCAACACCCGAGGTCGTTGTGATGGTCGGTAAGTCCGCCAAGGTCCTCGTTGGCCAGGAGTTTGCCGTGAACACCAGAGACTTCGCCGGCAACATCATCACTGAGTTCTATGAAACTGGGACGATACTGGAGGTGGCGCCCACCGTATTCAAGGACAAGAAGAACCAAGAGTATATCCATCTTACGGTCTCGGTGATACGGTCTAGCCTCGTTGATCCTGTCAATCTAACGATCAACAAAACCGAAGCCAGCTCTTCCATCCTGCTCAACAACGGCGAGGATGCCGCAATTGCGGGGCTTTATTCCACAGATCGGCGCACGCGAAGGAGCGGAGTGCCGTGGCTCAAGGACCTGCCGTGGTGGTTCTTCGGTCTAAGATATGTCTTCGGCTCCGACCGGATAGAGAAGCTCGACAAGGAGCTCGTCATTCTGCTCAACGCTGAGCTGGTGCCCAAGCTCGCGGACCGGATGGCTGACATCCACGAAGAGTCAGACTTCGACAGGCTGGATGAGGAACTGCATGAGACAGTCGAGCCGCTCTGGAAACGTCCTGGCGAGAGCAAGTAATCCGATTATCAGAAGGTCATAAGCGACTGTAGGGGCGGGCCTCCGTGCCTGCCCTTCCTCAGCGCACATCTTGTAGGGGCGGGCCTCCGTGCCTGCCCTTCCTCAGCGCACGTCTTGTAGGGGCAGGCCTTGTGTCTGCCCGATATATAGATGGGCGGCTCACAAGACGCCCCCACGACTCCTAAACCGAACCAGCAACACCCCCCAAAAGCCCGTCTTACGCCAAACGAATCGGCGGTCAGAATCGCTTATTCATCTAGTGCCACTAGCACGCAGAACTCATCATAAGACGGGAATCCCACACCGAGCCACTCGTCCTCGCCCGCACGCTTGAAGCCGGAGCACCATTTGTAGTGACCGTCCCATGCGTATTCAGGGATGATCACCTCGCCTAAATCATAGACGAACGATGTGTCGGTCGGGACCGTCAGGTCCCTAAGCGCCGGCGTCTCTTCCGTGACCCATTCCGATTCACCCGTCTCGAAATTCGGCACCCAGTAGAAATGCGGGCCATCCCAGAGCTGCAAAGCAGCATACCAATCGACGGCGATGCTCCCAGCGTAATTCGTAAAATGAGCCTGGATCTGGGCAGCGTCCCCGGCGACGTAAACATCCCCTGCCTTGTCTATCATGATGCGCGCTTGGGGCGCGAGGTTGAGTCGCTTCGGTCCGCCAAATCCCGCCCACCAGAGAGTGCCATACTTGCCGAATGACCTGTCGAACATGTTGTTGCGCAGCGCGGTGTTGTTGTTCGAGTTGTGAGGCAATAATCCCAGAACCTCATCAACGCTCTTCCAACTCGTGTCAGATGGGTCGAAGATTACAGCCTTTGGCGAATTGTCCAAAGCCATGCCAAGCATCCAGACCCTACCCGCTAAATCGTAAGCAATTGAGCTAACTTCCTCGACTGGCTGGCCATGCTCCTGAAACGAGTGCATAGTGTGAAATGGCCCGTCGATCTCGATCATGTATTCGCCATCCTCGGGGTGGTGTCCGCAGATGTGCGCGATGCCGCTTTCCGCAAGTGCGACTACCTCGGGCTGTGCGGGAAGGACGACGGATTCATCTATACGGGTCCAATCTCCCTCTGGAGAGCGGACCTCCAACCCCAGCACATGATCATAAATATATATCGCGCCGCTGTGATCGATCATCAACCCCGTGTAGCCCTCAGGGCTCTGAGGCGAGGGAGCCTCAACAGGAGTCCAGGCTGCGCCCTCGAATGTGAGAAGCGCCTGGCTCGTGAGCAGGAATGCCTGCCCGTCATCGTTCTCGAGAACGCCTCGCACTGTGCCCAATTGCGCTGCGGACCCTCCTGTCGTGTCAACCCACGTATCCCCGAGTTTCAGATAGACCTCCGAGGTATCCCATGCCCAGTGACCCTCACCCTCGAAAACGCCCGTCACCTTGACCGGAAGAGAGCCATCGTCCCCGATGGTCTCCCAGGACTGTCCGTCAAAGGACTCGTAACCCTCCAACGGCTGCTGTGTGGAGGGGTCTGCTATGATCGCACCGCCTTCTGCAAGACCAACGGTGAAAGAGTATTCAGCTTCTCTTATATCGGGGTTATCGTTCACGTAATCCTGGATCGCGCCGCCCACCAACCGATAAAGCCCTGCGCCGTCGCTGCCACAGTAGATTGTATCGTCAGGGCCCGCAGCTATTGAGGTCGCGTGGAAGAAAGTAGGCAAGGACGAAAACACGTCTCCATCGAACCACGAGACCCCATCCATCATCGCGAACCAGACGTTGCCCTCCGAATCGGAAGTCATGTCGCTCACAGTAGGAGGGAGCAGTCCGGGGGTTGTCTCATCATAGACTGCGGTCTCGGAGGCATCGAGATCGTGCTTGAGCAGGACGTTGACGCCCTCGACCACTGCGCCGAGCCAGACATTGCCGTAGCCATCCCCGTAGGCTTTCTGGACCTCCGCGGACGATCCAAGCTCGGCAATTTCATGAAAGTCAAAGGACTCACCATTGAAAACATGAAGTCCATCGCTCGCGACAACGCAGGCATCGCCAACATTGGTCAGACACAGATCCTGGATCTCACCGGATATGTGGTAGGAGTAATCCTTGGCCTCTCCCAAGGGCGACATTCCTAGTAGGTTCGCATCCGAAGTGAAGAATCCCGGCCATCTATGAATGACCCAAGTGTAGCCCGCCAAATCCGTTACGACCGACCTAACGCCATAGACGTAGTTCTCTGACCCCGGCTCAGATAGGATCGTTCGCCATCCGTACGACTCTCTCACGGGGAGGCCGACCGATTGCCCGCCGGCGATCAATATGCTCGTCGGCGAATCGAAGAGCTTGGTGAAGCTCGACTTCACCCCGTCCTCAATCGACCAAGTCTGGCGACGAGAATCATCAAAAGACACGAGCTGAACACCATCGGTAAGACCTGTCCAGATGCCATTCTCGTCAACACTCACGCCATAGATGTAGTTGTCGTTGACCCAGCTGTCGAGCTCACAGGGGATGATCTTGAAGCTCTGGGTGCTTTCGAGCGTGATTCTCTCGGCCGTGCCAGTCGCACAGAGCCAGAGCGAGAACGTGTAGTGGCCCGGCTCATGAAGCGGGAGTCGCAGCGAGGGAATACGGTAGTAGGTGTGATAGAACCAGCCCGTCTCGCCGGCTGGTATGTGAACCTGCGTCTGGTAAGGCTGCCCAAGGGGCGAGAAACCCGGCGCGTACAGAACCGTCCCGTCGGGCGTCGTCAAAGACAGGTAGGCGTCAGCAATCACATCGAATCCCGTGTTCCCCACATTGAGGTAGATATGCATGTAATCGCCGTGGTAGAAGATGTCCTTGCTGAGGCCGAGCTCCACGAATATGGGCTCTTGAGCGAGGGCCTCAGCGCCCACAAACACGAATAAGGCACAGAGAGCCAAAAAAGCGGGGGCAAGTCGCTTCATTTCCAATCCTCCTTATATATGAAGCCTTGTAACAATAAACCGGACATTGTGATGTCTATCACAGCTACCACCAGGATGCAAACCTGGGTTGGTTGCCTCGTGTCAGTGAAATCCGTCTCGAAACAGCAACATAATTGGCTTCCAGCCGCTATCTGGGACCGCATGAAATGGTGGGGCGGGAACGCCGCCCTGAGGTTTTGTCCCCACCCCAAAAACCACAAACCAAAAGGAGGGTAACACGCCGAGTGAATCTCCGGGGCCGGAAACCCACACGGTTTTATGAGGCTATCTACTATTGAAACAAAGGCAAGGCTCTCAAGGTTTCCCTAGTTCGGATGAATGGCTGGTCCGCACTCCCCCACTGCATTTGCATCGGTCTCTACATTCGTCTTTGCGTACATGGCCTTCTTTGATAGATTATCTCGCAATGGGCTGATTGAGGAGCTCTTAGTCTGTCAACATCCGAGGGAGGTAACAGCATGGCGGAGGCCAACGGGAAACCAGCAGAAGAAAAGCACGCTGAAGGCGATCAGGCGCACAACAAGGAAACAACACGGCAAGGGCCCGCCCAACAGGGACCCGAGACCCACGCGACTCAACACCAAGCGCCCGCGAAGCAACAGATGGACGAGAAACAGGTGAGGAACTGGGCCATGCTCTGTCATCTGCTGGGCTTAGCAGGGCTTGTCGTCCCTCTCGGAAACGTAATCGGACCGCTCATCATTTGGTTGATCAAGAAGGAAGAAGACCCCTTTATCGACTATAACGGCAAAGAATCGCTAAATTTCCAGATATCTATATCCATTTACATGATTGCTGCAGGATTCCTGACCATGATCCTCATCGGCATCGTCCTCTTTCCTGCTGTGGGGATATTTGGCATTGTTGTCGTGATCATCGCCTCACTGAAGGCCAACAAGGGAGAGAAATACCGCTATCCACTGTGTATCAGGTTCATCAGGTAAGCCACCCACGAGCATGCGGACTGACTGTGGAAACTCTAGTGATAGTCGTTCCGTCGGCGGGGATGGGGATAGGATTGACGCTTGGGAGCCGGACCGGTTCCCGACCACTGGGGTAGTTCTTAAGCACCGATCGGGATTGATGTGCAAAGCTCACAACAGCAACGAGGAGAGGAAATGAACGAGGCTAAACCGGACCAGACAGACGTTCTTCAGAGGGTCAAATCCCTACTTTCGGGAAGCGACTCATTCGAGGCGGTTAGGTTCATCAATGGGCTCGGCGAACCGCTCGATGTAGCCAAATGCTATGCCGGCCTAGTGGGTGATTTGTATTCCAAAGAGCGGTCAGTAGCAGACATGATTACAGTCGGCAGGGCGGGGCTTCAGTATTGCCTGACAAAGGCTGAGGAGCTGGCGGATGAGGACAAAAAAACGGCAGGGACGCTTAAGGGCGTCGCCAAAGTGATCTCATTCAATCTGGCGGCAAACGCCTGGCCGGGCTGGGGTGCAGAGGGCTTCGAGATCTCGCGGCACGATTCGGTCGCCGGGCTTGATGCCGCGAAGCTCAACCTACGAATGGTTAAGGAGCTGAACGAAGGGCCGGTTCCGCTCTCGATTTCCCACTGGGCGATCGGCGCGCAGCACATCGCGCTGAGCGACTACGACAAGGCGCTCGAGGCGTTCGCCTCGTCAAAGGCGATGGCTGCCGAGGGCGACAATGAAGGCGGTGTGTGGCTTGCTCTGGGCTACATCGGGATCACGAACATTCTGGCAGGCAACAAGGACAAGGGTGAGCGGGAACTGGATGAGGCAATAGCGGGCCTTCAGAAGCTCGACACGGACGACGCCAAGTTCTTTATTGACCAATTGAGGACAGCTCTCAAGGTCTTCTCAGGCCAGGCCGGGTAGATCTGGCCTCACCAGAGGACTGAGGGACCTCTTTATGCGGAGATGACGTGCGGTAAAATATGTCCATGGTGATTTGAGGGTCAGAATAAAAGCAAACGGAGGAGGAACGATGAGCAAGACGCTCAAGCTTCTGGCGATCGCGTGCGTGGTGCTATTCAGCATGTCGTGCGCGATCATCCACGAGCAGAACATCTACACCGACGGGCACAAAGTCAAAGGCATCCAGGAGAAGAAGGAGTGCCACAAAAAGGGACAGGCCGCGAAGTTCAAGCACGGGAAAACAGACATCTACGCCGACAACGTTGACGCCTTTCTCGACGTCGATCTCAAGGAGCTCGAGAAGCAGGCGCGGGAAGCCTATCAGGCTGAGGAATATGAGAAGGCAGCTGAGCTCTACCTGAAGCTCTTAAGGCGGAACGTCACCGACGGCGGGAACATCTACAACTTGGCGTGCTGCTACGGCCTTCTCGGCAAGGCAGAGCACGCGGCCAAGTTCCTCGAGAAGTCATTTGACGCGGGATTCCGCAACGTCGGATGGATGA
>Ga0272444_10004269_pt1 | contig 12642 bp, 13 predicted proteins | sample SSMForm13_FD_201033 | JGI IMG/M metagenome (GOLD analysis project Ga0272444, IMG submission 201033) | Marine sediment archaeal communities from Little Sippewissett salt marsh, Falmouth, MA, United States - SSM-Form-13 | ecosystem: Environmental > Aquatic > Marine > Wetlands > Sediment ...
CGATCGAACTCGACGTCTATGCGATGAGCGACGAGGAGCGCGCCAAGCGCGGGATCGAGCTCCTCCCCGGGAGCCTGAACGAGGCGATCGCCTGCATGGAAGCCTCAGACCTCGTCCGCCGCGCCCTCGGCAATCACATCTTCGAGAAGTTCATCGAGAACAAGCGGATCGAATGGGATGCCTACCGTTCGCAGGTCCACCAATACGAGATCGATCGCTACTTACCCATTCTGTAGCTATACCCGAGGTGCTGTCACTCACCAGGTCAGCGGGAACCGACCCGAAGGGGCCGTTTCCGATCGACATCGCTACCTACCGATCCTGTAGGGATCGAAGCGAACGGCCGCGCTCGTCTTCGCGGACGCAATTGCCCTTGTGCGCGGACTGATGGAGCCGACGGGATCGGGTCAACATCGTCCTCGCTGTTTCCGGCCCGCCTATCCCACACGCTGGCACGGTGCAGGGTAGGGTTCGAATCCCTTGGGCTCCACAATGCAGTTCCTATCTCGGTCCCAGAGAAACTTGTCGTTCGATGGGGTGACATGACCGCACCAGGCATCCATCAACCGCTGATCTCACGTTCGCTGTTCGATCGCGTGCAAGAGAAGCTCCACGGCCGGGGACAAGGAAGACGATCAGGGACACAGTCGTACCCCTTCCGTGGGCTTCTCACCTGCGGCTACTGCGGCTGTCAGATCACGGCATCGAAGATCAAGGGCAAGTACATCTACTACCACTGCACGAGTGGACGTGGGAAGTGCGACCAGCCGTATGTGCGTCAAGAGGCCCTTGCGCGACGTCTGCGTTCGATCGTGGACGGCGTACGTGTACCGGAAGACATCGTGAGGAAGCTCTTGGCGGAGATCCGGAAGGGTGAAGCGAGCCGCGGCGAGCGGGTGCAGGCGAGATTGGACGAACTCGAACGCGAGTCGAATGAGATCAAGCGTCGACGTGACCAAGCCTACCTCGACAAGCAGGATGGGGAGTTGGACACAGCTCGTTGGCGCGAACTGGAAGAGGCATGGGCGAAGCGAGTCACCCTGATCGAGGAGCAACGACAGCGGCTGATGACGAACCTCAAAGGATCCGCCACAGACAACGCGAGAGAGGCTTTCGAACTCCTAGAACACGCGTCAGACCTCTACTTGGAGCAATCGCCTGACGAACAGGCGACAGCCCTCAAGATCCTGGTTTCGAACTGCACCCTGAAGGGCGAAACCATTGATCCTGACTACAGAAAGCCCTTCGACCTTGTGGCCGAAGGGCTCCGAACTGACAACTGGTACGCCTAACGTCACCATACCCAGAACTTTCGCTCGTCAGTTCTCGGTACGGTTCTAGCTGGTACACGTGAGCTACGGTGTCGGAGGTCCATGCCGGGCGCGCAGTACTTCGATCTCAGCATAGCTCTCTGCAGTGGGAACAGCGATCACCCCTTCGAGGATGCCGGATTCAAGCTCCACGACCGCATCCCAGATCCAAGCTGGAACCGTTGCACGGTTTCGAGCCCAGTTCGACAGGATGCTGTAGAAGGAGTCGGCAGGAATTGCCCCAGCGCTCACACCGAAGTCGATGAACTCCACGAGGTCATCCAATCCGCTGATTCCTACCCCACCCTCCGCCAAACCCAGACTCTGCATTCCTCCTTCGAAGACGCCGGTGACAACCGCCTTCACAGCCATATACGTAGCCACGTCAATCCTCTTCATCCCACTTGCCAGACCATGAAGCCCTCCGCCGAGGTAGTCCTGGTTCGCATCGACACCGAAGTAGTATGGAGGCCCTTGGGATGTTCCGGCGGCTTCGTGATACTCCGAGATGGCTTCGAGATCACCGAGACCAAGCGCACCAGCCACGTTGAAAATGGAAGCGGCCCCTTGTGCAAGCATTGCTTCAGTCGCGGCCCTCCCCACCGCAATGTCCCGAAAGGTTCCCGTGTATGTGTACAGAAGCCCTACATCAACCCGCTCGCCAGTGAACTGCGAGTAGTGCTCCAGACCCCAATCCACGCCAAACCGATAGCCAGCCTCAAAGCGGTACAGAACTGGCATCTCCATGCCGAGCACGATGCCCACGTACGGATAACCGTGGTGTGCAGCTGTCATCGCCGCTAGAGCTCCGATCAGGGCCGCCAACTCGTTCTCGCGAAACAGGATGGCCAGGACATTCGGTCTGTGCGGAACCACACCGCCCACAGCCACAAACCTCTGCTCTGGGAACTCATTTGCGACCTGCGCCATCGCATCACTGATCAGGAAACCGAAACTGATGATCAGGTCGTACTCGGAAGTGTTTGCCAGATTGCGCAGGTTCGGAAGGAAGTCTGCTGCTGACGCACTCTGCAGCGCCACCATCTCAAGTCCGAACTGTAGTGCTGCCTCGCTTGCGCCCTTGAACCCCATGTCATTAAACGAGAGGTCTCCACGACCGGCATCAAGGAGAACGGCTATCTTGCCTGTGAGAGCGAGCCCCACGAACCCAGCCGTCACCACAAGGACCATGGCCAAGAGAATGCATGCCATCGTTCGCATCGAATCCACTCCTCTACGGTCACTAGCCTAGATCCGGCGACTGCTTTCCAGTAGCAAGTCCATCTCTTGGGACTAGTCTATTCGACCGGCTTGCAGGAATCCGTGAAGCGCAGCGTAACCCGTCCATCCTTCGATCCGCATCTTGATACGGCTCCTGCTCCCTCTCCGGGGAGCCTCTTCTCTCGGTAATCATGTATACTCAATAGCTCAAGGTTATAGGATACTACCAATATACGTTTGTGGGATGCAACGATGGCTAGAGGGCTGCTTGCGGTTAGCCAATCGACGTAGCACGCTTGTGCTGGCTGGGAGGAAGAGTGCTGGACGAGACACATGACAGAACTTCGCTACTTGAGAGGTTTGCAGCCCAGTTCCGGATGCAACTGGTCAACGACTCCAAGATTCCACTCTACTACCAGCTGGCCAGGATAATGGTGAGATTCATCCGCGAGACAGGCATTGCTCCAGACGACCAGTTTCCCTCCGAGGACTCGATCGCAGTCTGCTTTGAGGTGAGCCAGCCGACTGTCGGCAAAGCGATTCAGGTGCTGCTCGACCAAGGCTTGCTGCAACGCATTCGCGGGAAGGGGACATTCGTTCAGGAGGATTCTCGAGTCGAGTTCGCACTCCTGAGCGAAACCATGAGTCCTGCCGAGCAGTTCCCCCCTGAAGCGCTGGCGAGTCGCCTGATTGACCGACGCACCGTCGAGGTCTTCCCCAAGGTCGCAAGGGAGCTGGGAATCCAGGTTGGCTCGGAGGCGCTCTTCCTGCGGAGGCTGCGAACTTACAACGACATCCCATTGCTCGTGTGCGACTCAGTGCTTCCTCGCGAGCGGTTTCCTCGCCTGGGAGAGGAACCATTCGTTCGCGGAAGCCTCTACGCTACGCTGGAAGAGCGCTACGACTGCCCCATTCTATACTCCAAGCGCTATGTGGAAGCTTCAGAGCTGATCGACAATCAGATCGCCGAGCTCCTACGAATACCGCACTTCAGCCCGGTACTGCTGTTGCGCGGCACTGCTCACACAGTTGGGGAGGAGCCCGTGGAATCCATCACGTCTGTCTTCCGCGAAGGATTACGGCTGGCAAGCACAGTGGAGCGCAATCCGGCGAGGCCCCAGAGCAGTTCGGCTCACACCTCCTAGCTGCGGAGCGCCATCAATCTAAGTTCCTTGCTTGGCCCTCGCAACAGCGATGCAGTCGTCCGGTACGTCTTGCGAAGTTGATCGTAGGCAGCGACATGCTTGTCAATCGGATCCGCTTGGTCGGACACGGCTAGTATGTCGTCGAGAATCCCGAAATCCTTCCAGAGCCCCACTCCAATCCCTCCGAGAACCGCAGCTCCGACTGCGGCTGCTTCCTCCGCCGCGACGGGGACCTCGATCCTTGCGCAGAAGCAATCAGCCAGGATCTGCTTCCACAAGCGGCTCTGGGCTCCGCCACCGACAAGGCGGATCTCGTCGAGTTTCACGCCCTGTGCCCGAAACTCCTCGACATCCAGCGAAAGGTCTAGGCCGACGCCCTCTAGGGCAGCACGCGTCATATCGGCCCGATTGTGGGCTGGCGAGATCCCGATGAACGCACCACGCAAGTCGGGGTCGCTCCAAAGCATCTCACCCCCGCCAGCGATCGTTGGGAGGAAGAGCAGGCCGTTTGCCCCTACTGGCGATGAGGTGGCGTCTGCTTCCATCTGCTCGAAGCAATCACCGCGTGTCTTAGCGTCAGAAGAGTGGAGAATATCCCGCAGCCACGCGTACGCGCTGCCGGCCGAGTTTGTCCCGAGTTGTGGAGTAAACATGTTCGGGACGACGTGGACAGGGTTCGGAATCCTTGTCGCGGTTCCTGGAATGGGTACGGGGCTAGCAACTGAAACCCACCCAGAGCTCCCTACATAGCAGTATCCTCTCCCCCCCGATGTGACACCGGCCCCTAGAGCAGTGCACGGAACATCCTCTCCCCCCACAACGACAGGTATCCCGGCACATAGGCCAAGCTCTTCGGCGGCTGCAGGAAGGAGCTCTCCAGCGATCTCAGTCGAGGGAATGACCGGCGGGAGTTTGCTGCGGGGGATGTCGAATGCCTCTAACAGCTCCGTGGAGTACTCGCCCTGGCGCGCGTCGTACAACCCTGAGAAACTGGCATCGGACGGGTCCGAGACGCATTGCCCAGTCAGGCGCATGCAGACGAAGCCCTTCGTCGGAAGAAAGACCTTCGCGCGATCGAACAGCGCTCTCTCATTCTCAAGAAGCCACCGAAGTTTGAAGGCGGAGAACAACGCGGGAGCGTATGCGCAATACGTGGTCTCGTACCAGAACTGGTCACCGACGGTCTGAATGCCGCGATCTGCCTGCAATCCGCTTCGCGAATCCATCCAAATCATTGTCCGCTCAGAGAGAAGGCCCCCATCCTCAGCAACCGGCACAACTCCCATTCCGTGGCCGCTCAGCGAAACGGATACTACGCGGCGGTCACTCGCTGATGTGGAATTCAGGACTGCGCGGGTGCCGGCGACAACTGACCGCCACCAGTCGAGCGGCTCCTGCTCCGCCCAGCCTGGGCGTGGGTAGTGTGTTGCATACGGATGGAATGAGCGGCTCGCCACTCGACCATCTTCCCCCAGCAAGACCGTCTTGTTTCCACCCGTTCCCAGGTCGTGCGCTACGATGTATCTCACCGATGATCACCACTCCTCTCAGTATCGTGAGACCTCTGGATATTGTGAAGGTGATACTACAATACAGCAAATCGAGAAACGGCCGGCCACTGCCGAACAGGAGGAGGGCGCTGTGCGGGATGCAGGGCGCTGGACCTGCAGAGCCTTACGGCAGACAGGCGGCCGAGAAGGTTGTCACTCCAGCCAAGCGTATACACTACTAGACATACTCTTACGATCTGGGTATTATGTGATTAACGGATTACAACGCTGCGAAACACGAGCGCTCCCGGGAGTCGTGTCGCGGGTATGCTGCTGCTCGAAAATCCGCGATGGACTGCCAAGAGCCTGCTGCAGCACGCTCTCTCCACGCCGCCGGCGAATCCGTTGAAGGGAGGTGTGCGAACCAGAAAAGCACGCCACTGAATCTCCTGAGGACGAAGCTGCTTGCGTAGAACCGTGGTGATACTGCGGTCCGAATCAAGGAGGCTCGAGCAATGAGACCATCGAAGTTTGCCGTACTAGGAATAGCGGCGCTACTGCTGCTCCCGTGTCTTGTCTCTGGAGCAGACTGCAGCAACCCGTTGGCAGGTAAGGAGCCGGATACAGGTGGCGAGCCACTTCGCTTCGCTCTAGTAACGATCGATACGACAGTCTTCTGGGTGCCTGTGGCGAAGGGCTTCACGGATGCAGCGGAGATGCTGGGCGTAGTTGGCGAGCATCTGGGGCCTCCCGAAGCGAGTGAGGCGGCGGAGGCTGACCTTCTCCAGAACCTGCTCGAAGATGGAGTCGACGGCGTGGCAATCTTTGTGCCGTCGCCTGGATCGCTTGACTGGATTATCGAGGACTACCTCGAAGCCGGCATTCCCACGCTCATCTTTTGCACTGGTGAGCGGGAAGCCTCGAAGTACAACATCGCCTACATCGGAGAAGACAACTACGCTGCAGGACTGATCTGGGGGCAGAAGATCCTTGAGCTTCTGGGGCCTGACGCTGCTGGCAAGCGTGTCTGCTTCATGACAGAGTGTCCGGGGTACTCCTGCTTGGAGGATCGAATGAGAGCAGGGCGTGAGATCCTTGAACCAGCTGGCGTGACCGTGGATGTGGTTGACACCACAATGGATCGCGTGACAGCCTATGGAGTTGTCGAGAGCTACTACCTGGCCAATCCGGATGTGGCGGCATTCTGCGGAGTTGATACCACAGGAACTCCCGTTGCAGCTGAGTTCGTGACCAAGAACAATCTTGCTGATGATCTGTTCGTCGCTGGCTTCGACCTGACTGTCGAGGTCGTGCAGGGCTTGCAGAACGGGTCCGTCGCATTCACGATCGACCAGCATCCATACGCAGAGGGGTTCCACTCCATGACGCAACTCTACCTGTGGTTGACGCTGGGTATCGAGCCCTCGTGGATCGACACAGGTGGCTTCATTCTCACCGGAGCAGATGTCGAGAAATACGGGCTCGACGTTCTCGTTTCGGAGGGGTATCGGTAGCCACGTCCTAACTGGCAGGAGATGGACACAATCCGGGGTGGGGCGAATCCCGGTAGCGCGCAGCAGGAGGATTCGCCCCTTCTCTTTCTGGTCGATGGGGTTAGTACATGGACATGGATGGAACACGCAAGCCCGATAGAGACTGCGAGCAGGCAGGATGCTCCTCGCCTCCCCTCATCTCGTTCGAGAGGATCTGCAAGTCCTTCGGCGGCGTTCGGGCCCTCCGGGAGGTCACGTTTTCGGTCCGCGCTGGGGAGATACATGGCCTAGTTGGCGAGAATGGCGCGGGGAAGAGCACCCTGATCAAAGTTGCCGGTGGAGTGCACAGGCCGGATGACGGCTTGATTCGACTGGGGGGGACGCCTCTCAACTGCCATAGCCCCAGAGACGCAGAAGCTGCAGGCATTCGCGTGGTCCATCAAGAGGTGCCGGTCTGCGCGAGTCTCACGGTGGCTGAGAACATCTTCCTGGACCCCTCTCCGCCGACGCGAGGCGGGTTCTTGTCACGCAAACAGATGATCGACAGGTCCAGGGAGTTACTCGCGCGCCTTGGGGTCGATATCGATCCGAGGCGAAAGGTTGGCACTTGCTCGCCAGCAGAGCGCCAGCTTGTCACGATTGCCAAGAGCCTAGCGCACGACGTCCGCCTGATCATCTTGGATGAGGCCACGTCGTCGCTGGCTGATGCTGAAGTGAAAACGCTATTCGAGGTACTGCGTCATCTTCAAGCTAGCGGGACCACGTTTCTGCTGGTCAGCCATCGCCTCCGCGAAGTCATCACGATCAGCGATAGGATCACCGTTCTCCGAAACGGTGGCTACATCGGTACGTATCCCAACTCGCCCAACGCCGTGACAATCGACTTCCTCGCCGAGAAGATAGTTGGGCGGCAAGTGGGCAAGGCTGCCGCGCGGGTTCACTCCCACGGAACTGCGCGACGTGACATCGCGATGAGCGTGAGGTCGCTATGTCAGAAGGAGTCACGGCTGCATGACATCAGCTTCGATCTCAGATTCGGGGAAATCCTCGGCCTCGCAGGGCTGCGAGGGGCGGGGAGAACCGAGCTCCTACGATGTCTGTTTGGCCTCGCTCCAGCTGATTCAGGAGAGGTGCACGTGGGATCCATAAGCGGCTGTCCAGCATCTCCCGCAGAAGGTATCGCCCTCTCACTGGGGTTCTTGAGTGAATCCAGAGGCGAGGCCCTTCTTCACAGCCACAACGTGCGAGCAAACGTCGTGTCTGTTGTGATCAGCCGTCTCAGACGACTCTTCCTTGTAGATGCGGGAGCATGCAATCGGCTGGCCGTGAAGACGGTGCGAGACCTTCGGATCGACACGCCATCCATTCGCACCGACATTCGCAATCTAAGCGGAGGCAACCAGCAGAAGACACTGCTGGGAAGATGGCTCGCCGCTACCCCCTCGATTCTGCTTCTCGACGAGCCGACCCGCGGAGTGGATGTTGGGGCGAAAGCGGAGATCAGGAAGAAGATCGTCCAGCTGGCTGACCAGGGGATCTCCGTGATCTACGTGTCGCAGGATTTCGACGAACTCGCAATCATAGCTGACCGCGTACTCATTCTCGCCGACCGGAGGCTCGTAGGTGAGCTGTCAGGAAACCAAGTTACCGCGGCGAACATCGTGAAAGGGATAAACATCCATGCTCGCTCATTCGCACCTTCATGAGGCATCGGGTGAACCTCTGCTGAGACGTGAATTCGGGGTTACGCGCGCACTACAGGACTCGAGCAGCGGAGTCCCCGGCTTGCCAAGGAAAGACATCCCGGCAGCGCAAGGCCATACGACTCGTGAGGTCGATGAGACCAATCCAGAGAGAGGCGATCGCATATGCGGGACTTGATCAAGCGGGCTCTGGGGGTGCGGGAGGCTGGTGTCCTTCTGGGGCTAATCCTGATCGCGGTGGTCTTTGGCCTCTGCACGGACACCTTCTTCAGCAGCAGGAACCTTGTGAACGTGCTCAGGCAGAGTGCAATCCTTGGAATCATGGCGATGGCGATCAACTTCCTGATGATCTCTGGGGAGTTCGATCTCTCAATCGGCTCGACGTTTGCGCTCTCCGGCATCGTAGCCGTTGTCCTCATGGAAGCAGGACTCCCTCCGCTGGTCTCGTTTCCACTCTCGCTGCTAGCCGCTTCGTGTGTCGGCTTGATCAACGGTCTACTTGTCACGAAGACCAAGATACCTTCGTTCATCTGCACGATGGCCTCCATGATGATGGTCAGGAGCGTCGTCCTCATGATTTCGGGAGCCCGGCCAAGAATCCTCGGGGAGAGAGGAGTCATTGCGTGGATCTTCGGCGGCGGAGACCTCTTTGGCGTGATTCCGATGCCCATCATCTGGCTGTTGCTCGTCGTGGCCTTGAGCTGGATGGTGTTGAGCAAGACGCCGTTCGGGTACAAGGTCTTCGCGACGGGCGACAACATCCAAGCGGCGCAGTTGTCTGGCATAAGAACCGATCGAATCAAGGTTATGAACTTCGTGTACGCATCCCTTGCCGCCGGGCTCGGAGGGCTCATCTCGCTTTGCTTCCTGCGGATGGTTTCGCCTACGCAAGGATCGGGCTACGAGCTGAAGGCGATTGCTTCATGTGTGATCGGGGGGACTGCTCTCTCCGGCGGAATCGGAAGCGTATTTGGAGCATTCCTGGGTTCTTCAACTCTTGCTGTGATTGAGAACGGGCTGGTGCTCATGCGTACTAGCCCCTACATCCATGACTTGGTCGTCGGTGCCGTGGTCCTGGGAGCTGTCATCCTGAATGTTCGGATTACGATGCGCCGCCGCTTCCTTGGATCCAGCTCAACTGCCAATGAGATCTCGGGATCCGGGGCATCAGGCAAACACCGCGCTGGTGAAGGCCAGGATGCATCGGGGTCCGAACGGGATGAAGAGCCATGATCCATCCCCCGATTGAGTATCGCGAGAGAAGGTGCATAGATGATAGTTCCATTCTCGTATCCGTTGACGGCTGACATGATCACGATGCCGGGCCCCATCCCGCCTCCACAGGTGATTCCACGGTCGCGCATGATAGATCGACCGGCAGAAGGCCCAGACGACGTACGGTGGTCATCCTACAACAACACAAGCTACATCCGTGCGTTCGTTCACTCAGGCACTCACATAGATGTGAACTATCACGTGGATCCGAACGGCCTCATGCTTGGAGCCTTCGAGATTGTGGATTTCGTGTCCGAGAGCCCGATCCTCCTCGAGATCGCGAAGACCGATACGGAGGAGATTACGGTCCAGGATCTCCAGCCGCATCAAGCACGGCTGAAGGATGCGGATTTCTTGTTCGTCTACACGGGGTACTCAGAGCACCGAAGCAGTGATCCCGAGCGGTACCTGACGAGACAGCCGAGCTTCTCCGTGGAAGCTGCGGAATACTTGATGGCAACGTTTGATTTGAAGGGTGTCGGCGCTGACCTTATGGGAATCGAGAACATCGGGCGCGCGAAGACCCTGGATCCACAGTTCCCTGTTCATAAGGCCTTCCTGAAGGCAGGTCGCAAGTTCTACCTTGTGGAGGATGCCAATCTCAAACCACTTCTCGAGAGACGCCTGCTTCGGGCGTACGCGATTCCCCTGCTGTTCCCAGATATAGAGGGCATGATGATCTCAGGCTTCGCTGATGTTGAGGAGGACTCCACATGAAGCTTGAGCACTTTGGACTGCATTCGCGAGATCCGGAAGCCCTGGCGACTTGGTACTGCGAGAAGCTCGGTTTCCGAGTTGTGCGAACACTCGAGAAGGACGGCAGGCCCCCCATTTTCTTCCTGTCGACAGACGAAGGGGCCCAAGTCGAGATCCTTCCATCTCAAGCTGGGCACGCTTCCAGAACCCTAGAGCAAGGAGGATTCAGTCATATCGGGCTGGTGGTCGGTGACTTCGATGCACTTGAACGTGATCTCGCCAGCAAGAGCGTCTCGCTCATCGGAGTAAGAGACACAAGCAATGACTGGCGGATCGGGTACTGCAAGGACCCTGAGCTGAACGTCATCGAATTCGTAGCTCGTCCCGGCTCGACGCCTAGCGCCTAGCTGCGTCAGGAGACGCCCCCCCTGCGTTTGCGTGGACCCAGCGAAGCTGGAGTGCAAACTGAAAAGGAGTGCAATCATGCCAAAGATCGTGAAGATCCAGTGCGGGCCCGGCTGGGTCGATGCCACTGTCCCTGACAGCGCAATCGTGCTGCAGTACGGGTGCGACCTGTTCCCCGAGACCAAGCCCTTGAGTGACCCTGCCAAGGTTGCAAGGGAGGCTCTAGCTAGTCCGATTGGGTCCGCCCCTCTGGCGGACCTTGTGTCCGAGGGCAGCAGAGTGACAATCGCATTCGACGATCCCTTCAAGAGCCCCGCGCCAATCCGCATCACCATTCCAGCCGTGGTGGAGGAGCTCCTGCGAGCAGGTGTAGCTGAGGGTGACATTGACCTCGTTTGCGCAGGTGGTGGTCATAGGAAGCGTACTCCGCTCGAGCTTCGGAAGCTACTGGGGGCCGAGATCTACGACCGATTCTGCGCATTCGATGGAGGGGTTTCGCGGATTCGCTGCCATGACTGCACTGCTGACAACGTGTACCTGGGACAAACCGAATTGGGTGACCACGTTGAGTACGACAAGGCCCTTGCTGAGTCTGATCTCGTCGTGTACGCAGGCACGATTGTCCCGCAGGCCTTCGGCGGCTATGCGGGGCAGGGAGCAGCAATAGGGTTAGCTGGCGCGCGCACTCTGGACAGTCTTCACAGCCACCACGTGTACAAACGCAAAGAGATAATGAACTCCAATTACCTCCCTGAACACAACATCTACAGGCGACACAAACTTGCTGTGCACCGCGTGCTTGAGGAAAAGACCGGCAAACGTGTGTTCTACATCGATGCAATCATGGGAAGGGATGGAGGTACGTGCGGGGTTCACGCTGGGTGTGCGCCGGAACTCGAGGAGGTTCAGTACCCTCTGGCGGACAGGATCTTTAGGATCTCAGTCCCCCAATTCGACATCGTTGTCGTTGGTGTTCCGCACGATCTTGGCTACGACACAAGCGACAATCCGGCAACTCTCGGCAATCTCTCGCAACCTCTGAGGATGGTTACAGACAAGCCGTTGCTCAGAGATCCGGGAGCCCTAATAGCGCTGTCTCAATGCAGGGGGATCATCTCTCGGCATCGACCAGCTGATCGCGAAGCGCTAGAGCTTTTCAGGGATTGCTTCAGCCTTGACGAGCTCTATGTCCATTCCGACTACTTCTGGAACCATTCTGAGTACTTGGATGCATATCGCCACCACTATGCCTTCTGCCCGAAACACAGCCTCTTCATGTGCGGCGATGCGTCCCATCACTGGAATTTGGCGCGCAAGTCAATAGTTGCGGGCAACGTGGTTCCGGGAGTCATCAGGGAGCACGGGCTCACACCGGCTCCGGATTTCGATACTGCGTACAAGCTTGCTCTTGATGGCCTCGGGAAGCTCGCTCCAGACGTTCTTGTTCTGCCCACCTTCTTCTCCGATCCGAAGCCCATCTTCGATGTTCAGTGAGATGGAGACAGATAGAGTCGCTGGCACGCTGTATGTGGATGCCTGGAGATGCCGGGGATGTCGAAGCTGTCAGCTCGCCTGTTCGTTCGTCCGACACGGAGCCTTCAACCCAGGTAAGTCGATGATCGTGATGGAGCGAAACCTGCCAAACGGCCGTGTCGCGCCGATGATCAAGCCGATCGGCTGCGACCTGTGCAGCGGGGATCCCGCTTGTGCGGAGGCCTGCAAATACGGCGCCATCACGTATGAGAAGGGATCCGGTGAGGACAAGATCGTGATTCGCCCGTGGAGCAAGGAGGGATCGTGACGCGTCCGACGAGTTGGGTGGTGCGTGTCGATCTCTCGACGGGCAAGGTGGAGAGATCGCCGGTCGATGGCGCGCTCCACCGGGCGTATCTCGGAGGTCCTGG
>Ga0272444_10004270_pt1 | contig 12640 bp, 11 predicted proteins | sample SSMForm13_FD_201033 | JGI IMG/M metagenome (GOLD analysis project Ga0272444, IMG submission 201033) | Marine sediment archaeal communities from Little Sippewissett salt marsh, Falmouth, MA, United States - SSM-Form-13 | ecosystem: Environmental > Aquatic > Marine > Wetlands > Sediment ...
GCCCCCGCAGATACTGACTGGCCGTCTGGATGCTCTTGCGTCCGGTATCCGCCAGTTGCCCGGCGACTTCGCTCAGGGTTTTGCCTTCGCGGGTGTAAACCATTTCCACCAACATCGGCAGATTGACACCGCTGATCACCTCCACCTCGTTTTCACTGAGAAACGAAAGGGCGATGTTGCTCGGCGTGCCGCCGAACATGTCGGTAAAGACCACGACGCCGTCGCCGTCGTCGACCTGGGCAATGGCCTGTTCAATGGACTGCTTGATCTCGTGAGGTTCTTCCAGCCCGCTGATTGCGACGCTGGTGACCGCGGGCAGTTCGCCGTCGATGATCAGCCGTGTTGTGCTGACCAACTCTTCCGACAAACCGCCGTGCGCGACAATGACGATTCCAACCATGAATGTGCCTACCTACTTGACGATGTCCCGGTGCGTCACATTGACGACCAAACCTTGTTCGCCCAGTTGTTGCGCCAGGGCTTCGACGATGGCCACCGAGCGATGATGCCCGCCGGTGCAGCCGATGGCGATGTTTAAGTAGCTTTTACCTTCCCGCCGGTAATGGGGGATAAGAAACTCGAGCAATTCGAGAAAATGGCGCACGAACTTCTGCGCCGTTTCATTTTGCAAAACGTAATCGGCCACGTCTTTGTCTTTGCCGGTCAGCGGCCGCAATTTGTCGATGAAAAACGGATTGGGCAGAAAGCGTACGTCCATGACCAGATCGGCGTCGACGGGCAAACCGCGTTTGAAGCCGAAGCTGGTCAGGCTGACGCGCATCTGCGTTTTTTTGTCGCCCAGAATCGCTTCGGTGATCAACTGCCGCAATTCATGCGGTGTCAGGTGCGAAGTGTCGATCACGCGGTCGGCGATTTCGCGCAGGGGAACGAGGCTGGCGCGTTCGTTGCGGATGCCGTCGACGACCGATCCATCGCCTGCGGCCGGGTGGCTGCGGCGGGTTTCGGAATAGCGCCGTTGCAGCACTTCGTCGTCGGCATCGAGAAAAACGATGTCGAGCCGGTAACCCTGGCTGCGCAGCTGTTCGAAAATGTCTTTGGCACGGGCGGGGAAGGACGGTTCGCGTGCGTCCATCACCAGGCCGAATTTGTTGATTTCGCTGCCACGGCCGACCGCACCCAGTTCGAAAAGCTTGGGCAGCAGGTCGACGGGCAGATTGTCGATGCAGAAGAAGCCTTTGTCTTCGAGGGATTTGCTCGCCACCGATTTCCCGCTGCCGCTCATCCCGGTAATGATGATGATCCGCGCACCTTTCATTCCGGCTCCTCGGTGATCAGTTCCGCCTCTTCGGCCAACTTGCGTATCAACCGATCCTGAAACTCTTTAGCGGCGTGAAAGCCTTCCAGCTTCAACAGGTAATTGCGCGCGGCGACCTCGATGATCGTCGACAGGTTACGCCCGGAACGCACCGGCAGCACGATCAGCGGCAGGTCGACGCCGAGCAGCGAGTAGGTGCTGTCTTCCAGACCGAGCCGGTCGTATTCGGTGTCTTTGTCCCAACCGACCAGTTTGATGATGATCTGCACCTTCTTACGGTCGCGGATGGCGCTGATGCCGAACAGCTCTTTGATGTTAATGATGCCCAACCCGCGAATTTCCATGTGGTACTTGGTGACTTCCGGGCCGCGGCCGTGCAGGGCGAAGGGGCCCTGGCGGATCAGGTCGACCATGTCGTCGGCGACTAAGCGGTGTCCGCGTAAAATCAGGTCGAGGGCGCATTCGCTTTTGCCGATGCCCGAATCGCCCAGCAACAGAACGCCGACACCGAACACATCCATCAGCACGCCGTGGATGCTGGTGGTTTTAGCGAAGTGGGCTTCGAGAAATTTGGTCAGTCGTTCGATTAACGGTTGGGTGTTAAGACCCGTAACCAGCACCGGCGTGTTGGTGCGCTCGGCGTGTTGAATGAACGCTGGCGGGATTTCCAGGCTGCGCGTGACGATGCAGCAAGCCACTTGTTGATCGAAATATTTTTGCAGAATGGTTTCCTGATCGGCCGTGCTGAGTTGCGCGACGTAGGAAATTTCCGTTTTGCCGAAAACCTGAACGCGGTTTTTGGCGACGAACGAGACGTAACCGGTCATCGCCAGGCCGGGTTTTTGGACGTAAGGAACCTTGATCTGGTTGGCCAGCCCCTGTTCGCCGGCGACGACGGTCAAACCGAGATCCAGAAACTGGTTTTTCAGCATTTCATTGACGGTTACGTGCGCCAAGATTTATCCCTTTTCGTCCACTTCCTGCAAAGCTTGATACAACTGCGGCGATTTCGCCTGCATCAGTTGTTTTCGATTATCTTCCTGATCCAGTAAAAAGCTGACCCGTTTTAACGCCTCCAGGTGACTGACCACGCTGTCGTCCGGCGCGATCAGCATGAAAAACAAGTGCGAAGGCTTGTTGTCGGGGCTGTCGAAATCGATGCCGTCGATGCTGCGTCCGAAGGCGGCATACAGTTGCTTGATGCCGTTGATCTTCGCGTGTGGGATGGCGACGCCGTCACCGACGCCGGTGCTGCCCAGGCGTTCGCGCTCGGCCAGGGCTTTGAAGATTTTATTTTCGTCCAGCCCGTCGATGGCCTTGGCCAGGGCGCCGGATAATTCGCGCAGCACCCCGATCTTCTCGGTTGAATGCAATTCAGCGACGACCGCTGCCGGTCGCAGCAATGAGGCCAATTTCATCTCAGTTGTCCTACTTCCTTGTTTCGATCAATCCGTAATCGCCATCTTTGCGGCGGTACATTACATTAATTTGGTTGCTGTCGGAATTGGTAAACACCAGAAAATCCTGCGACGGATTTCCTTCCAGCATCAGCACCGCTTCCTGCAAGCCGATCGGCTTGATCTGCGTGCTTTCGGTGATCGCGATGCGTCGCTCCCAATCCGGCTGTGCTTCGTCGCCGGAGTCGTAATTGTCAGCCATCATTTGATACGCTTCGCGTTCGACTTTCATCCGGCCCTTTTTGGAACGTGCCTTGGCTTTGTGTTTTTTGATCTGGCGCTCCAACTTGTCCATCACTTTGTCGATCGCGCTGTAGATGTCGCTCGTTTCTTCGGTACAGTTGATGACGCTACGGCCCGCATTGAGCGTTACTTCGGCAATGTGGCGATATTTCTCCACTTCCAAAACGACGTTGGCCTCGATCGGCTCGTCGATGTATCGTTTGACTTTCGCCAGTTTAGACTCGGTGTATTCCTTGATGGCTTCTGTCGGTTCCATATGCCGAAAAGTGACGCTTACTCTCATCGATCATCCCTCCTACAGAGCGGCTCAGAAAAGCCGTTTCCGTTTTGTTGACGACAAGATCCCCAACATCTCGCGGTACTTGGTGACCGTCCGTCGAGCGATGTTGAGGCCATACCGTTTTTTTAAGATTTCCACGAGTTTTTGATCGGAATAGGGTTTTTTTACATCCTCCTCCTCAATAATTTTGGCGATCATACTTTTGACCGACTCGGAGGCCACCGCGTTGCCTCCGTCGGCGTCGATGCCGCTGTTGAAGAAGAATTTCAATTCGAAAATGCCCTGCGGCGTATGCACGTATTTGTTGGTGGTGACCCGGCTGACCGTCGATTCATGCATTTCGATGTCTTCGGCCACGTCCCGCAAAATCAGCGGTTTCAAGTGGTTGATTCCCTGATCGAGAAAGGTGCGTTGAAATTTGACGATGCTTTCGGTCACTTTGTAGATCGTGCGCTGGCGCTGGTGAATCGAGCGGATCAGCCATTGCGCGCCGCGCAGCTTGTCTTGGATGTATTCCTTATCCTTTTTGGTGGCGTGTTCCATGTCGTGGATGATTTTTTTGTAGTAGTTGCTGACGCGCAGTTTGGGCAGGCCGTCGTCGTTGAGTGTGATGACGTACTCGTCACCGACCTTATGCACGTAGATATCGGGGGTGATGTACTGGGTGCGCTCGCCCCCGAAAGGTCGCCCCGGTTTGGGCTCGAGCTGACCGATGATCTTCATCGCGTCGATCACGTCTTCCATTGTGCAGTCGAGCGTTTTAGCCACCTTTTTGTAATCGCGTTTTTCCAGGTCGGTCAGGTGATCTTTCACCATGCCGAGCACGATGTCGTCTTTGATGTTCAGCGCGGTCAACTGCAGCATCAGGCACTCACTCAGATTGCGGGCGCCGACGCCGGTGGGGTCGAACGTCTGAATGCGTTCCAACACCCATTCGGCGTTGATCGGGTCGACTTTTTCTTTATCGACGATGTCGGCCAGCGGCATCGTCAGGTAGCCATCGTCGTTGATATAGCCGATCAGCAGCATGCCGGTATTTTTGGACTCGAGGTCCATATCGGCCATGTGCAGCTGCCATTCCAGATGTTGCGCGAGGTTGATGCCCTTGATCAGCACCGGTTCGATTTCTTCGCGCGCTTCGCCGTTGAAGCCGCCACGGTAATCGCTGACACTGCTGCGCCCCAGGTAGCGCGCCCAATCCACGCTGTTGTCGCCGCCATCCCAATTCTCGGGCTTTTCCGGCGCTTTGCGTTCGGGACCGGCGTCGGGCAGGTCGCGCGGGCTCTCTTTCGGCTCGATGGTCTCTTCGAGAAACGGATTCTCCAGCATTTCCTGCTGCACCTGCTCGACCAACTCGATGTGATTGAGCTGCAGAAGCTTGATCGCCTGCTGGAGTTGCGGCGTCATAATCAACTGTTGCTGAAGCCGCAAATTCAATTTCATCTCAAGAGCCATAACGCGACCGCTTTCCCCCTTCCTATAACCGGAACTTATCGCCCAGGTAGATCTCCCGTGCACGCTGGGAGTTGGCGATGGTTTCCGGATCCCCGGATTCCAGAATTTGTCCCTTGTGGATAATGTAAGCACGATCACAGATGTTCAAAGTTTCGCGCACATTGTGATCGGTAATCAACACGCCGATGTTGCGCTCCCGCAATTCTTCGATGATGTTTTGAATTTCTCCGACGGCGATCGGGTCGATGCCGGCGAAGGGCTCGTCAAGCAGAATAAAACTGGGCCGGGTGACCAGCGCCCGGCTGATTTCCACTCGCCGGCGCTCGCCGCCCGACAGCGAGAAAGCTTTGTTCTTGCGCAGATGGGTGATTTTTAAATCATCCAACAGTTCGTCGAGGCGTTCTTTCTGCTCAGTTTTGCTCAGATGCATCGTTTCCAGAATCGCCTGAATGTTCTCCTCGACCGTCAATTTGCGGAAGACCGAAGGTTCTTGCGCCAGGTAGCTGATGCCTTTGCGCGCCCGCCGGTACATCGGCAGACCGGTGATTTCCTCGTCGCCAAGCAGCACGCTGCCTTCATCCGGACGATACAGCCCGACGACCATATAGAAATTGGTCGTTTTGCCCGCGCCGTTTGGACCGAGCAGGCCGACGACTTCACCGGTTTTGACCTGAATGCTGACCCGATCGACCACCTTACGGTGAGCGAAGGATTTGCTCAGGTTTTCTGTGCGCAATGTCAGCGTCGGTTCGCTCATTGGCCCTCTTGCTGCTCCTGTTTTTTCCGCTCGGCCTCGGCGGCAGCTTGCGCCGACCGGGGTTTGATCGTTACCTGCACGCGGCTTGGTCCGCCTCCCAGAACTTCCACCTGTTGGCTTTTCACGCGGATTTGAATCCTCGACCCGCGCAGCACATCGGTACCCTGCGCCACTTCCGGATTACCTGTCAGTAAAATCGTGCCGCGGCGATGATCGTATTCCGCACGGTCGCAGGTGGCGCGCCGTTGTCCTTGCACCATTTGCACGCGGCCGATGGCGATCAGGCGGGTCAACTCGCCGCTGCGCTCGGGCAGGGCGGCCAGAGGTTCGTCGGATTCGCCCGCGTTGTCAACCGCGCCGCCTTCGTATTCCAGCACCAGCATGTCGCAGTTGAGCACGGCGTCGTTCTGCACGACGACCACGTTGCCCATAAAGCGGACGACTTCGCGGTTGTTGTCGGCTTCCATCCGCTCGGCGGTGATGTGAATCGGTTGTCCCGGGTCGAAACGGGGCGGCACAATACCACCCTGTTGTGCCGCAACCGGAGCGGCTACCGCCAACACCGTCAGCAGCAGAACAACACTAAATAATCGCCTCACGAATTCCCCTCTTGCCACATACTGGCTTTCACCTGATCCTTCAAACGGAAGACTTGCTCATCCAAATTCAATTCCATGCCCACCCCCTGCAGGGTGAGATTTTTCCCTTCGAGCAAAACCGGTTCGTCGGTGTACGTCGTGTTGTTGTTCGCGTCGAACGAAATCCGGGTTGTGCGTAAAACGTAACCATCGTCGCTGCGCCCGACCACGTTTCCTTCCAGCATGCCCGTCCGGGCCTGGAGATCGATGTGTCCGCGCTCTCCTTTGAGGTTGATTTGCCGTCCGGGCGAGTTCATCTGCCCGTCGACCCGGTCGAGCTGCACCTCGTTTTGGTCCGGATAATAACGCGCTTGCTCGGCCCGGATTTCCCATTGCACCTTGCCGGCTTCGGTGCGGGTGTAGACGAAGTCGTCGAGACTGCCGAAAGCGGCGTCTTCGGGCGTCTGCACGGTGTTTGTGGTACTGTCTTTTTCCCCCATAGCGATCCATGCCAGAGTACCCATCAGCGCGATGGCGAGTAGAATTAGTAGGATTTGTCTTGGACGTTTTGCCATAATTTCACCCTTAGTATAGCACGAATTGTGCCAATGCAAATACTTTTTCCGTAATTCAACCGTTGTCGCGCGCCTTTTCTTTGAGTAGGATAGGTCGATTTTCAACCGGAGCGAAGCGTGGATCCGACGAGGAACGATCATATTCCGGCGCTGGGCTGGCTGCTGACGGTCATCATGGCCGTCCGCCTGGGATTCCCTCGTCTTTTCGGCCTGTTAGACAATGACAGCATCGTTATCTTTACCGACGCCGAACGCTTCATTGAGACGGGTACGGTCTCGATGATGAGCACTCTGCACGTATTGCTGGTTGCCCTGTTTTACCAAGTGATTGAGGTAGGTTTGCCGGCGGCGCGCTGGGTTTCGGTGCTGGCCGGGCTGGGCGTCATGTTGCTGCTGTTTTTGCGGGGGCTGGATGAGGGCGATCGCCGCATCGGTGTATTCGCCGCCATCCTGTTCGCCGTTATCCCGATAACCGTTTTTTACGGTGTCAGCGCCTTGCCTTACGGCGCGTTGACCTTCTTTTCCTTCTTCGGCGTCTGGCTGCTGGCGCGGGCGCTCGAACGTTCGCAACCGCTGCTGGGATTATTGGCCGGATTGGCCTTCGGTGCGGCCTTTTTATGCAAAACCTTCGCCGCCGCGTTGATTTTGCCGGCCGGCATCTATTTTCTGGTTGGCTTGTTCGGCAGCCGGGCCAAGGGACGGGCATGGAAAGCGCCGCTGCTGGCGATTCTCGCCTGGGCCGTGGTCGTCGCCGGCGCGGTGATCTGGCGTTTCCCAGCCTTCGGCTGGTCGGTGTTCAACGATTACATCACCGACTGGCGCTTCGACATCGCCCGCTCGGTGTGGTCGGGGCGCTGGGTCGGGCTGGTCAATCTGCACGCCTTGATGTTGCCGCTGCTGGCCCCGGGATTGGTGCTGGCCTGGAAGCGCGGGCGGCGGCGGTCGTTCGACGGACTCTGCCTCTGGTACGCACTGGCGGTGATCGCCGTTTACCTGCTCAACCCGGTCAACCACTTTCCGCGGGTGTTGTTGCCTTTGACGCCGGTGTTGGCCTGGTTCGCCGGTCGCGAACTGGCCCTGCTGACGGCGGAACGTCGCCCGAGCGGCGCGTTACCGGCGTGGTTGATCACGATCCTGTTGCTGGCGACATCGCTGTGGTGGTGGCCCGGTTGGTTGGACGATCCGCGCCCGTTGACGATGCTCGTTGCTGTGGCCGTGGCGCTGGCCGTGTTTTTCCCGCTGACGTTGGTCAAAGCGATGCCGCGCGCCTGGATGGCGTCGTTGTTGTTGATCGGCGCGACCGTGTTCGGCCTGGTCAACGGATATCGGGCTTTGGATAGGGTCGAGCGGGCTTATGGCGCACGCATCGAGGCGATCAAGGCCGCCGACACGACCGACGGCGTTCTCGGCGGTGGCGACGTGGTGCCTTACGTAGCCCACGGTGAAAACAACTACGCCACGCTGACCGATTTTCCTCGCGATCGCCTGTTCGAGGTGCTCAAGTTCGGTCTGGCGCCGGTGCTGCGCGACATGAACATCCGTGCTGTTGTGGTCGATCGCTACGACACCGAAGGGGCGGTGGCGATGCTGGGCGAGGTCGCCGCGTCGATGAATGTGCAATCGCCCTGGGCCGACGACCCCTTCGCTTCACTCGACGAAGACCCGGGCGCGATGCGGTTGTTCGACAACGGCAACTTCGCGCTGTATATGCTCGACGACATTCCGCTCTACGAGCAGCGCAGCTACCCGAGTTGGAGCAAGGTCGAGCCTCAGTGGGATCGCACCGGTCTGATGACCGTGCACCCGACGGCCGCTAAGTTGCGCATCGCCCAACGCCCACCCGCCGAAGGCGATTACATTCCCGGTACCGACCGGCGGGTGATCGTTGAACTGAGCGACCGGCCCGGCGGCGAGGAGCATTACGATCTGCTCATGATTCTGTATGGCGAAAAGGGCAACGAGTTGTGGCGCTATACGCGGCAGGTGGCCTTCGACGACAACGGCGCGGGCCTCGGCGTGCGTTTGCTGCGCCTGACCCTCGGCCGCGACAAGCCGCGCGACGACGATGACCGCGTGCAGGTTCCGCGCGAAATCACCGGTGCGCGCACCTTACGCGTGAAGGCGACGCCGATCGGCGGGGCGCAGCCGATGCACGTGATGGTGCGGCTGCCGGTGTGGTGGTAGGATCGTGCCGATGCAAAAGCGTCTGCACAACGAAGCTTGGGTGGTCGGCGGCCTTTTCCTGTTGGCGCTGGCGCTGCGTCTGATTTTCCTGCTGGTTTTCGACAACGTCTTTTCCCACGAGGGCGAAAGCTACAGCAAGATCAACCTTGTGCAGACCTGGATCAACCACGGCAAGCCGTATCCCGACTCCAATTTCGGTCCGCTGCACACCTGGCTGATTTACCTGCTCGTCTCGCTGTTCGGCGATTGGATCTGGCCGGTGCGCATCTTCGGCTGGCTGGCCGGTTCGCTGACCGTGCCGCTGTTTTACTACCTCGTGCGCGAAGAGTTCGACCCGAAAGTCGCCGCGTTTTCCGCTTTGCTGTTGGCGACCTTTCCGGTGCATCTGCGTGCCAGCCCGACCGGCCTGGCCGAAGTGCCCTATCTGCTGTTTTTCGTCTTCGGCTTGTACGGCTTTTACCGGGCAATGAACCGGCCGCGCGGCAACTGGCCCTGGCTTGTGCTGGGCGCGGTGGGCGTCACCGCAGCGGGGATGATCCGCTTCGAGGCCTGGCTGTTTCTGCCGGTGCTGTGCCTGTTGATGCTGCGCAAGAGCTTCTGGCGGGCGACCGCCTTCGGGGCGCTCTGTGCCATCTTTCCGCTGGTGCATATGTACATCACCTGGCGCACGACCGGCGACCCGACCAACTTTGCTAAAACCAGCGCCTTGTCGTTTTTGCAATACATGCCCAACCTGCCGATGTCGGAAAAGGCGACCGGTTGGTTTGTCAGCCTGTGGAAGGGTATGGGACCGCCGGGCGCGGTGCTGGCGGCGATGGGCATCGTTTACGCTCTGGCGCGTCGCCGTTGGTGGACCTTCGCCGCCCTGTTGCTGGTGCCGTTGGGCTTCATGCAATACAAGGCGATGACCGACACCATCGACCCCAGCCTCGAACGTTACATCGTTTCCTTCGCCATGTTGGGCTACCCTTACGCCGCGCTGCTGCTGGTGCGCTTCGGGCAGACGTTGCAGCGGAAAGGGCCGGCGCTGGCTCATTTGGCGACGATTCTGCTGGTCGCCGTCGCCGGAGTGCAGGTCGCTTTTGCCGCGACACAGGCCGTCGCTAACAGTTACCCCGACGATATCCGCGCGACGGTCAAATGGCTGCGCGATAACGTCGGGCCGGACGACATCGTGCTGCCCGATCAGCGCTTTCATCCGTACGTGCAGTTGGAAAGCCGGTTGAACTACGACGCCTTCGTCAGTTTGCAATGGGCGCCGGATCGCAAGTCGCTCGACCGGGAAGCCTTCGACCGACTGCTGGCCGAGACGCCGCCGACGATCATCGTGCTCGATTACCTGCTCGCCGACGACCCGGACAACATGGTCAATTCCAATCTCGATGTTTTCCATCTTCCTAAGGGTGCCGAACGAGCCGAACAGTTCGGTCTGCTGTTTGAAAAAGCCTTTGCGCAGGGCGACTTCGTTGTCTACCGCACGCGCCGGGCGGAGGACGCATCGTGAGCCGGCGGTTGGAAATCGGCTTATTGATCGCGATCCTAGTTTTCGCGTTCGGTTTGCGCCTGTTTTATTTTTCGCAAACGCCCAACCTGTTGTCGGCGGAAAATGAAGGCTTCAGCAAAATCCACCTGATGTTGCAGTGGGATCAATCGCCGCTGCCGTACCCCGACACCAACTTCGGCCCGCTGCACACGATTCTGTTGTGGATTCCCTACAAGCTGACCGGGCAGACGGTGATGCCCAACCGCATCATGACGCTGCTGTTCGGCATGCTGATGTTCTGGCCGCTCTACCGGCTCGTGCGCCGCCGTTTCGGTCCGCCCGAGGCGTTGGCGAGCGCGGCTTTGTTGGCCGGCTTGTATCCGCTGTCGGTGGCGAGCGTGGTCACGCTGTCGGAAGTGCCGTTCGTCTTTTTCATTTTGTTGGGGCTGGACTTGATCGACGAGCTGACCTTGCGCCCGACGATCCGCTGGAGCCGTCTGGTCGGCGGAGCGTTGGCGATCAACGCGGCCTGCGCTTTGCGCTTCGAAGCCTGGGCGCTGCTGCCGATCATCGGTCTGTATGTGCTGATTCGTCGCGGTTGGAAGGAAGGGCTGATCTTCAATGCCCTGCTGGCGATGTTCCCGCTGGTGCATATGTATTTTTGCTGGCGGATCATCGGACACCCGCTTTCGTTTTTGCAGGTCAGCGCCGAGGTGACCGCAATCAACACCGCCCGCAAAGCGCCGTCGTTCCGCGCGGTGATGCTGCTGCTGTCGCTGGGCAAGACCATCGGTTGGCCGGGTTTGGTGCTAAGTGTTGCGGGGCTGGTGTGGTCGCTACGCCTGCGCCGGTTGGTGTTACCCGCGTTGTGCGCGTTGGCGATGCTGGCCGTGCTGGAGTACAAGTCGTTGCAGGCGACCATCGAGTTGGATCTGCTGCGCTACCTTGCGCTGGCGGTCGGCCTGCTGGCGCTGTACGTCGGCGTGGCGGCGGCTGCGTTGCTGCGTGCGGTAAAGCTGAGCGCGGTGCCGGTACTGGCGGCGACATTGATCCTGGCGGCGGTCTCGACCGGCTTTTCCTACGCCAAGGCGTCTTGGGAAATTCGCCTACTCGAACCGACACAGGAAGTGTTCGAGATGTTGGAAAAGCTTAAACCGGAGTTGCAGCCCGACGACCGCATTCTGCTCGGCAGCGAATACCACCCGGTTATCGTCGTCGAATCCGGCCTTGGGTACGACCATTTCCGCCTGCCGCATTACCTCGACGGCGTGCGCGTCGCGCCCGAGGAAATTCAGGATATTTTCCGCAACTGGCGGCCGACGGTCATCCTCGCCGACGTCAACGAACCGATGTTTTCGCAGGATCTCCAATTGCCCGACGGAGGTGAAAAGATTATCGAAGACAACGTCTACCGCTTTCGTTGGAAAGTGCGCCGCTGGCAATGCTGGCGATTGATAGCGGGGGCGCCATGAAACGATTTCTACTTGGTCTGGCGATTGCGGCGGCGCTGCTGTTGGCGTTGGAAGGGGTGTTGTGGCTGGCCGGTTTCCAGGGCGACCCGGCACTAGGCGATTATCGTCTGCGTGTGGCCGGCGAGTTGCACGGCGTGCCCGATCCCGTTCGCTTCTGGCGGCTGCCTAACGTCGAGCCGCACTTCACCGACGATGGCGCGCGTATCATCTGCCTGGCCGATTCGGTGACGGTGATGGAGCAGGGACGGGGCTGGCCCGATCGCCTGGGACCGGCTTTGGAGAAAGCGGGTTACGAGCAATCGGTGCAGGTATTCAACGCGGGCGTGCCTGAGTACACCAGTTGGCAGGGTATGCAGTACCTGCGCCACGAACTGCTGGCGCAGAAACCGGATCTGGTAACGATTCAATTCGGCTGGAACGACCACTGGCCCAGTCAAACCGGCGAGCCCGATCACGAGGTGCGCATGCCCTCGGCGCGCATGTTGACCGTGCAACAAACGTTGGCCTATTCGCGCACGTATCGCCTGTTGCGCCGATGGATCCGCCCGGTACGCAGCGAAAGCGGCAGGCTGCGCGTACCGTTGCAGCAGTACAAAAACAACCTGCGCGAGATGATCGCACTGACCCGGCAAGCGGGCGGCAAGGTGATGCTGATCACCGCGCCTTATCTGGAAGGCCCCTGGGGCTGGCGCAACCTGCACCGGCAATACAACATGGCAACGCGCGCAGTCGCCGAAGCCGAACAGGCGGCGCTGCTCGACGTGGTACCGTTGTTTTTGCGTAGCCCGAATCTATTCTTTGAGCCCGAGGTCGATCAATGTCATTTTAACGGCGACGGAGCGGAGATCATCGCCGCACTGGCGGCCCAAACCATCGTCGA
>Ga0272444_10004273_pt1 | contig 12636 bp, 6 predicted proteins | sample SSMForm13_FD_201033 | JGI IMG/M metagenome (GOLD analysis project Ga0272444, IMG submission 201033) | Marine sediment archaeal communities from Little Sippewissett salt marsh, Falmouth, MA, United States - SSM-Form-13 | ecosystem: Environmental > Aquatic > Marine > Wetlands > Sediment ...
GTGAAGGGTGGGCGGGCCGGCTCTACCGGCCGGCCGACGAGATGCAGCAAGTGGCCGGCCAACCGGTGCCCATCACCGCCATCCCCTACTATGCCTGGGCCAACCGCGGGGCCAACCCGATGCAGGTTTGGCTGCGGGAATAGCTGTCTGCACCTCAAGGCTCCCAGGCATAATCACTCACGACCATATACTCCCGGAACCCCAGCCGGCGGTAGAGCGGCCGGCCCATCTCGGCCGCAAAGAGCACGCCTACGCGATAGCCCATCGCCAATGCTTGCTGCATGGCAAAGAGGTTCATCGCCGTCCCGATGCCCTGGCCTCGGGCGTGGGGCAAGGTGGCCAGGCCGTACAGTCCGGCCACCCCGCCTCCCAAGAGGAGCTGGGCCGTGGCCACTGGCCGGTCCCGCACCAACCCCAGGTACTGCACCCGGCGGCCGCGTTCGGCGTCGCCCGAATCGGCCTCCCACGCCAGCAGGTCCTTGTGCCAACCAGCCGGCATCTCGAACCCGGCGACGTAGGTGTCCACCCAGCGCCGCAGCATCCGGGCGTCTTCTACGCGCTGGATGGCCAGTCCGGCCGGGGAGGACCATTCCCCCGGCAACAGGTGCAGTTCCACCGCCATGCCCGGCTCGTCGCCGGTGTGGCGTATCTCGTGGGCGATCAGACGCCGGCCCAGGTCGTCCGGCCGGCTGGAGGGGCCGACCGACCAGAGGAACGGCACACCCTTGGCGTTCTGCCCGTCGCCGACGAATCGGTCGCCCGACGCAGCGCCTGCCCAGGCCGAACCCCGCAACGCTGACGGCACGCCGACCGGCCGGTACAACGCCTGTGTCTCCGCAATCCGCTGGTCCGCACTGTCCGGAGAGAAATCAGCCCACATCACACAGTTGGTGATGGGACAGGGCCGGCCGGAGCGAATCCACACCCGGTCCTCCTCCCGGCCCATCTCTGTGCCCGGCGTGGCACTGTGGCTCGCCCAGTAGGCCCAGGTGTTGGCCTCAATGGCGGCGATAACTTGGGCTGGCGACTGCGCGTTGGCGAGAACCTGCATGCGTGTGTCCTTACCAAGGGTTTTGAATTCTTGGTGCCTTCGTGGTTCCAGAAAGACTGGCCTTCTTGGTGCCTTGGTGTCTTTGTGGTTACAGCACTTGGTGGCTTGGTGTCTTCGTAGTGACGAATCAAGTGAGCAGGCGGATAATCCCCATTACCAGGAAAACGACGCCCACCAGCACGGCCGTCATCAGCGCGACAAGGCGCAGGTTGGGCCAGCGACCCAGGTAGCCGAGCGGCACAAGGGCGAGCAGGTAGACCGACGTCCCGAGGAAGAAACCGCCGAACAGGGCAATCCCCAGCCCAAGGCTCCCCAACCCGAGGGCCGAGGAGATGGCGAGGAGAAAGGGCGGGCAGATGTTGATGCCGGTGAGCAGGCCCAAGAGGATGGGGAAGCGCACAAAGCGGGGATTCACCACGCGGCAGAGCGGCAGATGAGGCCAGCCCTGGACAACGACGTAGAGAAACATACAGAGGGCCAGGACAACCATCGCCCCGGCCACGACCTTGTCCAGGAGGGGCCCCTGCAGCTCCACCCCCAGGTAACCCACGCCGGCCCCAAAAGCCAGGTAGGCCAACAGCCGCCCCAGGGCCAGCTCGCCGATCACGCGCAAGAGACCGCGCAACTGGCGCTCTTCGGCCATCAACAGGGGCGCAAAGACCGGCCCACAGGTGGCCAGACAGAGCGGCCCGGTCGACAGACCAAGGAGAAGGCCTTGCAAAAGAACACTGATCATGGCATCGCCTCAAAGCTGCCTATCCGTTATCGTTGTGCGCATGTTTCTCTTGAAATGAATGCGAGACCCACTATCTCACATCGCTTGGTAAGTGAAGGCGGGCCTCAATCCTCGGCCATCTTTTCCAGGTCAAAGGTCATCTTCAGCCGCTCGAAAATCTCCCGCGCCTCTTGCTGCATGACCGCGCCTTTTTCGCGGTTGCCCTGCTCCCTCTCGTAGCATCCCCACTCGTAGAGGGTCCGCGCGCGCTCGCCCTCCGCGCCCATCGCCTCCAACGTCTCCCGGCTGGCCGCGAAACAGTCTTGCGGCGAGTAGTTCTTTTCGCCGATGGTGACGGGTTCGTCCAGTCGCGCGGCAATCATCCCCAGGGTACGCCAGGCGACGCCAATGTCCTCCGGCGCCTCGCTCTCCAAAGCCAGGATCACCGCGTACCGGCCAGTCTCCAGGGCCTCGTCGATCCGGCCCTGGTGCAGGCAGGCTACCGCCAGTGCGCTGTACGCCGAGGCCAAGAACATGGCCGCGCCGGCCTGTTCGGCCATCTCGATGAGCTGCCGCAAATCCGCCTCGGCCTTTTGGTAGTGGCCCATCTCGACGCGCACGACGCCCAGGTTGCTCAGGCACAACAGCTCTATGCTGCGGTAGCCAATCTCGCGGGCCAGATGCAGCGCCTTCTCGTAATAGCCGCTTGCCGTATGCGTGTCGCCCGACAGACCATAACCGACCCCGATGTTGTTCAACAACGATACCTGGCGCCGGCGGTCGCCCAGCTCTCGCCACAGCGCCAGGGAGCGCTGCTCGAGCTCGATGCCCCGCTGGTACTGGCCCCGGCCGACGAGTGTCGTTCCGAGGAGGTTCAGGCTCAGCCCCATCTGATGGCGAGCCCCCAAGCGGGTGCTGAGCGCCAACGCCTCCTCACCCAGCGCCAATGCTGTGTCGATCTCGCCGAGCCTGCCGGCGGCAAAGCCGCGGACAAAGAGCGCGGACGACAGCTGCTCCTCCGCACCAGCGGCCCGCGCGACCGCTTCTGCCTGTTCCCCACATTCCAGCGCGGCCCGATAGTGCCCCTGGGAATCGTGGATGTAGGCCTGCGCAATCCAGCCCTGGGCCTGAACCGCACCGTCCCCGATTTCTCTGGCCACCTCACGCATCGTCGTGTACGCCGCGATGGCCTCGTCGTACCGCGCCTGGGCCTGAAGGTTCTCCCCCAGGCTCTTGAGCAGAGTGAGCCGCCGTTCTATGTGCACCACTGCCTCGGGCAACAGGTCCAGGGCCTGACGATAGTATGCGGTGGCCATCTCCAGCGTATAGTTGTCTCGGGCCAAGTCCCCCGCTTTGTGCAGATAGACGATGGCCTGGTCGATTAGCTCCGCCCGCTGGTAGTGAAAGGCCAGGTCAGCAAAGGTGTTGCGATCCCCCGGGAAAAGCCGCTCCAGCGATTCGGCCACGAGCCGGTGCAGCCGGCGCAGGCGGCGCCGGAGCTGCATACGATAGACCGCGTCCCGCAGCAGAGCGTGGGAAAACAGATAGTCGAGTTCGGAGAGGACGGCCCAGATGCTGCGCTCGATACCCGACTGCAAGTGGCGCTGCACCTCCTCGGCGGCCATCGACTGGTCCCAGTGCCGCAGGACGTCGGCGACCAAGCGAATTGAGAACACGTGCCCGATCACGGCGGCGGTCTGGACCACGTGCTTGAGTCGCGCTGAGAGACGGTCCACGCGGGCGATCAGCAGGTCGTTGATCGTCGCCGGGATGGCCGGCTCGTCCTGTACCAGGTCCCACTGGGGAGGAGTGGCCTGCTCTTGCAGGGCCACCACGCCGGCCTCGCGGAAGAAGCGCACTGTCTGCTCCACAAAGAAGGGGTTGCCCTCGGTGCGAGCCACCAGCTTCCCCAGCAAGCGCGGGGTGACCGGGCCGGCCAGGGCCTCCTCGGCCAGGGCCTGGACCCCTTCCCGGGGCAGGCGGTCCAGGTCGATCTCGACCGCCGGCACCTCCAGCGGCAGCCGGGGCTTGCCGTGGTCCTCACCGTAGCGACTGGTGGCCACGAGCAGGATAGGGAAGTGCGCAATCTCGGGATAGATGGAGCCAATGGCCTGGGCTGTGTCCTGGTCGATCCACTGCACGTCCTCGACGGTCAGGATCAGGGGTTGGAGGAGGGATCGGGCCCTGAGGAGCTCTTGAAAGGCTGCCAGAGTGTTCTGGTAGCGAAGTTCGGGCTCCAACTGCTCGTACAGCGTGCCCGGGCAGGGCAGGCCCAGGAAGCCAGCGACCAGCGATTGCAGGCGGACCAGTTCGCCCGCGATACGCCGGCTTTTGGGATCCCCCAGCGCTTCCAGGCGGGCGACCAAACGCCGATAACCCGTCTCAAAGTGGGCCTGGTTTTGTTCCAGGCTGTTGCCCGACGACTGCTCAAACATGTGGGAGAACATGTGAAGAAAAGGAGCAAACGCCTTTTGCAGAATCCCGTCACAGGGCAGATCGAGCCAATCGCACTGCGAATAGCGGCGCCGCAGCTCGTAGACCAGGCGTGACTTGCCCACGCCGGCCTCACCGTAGACGTACAACAGGCCCCCCACGCGTTCCTCCAGGAGTGCCTGGAACAAGGGCGCAACCTGGGCCAGCTCTACCTCCCGGCTGAACAGGTGGCCCTCAAAGGACGGCCCCTGCTCCGTAATTTGGCCTCCAAGACGATAGATTGGCGCCGGACAGGCCATTCCCTTGAGGGAGAGTTCACCCAGTGGTTGAAAAAGGTAGCGGTCCTGGGCCCGATGACGAACGCGCTCGTCGGTCCAGGCCTGGCCCCATTCGGCCGTAGACATCAGCCGCGCGGCCATATTGATCGTACCGCCGATCGCTGTGTACTCGCAACGGTCCTCCCCGCCGATCAGCCCGGCGTAGACTGTGCCGTAGGTGACGCCGGCGCGCCAGCGGAGGTCTGGCAGCACCTCGCGCTGCTGCGCGATGTCCTGCTGGACAGCGTGTAGGAAGTCGATCGCCCGGGCTACATTGTCCTCGTGGGCTACAGGGGCACCAAAGAGACAGAGCGCCAGATTGCCCTTGTCGCCAAAATCGAGCTTGTTCAAGTAGCCCGCAAAACGACCGGCGTTCTCAAGAAGGATCGCGACCCACTGGTCCAACTCGGCCTGCGTGGAGAGCCCGGCGAACGAGATAAAGATGGCCACAACGTTGCGAAACTCGCCGGTCCGGTCGAAATCGAGCACGGCGGTGGGCAGGAAGCGGGCCAGGACTTTGCGGCGCAGGGATGGGGAGGGTGGTACAGGGTCGGGTCGCTCAACACCAACGGTCTCGACCAATCGGAGATAGCCTGGCTCCTTTTTTTCCAGCGCCTCGGCCGGGAGCCGCAAGCGGTGGGCCAGCTCCTGGGTCAGTACCACCTCACCCTGACTGGCGCGCTGCTCGGCCTGGGCGCAGCGTTCGATGGCCGGCCCGCGGAAGAAATAGGCCTTGTCCTCCTGACCGGCGATCCCCCACGACACCTCGCCGTAGGCCAATCCGATGCGGGCCTGTAGTTCCACCTTGCCGAAACGCGTGCGCTGAACCCTTTGGTGGGCAAAGATGGACAGAATGTCCTGGGCGCAGGCCAGGGCCGCCAACGGCTGCTCCAGGACCGCCGTAAAGGCGTCGCCGGCAAAGTTGGCGATGAACCCACCGTGAGCAGTGACGGCCTCGACTGTAGGGGTCCAGCCCCGGTTCAGAATCTCGGATAGAACCTCGGCACCTTCCTCTCCCCCCTGCATCAGCATCTCGGTCAACTGCGTGAAACCGGAGATGTCCACAAACATGGTGGCGGCGGCGTAGTGACCGCTATAGGATTGGTGGAGGTACTGCTCGTGGATAAAGTCGGGGATCAGCCTTCGCACCTGGCCTCCTTGTCGTTTGAATTGGCCCTATTATACCGAATTGGGCGCCAAAGGGCAAGGGTTTTCGTGACTTGACGATTTCGCCACTTGCTGGTACAGTGTCTTTGCGGCATTATGCCAGTCGTGGTTGGAGAATCCATGGCGCAGGTTTTCCGGCCACCCGACCCCAATGGTGACGTCGGACCACAGTACGATGTGCAGTCCGTCAACATTGCCTGAGGATCTATTGCTCGAACGGAGGAATGTTTCACAATGACCCAGTTACAGTACACCCCTGACGCCGAGATCAAGATCGAAAGCGCCAGCGCCATCCGGCAGTTGGCTCAGCACTTTGGCTCCCACGAGGCCGGTATCCCCGAATGGGCCAAGAACGCCGCCGACGCCTACATCCGCGAACAGATGCCCCGGAAAAGGCGCATCATTGTCCTGATCTTTGAAGACAGTCAGCAAACAACACCTCCCTCGATTGCCTGCCTGGATTTTGTGGGTATGACCAGTCAGGACATTGAGCACTATTTCCGCCGCTGGGCCGATACCGACGCCTCGCAGCGTGGGACAGAGATCCCCGATATCCAGGGAGGGCATGGCCATGGCGGCAAGGCCTATATGATCCGCCTCTTTGACGACTATGCCTACCTGCACACGGTCCGGGGAGGGCGGGGCTGCACCTATGGAGTGGCCGGGGGACAGGTGCACTTTGGTTACATGCCCACGCCTGAGGAGGGACGCGACTTTATCGTCGACAACCGCCAACAGGAGTTGGAACGGGCCCTGGCACCCATGCGAGTTCAGTTTGAGGATCTCCCGAAAGCGGCCCGCCAGAGCTTTGCCCAAAGTGAAGGGTTTACCCTAGTCCGCGGGGTAAGCCCCAAAGGCTACGAAAACGAGATCGGCGTCCCCCGGATTATCAGCAAGGTTATCCCCGACCCCCAGATGGTGCGGACGCTGCACTTTTGCGACGTCTACGTCATCGCCAATGGCATCCCGTTCAACAAGGGCCGGCCGATCACCCTGCCCCGGATCACGCCGATGAAAGGGGCCGAGGCACCGGTCATCTTTGAAATCCCCACCAAACTGGTCGACCCCGTTTCCGGGAGGCCCGTTTCCACAACGGGGCAAGGGGAACTGGCGGCGGGCAAACTCATCCTCCGCACCTCCGAGCGGGACATGCGCTACGGCCCCCGCAAGTATCGACACAATATCTGGTTTGTCGCCGGGGCCGACCTGATCGGCCTGGTCGCGGTACGCGAACTGGGGGTGGAATCGCGCTACAGAAACCGGATCTATGGCGAGTGTTTTCTGGACGCCCTTGAAGAATACAAACAGAGCGACCGGCGCCGGATCACCGAGAGTCCCCTCACCCGAGCCTTGAACAACTGGATCCGCGAGCAGATCGAGGGCTACTGCAAACTGTTCGAGAAGCGTGATCAGCGGGTGTACAGTCACAAGGAGCGCCGGGCCCTCAGCCGCATCAACGCGGCCCTGGATGGCTGGAAGAACCAGTTCATCGACGAGCTGATGGAAGGGCTCTGGACCGCCGCGCATGGGAGAACCAGGCGTCGGCAGCGCGAGGCATCGGCCGGCCGGCCCGATGTGCCTGTTGAGGCGGGCCCCGGGGAAGCGCAAGCGGGCCTTTTGCCGCAATCTTCCGCCGCCTTTTACGAACAGGAGCGGGCCTTTTTCCAAGAGACCCTGCAGCAATGGGGGCAGGAGAATCCCGATCTGGCGGGCTTTGCCACCGAGCCTTTGCCAGAATCACTCACCTTGAACGAGTCTTCCCTCCAGGGTGCGGAGCTGGACAGCTTGTCCCTGGCGGAGGTATTTGCGCGCGAGGTCATCGAATCCCAGCAAGAGGAGGCCGCATCCGTCTCCGAGAATGGGTGGGAGCAGATCCCCGGCCGGCCCTGGGAGGCTGGCGAGGGGCCACCAGCGGATAAAGAGACGACCAAAAAGGCCGCACCGCGCAAACGGCGGGCCCAATCGCCGCGTTATCCCCAGATCCTGATCTCGGGCATCGACCCAGACCCCGATACCGGCTGGTTGGTGCAATTTGCCCCTGAGGATCCCCCGGTAGTCCAAGAGCCCCGGGACGTGGAGCGCAATATCTGGTGGATCAACAGCGCGGCCCCGCTGGCCAAACTGTACCTCGACGAGACGGAAGGGTATGGCTACGCCTCTACCGAGTGGCGGGTCTACCATCTCGAGCGGGTCATCGAGATCATGGCCAAAATTCGGCTCAGCCTCGAGGCCGAGTGGGGGGAAGACGTCTCCTACGATACGTGGGCCCAACGGTGGAACGAGATTGCGGCCCAGATGCAGGAGCAGGCCGCAGGCTCGCTGCGCGAGTTTATCGATGAGGGAAAGTTGCCCAGGCGGGGCTAGACATTTTTGGCCATATACAGATCACCTTCCATAAAGCCACGCTCTCGGTAGTAGGGCCGCGTGCCGACGGCGGCGATCACGGCCAGCCGGCCATACCCCGCTTCGCGGGCCAGCCGGCCGGCCTCCTCCAACAGACGCGTGCCCAGGCCCACGTGCTGGGCCGCGCCGGGCTGGGCCGTATCCAACTCCAGCGCCGGGCCGTAGACGTGCACCTCGCGGATCACCGCGCACCCCACCAACTCCTCGATCGGCGGTTCGGCCCGCGGCAGCGAGAGCCGCAAGAAGCCGGCTACCCGGTCTTGGGGGGTGACGTATTGGAGGAAGAGCTCGGTGGTGGCGTCGGTCGCGTACTCGACTCGGTCCAGTCGCAGCGTGTCCTCATCGATCGTCTGTCCACGGACCTCGCGGCAGCGTATGCAGTGGCAAGCCTGCCCCTCCTTCCGCATCGCCCGGCGCACGATCTGGCGCAGGTTGGACTTTTTCACCCCGGCCACGATGTTTGGGGCCGGGATGTCGCGCATCAGGCGGTTGACCCGGCAGTAAGGGGGGATGAGCACCTTGCAATCGCTCAATAGCCGCACCAGCGTCTCCTCGTCGTAGGGGGTGTACGCGCCCCGCTGCCAGTGCTCGTACAGCACAGTGTCGGCGAGGAGGGCGGTGGGATAGATTTTGAGCTCGTCCGGCCGCAGCGCGGGGTCGTCCCACAGCCGGCGAAAGTCGGCGCGGTCGCTCTCCGGCGTGGCGCCCAACAAATTGGGCATCCAGTGGACGACGATCTTGAAGCCGGCCAGCCGCAGCAGGCGCAGCGCGCGCCGGCTAGCAGCGACGTCGTGACCGCGGCAGTTGCGCTCCAGGATCGCGTCGTCCAGGCTCTGCACGCCTACCTGCACCTTGGTCACTCCCAACCAGCGCAGGCGACGGACCTCGGCCGGCGTGATCCAGTCCGGCCGCGTCTCGACCACCAGCCCGACGCAACGGTGCGGGGCGGTCTCGTTGCGGCGCTGGACGGCCGCTAATTCCGCCCCTCCTCTCCCTCCATCCCCCTCCAAGGCCTCCAAACACCGACGCACGAACCAAAGCTGATAGTCCTCCGGATAGGCGGACCACGTCCCCCCCAGGATGAGCAACTCGATCTTGTCGACCGGGTGGCCAACATTCCGCAGCGACTGAATGCGGGCGGTCACCTGGTCGAACGGGTCAAAGGTGTGGTCAGCGGCCCGCAGCGCACCGGGCTCGTCGGGCAGGTAACTGCTGGGCTGACCCTCGACATGAGGACAAAAGATGCACGTGCCAGGGCAGGGATACGGTGCGGTCAACACCGCTACCGGCGCCACCCCCGAGAGGGTCCGGATGGGCTTGGTCCGCAAGCGACGTACCATTTCGGGGTCGGGATCGTGCCCCGCGCGCTGGCATAGCTCCCGGTAGCTATGCAGCAGCTGCCACTTGGAAAAGGAGTCACCACCAGGCCGGGGATGGCGCTGCAGGATGCGCGCCAGCGCCTCGGACGATGGGTCCGGCAGGTCACGCACCGCGTCCAGGATGGCCCGGAGTAGATCACCGTGCGCCTCCAGGTCGATGGGCTGGCGGTGGGCAGTGTGCCAGGAGCTTGTTTTATCGGCCGGTGGTTTCGGGTTCACTTCAGGCTCCGGGAGGCGTTGGTTATTGGTTATCGGTGATTGGTGATTGGGAAAACCAAACGCGGCAAACGTGCACCGATAATCCCATTACCTCCATTGCATCTTACACGACGTTCAGGTATAATTTGGCTATGGACCCAAACACGATCGAACAACTGCTGGCCTTGAATCGCCAATTCTACACGACCCTGGCCGCTCCTTTTGCCGCTAGCCGGCCGGCCAGCGATCCGGTGCTGCTTCCTATTCTACCCCATATTCCCGAAAGCGCAAGGGTGCTGGACGTGGGCTGCGGCAACGGGCGCCTGGCCTTGTTGCTCGCGCGCGAACGACCCGGGGTGCGCTACGTCGGCGTGGACATTGTTCCCAAACTGCTCGCCGAGGCGCAGCGCCAGGTTTCTTCCCTTGCCCACGAGCAACCAGGGGCAGGCGACGTCGGTGGGAATGCCAGTCCCCAACTGCTCGCCGAGGCCCGGCATCAGACAGCACCGAAGCCTAGCATCCCTACCTTTTACCTCGCCGACGTGGCCCAACCTGGGTGGACGGGGTTGCTCCCGGCAGGTACCTTTGATTGTGCGGTCATCTTGGCCGTCCTGCATCACCTCCCTTCGTTTGACCTGCGGGCCCGGGTACTGGGCGACATCGGCGCGGTGCTCAAGCCGGCCGGTCGGATCATCCTCTCCACCTGGCAGTTTCTGACCCACGAGCGCATGCGGCGCAAGATCGTCCCCTGGGCCGCGGTGGACATCGATGAGGAGCAGTTGGAGCCAGGCGACTATCTGCTGGATTGGAAGCGGGGGGGACGCGGTCTGCGCTACTGCCACCTGATAGACGAGGCGGAGCTGCAGCAGCTGGCGACGGCCAGTGGCTTTCGGGTCTTGGAAATGTTCCGGGCCGGTGGCCGGGAGGGCAACCTGAGCCTGGGGGCAGTGTTGGGGTAGGGTTGCGTCATGTACGGTTAGCCGCAGGGCAAGTGAGCGCCCATAACGCGGCCCAGGTGTTGGAGAAAGGGCTTGAATCTGCGTCTGAATTGCGGTACAATGGGTTAGGTGGTTCAATCTTACCTCTGCAGTGAGCTTCCTGTTTTTTCAGAAGTGTCCAGCGTGCATTAGGAGGGGGTCCCATGAAAAGATCTCGGTTTCTCCATGGCATCGGCCTTGTCTCACTCCTGCTCTTTCTCCTGCCCATTGCAGCGCCGCTATCCCTAGCCCGTGATACCCGTGTGAATCTCCCCGCCGCAAGCGGTAGGGCTCTCCGGCTTTTTCCCGTATACGAAGATGTCCAGCACGCTCTCGACCAAATCTGGACCGTTGGGCTGGTGGACGCTCCTCGTGATTTCAAGAACCTGGGTGAGCGCAGCCTGGTCGTGGATGAGGGCTTTCATCCCCATATCGCTTACGCGGGAAGGCAACTGTATTACGCCGAGTACGATGGCAGCGCCTGGCAGTTCGAGACGGTGGACGGCAACCTGGGGGCTACAGGGGGTGTGCCGGCCCTGGCCTTGGACTCCGCCGGCCAGCCGGGTATCGCTTACCAGGCCAGTAGGAACTTGAAATATGCCTGGCGGGTCGACAACACATGGCAAATCATGGCCGTGGCTAACGGGGGATACTTTCCCTCGCTGGCGCTTGACGCAGCCGGTCATCCCAACATTGCTTATGGCACCAGTGCCACCGGCCCCCAACTCCGCTACGCTTGGTTTGACGGCACCAACTGGCACGTCGAGTCCCTGGGAGACGGTGGGCGACCCTCCCTGGTCCTCGACGCGGCTGGCCATCCCCACATTGCCTACAACGACGGCACGCTGCGCTACGCCTGGCATGATGGCAGTACCTGGCACATCGAAACCGTGGACCTCTCCGCCAGTGAACGCATCTCCCTGGCCCTGGATATAACTGGCCAGCCGCACATCGTCTATGACGCCGATGGGTTGCACTACGCCTGGCACGACGGCGTGGGATGGCGGAAAGAGACCATCAGCGCTACCGGAGAGGATGCCTCACTGGTCCTGGACGCGGCCGGCCGGCCGCACGTCGGCTACCGCGAGGGCAACACGCTGCGCTACGCCTGGCACGATGGCGACACTTGGTATTTCACTACGGCGGCGGAGGGTGACGCCTACCACTATATCTCTGCCGCATTAGACCCCCTGGAAAATTTCAACCTCAGCTGGCTAGACCCGGCTGCCGGCCTCCTCCACCACGCCTGGTACGATGGGACCACATGGTGGCTCGAGCCAGTGGATCGCACCGGGGACGTGGGCCGCTATTCCTCGCTGGCGCTGGACGCGGTCAGCCAGCCATACGTCAGCTACTGCTGGTACCACGACTACTGGAACCCCTATCCCAGCCAGTGTGACAGCCTTGAGGTCGCTTATTTTGACGGTAGCGCCTGGCAGCGGGAGACCGTGGAGCGAGGCCCGGATACCGGCTACGACACCTCCCTGGCCCTGGATGGGCAAAATCATCCCCAAGTCAGCTATCGCCGCGCGGACGCGCTGCGCTACGCCACCTACGACGGCGCAGATTGGCAGTTGACGACAGTGGATGCCGCGGGCATCGCAGCGGGCGGCACCTCGCTGGCACTGGATAGCAACCTGTCCGAAGGACAGGCCCGGCCGCACATCAGCTACCAGTACAACAGTGCTTTGCTTCCTCTTTGTAGTGTTGACAACGGCACTTTGAAGCAGTGTGTCTCCCCCTCAGCGGAGGCGCTGACCGCCCTCAAGCACGCCTGGCACAGTGGAAACAACTGGTACACCGAGATCATCGAGACGAGCACCACGGGTTCCTACCGCCATAGCGCCCTGGTGTTGGACGCGGCCGGCCGGCCGCACATCAGCTATGGGTTCTACTCGGATTACGGGGTCGATTTCCTCAAGTATGCCTGGTACGACGGGACGGACTGGCAAGTCCAAGCGGTGGACAGCGGAGAGGGGGTGGGGGGGTACACATC
>Ga0272444_10004274_pt1 | contig 12635 bp, 2 predicted proteins | sample SSMForm13_FD_201033 | JGI IMG/M metagenome (GOLD analysis project Ga0272444, IMG submission 201033) | Marine sediment archaeal communities from Little Sippewissett salt marsh, Falmouth, MA, United States - SSM-Form-13 | ecosystem: Environmental > Aquatic > Marine > Wetlands > Sediment ...
CGTGGAGCGTGCGACGAGCGCATCGGGTCCGTGGGGGACGATTGCGTCGGTGGCATCGACCGACACGCGCTACGACGATTTCACCGCCGTGCCCGGCGTAACCTACTGGTATCGTCTCCAGGTCTACGAAGGGGGCTGCGGTGACGGAACTTCCACGGTGGACTCCGGTTCGATCAGCTTGGTGGCACCCGGTGCTCCTTTGGGATTGGCCGCGGCCGGCGCGCCCGACGGTGCGGGGATCCGGCTTGAGTGGGACGCGGTGCCGCTTGCCGCGTGGTACACTGTCTACCGTGCGTCCAGTGAGCAGGGCCCGTACGCTTCCTTGGGCACGGCGGTTGCGACCTCCTATCTCGATGCCACCGTCGGGAGCACGGGGAGCTTCTGGTATGTCGTTGTCGCAACCAACGCGGTTGGAAGCTCCGATACATCCGATCCGGTGGGCGTGGTTTGCGACACGGTGCCGCCGGCGGTCACCGTGGAGCAAGCTTCCGGCCAACCCGATCCGACGATGGCATCGCCGATCTTGTTCACCGCCACCTTCAGTGAGCCGGTGATCGGCTTCGACGGAAGCGGCGTGACGCTTGGCGGGACGGCGGGGGCGACCACGGCTGTTGTCACCGAGGTGGCGCCGAACGACGGCACCACCTACGAGATCGCGGTGAGCGGGATGACAGGACCGGGCAGCGTGGTCGCCTCGATCCCCGCCGATTCCGCCATGGACGCGGCCGGCAACGGGAACACGGCGTCGACGTCGACCGACAATGAGGTGACACTCCAGCGGTTGAGCGCCCCCCCGAACCTCGATGCAAGCGACGGGACCTACCTGGATCGGATCCACCTCTCCTGGGATGGGGTGGCTGGAGCCAACGGCTACCACCTCTTCGTGTGGAATCCGGGGCCTGCGGAGTGGGAATTCCTTGCCAACTCGGCCGCTACGAGTTTCGACGTCGCCATTGGCGCCACATGGGGCACCGAAGCGCAGCCGGGCCACGAGTACACGTACACAGTGACCGCCTACGTGTCAGGCCTATCAGCGGTCACGAGTGCCTACGCGACCGAAGATGTGGGATGGCTCGGGGTGCCGGCGCCGGGAACCCTGCAGGCGAGCGACGGAACGAGCACCGCGCACGTGGAGATCTCGTGGGATGCCGTGGACGGACTGTCGGGGGCAGACGTGTCCTATCGTGTCCATCGGGCCGGTAGCCAAGCGGGGACCTACGCCGCCCTGGCCGATGTCGGCGTCGGGACGACGTCGTACCTCGACACGACAGCGACACCCGGGCAGGTGTCCTGGTACCGGGTGCAAGCGCTGGTTCGCGGTCACTACAGTGCCCTTGACGGTCAAACGCCGGACTCGGGCTTCCGAAAGCTTGGCGTTCCACAGGACTTCGGCGCCAGCGACGGAACCGACTTCAATGCGATCCATCTGACGTGGGCCCCGGTGAGCGGCGCGGACTCCTACAGCATCCTGCATTCGACGGACGAGGGCGGACCGTATGAGGAGATCGCGACCAGCGCCACGGCGTCCTACGACGACACCGATGCTGAGCGATGCTGTGGCGAGCAGTGGTACAAGGTCGCGGCGTGCGGTACCTACGGGTCCAGTGAGCCGTCGGCGGCCGACAGCGGCTACAGCTCGACGCTGGTGAAGCCGACGGACTTCGCGGTGAGTCGAGGGACTTACTCAGACAGGATCGTGCTGACGTGGGACTACCCGAGTGGGGGCAACGATCCGAACATCAGCTGGAAGGTGTACCGGAGCACGGGTGAGACGCTGCCGATGGAGCCGGTGCACTGGAACGCGTACGACACGACCTGGACGGACATGAACACGGTTGCCAACACGAACTACTGGTACTCGATCCAGGCGGTGTACCTGCCGATGAACTGGAGATCGGGGCTGATCCCGCGGGATTGGGGTTACCGCGACACCGTGTCTCCGAGCGGGACGTTTGAGCTTGTGGGGGCCGCGGTTTCCGATGGGCTTCTCAGCGACACCGACGTCGGCGAAACCGTCACCCTTGTGGCGACGTTCGATGAGGACATGGATCAGTGCGGACCTCCGGTCTGGTGGTTCGCGCCGGACGTTGTCGCGTCGGGAACGCTGGTTCCTGAGGGCAGCGGATCCTGGGTTTCTCCGGCGCGGTTCGAGTGCAGCTACACCGTCGCCGATGTCGATGAAACGGCACCGCATGTCGACATCTACGCCACCAGCGCGTCAGATCGCGCGGGCAACTGGATGATGCCCGATCCAACCGTCACCGCCGATGCGTTCTCGGTCGACACCGAGGCTCCGCCATCGCCGACGGTAATCGCCCCTGAGGATGGCGCGTTCGTCAACCTGCTCTCCTCGACCCTGGATTGGAGTGCCGTGAGCGATGGGGGCGGGAGCGGCGTCTACTTCTACCGTGGGCAGCTTCGAGACAAGGACACGCAGACCGTCTTGCGGTCATTCGGTGCCTACGCGCCGGCACATGCGTATGCCAACAGCCTTGAGCTCTACGAGGGTGTGTTCGAGTGGCGTGTCCGTTCGGAAGACAACGCCGGCAACATCGGTGAGTACAGTGAGTGGTGGGAGTACACCATCGACGTGACGCCTCCGACGAATCCGGCGATGGCGTCCACCACCCACACGGTGGGGGTCTGGTCCGACGAGGTGGTATTCGAGTGCGAGATCGAGTTCCCCGCTCCGGCCGATCTCTCCGGCGTGGACGGCTACGAGTGGGCGTGGGACCAGAGCCCGACGTGGGCGCCTCTGTTCGTCAAGAACGTAGAGGAGGATCTCTGCGGTATCGGCAACGACCATGTGTCACCGGACGGTGCGTGGTACGTCCACCTGGCCACCGTGGACAACGCCGGCAACTGGAGCGCTCCGGCACACCTCGGACCCTTCCTTATCGACACCGAGAACCCGGCGGTCGAGTCGATCACCCGACTCGATGCGTCTCCAACCAACGCCGATGCGGTGTCGTTCCAGGTGGTGTTTAGTGAAGAGGTCACCGGCTTCGACCTGTCGGATCTCGTGTTTGGCACCAGTGGCACGGTGGCGTTCGATCCTGCGGTCCCGCCAGTCACTGGATCCGGCGACACGTACACGGTCTCTGTGTCGAATCTGTCGGGGGACGGCGTGCTGGAACTCAAGGTCTACGGACTGAGCGACGGTGTGACCATCTACGACCGTGCCGGGAACCTGTGCGTCGAGGACTACACCTCCGGCGAGATGTACGAGATCGACAACACCGCGCCGGTGCTCACCGTGCCGCCGGATGCAACGATCGAGTGCGACGCATCGTGCGCACCATCGAACACCGGGCAGGCAACGGCGGTTGACGCTCAGGATCCGTCCCCCGCCATCACGTATCGGGATTCGTGGATCAACCCGCTCAAGAACCATAGTGACTTCGATCGTACGTGGAGAGCCGAGGACGCGGCCGGCAACGCGAGCGAAGCGGTGCAGACGATCTCCGTCCTTGCCCCGAGCGTGGCGTTCCTTGATGTCCAACCGTTTTGGGTGAACCAGCTCCCGGCGACGGTGGATGTCTCGTTCACCGTCGAGAAGTGCATGATCACCGCGTATCTCTACTCCACGCGTGTCGGCGGCGGAGAGAGCTACTACAGCCCGATTACCCCGATGGGATCAGTTGTTTCGGATGGATCGACGGTCAACACACAAGGGATCGCGGTGCCTGCCGGCGCGCCGGAGGGGATCTACCGCCTCACCTACATCGCGCTCTACAGCGAAAGCGACTGCTGCTCGATCTACACGCACGAAGGTCCGGAGGCGCTCTACGGGATCGATCTGACGCCGCCGGTGATCTCCGGTTGCCCCGGGGACGTCGCCGTGGATGCCTGGCCGGGAGGCGATACGGCCAGGGCTTCATGGATCGAGCCGACGGCGAGCGACGCTGGGTCGGGGGTCGCCTCGCTGACGAGCAGTCATATCCCTGGTGACAGGTTCCCCATCGGCACGACGCCGGTAACCTACACGGCGACCGACGAGGCGGGGCACAGCATCAGCTGTACGTTCGAGGTGACGGTCAACGCAACGACCGCAGTGACCACACCGACCGGCGAAGCAGGGATCCTCGACCGCACGTGGCCCGAGGACGAGGAGCCGCCGATGGTGGGAGATCTCCCGCTCACCGCGACCTACGAGGCGGGGGAGGTCATCGGCGGCAGCTTCGAGCTTGCGACCCCCTGGGGTATGCCGATTAGGGATCCGGTGGTCGTGACCCTGTACCGGCTCGTGGAGATCGGAGAAAGGTCTGCCGGCTCCTCGAAGCTTGGGAAGCCTCGGGGCATAGCGGGCCCAACGCCGCCGGCGACGGCCCCCGCGGGGGAGGACGACGGAGACTCGATGTTCGAGCGCGTGGCGCTCGACGCGTTCTACATCTACAGTGCTCGCGGCGCCTACCGCTTCGATATCGAGACCGAAGGGCTCGAGGTCGGCTACTACGACATCCGGCTCGGTCTTCCCGACGGCGAGGTGCAGTGGCTGCGGATTGAGGTGGTGCAGGCTAGTCGCCCCGGACCGGTGCCGCCGAGGGAACGTCCCGAGCAGAGCCGCTGAGCGGACGCCGTCCAAGGCGTAGCTCACATCCAGCGCATAGGAACGAGAGGCGCCCGCAAGGGCGCCTCTCCCATGTCGGGGGTCACGTCTTTGATTTTGGGTATCGCCGTCCACCTAGCGGAAGCGTTCACGAACAGGGACATACGCGCAAGCGCCGCACCCGGTAGCGGGGCGTCTACAGGCCCACATCAGAGACATGACCCCTGGTGCTCAAAGATCACCAGGCCGGCAAACGAAGCCAGGCGAAGACTCTGGAGGGTTTCTGGCTTGAAGCTCTCCTCTGTGTCCTTCGTGGTGAGCGGCTCCAAACGGCGCGCAAGGGCGCAGGTCCGCGGCTCAGTCCACCGGCAACTGCTTCACCCACGGGTGCAGGGCTGCTCGCTCCGCGAAGCCGACGGCGCGGTAGAACGGCTCGAAGCCGCACATCGGCATGCGCGTCGCGCCCTGGGACTGCAGCAAACGGATCCCGGCGAGCACGATGGCTCGAGCCAGGCCCTTCCGACGATGATCCGGATGGGTGCCAAGCGGCTCCAGATGGCCGATACGGTTCACTGCGCCGAGCCACACGATGCAACAAGCAGCGTACGAACCGTCGGGGGCGACGATCACGAGATCGTGCTCCTTGCGGTAGTCGGGCGCGTTCTGCAGCTCTCGGTAGGCGAACGCCGACGGCCACTCCTTCGGATCCTCGTGGTTGAAGCCGCGGCCGAAGATCTCGCGGCGCTTCTCGATATCGTTTTCCTCCGCCATCGATCGCAGGGCGTAGCCCTCGGGAAGCTCTACCTCGGGCGGCTCGCCGAACACAAGCTCGAGGAGGTGCGACACCGGCTCGTCGCGTCGCTCGTAGCCGCGGCTACGTAAGGCTTCGATCAGCTCCTCGTCCCCGTCGAACGCCCAGGTGTAGACGCGGTGTTTGCTCGGATGGACGTAGAGCGCCTCGCCGGTTTTGAGCATCTCGTCGAGAAGGTCTAGGTGGTCGGGGTGACGCTGGAGGAAGATCTCCCCGTAGCCGTCGTGTGTCGGGTCGGGGTGCTCGATGCAGGTGACGCCGGCGATCTCGCCTTCGGCATCCTCCCACACGCGCACCATCTCCTCCCAGTGGCGGATCGCCCGCAGGCTGCCGTCGGGGGTTCCGTCCTCTGTCCCGTAGGCGCCGAGCATCGGCGCCACGAAGTACCGCGCGTAGTTCCAGCGTTCGAGCCCCCAGTTCACAGGAAGCGGGAACGCGGCGTAGGTCCGGTTCAGGAAGTCACGGACGCGGAGGAAGTCGCGGTCGGGTTTGTAGGCTCTGATTCTTGCGGTCATCGGCCCTCGCTTTCATCGGTTGGGTGTCGCGTTTCACGCGGCGCCGCCTCTGCGCGAGAAGAACCGATCAGTGTTGATACTCTTGGGGTTCTCTTGGAAGGCAGACAGAGGCAGCCTAGATCGTCCAGCACATCACGATCATCATCGGCTTGCCTCCTTTGGCCATCGCCCCGGCGTCACCGGGTCAGCGCGAAGGGTATCCCCACGCCACGGCATGAGCAACCTCCGACGGGGGCAGGTCTTGCATTGCCACACGCGAGACTGTCAGGCCTTTCTGCGGGAGTCGAAGACCTGGCCCCCATCCTGCGGGAAGCGGGAATACCCGGAAGCTCCCACGGTAGGCTGAGCTGAGATACCCCGGCAGAAGTCGCAGTGCATCCTGCACACTTCTTCACGTAGCGACTGGGATCTGGTATGGTAGGTGTTGACAGGAGCGGCTGAGCGGTCCACAGGTACTGGCGCGAGGCCGGGGGTTCCCAAGCGACGTGAGAAGGCGCGTTGCCTGAAGACACAGCCAGGAAACGGCAGGAGTAGCTTTCGGCCTCAGCCATGTGGTGACACACGTCGAGCGTAGGCGCGGAGCCAGCCCGGCTTTCGCTTGCACCGAGAGCAGCTGGTTTGCAGCTCGAGCTGATAGGGGACTTCGGGGAGGTGGCGAGTGATGCGGGGCGGTATTCGCGGGGCATGGGCAGGTGGCAGCGGTGTGATCCTTGTGGCAACGCTTCTGTTCCTAGTGGCGGCTGTACCGGCCGCAGCAGAGATCGGTCTGTACCAACACACGATTCGAGTGGTCTGGGACAGGGGCGGCAACTGGTGCCACGAAGACCTGGGCGAAGACGTCCCGCTCTCGGGGATACCCGTGGAGATCCACCGTCCCTACAGCGCGACCGCCGAACTCGAGCTCCGCGAGGAGCTGCGAGCATCACTCACCTACGGGTTTCGAACCGCGGTGGGGGCGAAGGCCGAGTTTCTCGGGGTGTACGCGGAGTCCGAAGCCTACGCCGAGGCAAAGGTGGAGGCCTCGGTCTCGATAAGCGCCACGCAAGGCCTCCACTTCCAGAGGATAGGCACGACGCGTGTGCGGATCGGCGTGACTGATGAAAACGGCGAGTTCACGTTTGTGAGCCGGTTTTCGGATCTTAGTCTGCTGTACTCCGTGGTGATCCCTCCTGGCTTCAGCGAGAGATCGAGGGACGACGAGCGGTGCCTCGGAACGTGGGGTCCAAACGAAGACGGGACGGGCACTGTCTGCTCAGGAAGCATAGACGACTGCAGAAACTACCCCGAGGGTGGCCGCGCCACGGGCGAGATCGATGGCATCGCAACGGCTGGCTTGACGGTTGTCTACCTTGGCGCGGTCGGCGAACCGCCCCTGAAGACGGTGTCGATGAGTTGTATCAGCAGGCAGCCGGACGGAAGCGCTACACACCAAGCCTGCGCACTTGACGTGCACGTCACACGGACAAACGACCTCGGCGTCTCCGAGACGTTCACGATCTCCGTCGGCGATGGACAGACGCTGGACGAGGAACTCGTCCAGCAGGGCCAGTACCCGAACACCGACACGTTCTCGTTTGGGGTCGAGCTGAAGGACGAGCGGTTCGCCCTCATCAGTGCGCCAACAGGGCGGTACCTGAACCTCGACGGCGTTCACTTCCGGTTCGAGATCGCGGAAGCAGAGGACCTCCCCATCGTTGAGGCGAAGGACGCCGACGCGTACCTGACAACAGACGTGGACAGCCTCTCGGATCTCGGGGAGGAGCTCAAGCGCATCGGGCATCTGGACGCCGACGCAACGCTCGACAGCGAGGGGGGCGATTTCGTGCAGGACCACCTTGGTGTTGCACGGCTTCGCATCCGCTTCGACCGTCCGTTTGCGTTCGACGCGGCGCGGATGCTCGACATCACGACGCGTCCTCAGAGCGTGTTCATCGAGGCTGTGTACCAGGAGCCGGCAGGTGTGTCCGACGAGTACACGGTGTGGGTGCTTACTATCAACCCCGGAGAGCTGGGTGTACGTGTCGGCGATGCATTCACGCGAGCCCCCGACGAAGAGCGGTTGTGGATCAGCGCGCCGACCCTGGACATGCTGTTCGCCAACGACTTCTCCGGCGGCCGCCAGGTGTGGGACAACGACTACACGCTCTGGACACTGGTGGATCCGTTGCGTCCGGTGCTCGAGGATCGAGCGCAGATCACCTCAGTCATGCCGATCACGTACTACGAGTACCGGCCCGCATATCTGGGCGACCGGATCGCGGTCTGCTTGTCCGCGACCGATGACACCATTGCGGTCGGAAGCGAAGGTGTGCCGTATCCCCGAGCGTGGGTGAACGGCCGCGAGAAGGTTCTAACCAAGGACAGTGCACAGCATAGCGACGGCCGATGGTGGTGGCGCGCGTTCTTTCCCGTTCGGCCCACGGATCGTTCCGGGCGAATCGACGTTTCCGTACAGTTCTTCGACACGGAAGCCTGCGAGCTTGTCTACATCGCCGACACCACATCGATCCCTGTCCACGTCTCCGCGCCCGTTTTCAGTGACCCCGACAGCTTGGGCGAGGTTACGATCGTCGGGCCAGGCGGAAGGACCATGGTATCCACCGGGGATGTGGTGACCCTGACGATCATCCCGGATACAGCGCCCGATGAGACGCCCGCGGTAACCATGGGGTGGGCGCAAATCGCCTGTACGGTCTCTGAGAATGGCGGTGTCTACGTGGCGACCTACACGGTGTCCACCGACGATCCCGAGGATGTGATCCCGTTCACCATCGACTGCCAGACAGCCACAGGAGACTACGTTCGTGTCCTTGACACATCGGACGGCTCGACGGTCCATGTGGACTTCGCTGAGCTTGGCTACATCGCGCTCACCGACATGGATGGGGACGGCACTGTGGGATTGTGGGATGTGGTGTTCCTCACCTTCCGCGCTCGGACGGGGCGTGAGATTGAGCGGAGCCCCTCTGTTGTCATCGCCGGAACCACCGAGGGGGCTTCCGAGTACGGGGAGAACTGGACCGCCGCCCACATGATGGTCCTGGGGGATCCAACAGGGCCGGTGACCTACGAGGTGCAATTCGCCTACGACAACGGAGCCCAAGGCTACGTGTTCGAAACCGGTGGCGTGCGCTATGTGCTACCGGTGGACTCGATCCCGCCCCGGAACCCCCAGATTACCTCGATCGTGAGCGAAGACTCCCCGTTTGCCGATCGGGAGGTACCGTTCAGCGTGGGCCTCGCTAGAGACGATGGCTGGGGCGTCGCCGGATTCCATGTGGAGTGGACACGTGCGGCCGACGCCCCGTCGGACCGTGAGCGCAGGAAGAACCAAGAGGCCACCTGGGCCTCTTCACGAGCGAGAAGCCAGACTGCGACGGCCGACGGGAACTGGTACCTCCACGTGGCGACGGTGGACCACGCTGGCAACTGGAGCGATTGGGACACCAAGGGCCCGTACGTCATCGACACCGTCCCACCGGGTCTTAATTGCGTTACGGTCGAGGTGAACGACGCCGTCCGGAGCTACGCCATGCCGGGCGACGAGATCGTGATCGAGTTCGTGGCAGACGAGGAGCTTGCCGATCGGCCGTGGGTGATCTTCCATACGGGTGGCACGACCGGAGCCGCGGAGACGCGCGTCGAGGCCGAAGGTCATGACACACAGGGGAGGACATGGAAAGCGACCATCGTCGTTGATGACCTCTTTCCCGAGGCCGGTCTCACGTACGAGATCCTCTTCGACGATCTCGCCGGCAACCGCTCAAGCTATCTCAGTGACCAGCCCGGCGCTCCGACTGTCCGCGTCGACACCACTGCGCCGAGCGCTCCGCCCTTGCTGGCGCCCGCCGATGGGCTTGTCACGGCAGACGGGAACATCAACTTCGCTTGGAGCGCGGCTACCGATGAGCACGGAGGAAGCGCGCTCGCGCGTTATGAGCTCGAGCTTGTGGGACCGACCACATCCACAACTCCCGTACGCTTAGCATCGACGAGTTGGCCGCTTGCAATCGGGTCCGGTAAGTACACCTGGACAGTGTGGGCGGTGGACAACGCGGGCAACCGCGCGGCGCAGCCCGCGCGGACGCTGTGGATCGACACCACGCCTCCCGGGGTCGCGCTCGAACTGGCGGAGGGGCAGCTTGATCCGACCAACGAGTCGACGATCCGCTCTGTGGTCCGATTCACCGAGCCGATCACGTGGGTCGACCAGAGCAAGGTGATCGCGAGCGGCAGCGCGTGTCCGAACTCGGCAGTTGCCATCTTGGAGGTCACTCCGAACGACGGCACGACCTTCGAGATCCACGTGACAGGAATGCTGGAAGAACAGGGGGACGTGACCGTCCAGGTGAGGGCGGGAGCGGCGCAGGACGTGGTGGGGCACTTGAGCCTCGCGTCCGCGGCGATGACTGTGCGCTACAACGTTTATGCCCCCGTGATCGAGGTGGAGTCGATTGCCTCGTCCAACGCGGCCGGCGACCTTTCGAAGGTCGGGGACACGATCACTGTCGAATTCGCCGCCGAAGCGCAGGATCCCATCGTCGACACCCAGGTCACGATCGGTCCTCACGCGGCGACGGTCGCTTCGACCGGCGCCAACCGCTGGAGCGCTACGTGCGTGATGGCGCAGAGCGATCCGGAGACCGGCGATCCGCTTGCCTATGAGATCCGGGTGTGGGACGCCGCGGGGAACCTGGGACTGCTTCCGGGAAGCAGCGGTATCGTGTTCGACCGGACGGCGCCCAGTGTGAGCATCGCGCCAGCGGGGGGGCAGGCCGATCCCACCGGCGAGCTGCCGATCGCCTTCGTGGTTTGCTTCGACGAGTCGGTGACGGGGTTTGATCTGAACGACCTTGAGCTTGCGAACGGACAGGCCCCGGCCATCACCGAGCTCGCGCCCAATGACGGCACGGAGTATCGGGTGGACGTTCACGGCGTCACCGGACAGGGCGTTGTCTTGGCCTCGGTGCGAACGGACGCCGCCACCGACCGCGCTGGGAATCCGTCCCAAGCGACGGCCAGAAGCGCGACGGTGGAGTACGACAGCGTGCCGCCGGGAGCGCCGAGTAGCCTCTCGAGCACGTCGCACGAAACGGGAATCTGGAGCAACGATCCCTTCGTCGACATGGAGTGGGAGGGCGCAACCGGAGCCGACTACTACTTGGCTGCCTGGGACGTGGCACCGTCCGGCGACGAAATCCCGCACACGGTCGATCCGCACACCTACACCCATCCCACCCCGCTTTTCGACGGGCAGAACCACTACTTCTACGTCGCGGTCTACGATGCTGCAGGCAACTCCAACACCGGCTTCGATGGCCCGTACTGGATCGACGCTACGCCGCCGGAGGCGCCAGCGCTTGTCTGCTCGAGCCACGTAGAGAGCGTTCCTTCGAACGTGGCGGGCATCGCCTACACCGTCACGGCGTCCGATCCCTCATCGGGCTCCGGCATTGATGGCTACGCAGTGGCGGTCGATGAGAACCCGGTGTGGATACCGGCCGGCACAGCCAATCAGGCTGCGGACTGGCCCGGCGAGACGTACACGGTCACGGCTTCAGGCGACTGGTACGTACACGTTGCGGCTCAGGACATTGCCGGGAACTGGTCGGCCCCGTCGACCGTGGGGCCGCTCGTGATCGACATCGCCCCGCCCACGCTGGAGGTTGCCTGTAACTCACACGATCCCCGCGGGGCATTCGATCCGGAAGACCCGTGGTACGACACCCGGGACTTCGTTCTTGCGGTGACGGCCCGGGACGGCGCGTCGGGCGTCACGCACTACCAGGTCGCGGTGACCTCGAACGCCGCCTGGGGACCTGATCCTGGAAGATGGATCGCGCACGCAGGTGATCTTGTGGCCGAGACGCTGTCGAGGACTGCAGCATCCGACGGCGCCCTCCACTGCCACGTCGCGGTGAAAGACGCTGTTGGAAACGTCGCCATCAACCATCTTGGTCCGTTCCGCGTGGACACGCAGCCTCCGATAGGGCTGGCGGCCTCGAGCCAGATCAGCACTGCGACATGGGGAAACGACAACACCATCCCCGTCTCTTGGGCGGGTGCCGATGATGGGACGGGAGGAAGCGGCGTCGTCGGGTATTCCTTCTCGTGGGACCACACGCCATCGGGAACTCCCGACGTCATCCTCGACGCGCTCGAGAGCGAGTCGCACGCCACCACAAGCTTGCCGCTGGGGGATCGAGCCGACCACTGGTTCCACATCCAGGCGTGCGACCGCGCCGGCAACTGGGGCTCTGTGACGCATCTGGGCCCCTTCCAGGTGGACACGATCCCTCCGCCGGCGCCCTACGAGACGCACAACCGCCCGACCATCCGCTACGACGGCTACGACTACCTCGGGCCATATCACTACTACTGGCACTACACGTTCGACTGGAGGAATGTTGTCGATGTGCCGAGCCCGGAAGACGGCTCCTCAAGCGGCGTAGCCAAGTACTACTTCCGGTGGTACTTCGGCGACGGACATGAGTATGTCCGTGTGGATACGTTCTTGACGACCGCCGGTGAATGCAGCGACTACGTGGAAACGACCCGCAGCAACTACGGACACATCACATGGCATCCTTGGGTGCGCTTCCGCGTGAAAGCTGTGGACGGTGCCGGGGAAGCTGCTGTGGACGGTGCCGGGAACTACTCGGACTGGTCGGAGTACTGGGAGCTCGAGGGCGGGTCGTACTGCGAGGGGGCGGAGTGCGACTAGACGGCGCTTCATCGGCGTAGCGGCCAACGAGGACCG
>Ga0272444_10004276_pt1 | contig 12632 bp, 11 predicted proteins | sample SSMForm13_FD_201033 | JGI IMG/M metagenome (GOLD analysis project Ga0272444, IMG submission 201033) | Marine sediment archaeal communities from Little Sippewissett salt marsh, Falmouth, MA, United States - SSM-Form-13 | ecosystem: Environmental > Aquatic > Marine > Wetlands > Sediment ...
CCAAGGGGCATCTGTACAACGGCATCATCATGGGCTTCGGCGAGTACGGCCTGGACATCGACCATCAGCAGACCTTCGACAACATCGCCAACGGCGACCTGGTCATGGATAACTGCCTGTTCTACGCTAACGCCGAGCATTTCTGTACCGACGACGACGGCTTCGACGAGATGGGCTTCTGCATGACGACCATGTCCAACAACTCAACCACCAGTCAGAATCCTCTGGTCTCTCCCTACAATACCGCCAGCCCGGACTTCCGCCCCCAGGGACAGGCCCTGACCCATTCGCACAAGGCGCCCCCGGGGGACGGCTTCTTCGACAACGTGGACTTCATCGGCGGCGTCGATCCGGCCGACGACTGGACCCAGGGGTGGATCACCACCGCGCAGGATTAATGCCCGGAACATGAAAGACCCTCCGAAAAAAAGGCTCGGAGCGCTGGGCATCGCTCCGAGCCTTTGCTTTTTTGCAGGCTTTCGGCCTGCGAGAAAGGTTCAGCCGTCAGGCGACTGGTTCTCCTGGCCCGCCGGGAAAGTCATTCGTCCGGCGGCCGTTTCGCAGCCGGCACGGACGGCTATCTCTCCAGTTTATAGCCCATCCCGCGAACATTCTTAATCAGCGCGGCCGCCTTCCCCAGTTTATCCCGCAGATTCTTGATATGCACATCGACCGTGCGATCCACGACCATCTTCTCCTGACCCCAGAGATATTCCAGAATCTGATCCCGGGAATAGACCCATCCCCGGCGGGTGGCCAGCAACTGCAAGATGCGGAATTCCGTGGGGGTCAGGCTGACGGCCTGGTCCTCGACCGTGACCGTATGCCGCTCCACATCAAGCACCAGCAGGTCGTCTATCTTGATGCGCCTGGAGGTGGTCCTCAGCTCGCGGCGGCGCAGCACGGCCTTGACCCGAGCCACCAGCTCTTTGGGCGAGAAAGGCTTGGTGACGTAGTCGTCGGCTCCCAGCTCCAGACCAAGGATCTTATCCGTCTCCTCTCCCCGGGCGGTCAGCATGATGATGGGAATGACGGCGGTCTCCTCATCCCGTTTAAGATCCTTGCAGATCTCGAATCCGTCCCGATCGGGCAGCATGAGGTCGAGAATGATCAGATCGGGCCGGCGCCCTTCCTCGATGGCATCGACGAAACTCTCCCCGTCGAGAAATTTTCCCACCTTGAACCCGGCCTTCTCCAGGCGCAAAGCCACCAGTTCCACGATATCCGGTTCATCATCGACGATGGCAATCGATCTGGACATATTCATCAACCTGTGGCGGGTATAATAATGGCGGAGAGAGAGGGATTCGAACCCTCGGAGGAACTTTTGGCCCCTCACACGATTTCCAGTCGTGCACCTTCGACCAGCTCGGTCATCTCTCCGCGCACAGTCCTATGTTCTAGCCGAAAAGCGGAGAGGGAGGGATTCGAACCCTCGGTACCCAGAGGATACAACGGTTTTCGAGACCGTCCCGATAAACCAGGCTCCGGCACCTCTCCGTTACGATGACTCCGGCCCTCCGTTCGCCTCCGGCCCCCATCCTTTCTTCAGCTCACGGTCCTTTTCCGTCTCTCGGCCCCGCAGGCGCTGGAAAAATTCCCGCAGCAAGCCGGAGGCCTCTTCGGCCAGAATCCCCTCGGTCACCTCGACGCGATGGTTCAGATGTTCATTCCGAACGATATCAAGGACCGAGCCGCAGGCGCCGGCCTTGGGGTCCCTGACCCCGAAGATCAGCCGCTTGATCCGGGCCAGCACCAGTGCGCCGGCGCACATGGAACAGGGCTCGACGGTCACGTAGATGCTGGCGCCCTCCAGTCGCCAGGACCCCAGGGCCGAGGCGGCCGCCCCTATGGCCAGGATCTCGGCGTGAGCGGTGGGGTCCTGCAGATGCTCGGTACGGTTGTGACCCCGGCCGATGATGCGGCCGTCCAGGACCACTACGGCGCCGACCGGAACCTCTTCCTCCTGACAGGCCTTCTCCGCTTCGGCCAGTGCCAGCCGCATCCACCGTTCGTCCTCGGTCACGAACCCCACTCCCGGAAAAGAAATGGCGCGCCCAGGAGGAGTCGAACCCCCAACCCCCTGATCCGTAGTCAGGTACTCTATCCAGTTGAGCTATGGGCGCGCACCGATGGCGCTAACGGGAATCGAACCCGTGTCTCCGCCTTGAGAGGGCGGTGTCCTAGACCCCTAGACGATAGCGCCGATTGGCTGGGGTGCAGGGATTCGAACCCCGATACCATGATCCAGAGTCATGTGTCCTGCCGTTGGACGACACCCCAGTGAACACAACATTTCAAATAGCAGATTGAAAACATTCAAACAGAGATCGAAAATCCCCAAGACCCCGTTCCCGGTAAGACGACCCTTGAGCCGGGAGCAGTGTGGGGAATCTCCGGCCAAAAGCGGCGCGGCAAAACTCAGACTGGAAACGGCGCGGCGAAACCCGGCCGGGAGTGCAATTGTATATTTTACATCTTCCGGCCGTAATATTCAATCCTTTTTTTCGATCTTCGCCCAGGTGTCCCGCAGGGAGACGGTCCGGTTAAAGACCGGATGCCCCGGCGCCGAATCGATATCGACCGTGAAATACCCCTGGCGGAGAAATTGGAACCGGTCGCCGGGCCGGGCTTCGGCCAGGCCTGGCTCCAGCTTGCAATCCTTCGTAACCTGCAGTGAATCGGGGCTGAGAGAGGCCTTGAAATCCTCTCCCTCCTCCACGGCGAGAGGGTCTTCCCGGGTGAACAGATGATCGTACAACCGCACCTCGGCATCGATCGCCTGCCCGGCCGAGACCCAGTGCAGGGTGCCCTTAACCTTGCGGCCGTCCTCAGTCCAGCCGCCGCGGGAATCGGGATCGTAGCGGCAGCGCAGCTCGACGACCTGACCGGTCTGAGGATCCTTGATCGCCCGGTCGCAGGTGATGTAATAGGCGTGCTTCAGGCGCACCTCCCGGCCAGGCGCCAGGCGGAAATACTTCTTCGGCGAGTCCTCGCGAAAATCCGCCCGCTCAATATAGATCTCCCGGGAGAAGGGAATCTGCCGGGTGCCGGCCGATTCATCCTCGGGATTGTTGACCGCCTCCAGCTGCTCGACCTGGCCCTGCGGATAGTTATCGATGACCACCCTGAGGGGATCGAGCACGGCCATCACCCGCTGTGCGGCCCTGTTCAGGTGCTCCCGGAGGCAATGCTCCAGCAGGGCGATATCGACGATGCTGTCCCGCTTGGCCACCCCGATGCGGTCCAGGAAATCCCGAATGGCCTCCGGGGTATATCCCCGTCGGCGCAACCCCCGCAGGGTGGGCATGCGCGGATCGTCCCACCCGCTGACCAAGCCCTCTTCCACCAGCTGGCGGAGCAGCCGCTTGCTGAGCACCGTGTGGCTGATGTTCAGCCGGGCGAACTCGATCTGCCGGGGATGGTGGATCTCCAGCTGCTCCAGGAACCAGTCGTACAGAGGGCGGTGGTTCTCGAAATCCAGATCGCACAGCGAGTGGGTGATGCCCTCGATGGAATCCGACTGCCCATGGGTATAATCATAGGTCGGGTAGATACACCACCGGTCGCCGGTGCGATAGTGATGGGCGTGCAGGATGCGGTACATGACCGGATCGCGCAGATTGAGGTTGCTGGAGGCCATGTCGATCCTGGCCCGCAGCACCCGGCTGCCGTCGGGAAACTCCCCGTTTTTCATGCGCTCGAATAGATCCAGGTTCTCTTCCACCGAGCGGTCCCGATGGGGACTCTCCCGGCCCGGCTCGGTCAGTGTTCCGCGATACTGGCGGATCTGCTCGGCGTCCAGGTCATCGACATAGGCCCGGCCTTTCTCGATCAGCTTCACGGCCCATTGGTAGAGCTGTTCGTAGTAATCGGAGGCGTAAAACAGGCGGTCTTCCCAATCATAACCCAACCAGTGGATGTCCTCGGCGATGGCCTCCACGAACTCCGTGCTCTCCCTGGTGGGATTGCTGTCGTCCATGCGCAGGTTGCATCTCCCACCGAATTCTATAGCGATACCGAAATCGATGCTGATCGCCTTGGCATGGCCGATATGCAGATAGCCGTTGGGCTCCGGCGGGAAACGGGTGTGCACCCGGCCGCCGAACCGTCCGGAGCTATTATCCTCGGCCACGGCGGCGCGAATGAAATCCTTCTGCTCCTGCGCTTCCGCCGGAGCGTTTTTGATGTCCGGTGCCATCAGGACTCCTGAATATCTCTATCGTTGTCGGCCTGATGTGTTTTGTCGCCGCCCGCCTGATCTTTTCCCCCGCCGCCTGTATTTTCCTCCCCGTCACGAATCAGGGACCGGTATTCCTTCTCCAGGGCTTCCAGTTTCTTCCGGCCCAGCCCGCCGAGCAGATCGACGGCCCGGCGCAGGCGCATCCGGACCATGTCCGATCCCAGGATCTCCATGGAGCCGAACAGAGGCGTCCACACCGCACGGCCGCTGAGGGCCACGAAGCAGGGCACCGTCAGGTCGCGGAGCTTGAGATTCAGCTTCTCGGACAGATGGCGAAACATCTTCTCCAGCCGCCCGGCGGTGAACTCCTCCAGCCCCTCCAGCTCCCAGATGAGCATCTGCAAAATACCGGCCACTTCCGGCGGCTTTTTCCCCTTGATCCTCAGGTCCCCGGGATCCACCGGGATCTCATCGGCAAAGAAGGCATCGGTCAGCCGGCCCCAGTCGGCCAGCGTTTCCAGACGGGGCTGAACCAGCGGCACGATGCGGCCGATGTGTTCCCGGTTCAGGGCCCAACTTTCCAGCTCGCCCTGCAGGGCCGCCGGATCGTAGTCCTCCCTGATGTAGCGGCCGTTGAGCCAGCGCAGCTTGTCGATGTCAAAGACCGGCCCACCCAGAGAGATCCGCTCCAGCTCGAGCCGCCGGCTCATCTGCTCCAGGGTGAATTTCTCCTCCCCCTCGGGCATGGCCCAGCCCATCAGTCCGAGGTAATTGAGCAGCGCCTGGGGGAGAAAACCGGCCCGGCGGTAGTATTCGATGGAGGTCGGATTCTTCCTTTTGGAAAGCTTGGACTTATCCTTGTTTCTGAGCAGCGGCAGATGACAGAAAACGGGCAGCTCCCAGCCGAAATATTCATACAGTCGAACATGTTTGGGAACGGAGTTGATCCACTCCTCGCCCCGGATGACATGGGTGATGCCCATCAGATGGTCATCGACGACCACGGCCAGATGGTAGGTGGGAAAGCCGTCGGACTTGAGGATCACCTGGTCGTCCACCAGGGCCCATTCCTTGCGGATCTGGCCGCGCAGCAGATCGTCGAAGCGGCATTCCCCCTCCAGAGGCACTTTCATCCGAACCACGAAGGGCTCCCCGGCGCCCGCTCGCCTCTCGGATTCATCCGCCGGGATCTGCCGGCAGTGCCGATCATAGCCGGTTTCGGCCCCCTGGCGCGACCGAATGCGCTGCAGCCTCTCCCGGTCGCAGAAACAGCGGTAGGCGTGATTCTCGGCGATCAGGCGGTCGACATGCCGGCGATAGATCTCCAGGCGTTCGCTCTGCCGGTAAGGGGCGTGCGGGCCGCCGATATCGGGCCCCTCATCCCACTGAAGGCCCAACCATTTCAAAGAACGGACGATGGCCTGCTCATAGGCAGCCGTGGACCGGGCCTGGTCGGTGTCCTCGATGCGCAACACGAACGACCCGCCCCGTCCCCGGGCAAAGGCATAATTGAACAGCGCCTGATAAGCGGTCCCCACATGGGGATCGCCGGTCGGCGAGGGGGCGATACGCGTACGAACCATCTCCGCCATACCCGCCTCACTCCATCTCCGGGGGTGCCGGCGGCGGGCTCGATGGCGGGGCAGCCGGCGGTGAGTCGGTGACCAGCCTGGAGCCGGGCAGCGGCCTAGAGCCGAACGGCGAAGCCGGCGGCGGTGAACCCGATGCCGATTCGGGTCCAGTGGTCCTCGCCTCCAGGTGCACCTCGACGCCCCCGAAACCGCGGGCCATGAGATTATAGATCCCGGCGAACAGAGCCGTCATCAGGGAGCCGAACACGGCATAGAAGATGGCCAGGAAGAAAACGGCGAAGAAACCCAGGAAACCGCTGAAGAGCCCGGTCATGCCGCTGAATTCGTCGGGCGTGGCCATCTCCATCACCTGGCCCACGAACAAGAAGAAGATAAAGTAAAGAATCCCGATGATCAGGCCCAGAATGGCGAAGATGACAAAGGCGATCTTCATCACCGACCAGATATTGATCCTTCGAATCTCATAGACCATATGGCCTCCTGGCCTTGAAGACTTCGGGCGCCTATGCCGAAATAAAAAAACGGAGAGGGAGGGATTCGAACCCTCGGTGGGCTTGAGACCCACAACACCTTAGCAGGGTGCCGCCTTCAGCCAGCTCGGCCACCTCTCCAAAACCATCTGTCGACTCGTTCTTTGCCTGAAACGCCGCTTCGAGCTCTCGTTCTCCGGGGATGAAGATTGAGCGGAGGGTGAGGGATTCGAACCCCCATGGGCCGGAGCCCGGCGGATTTCAAGTCCGCTGCCTTACCAGTTAGGACTAACCCTCCCCCTCAAATGGCTATAATTTACTAGCCTTATAATTTATAGGCTTTTTTCGGTGAAGTCAAGATGTATTCACCAACTCAAGGCCCGGGCCGGCCGCCGGAAACAATCCGCCCGCCGGAGCAGCCGCGGCGGCCACAGAACCCACCGCCCATCAGGGCACCATCCGGGCCATCAGGCTCCACTTCAGCTCGATGGCCGACTCCGGGCACAGCTCATGGCAGCACAGGCAGCTGATGCATTTCCGGGCCTCGAATTCCGGCGTCGGCCGACCCGCGATCAGAGCACCCGTGGGGCAATGCCGCACACAGGTGTTGCAGTTGGTGCAACTCGCCGCCACGATACGCGGCCGGGTGTAGATGAACCGCCGCAGCAGGTGCACCAGCGGGGTGGGCACCAGACGGGTGAGATCGGACCGCGGTTTCTCGAAGGGCTCGATGGCCATCGCCCGGATGTCGTCGCCCACCAGCTCGATCCCGGCCGGATCGACCGTTCCCAGAAGCCTTCCGGCTGCCAGCCGGCAGGTGCGGATCTCGCCCGGCTCCAGCCCGACGATCCTGCCGGCTACCGCATCCACGGCCACGGCATCCAGCCCGGCCAGCAGCAGCCCCACCGACCTCTTCCGGCCGGCGGCCGGGCCGTCCCCGTCCATACCCTCGACTGCGTCCATCAGCGTCACCCGGGGCGTAGCCAGGGAGAAGATGTCCACCAGGGCCCGGCAGAACGCCTCCGCCTTGGGATGCTCCAGATGCGTCTCCCGCTTGCGAAATCCCGGCACCACCCCGAACATGTTCTTCACCGCCCCGGTGAACAGCGTCAGACTATGAGTCTTCAGCTTGGGCAGATTGATAATCAGGTCGGCGTCCAGGGCCGCGCGGGCGATATAATACTCCCCTCCGTTCAGCGAGAAACGCTTCGCGCCGCCGGCCTCGAAGTTGATCAACGGCGCCCCGGTGCGCTCTGAGACCGCCTGTAGCCCCGTCTCCGACCAGACCCGCTCGATGTGGCCGCGGGTCGATCCGGGGCTGTCACCGATCACGGGCCGGCCGTCGGCATCCAGAACCGCCTCGACAACCGCGGCCACCACTTCGGGATGGGTGGTGGTGGCCCGCTCCGGGGTCCGGGCGGTCAACAGATTGGGCTTGATCAGGACGTGATCTCCGGCATTGACGATCGCGCCCAGGCCGCCGATCAGCTGAAAGGCTCGCGCCACCGCTTTTTTAATCGCGGCGTGGTCATAGGTTGGGCAGCGAACCACGGCCACTGTGCTGGGCATACTCACTCCCTAAAAAATCCTGTGAAAACGGACCGTAACCGCCAGCGGCTCGTCGCGATCGTCCAGACGGCGGGTCAGATTGACGCGCAGACGGTCGTCGGCCCCGGTGGAGAATCCGATGCCGACACTGGTCTTGATCCGATCGGCCCGGACCTGATCGAATCCCGCGGTCAGCGAACCGGTGTCATTGCTGTTCCAGGCCAGGCCGAGATCGTAAAAGGGGATCACCTGGTAATCCTCAATCCAGCCGGATGACACTCTGCCGATGCCGATGCGGTACTCCAAGTTGCCCAGGATCATGCGGTTAAAGTCCCTAAACTCCTTGTGCTTGTACCCCCGCAGGGAGCCCAGCCCCCCGAGATCGAAGGCCATCTGAACCGGCATGTCTCCGGCGGATGTGCCCACCCGCAGACGCAGGTCTATGTTCTCGTGCCGTGTCAGGTAAATATATCTGCGGGCGTCCACCAGAAGGCGCTCGAAATCGAGCTCCCCACCCAGTCCACCGCCGGCCTTCTCGTAGACGGTCTCGATGAGAAAGCCGCCGGCCGGTTCCATAAAATCATCACGGGTATCGTATCCCAGACGAATCAGCAGGCTGTAGACTTTTTCCTCCATCACCGGCGGATTCTCACGGAATTTCTTATCGCCGCCGAACAGGCTCCAGTTGGTCCTCCGCTTGAGGGATTCATGCTCGTCCAACAGATAGGCCAGCTGCACCGTCAGGCGCCGGTACAGCTCGGTATCGATAGAAAGGCTGGTCCCAATGAGGCGGTAGTAATCCATGAAGTCCTCGCGGAAGAAAAAGGCGGCCGCGCTGTTCTCCTCCATGGGCAGCAGCCACTCGTCCTCGCTGTGGGTCAGATCATAGTTTCGCACCCCCAGAGTCACCCGGGCCGGGCCCAGCTGAAACCAGCGCTCCAGGCCGATCTCATACCGCCAGGCCTCTCCCTTGAAGGCGTATCCGCCGCGGCCGAAGAATCCGAGCAGGGCCGGCTGTTTCCAGGCGGTTTCCAGGCCCAGCTGGACATACAGGCCGTCCACCCGGTTGTAGTGCATGCTCAAGCCGCTCTCCATCCGTCCCCTGCTGCCCTCCTGGGAATCGATGATCAGCTGATTCCGGACCCCTTGGGTCACCGCTCCCGGGATCGTCGATTCCGATATCATCGTTTCCGGTGCCAGCACTCCCGGGGTCATCCTTCCCGACGCCGTCACGCCGGTGGAGGCCGCCCCTCCCGGGAGCCCCCCCTGCCCGAATCCGATTTGGACCACGGCGATCACCGGAATCAGGTTGATCGCCACGCCCATCCATGCCGGTTTCCACCTGCTTTTCATCTCGGCGCCTCCTTCTGCCGATGGCCCTGGGTCCTGTCTGCCCTGGCCTGCCCGTCTCCTCCGGTGTACCCGTTCTTCACCGTCCATACGATGGATCGGCAGGCTTTGTTCCATCCAAAAGAATACATCTCTGAACCCCGCTTGTCAAATGAAAAAGCCCCACAGGTTTGCAAACCCGAGACGGGTCCGGTCCCTGGCGGCCTTCCGGCGGATATTTTCATTCCGTCTCAGGTTTTTACGCCCCGGCGCGGTGATCGCCGCTGAGCCTTTGGGACACTTTTTTCTTGCCCCGCCTGGCAACTGTGGTTATCTTTTTCCCTCTGCCGATGAAGAAAAACCCAGATCGATTCCCTTTTCGATGCCAGGGAGGTGTGCGATGAAGTCGAAGATGAAACCTTTGGGAGATAAGGTCCTCATTCGCCGTCTGGAAGAACCGGAACAAAAGGTGGGCGGAATCATCATTCCCGACACGGCCAAGGAAAAACCGATGCAGGGCGAGGTGATCGCCGTCGGTCCGGGACGCGTCGATAAAAACGGTAAAAGGATCCCCATTGAGGTTAAAAAGGGGCAAAAGGTGCTGTTCGGAAAGTATTCGGGGACCGAGATGACCGTTGACGATGAAGAATATCTGTTCATCGACGCCGATGACATCATGGCCATCCTGGACTGACGCCGCGGCGGTCTTTCGATCATGCGGCGATCGCCCCAAGACCGTCAAGCAATCTGTCACAACACCCTTTAACATAAGGAGATGATATTGGTGACCAAGCGATGTCTGGTATGGATCCTGTGCGGTCTTGTGCTCATCACGGTCGTCTTAGGAGCGCTCGGCTGTAAGGAGGAAGAGGAGGTCATACAGCAGAATACGGCCGCAGAGGAGGGACAGACCGCCTCGGGGACGACTATGTCCGACACCACCGGCATGGAGGATAAGGCCGGGGATTTCGAGGAGGAGGAAGGCGTCCAGCAGGAGAGCCCACCCCAGTACGATTATTGAGACCGTCGCTATCTGTAGAGTTCCTGTGAACAGTAGAGATCTAGAGGAGCCGAGGACATTGACTAATAAGGATGGGGCATCCACCGCCATCTCCTGGATCCCGCGAAATCTTTTTCTGACGAAAGGCGTTGGACGCCATAAAGAAAAGCTGTCCAGCTTCGAGCTGGCCCTGCGCAGCGCCGGCATCGCCGAGTTCAATCTGGTCAAGGTCTCCAGTATCGTCCCGCCCAACTGCCAGATGATCTCCAGAAGAGCAGGCCTGCACATGCTTTCTCCCGGGCAGATCATTCATTGCGTGCTCAGTCAGGACGCCACCAACGAGCCCCATCGCCTTCTGGCCGCCTCCATCGGTGTGGCCCTGCCCAAGAACCGGGAGAACTACGGCTATCTCTCGGAACATCACGGATTTGGACAAAAGGAGAGCGTCTCCGGCGATTATGCCGAGGATCTGGCCGCCAGCATGCTGGCTTACACCCTGGGAGTGGAATTCGATCCCGACAGCAGCTACGATGAAAAAAAGGAGATCTGGAAGATCAGCGGACAGATCGTCCGCACCACCAACATCACCCAGTCGGCCGTGGGCAACAAGGAAGGCCTATGGACGACCGTTCTGGCGGCGGCCATATTGATCCTGTGAAACGCACCGCTCATGCCGGTTCACCGTTTTTCAGCCCCACAGGCTCGTTCGGTGGGCCGCGGCCGGATCACATCCAGAGAAGGAACGAACACTCGTGTCACATTCGTTTCTCGACACTCCGACCGACCCCTTTCAGGTGGACGGCTCGCTGAACGCCGGCCAGCTGCTTGAACGGATGTCAAAGACATCTTTTCAGGGCAGAAATCTGGGGGCGGCCTTCTCCATCTGGAAACAGATGGTCGAGGATAAAGCTTTCATCTTCTTCGGCCTGGCCGGGGCCATGGTCCCCGCCGGGATGCGCCGGGTGATCGTCTTTTTGCTGCACAACGGCCTGATCGACTGCCTGGTCTCCACCGGTGCCAATCTGTTCCACGACTGTCACGAGACCCTGGGGAGAAAGCATTTCCAGGGCTCGGCGGCCGTCGATGACGAGGAACTGAGGGAACATCAGGTGGACCGCATCTACGATACTTTCGCCAGCGACCTGGAATTCCAGCAGACCGACCGGTTCATCAGCAAGTTCGCCGCCGGTCTGTCCCCGGACCACCCCTACACGACGCGCGAGTTCCTCCATCTGCTGGGGCAGCGGCTGTCGGAGGAGTCCGGCGAGGAGGGCATCCTCACGGCCGCGTCCAAGGCCGGGGTCCCGATCTACTGTCCAGCCATCGGAGATTCTTCCATCGCCATCGCCCTGGCCGTGGATGATTCCGACCGGCCGGCGGTGCAGTTCGACGTCATTGCCGACGTGCGCGAGACAGCCGACCTGGCCGCCAAGGCATCCTCCACCGGCGTTATCTACGTCGGGGGAGGGACGCCGAAGAACTTCATCCAGCAGACCGAGGTGACCGCCGCGCTGCGCGGCGACGAGGTCTCCGGACACCGCTATGCCGTGCAGATCACCACCGATGCGCCCCACTGGGGCGGCCTGTCCGGGTGCACCTTCTCCGAGGCCCAGTCGTGGGGCAAGATCTCGGCCGGCGCCCGCAAGGTCTCGGTGCATTGCGACGCCACTATCGCCCTGCCCCTGCTGGCCTCGGCCCTGGCCGACTGGCTGCAGGAGCGGACCGCCGGGGCCGGAAAGAAACCGGAGTAGCGATGAGCGAGAAGAAAACCCTGTCAGAGGAAGCCGTCCCCGGCGCCTTTCTGGGGGTGGATTCGCCACTGGAGACATCACGGGCCGTGATCCTCCCGGTGCCCTATGAGGGAACGGTCAGCTACCGGCCCGGCACGCGGTTCGGCCCGGCGGCCATCATCGACGCCTCCGCCCACCTGGAGCTGTACGACGAGCAGCTGGACGCCGAACCTTACCGGATGGGCATTCATACGGCCCCGCCGGTGTGGCCGAACCTGAGCAGTCCCCAGGGGATGATCCAGGAGATCCGGGAATGCTGCCGGCGCTATCTGAACCAGGATACATTCCTGGCCGTGCTGGGCGGAGAGCATTCGGTCACCGTCGGCTCGGTCCAGGCCCATCAGGAGAAACACCTTGGTCTGTGCGTCCTGCAGATCGACGCCCACGCCGATCTGCGGGACAGCTATCACCGCACCAAGTGGGGCCATGCCTCGGTGATGCGCCGGGTGGGCGAGCTCTGCCCCACGGTCGGGGTGGGCATTCGCAGCCTGTCGCGCGAGGAGATGGACTTCGCCGCGGCCGAGGACCGGCGGATCTTCTTCGCCCATCAGATCCGCGAGGATCCCGATTGGATCGACCGGGTCCTCGGAGAGCTGGCCAGCGAGGTCTATGTGACCGTCGATCTGGACGGGCTGGATCCGGGGATCATGCCGGCGGTGGGCACGCCGGTGCCCGGCGGGCTGTCCTGGCGGCAGACGCTGGATCTGCTCGGCCGGGTGG
>Ga0272444_10004278_pt1 | contig 12624 bp, 13 predicted proteins | sample SSMForm13_FD_201033 | JGI IMG/M metagenome (GOLD analysis project Ga0272444, IMG submission 201033) | Marine sediment archaeal communities from Little Sippewissett salt marsh, Falmouth, MA, United States - SSM-Form-13 | ecosystem: Environmental > Aquatic > Marine > Wetlands > Sediment ...
TGACCTCCATGGGATTTTTGGCGGCAGTGGCGATTTTCGGGGCTTTCGGCCTGCCGGTCGCCCGGGAGGATCCGGCCTACGCCGCAGCCGCCTGGGTGCCGGGGCTTTTGGTGGTTCTAAGCGCAGCGACCTTCGCTTCCATGGGCATCCGGTTGCTGCTGCGACGCAGCGCCCAGCGGTCCTCGCGCTGAGAGCCCGGCCGTATTAGATTTCCGGATAGAGCGGGCCTGGGCCTGAACGCCTGCCGGGGATCCCGCGCCTGGCCTGCGATGGGGGCTCAGTTGCCCGGGGCTTGCAGGAATTTTTCCAAAGACATCGTTTTGTAGCTGTTGGAGTGGATGTAGCGCAGCAGCGGCATCATCTGCTCCGGGCCGATGAAACCGGGCTGGCTGCCGATAAGCACCCCGTTCTCGCCGATGAAGGTGGACACCGGCAGGCCCTGAACATGATACTCCGAGGCCAGCTGGGCCTCCCGGTCGGCGTCCACCCTGACGGGTATGAAATTCTTGTTCAGAAAAGCGCCAACCGTCGAATCGGCGAAAGTCTCGCTGTCCATCTGTTTGCAGTAGGTGCACCAGTCGGCGAAAAAATTCACGAACACCTTTTTGTTCCGCTGCTTGCCCAGGGCGACCCCATCCTGGTAGGAGTGCCAATTGATGCTGCCGGCGGCGAAGGCCTCGGAAATTATGGCGCCGAAAAAAAGAACGAGCGCAAGGCCGATGATTGTCGGGGTGGATTTGAAGTGCATGCTGCCTGCTCCTTGGGGTGTCAGCCGCCGGTTCACTCGCGGCGGGTCCAACCGGGTTGCCCGCGGGGTTGCCTTCAGACCCGTGGCTGGTTTGCGAATCTTGTCCGCACCAACAACGACCCGGCCGCGGTCTCGAGAATTGGTCACGCATCGTTTCGCCATCTACTGTAAGGCGTTTTGGGCGGGCTGTAAAGAAAATGGAATTAGCCCCCGCCGTCTGCGGGCCGCTTTTTGAAGGCGGCAAATTTGTATCAACCCCCCTTGACTTATTTGCCATCTATATTTAACTGTTAATAAATTTTATCAGTTGCCCCCATGCCCGAGCCAGGGGGGGTGACGCTCAGCCTGATGCAAGGAACTGACCGGCATGTTTATCATCGGCAATCTTCTGATCGCGGTTGCGACGGTCATCGACTACGTGCTGCTTTTTTTCATGTGGATCGTTGTGGCCCGCGCCGTTTTGTCCTGGGTCAACCCGGATCCCTACAACCCCATTGTGCGTTTTATCAACAGCGTCACCGAGCCCGTGCTCTACCAGATCCGCAGACGATTGCCGGTAAGTTTTGGGGGGCTTGACCTCTCGCCGATCATCGTTTTTCTGGCGGTCATTTTTCTGCGGAAGTTTCTCGTGGAAAGTCTCTTCCGGATGGCGGCCCTCTTGTAGTGAACCAGCGGCGGCCTTTTATCCCAAAAGGTTAGGAACAGCCATGAAAACCACCCCCCTTGAAATCGCCCAGCAGCAATTTCGCCTGCGCTTTCGCGGCTTCGATGTCCGTGAGGTTGACAACTTCCTCGAGAAGATGGCGGACGCCTTCGAGTCCATCGGCCAGGAAAACAAGGACCTCCAGGAGGAAAACCGACGTCTCAAGGAGGATGTTCAAGGCCTTCGCGAGCGCGAGGAAAGCTTCAAACGGGCCATGCTCAACTCCCAGAAAGTCCTCGAGCAGATGAAGGCAAACGCCCGCAAAGCGGCCGAGCTGATCACCGCCGAGGCCCAGGTGCACGCCCAGAAGCTGCTTAACGGGGCCCACAACCGCCTGGCCCAACTGCATGAAGATATCGCCGAGTTGAAACGCCAGCGCCTGCAGATAGAGGTGCAGATCCGCTCGGTGCTGGAAGCCCACACCAAGCTGCTCGAGATGGGGCAGACCAAAATGGGCGCCATGGACCAGGATGATTCCAAACTCAAGTTTCTCACCCGTTCCAGGTAGCGGCCTTAACCGGTTGCGGCCGTCTCTCGCCGCGGCCGCCGTTCAGGACTTTCCGCGGGCCTTACGCCAGGCCGTTTTCCCCTCAAGCTAGTTAATCCCGCTGTCGATGTCTTAAGTACCGTTTGCCCCCGGCAGGCCGTATCCGTCCGTCAATCGGACGGGTCGCCGCTGCGGCGCCCCTGCGCGCCGTCCGCGGACCGCTGCCTTCGGGGGGCCGGGGCCGATATCGGCCCTGGGCCGCAGCCTGCGCCCCAGCGGTCTAAATATCGGCGTTTTGCACCCAACGGGCAAATCCGGCGCTTGTTTGAAGCCCGGAAGAAACCTTAACCCTCTTTTCAATCCTTGCCAGCGGGAGCGTTTCATGGCGAAAATTGACGCGTTTTTTAAATTGATGCACGACCAGGGGGCATCCGACCTTCACCTGGTCTCCGGGCAGCAGCCGGCCTTGCGGATTCGCGGTGATATTGAGCGGGTCAAGTACAAACTGCTGACCGATGACGATTTGCGAAGCATGCTCTATGAAATTGCACCCGAAGACAAGGTCAAGAGTTTTGAGGAAAGGGGGGATATCGACTTCGGGTATGAAATCCCGGGCCTTGCCCGTTACCGCGCCAATTTTTTCATGCAGAAAAACGGAATCGGCGCCGTCTTCCGCGAGATTCCCAATACCATTCTGACGGCCCAGCAACTGGGTCTGCCGTCGGTTATCCCGCGTCTGGCCTCCCTGCCGCGCGGGCTGGTGGTGGTGACCGGGCCCACCGGCAGCGGTAAATCCACCACCCTGGCGGCGATCGTCGATGAGGCCAACCGCACGCGCAAGGACCATATCATCACCGTTGAGGACCCCATCGAGTTCGTGCACAAGAGCCAGAGCTGCATCGTCAATCACCGCGAGGTGGGAATGCACACCCAATCCTTCAGTGCCGCCCTGCGCGGGGCGCTGCGTGAAGACCCCGATATCATCCTGGTGGGCGAAATGCGTGATCTGGAGACCATCTCGCTGGCGATCGAGGCGGCCTCCACCGGACATCTGGTTTTCGGGACCCTGCACACCACCAGTGCGGCGAAAACCGTCGACCGCATCATCGAGGTCTTCCCCCACAACGAACAGGCCCAGATCCGCTCCACCCTGGCCGATGGCATCCGGGCCGTGGTGGCGCAGGTGCTGTTCAAACGCGTGGACAGGGTCGGCCGCTGCGCAGCCCTCGAGATCCTGATTGCAACTCCGGCGGTGCGCAACCTGATCCGCGAGTCCAAGACCCACCAGCTGCCGTCCATGATGCAGACCGGAAAGAAATACGGTATGCAGCTGCTGGATGACGCCATCATGGATCTCTACAAAAAGGGCATGATCGATTCGGAAGATGCCTATGCCAAGGCCAACGACAAGGCCAAGTTCAGGCCGCTGCTGCGCAATCCGCCGGCGGACTTTACCGAGGCCTGAGCGCCCGGCGCGGCGCGGTGCGGTTTTGGCTTAAAATCGTGGTTTGCGGCAGGCTTCCGGTCCGTTCCGGGGCGGCCCGCCTTGTACCGTCAGCAAGAAGAGGCACAGCATGAAAAAACACGAAATCGACCAGATTCTCACCAAGATGCTAGACTCCCACAACAACGTCTCGGACCTGAATTTGACGGTGGGCAAAACCCTTCAGGTGGAAAGCGCCGGGGAACTCGTGCCGGTAAACCTGAAAAATGTGCTGCGGGAATTGACCCCATTTCAAACCGAGGTCTTTGCCCTGAACCTGATCAACCAGGACCGCCGCCTGACCGAACGGCTGCTCAGAGAGGGCTCCTGCGATCTTTCCTACAGTCTGCCCGGCAAGGCCCGCTTCCGCGTCAACGTCTTTTCCCAGTCCGGAAACTACAGCATTGTTCTGCGGCGGCTGGAGTCCAAGGTTCCCAACATCCGGGAAATGAACCTGCCCGAATCCTTTTTCGAGATTGCCCAGGAAAGAAACGGCATCGTTTTTGTCACCGGTGCTACCGGCTCCGGTAAATCCACCTCCCTGGCCGCCATTCTGGACGAAGTCAACGAAAAAAAATCCGTTCACGTGGTGACCCTCGAGGATCCCATCGAGTATCAGCACCCCCACAAAAAATCGACCTTCAACCAGCGCGAACTTGGAGCCGACTTCGACAGTTTCGCCCACGGCCTGCGCGCGGCGCTGCGTCAGGCACCCAAGGTAATTCTGGTGGGGGAAATGCGCGACCGGGAAACCGTCGAAATCGGTCTCAGCGCGGCGGAAACCGGCCATCTGGTGTTGACCACGCTGCACACCGTCGACGCCGGTCAGACCATCAACCGTATTCTGGGGATGTTCAAAACCGAAGAGGAGAACCAGATCCGGATCCGGCTGGCCGACACGCTGCGCTGGATTGTCGGGCAGCGGCTTCTTCCCAAGGTCGGCGGGGGGCGGGTGGCGGCCTTTGAAGTGCTGCGCACCAACCTGCGGGTCAAGGATTCGATCCTCAACGGCGAGTCGGAAGGCAAAACCTTCTACGAGATCATGCAGGATGGCCGGCCCTTCGGGATGACCACTTTCGACGATTATATCGTAAGCCTTTACGAACAGGGGCTGATTACCCGCGATACGGCCCTGGGCTATGCCTCGCGCCGGGGCATCGTGGGGCGCGGCATCGACATGGTCAAGAGCGCCCGCGGGGAGTCGACCACCGATATCCAGCAACTCCAGTTGGATCGCGAATACACCCGCAAGCATCAGCCCAGCGCCATGGGATTTTAAGCGCGCGCTGGCCTGTATTCGAAAAAAAGGGGAATCTGACCATGGAGATCATCTGTAAAACGTGTAAGAGCAAGTTTCGTATCGCCGACGATAAAATCAGGCCCGACCGGACGGCAACCCTGCGCTGCCCCCGCTGCAAGGCCGCAATCGTCGTCGGCGCCAACCCCCTTCCCGCTGCGCCCCCAGCATCGGAACCGGAGCCGGCCTGTGCCGAAGCCGCCCCCGCATCCCTGGAAGGCTATGCCGACAGCCCGTTTAACTTTGTCGAAGAAGAGGGCAAAACCGCACTGATTTGCGAAGAAAGCCCAGAGGTGATAAAGAAGGTCTGCGAGGTTTTGAAAATCATGGAGTACCACATCACCGAAGCGGAAAATACCCGGGACGCCCTCAAGCGCATGCGCTACCACGACTATGATCTGGTGATCGTCAATGAAGCCTTTGACACCGCCAATCCCGACGACAACGGGGTTCTGATCTACCTCGAGCGCCTCAGCATGGCGGTGCGGCGCAAGACCTTCGTGGCGATGATCAGCCAGCGCTACCGCACCATGGACCAGTTCATGGCGTTCAGCAAGAGCGTCAACATGATCATCAACAGCCGCAACCTGAACCAGATCGGCGGCATTTTAGGGCGCGGGCTGACCGAGCGGGACCTCTTCTACCGGGTTTTCAACGACTCCCTCGAGGCCGTCGGGCGGGCCTGAAGTCGGGATGTTCGTGGCGCAACCGGGAAGCCGGGCCTGGCGGGAGAAACCGCCCGGAGCGTCGCTCTCCCGCCGAAGCGCAGGGAGTTTTCATAGATGGCCGATTCTCCGAACCGCTACACCTGCCATGAATACCGTGAAGAGATGCTGCTGTTGAGCCTGCGCCGCCGGTTTACGGATGATTCCCTGACGGCGGCGGAGAAAGAGGCCCTGCAAAAGGAGATTGCCGAACTGGAAGAGCAGATGGGTATGAAGTAGCCTCCTTCGGCTGAAGCGCCTCTCATCCCCCGAGACTTGTGCAGTCCAGAAATCGCATTTTCAACGTTCAGTCAACTTGCATCATCCTCAAGCCTCTGGCTCAAAAGCCGCAAGCCCTCCAAAGTTAAATTTTTCTCCGTGGCCTCGATCGTTTCGGCGACCGTGACCATCAGGTCGGCCAGCCCGCCGGTGGCAATGACCCGCGGGCTGGTGTCCAGCTCGGCTTTCATCCGCCGCACCATGCCGTCCACCATGGCGGCATATCCAAAGATAATCCCGGCCTGAATGCTGCTGATGGTGTCCTTGCCGATGGCCGTCTGCGGCGGCGTGAAAATTTCCACCCGCGGCAGCTTGGAGGCTTTGCGAAACAGGGCTTCCGCGGAAATCATGATGCCGGGGCTGATGGCCCCGCCCAGGTATTCCCCCTTTTCCGAGATGACGTCGAAGGTGGTGGCGGTGCCAAAGTCGATGGCGATCAGGCTGCAGCGGTATTTGTGATAGGCTGCGATCGCGTTGACGATCCGGTCGGCGCCGATTTCCGCCGGGTTGTGATAGCGGATGGGCATCATTCCCACCGAGCGGGCATCCACCCAGCGGGGGGCGTGCCCCAAGTAGCGGCGGCAGAAGGCATCCAGAATTTTGACCACCGGCGGGACCACGCAGGAGATGATGCTCCGCTCGATGCGGGCGCGCTCGATTCCCCCCGACGCCAAAAGGCTGCTGAGCAGCACATTCAATTCATCTTCGGTGGTGTTGCGCTCGGTGCGAATGCGCCAGTCCCGAATCAGGCTCGAACCGTCGTAGATTCCCAGCACCGTGTTGGTGTTGCCGACATCGATCACCAAGAGCATCGTTTATTTCCTCTGGATGAGTTCCACCCCAAAGCGCCCCGCAGCGATCACCCCTCCGCATTGCGGATGGCGTCGATGACCTTGACGGTTGCCATCGTGTTGGCGACATCATGGACGCGGATGATCTGGACGCCGGCCAGGATGGCGGCCGTGACCGTCGCCTGGGTACCGGTTTCCACCAGCGGGTGCTCCGGATGCAGGTCGGACTGCCGGTCGCCTTTGACCAGATGGCGAATGAACGACTTGCGGGATGTGCCGACCAAAAGCGGGTAGCCCATTTGTGTCAGGGCCTGGAGGCGCTTCAGGAGCAGCAGGTTGTGGGTGAAGGTCTTGCCGAAACCGATCCCGGGGTCCAAGATGATCCTGCGGCGTTTGACCCCCGCGGCCTGAAGCCGGTCGGCGGCCGCCAGCAGGTAGGCGCCGATCTCGGCCGTCACATCGCTGTAGACCGGCCTGGCCTGCATGGTCTTGGGGGTCCCCTGCATGTGCATCAGGACCACCGGAACGTCCCAGGCGCGCGCCACTTCCGCCATCTCCGGGTCGTAGGTCATGGCGCTGATGTCGTTGATCATGGACGCGCCAGCCGCCAGTGCCCGGCGGGCCACGGCAGCCTTCATGGTATCGATGGAGATGGGCTGCCGGATGCGGGCCGCAAGGCTTTCGATCACCGGCACCACCCGCTCCATTTCCTCCTCGGGGGTTATGGGGTCGGAAAACGGCCGCGTCGATTCCCCGCCGATGTCGATGATGCCGACACCCTCGGCGGCCATTTGCTCCCCGTGGGCGATGGCGGCGGCCGGGTCCAAATAATGGCCGCCGTCGGAGAAGGAATCCGGCGTGACGTTGACAACCCCCATCACACAGGTATGCCGACCCAGCTCGAGGCGGTGGCGGCCCCATGAAAGAAGGTGGGATTTCACGGATCAGGCCTGGGCTTGCCCGGTTTCCGCCCCAGGCGGCGGCTCCTGCTGGGTCTCCGCCGCGTCCGGGGCCTCGGGCAGGCTGAAATCCGGCCGCAGGGAATGAATCAGCTCATCCAATTCACGCCCCAGAACGGTTTCTTTTTCCAGCAGCAGCGCCGCGAGTTTGTGTAAAACCTCGATGTTTTCCTCCAGCACCCCTTTGGCGCGGTTGTAGCTTTCCTTGATGATGCGGGTGATTTCCTGGTCGATCTTGCGGGCGGTCTCCTCGGAGTAGTCGCGGTGCTGGGAGATTTCCCGGCCGAGAAAGATCTGCTCTTCGCCCTGGTCGTAAGACAGCGGGCCGAGATCCGCACTCATCCCCCAGGCCCGAACCATCTTCTGGGCCAGACCGGTGGCCTGCTTGATATCGTTTGAGGCGCCGGTGCTGATCCGGCCGAACACCAGTTCCTCGGCCACGCGGCCGCCGAAGGCCACCGCCAGGTCGCTTTCCAGCTGATCCTTGTACTTGAAGTCGCGCTCCTCGGGGAGAAACCAGGTGACGCCGGCCGCGCGGCCGCGGGGGATGATGGTGATCTTGTTGACCGCGTCGGTGCCCGGCAGGAAGCGGGCCACCAGGGCGTGGCCGCCCTCGTGGTAGGCCGTTGTCTTGCGGTCCTCCTCCCGGATCACCTTGGACTTGCGCTCCAGGCCCATGTAGACCTTGTCCTTGGCGTCTTCGAAATCGGTCATCTCCAGGCGCTCCTTGCCGCGCTTGGCCGCCAGCAGGGCGGCTTCGTTGACCAGGTTTTCCAGGTCGGCGCCCGAGAAACCGGGGGTCCCCTTGGCCAGCATGAGGGCATCGACATCCGGTGCCACCGGGGTGCGGCGCATGTGGACCTTCAAAATAGCCTCCCGACCTTTGATGTCCGGCAGGGAGACCACGACCTGGCGGTCGAAGCGGCCCGGCCGCTGCAGGGCCGGATCCAGCACGTCCGGGCGGTTGGTGGCCGAAATCAGAATGACCCCCTCGTTAGATTCGAAACCGTCCATCTCCACCAGCAACTGGTTCAGGGTCTGCTCGCGCTCGTCGTGGCCGCCGCCGAGCCCGGCGCCGCGGTGGCGGCCGACGGCGTCGATCTCGTCGATGAAAATGATGCAGGGGGCATTTTTTTTGCCCTGCACGAACAGATCGCGCACCCGCGAGGCGCCTACGCCCACGAACATTTCCACGAAATCCGAACCGCTGATGCTGAAGAAGGGGACCCCCGCCTCGCCGGCGATGGCCCTGGCCAGGAGGGTCTTGCCGGTTCCCGGCGGACCCATCAGCAGCACCCCTTTGGGGATGCGACCGCCCAGGCGGGTGAACTTTTTGGGGTCCCGCAGGAATTCGACGATTTCCCCCAGCTCCTCCTTGGCCTCGTCGATGCCGGCCACATCCTCGAAGGTAACTTTGGTTTGTTGATCCGACATCAGGCGCGCTTTGCTTTTGCCGAACGAAAGGGCCTTGCCGCCGCCGGACTGCATCTGGCGCATGAAGAAAATCCACACCCCGATCAGCACGATCATCGGAAACCAGGAGATCAGAACCGACATGTACCAGGGCGATTCGGCCGGTGGCTTGGCCTTGATCATGACGCCTTTGGCCCGCAGCGTTTTGATCAGTTCGGCATCCTGCGGGGCGAACACCTTGAACCGGTTGCGATTGCTGTCGGTTATGAGAAGCTCCTGGCCCTGGATGACGACCTCAGCGATTTTTCCGTTTTCCACCATGCTCAAGAACTCGGTGTAGCTGAGGCTGTTTTCGGCAAGATGCTGCTGGTTGAAGAGGTTGAATAGCATGATCATCATCAGCGTGATTACCAGCCACAACGCCAGATTTTTGTAGAACGGATTCAACTGAAGTCACCTCCTGAGGCTGTCGGGTCGAAGGGCTGCACCCGCCCGAGCACTCCCATCGATGGAAAGGGGCGCCGCATTCCCAGCGTGAAAGATTTTGTTTGGGATCCGTACCCCGCAGACGTAAAGCCCGTATCAGGGCACGAATGATCCGAAAGTAAGTACGAAGCGGCTTTAAGCAAGCAGCAGCTCCCCCCGGAGCACCCGCCGCGTTTCGGGGGTCAGCCGGGCGCTGTGGTCCATGCGCAGACCGGCCACCCAGATAATTTTCCCGCCGCTGAGAAGCAGTGGATAGCGCCTCCTGAGCGCGCGCGGTATCCCCCGATTGCTGAAGAACCGGTGTACTTTTTGGCGGCCTGTCATGCCAAGCGGGCTGAAGCGGTCGCCCGGCCGCAAGTTTCTGACCGTCAAGGGAAAGGTCACTGCATCCATATCAAAAAACGCGACAAACTGTCCAGCATTGCGGGTGGCCGGGACTTCTTGCACGCCGATGGGGCGAAATTCCAGCCGCCCCCCGATTTCGGGCAGTGTGAGCGAGACGGTTTCGGAAACCGGAGCGGGGATCAGGTAGCAAAACGCTTGGGCGGGGGCCGGGTTCAGCGCCGGCTTCAGGTCCCGCAGAGGCTGTTGCGCCAGCGACACCACCAGGCGGTCGGGGTAGCGCAGGATGCGGATCCGGTCGGGCAGGTCGAGGCTGCCATGACGGGTACCGCCGCCGGCCAGTGCCAGGGCCGCTTCGATGTGGCCATAGGCGATGCGCCGCAGGTTGCCTTTGACCATTTCCAGGGACCTGCGAAGCACCCGGCGCTGGGCGGCTGGATGGAGGGCGCCGAGGGCGGCCACCGAAAGCGTCAGGGAAGTGGCAGATCGGTCCAGGCAGGCGGCTGCCAGCAGGGGCCCGGTGAGGCTTTCGAGCCAGTCGTCCTCAGCGCTGGTCAGCCGGGCAAAGCGGGCCAGGGCGTCCCGGATGCGGGGGTTGTATTCTCGGACCAGGGTCGGCAAAAGTTCATGTCGGACCCGGTTGCGCAGAAACACGCGGTCCTGGTTGGTGGCGTCCTGAACCCATGTCAGACCGTTTGCCCTCAGGTAAGCGTGAATTTCCTCCCTGCCAAGGTCGATCAGCGGGCGTACGATCCGGTTTTGGCGGACGGGCGGGATTCCGCCGGCCCCCCGGGCACCGCTGCCCCGAATGAGGAACATGAGCGCCAACTCCGCGTTGTCATCCTGCTGATGGCCCACGGCGATTTTGTGGAAACGATGCTGGTCGGCAATTTGTGATAGAAAATGGTAGCGCGCCTGGCGCGCGGCCTCTTCCAGGCAGAGCCCGTGCTGCCGCTTGAGACTCCGAATATCCGCGGCGCCCATGAAAACCGGCAACTGCCAGCGGCGGGCCAGGTCGGCGACAAACTCGGCATCCCGGTCGGCGGCCTCTCCCCGCAGGCCATGATGGAGGTGGGCGACCCCCAGGTGCAGGGAGTACTGCGGTGCCAGGCTCAGAAGGGCGTGGAGCAGGCAGACGGAATCGGCCCCGCCGGAAACCGCCGCCAGCACCCGATCACCGGCCTCAAAGAGGCCTTGGGTGTGGATGGTGTGGCTGACCTTTTGCAAAGTCCTTCGGCTAAACCCGTCCGGCGAAAGTTTCATGGATCAGCGCGGACCCCTTTTTCCCCGGCCTGCCGCCCATGCCGGCGGGCGCCGAAGCCCGCACGGTCTGACTGCCGGCGATTTCAGCCCCGAGCGCCTTGGGGGTTCCGTCGCTTGCACGGCCCCCATTTGGGTGCCCGGGCCGTTGGGGTTTTGCGGCAATCTCAACTGATAGCCTCTGAGAGGGGTTTAGGCCAATGATTCTCAATAATATCAAAAACTACGATACTGATGAGGAGAAGTCAACCCAAAAGCCCCGCCGAGAGGGCCAAGAGCCCGGGCGAGCGTTCGGAGGGAAGCCGGGCGTTTTCTCCTTGAAAAAGTCCCTTTGGCCGACTATTATAGAAATGGTTGTGCTAGGTGGGGCGCTAGCGGTGTCCTGTACCCGAAATCCGCTTTACGCGGGGCTGAATTCCCTCTTGAAGGGTTGCAGCCGGAATTTAGGGCTCAGCCTGATCGGCCGCCACGCAACAGACGGTTACGAACCTCGTCAGGTCCGGAAGGAAGCAGCGATAAGTAATGCGGTCTGTGTCGTGGATCGATCCCGGTCACGGCGATGGTCCTTGTTTTCCGGAAACGATTCGACAGAGGGTGCACAACCGCTTCCCAACCCCCCCCCCTGTGGATCATTTTGCCCTTCCCTGGTCCCTTCCGCTAAAGTCCTGCGCGATGTTTTTTTGTCTCTCCGACAAGCTGCTTTTCCCTACAATTTCAGCCTCAAAAACGGCTCCTCAGGACGGCTTGACATCACTTTCTGGGGTCTTATTATGTGCCAACTTGAAACCGAGAGGATTATCTCAAGGATTGATCCGGCCAAAAATCACGTAGTTTACCTGGTTGGCGTTCCAAGCAGCGTTTTGGGGCTTGGCCGGTTCGCATCTTTTCCGTTTTCTGAAATCTGCTGATTGGCGAACACAATTTAAGGAGAACTTGGCTTCTGATGACCGAAAAAGACAAAATTCGGAAATACGAAAAGACGGCTGAAGTCACCGCTGAAGAGCCGCAGCAGGAGGTGCCGGCCGATCTTCAGGACGAAGCGCCCCCGGAAGGCGGTGGTGAGACTTCCGAAGAGGACGCGGTTGCGCAGCTTGAGAAAAGACTCGAAGCTGCCCAACAAGAGGCGCAGGCCAGCTATGATCGGCTGTTGAGAACAACGGCGGAATTTGAAAATTATAAAAAGCGGTCAGCCCGTGAAGCGCAGGATTTTCGCAAATACGCCAACGAGACGCTCCTCAAGGAGCTGCTTCCGGTGGTGGACAACCTCGAGCTGGCCGTCAAGTCGGCGCGCGAGGAAAGCAACGGTCAAGAGTCCCTCGTCGATGGAATCGACCTCACCCTGAAAGAGATCCTGCGGGTGCTCAACAAATTCGGGGTTCAGGCGGTTGAGGCGCTCAACCAGCCTTTCGACCCGGCTTTTCATCAGGCGGTGGTCGGCGAAGAGTCCGATAAGCACCCCAAAAACACCGTTATTCAGGAGTTGCAAAAGGGGTACACCCTCCATGACCGGCTGCTTCGGCCCTCGATGGTGGTTGTGGCCAAACCTAGGGCCGAAGGCGGACCCGCGCAACCCGACGAAAACGCATAGGCTGACGCCATTGAAGCGATTACACTTTGTCATGATTCATTTTTAAGGAGGCATTCAAATGGGTAAGGTTATTGGAATTGACTT
>Ga0272444_10004279_pt1 | contig 12622 bp, 11 predicted proteins | sample SSMForm13_FD_201033 | JGI IMG/M metagenome (GOLD analysis project Ga0272444, IMG submission 201033) | Marine sediment archaeal communities from Little Sippewissett salt marsh, Falmouth, MA, United States - SSM-Form-13 | ecosystem: Environmental > Aquatic > Marine > Wetlands > Sediment ...
CTCGGTGACCGAGCGGAAGCCCTTGAGACGGCGCAGCGCCTCGAGCAGCAGCTCCTGCTGGCGTTCGTTGCGGGTGAGGTCGTCGACGCCGGGCATGGTGCGCCAGACACCGTCGACGAGCTCCTGGGTCTTGCGCGACCGGACCCAGGCGAGAGTCTGGCCGCCGTCGGCGATCGTGCATCCCGCCGGGAGCGACAGCGGCGGCTCGGTGTTCCCGTCCCTGACCTCGTGCTCGACGCAGATCTCGACGCCTCCGACCCGGTCGATCACCTGCTGGAAGCCCTCGAAGTCGAAGACGGCGAAGTGGTCGATGCTGATGCCGGTGAAGTCCTCCACGGCGAGGGCCAGGAGCTCGGGCCCGGTGGCCAGGTCGCCGCACCCGTTGAGATTGGCGTTGATGCGCGACCGTCCCCCGGTGCACGGGTTCGGGAGGTACAGGTCGCGCGGGATCGAGATGAGGATCGGGTCTGCGCCGTCGGCCGGGAGGAGGAACAGCACGATGACGTCGGCCCGGCTGCTCGGACCGGTCTGTTCCCGCTGGTCGCTGCCGATCACCAGGTAGGCCTTGAGGGCATCGGGCTCGAGCCGAGGCGAGGTCGGGGTGGTCACCTCGGGCCCGATCGTTCCCTCGGGCACCGCCTCGACGATCGGCTCGTCGGCGGGCCCGTCCTCCTCCGGGAGTTCCGTTCCCAGGTACGGGTTGGCCGGATCCGACACGGCTTCCCGGGCGCCCGCCACGTTGAACTCGATCCGTTCGACGTTCTGCCAGGCGCGCCACACCTTGAAAGCCTGCAACCCCGACCAGAGGAGGGCGGCGGTCACGACGACGATCAGGGATCTGATCACGTACCGCTTGGTGCGCGACTCGACGCCGGAGGCGGGCAGCCGGAAGCGAAGCCAGGAGGGACGCTCGAATCTCATGCAATCGGGAAGGTTAGGCGCAGCGCCCGCTCACGCCACCGGGTCGGCGGCGTCGAGGGCCGATCGCAACTCGGCGGGATCGGTGGTGGGCGCCTCGCAGGTGAAGTCGCGGCACAGGTAGGCGGTCGCCTCCCGCCCGGTACGGGGACGGTCCGCCACCAGCGGGATCGAGCACGTCTCGGGGCCGATCGCCACGAAGAGGCCGGGGTCGAATCGCCGGCGAGCCTCGCGGGCCAGGGCCTCCGTGTCGGGCGCTCCGGGGTCGCCCACGATCGCCAGTTCGCGCCGGCCGTGCGCCGTCACGGTGGCGACCGCCAGGAAGTGGCCGGCTGCGGTGGGATGGCCCTCCATGAGACGCCCCCCGGTGCGCAGCGCGGCCTCCGCCCGCTCCAGATGGGCGGAGTCTCCGGTGAGGGCGCCGAGGTGCAGGAGCGCCTCGGCGGCGAGGGCGTTGTCGGAGGGGGTCGGATTGTCGAAGAGGTTCTTGGGGCGGGCGATCAGGCGCGCCACGTCGTCGCCGGTGGCGAAGCAGCCCCCATCGGCCTCGTCCCAGAAGAGACGGATCATCTCGTCGCACAGCCGGCGGGCGTGCCCGTACCAGTGCTCCTCCCCGGTGGCGGCGTGCAGGGCGAGCATCCCGAGGGCGACCGCCGCGTAGTCGTCGCAGAACCCGGGCCCGGAGACGCGTTCCCCGGTGCTGCTGCGCATCAGCCTGCCGTCGCGCTGCAGACCGGTGACCAGGAACTGCGCCGTGCTCCGGGCGGCGTCCAGGTAGCGGGCGTCGCCGAGCGCGGCGCCCGCCTCGGCCAGCGCCCGCAGGGCGAGGCCGTTCCAGGCGGCGACCACCTTGTCGTCGCGCATCGGCCGGGTGCGGGTCTCCCTCAAGCGCAGCAGCCGGTCCCTCGCCTCGGCCACGGCGCGTTCCACGACGGAGACCTCGACGCCGGCTTCGGCGGCCACCGCGGCCGGCGAGCGAGCGGAGTGCAGGATGTTGGCTCCCTCGAAAGTGCCTGCGTCGGTGACGCCGAGCACGCGGGCGGCCAGTCCGGCGTCGGGACCGGCGTGCTCGGAGAACTCTGCGGCGCCGAACACGTAGAAGCGGCCTTCGACCCCTTCGCTGTCGGCGTCCTCGGCCGAGGCGAACCCGCCGCCGGGCAGGGCCAGGTCGCGCAGCATGTAGTCGAGCGTCTCGCGCCCGATCTCGGTGAAGCGCTCCTCGCCGGTGACGGTGCCGGTGTGCACGTAGATCCTGGCCAGGAGGGCGTTGTCGGAGAGCATCTTCTCGAAGTGGGGGACCAGCCACCGTTCGTCGACCGAGTAGCGGCTGAAGCCGCCGCCGAGGTGGTCGCGGATGCCGCCGTCGGCCATGGCGTGCAACGTGACCGACAGCATCTCGCGGGCGCGGGCCGCCCAGGGCCGGCCCGCGGCGCGCAGCAGGAACTCCAGCGTCGGGGCCTGCGGGAACTTGGGAGCGCCCCCGAAGCCCCCATGGCGGGCGTCGAAGGCCTCGGCCAGCAGGTCGTGGGCGCCTGCCAGCGTCTCGACCCCGGGAAGGTCGCCGGCGGCCGGGATGGGGCGGGCCACCGCCGACGCGAGACGCCCCGCCTGGGCGATCACCTCCTCGCGCCGGGTGTCCCACGCCTCGCGTACCGCCGTCATCACCCGCCGGAACGAGGGGTGGCCGGGCCGGTCGTGCCTCGGGAAGTAGGTGCCGGCGAAGAACGGCCGCCCGTCCGGGGTCAGGAACACGGTCATCGGCCAGCCGCCGCGCCCGGTGGCCGCTTGGACCGCGTCCATGTAGATGCGGTCGACGTCGGGGCGCTCCTCACGGTCCACCTTGACGTTCACGAACCACGCGTTCATCAGTTCGGCCGTGGCCTGGTCCTCGAACGACTCGTGGGCCATCACGTGGCACCAGTGGCACGAGGCGTAGCCGACCGACAACAGCACCGGGTCGTCGCGGCGGCGTGCCTCGGCGAAGGCCTCGTCGCCCCATTCCCACCACTCGACCGGGTTCGAGGCGTGCTGCAGCAGGTACGGGCTGGTGGCCTCGGCGAGGCGGTTTCGGGACATGGGCGGCGATCGTATCGGGTGACGGCGGGCACCCGAAGCGGCACAGGGATCGGGCCTCGGTACTCTGGAACCGGTCCCAATCGGGGCATTTTGGGGGTTCACATCCCAGAGAGCCTGTGACATAGTGGGACACCGACGGCGTTGCGGGCGCTGGGCGCCCCCGGCAGACACTTCCCTGGAGAGGACATCACACCACGCATGGCAGTCACCAATCGCACGCGGCGCGAGCGGGATCGCAGCAAGCTCACCGATGAGCGGGGAAGGCTCACCACCGACCTGGTCAGCCAGTACCTGACCGCCATCGGCGAATACGAACTGCTGACCGCCGAGCTCGAAGTCGAGTTCGCTCAGAAGATCGAAGCCGGCGAGGACGCCGCAGCGCGGCTCGAAGAGGGCGACTACAAGGGCAAGACCGAGGAGGTCGAGCTGAAGCGGCTCGTTCGCCTCGGCAAGCAGGCCAAGGACGATTTCCTCACCGCCAACCTCCGGCTCGTGGTCGCCAACGCCCGCCGCTACGCCAACACGAGCGGGATCGACTTCCTCGACCTCATCCAGGAGGGGAATCTCGGCCTGATCCGCGCCGTGGAGAAGTTCGACTGGCGCAAGGGCTTCAAGTTCTCCACCTACGCCACCTGGTGGATCCGCCAGGCGATCACCAGGGCGATCGCCGACAAGTCGCGCACCGTGCGGATTCCGGTGCACCTCCACGACACGCTCGCCGCGGTGCGGGCCGCCCAGTCCAGCCTCAAGGCCGAGCTGGGTCGTGATCCGAAGCCCGCCGAGATCGCCGAAGAGGCCGGCGTGACCGTCGACAAGGTCGAGTTGGCGCTCGGCGTCGCCGATACCGTCTCGCTCGAGCAGCCGGTCGGCGAAGACGGGGCGCAACTCGGCGACTTCATCGAGGACGAGGACGCGGTAGATCCCGTCAAGGTCACCGAGGAGCTCGACATCGCCGACAGCCTGCGGCACTCGATCTCGCGCCTGCCGGATCGGGAGGGGCGCATCCTGGCGCTGCGTTACGGCTTCCTCGACGGCGTGCCCCGCACCCTCGAGGAGATCGGCGAAGAGTTCAACCTGACCCGTGAACGGATCCGGCAGTTGGAGAAGCTGGCGTTGTGCCGGCTGCGCCATCCGTCGTTCGGGATCCGCGAGCAGGACCTGGTCTGACGGCCCGTTCCGGACACGGTCCGGGTCGCTAGCCTCGGCGAGAACCCGGAGGCATCGCGATGAAACTCGGATCGCTGGTCGGCGGCAGGGCGACGGTGATCGGCCTCGAGGCCACGATCGCCGACGCCGCGGAAGCGCTCATCGAAGACGGCGTGGGCAGCCTGGGTGTGGTGGACGGGCGGCGGCTGGTCGGGATCATCACCGAGCGCGACCTGGTGCGCGCCATCGCCTCCGGGGTAGACCCGGAGGAGGAGCTGATCGGCGACTGGATGTCGGACGCGCCGGACACGTTCTCGCCCGAGGTCGAGGTATCCGAGGCGGCGTCGTGGCTCCTCGAGGTCGGCTACCGGCACATGCCGGTCATGCAGGAAGGGGAGCTGCTCGGGATCGTGAGCATCCGCGACATCCTCTGGTCGCTGATCTCGCGGGCCTGACCGGCTACAGGAGCAGGCCGAGGCGCCGGTTGAGCGCGTCCATCACGGCCTTGGCCGCCGCCCATCCCGGCTCCTGCGGGCTCAGGACGGCGTTGCCGACCAGCGTCTCGTCGTCGCCGAGGCGAACCTGCGCCAGGGCGATCTGGAGCACGCCGAGGTCCTGGGTGGCGATGGCGAGGAGTTCGAGGTCGACGCGGTCGCCGAACAGGTGCTCGAGGGCTCGAAGGGTCGCTTCCCCGGCGAGCCGGGAGCGGTGCTCGGCGCCCTCGGCCCCGATGGCCTGGCCGTAGTACTTCTCGTTCTTCCAGTCGAGGGTGATCGTGACCCGGAGGTCGCCGCCGTCGGCATCCTCTTCGATCGCCACGATCGCAGGGCGTTGGCTCACGGCGCGCAGCGTAGCGGCGCCGGCTCCGATCCCCGCGTCACTCCGAAGGGGCGGTGGGGACCCACACCACGGCGGTCGAGGCGACCCGGATGTCGGTCTTGTCGAGGCCGATCTCGACCTCCTCGACGTCGCCGGCCTTCTCGCGCCACTCCTCGTCGATTTCGGCGAGCTCATCGAGCAGGTCGGCTTCGAGTTCTTCGAGGTCCTCGACGGCGTCGGTGAGTTTGCGTTCCGCCGACTGCAGGCGCCGTTCCGCGGTCCTGCGCTTCGACCGGCTCGAGGTGATCGAGCGGGTGGAGCGCCTCCCGCCGAGCAGTACGCCGATCAGCGTCCCGGCTCCGGTGATCATCTCGTCCTGGCGGAGGTGGGCGACCTCGGCATCGGCGTCGGCGACCGCGACGCGGGAGTCCTCGATCTTGTCGCGCAGCGTGTCGGTCTTGTCCTCGAAGCGGTCGCGGATCTTGGCCGCGTCGGCGTCGGCCCCCTCCTGCGCCGCCCGGTCGCAGCGTTGCTCGAACTCCTCGGGGGTCTCGCCGACCCGGGAGTAGAGCTTCAGGGCCCGGTTGCTCAGGACGGTGACGGTGCGATGCCGATACAGGTGATCCTTCAGGTCGCGCTCGGCGTCGGAGAAGTAGGCCTTGGTGTGGATGGGGGCATCGGGGAGCACGTAGCGGGCGCCGGAGGGCGCCTCGTCGAGGAAGTCCCGCTCGTCGTAATCCACCGCGACCGCGGTTGCCGCATCGAAGGGGTCGGTGAGGGGGTGGACGACCGCTTCCCACACCTCGTCGTGGTCGACGCCGGAGGCTCGGTCGTCGTACGTGAGGTCGACCCGGACCGCCAGCGCCGCGGTGAAGCGGGTGCCGGCGGCGGCCGCGCCCACCTCGCCGGACCACGGGGCGGCGGGATCGAGGTGGAACGACGCCACGCCGTCGGCGACGGTGGGGGCCACCGGGGTCTCGTCCTCGGCGGTGACCGCCGGCGCGGCCGCCTCCGGGGTGCGCACGTCGGCGCGCCGGGCGTCGTGCTCGGTCAACGCGCCGAGTTGGTCGCGGGTGAGCGGCCCGGCCAGGTACGACATCGCCCAGCGGGTGGTGAACACCACCGGTTCGGGATCGCGGGTGTTGTGCAGCACGAACTGGCGCTTGCCGAGGCGCGAGATGAGGGCGTCGAGCGCCGTCACGTCGCTGTCTCCTCGGGCCGATTGCAGCGCCTCCAGGATGCGGGCCTTGTCGCGTTCGGTCTGGAGGCGCCCGATGCACCAGGTGCCGGCGTTCGACATGGCCTTGTAGTCGAGGTCGACGGGGTTCTGGGTGGACAGCAGCATCCCCACCCCGAAGGCGCGCGCCTGCTTGAGGATGGTGAGGATCGGCTTCTTGGCCGGGGGCGCCGCGGTTGGCGGGACGAACCCGAACACCTCGTCCATGTAGACCAGCGCTCGCAGGTCGCTCGACCCGGCCTGCGATCGCATCCAGGTGATGAGCTTGGACAGCACCAGCGTGACGACGAACTGGCGCTCCTCGTCGGAGAGGTGTGCCAGGTACACGACCGCCGCCCTCGGCGTGCCGGAGTCGTCCCACAGCATCGACTCGATGTCGAGCGGAGTGCCGGTGCGCCACGCCGCGAACGACGGAGAGGCGACCAGGGCGTTGAGGTGCATGGCGAGGGCGAGCCGATCCTTCTCCGGGAAGAAGGTGTCGATCTCGAAGACGCCGAGTTTGCGCATCGGTGGGCGGTGCACCCGGGCGAGCAGGCTCTCCAGGGTCAGGTCCTCGCCGTCCGCCCAGGCGTGCTCGATCAGGTTGGCCAGCAGGATGTGCTCGCGGCTCGACAGGGGATCGGCGTCGATGCCGACCAGTCCGAGCAGGCCCGAGACGAAGCCCTCGATCTCGTCGCGCACCACCTCCATGTCCTCGGTGGAGGCGGGAGCCGACAGCGACCCGAGCACGTCGAGGGGAACCGCGGCCTCCGAACCCGGGCTGTAGACGGTGACCTCGCCCGCGGCGCGCAGCGCCGCCACGTCGGAGCCCCCGAGGCCCCAGGACTCCAGCCCGGACGACCACAACTCGGCCGTGTCGGCCGCCGCGGCGTCGGGGTCGTCCCCGTCGCGGCGGGCGGCCGCCTCGTCGATCCACGGCCGGAAATCGGCGGGGGCCAGGTCGGGAAACGTCAGGGCCAGGTTGGTCATGTCGCCCTTGGGGTCCAGTACGAGGACCGGGAGGCCGGACCGCAGCGCCTCTTCGAGGTAGATGATGCCGAGGCCGGTCTTGCCGGATCCGGTCATGCCGACGATCACCCCGTGAGTTGTGAGGTCGCCTGGGTCGTAGTGGACGTTGCGCTCGGTGCGCTCTCCGGTCTCGGGGTCGACGGCGCCGCCGAGGAAGAAGCCGTCTGTCATCGCTGCCTCCTGGGTGTCGGCGGCGAGTGTAGGCCGGGGCCGGTGCGCCTAGGCTGGCGCCATGGCTGTGATGAAGACGGTGCGCGTCGCCGTGGTGCTCGCTCTGCTGGCAGTGACGGCGACGGCCTGCACTCAGGACGACGGTGGGTCTCCGGGCGCCGATCTGGCGATCGAACGCCGGACCGGGTACGTGGTGGCGATCGAAGAGGAGTCGGCCGGGCTCATGATCGGGTTCGACGAGAACCGCGATGCGCCCGGCGGCGAGCAGTTCGACGTGTCGGGGTCGCTGTGGCGGGTCGACGACGGGTTGTGGAACGAGCCTCCCGTCACTTGCCTCGGGCTGGGCCGGCGGGTCGAGATCGGAGTCGCCGAAGTGCAGAACGAGGCCCGGCCCGGGCTGCTCATGGAGCGGGTGATCTGGGTGGCGTGCCTCGAGGCCGACGCCGAGTAGCCGCTCAGGCGTCGGGGGGCACGCGGCGGGCCACCTCGCCCACCGCCTCCGCGACGTCGGGGGCCCACACCACCAGCGAGCCGTCCGTGGCCAGCAGGCCGGTGAGGTGGGGGAGCAGGTCCCGCCACCGTTCCCCGACGGCCACCACCGGGCGGAGGGGACGGTCCCACAGGGCGTCGACGTAGGCGACGTTCCAGGAGACCATCAACTCGGTGAGGGTGCCGATGCTGCCGTCGAGCGCGACGAAGGCGGCACTCATCGCCACCATGGTGTGGATGCGTTCGGTGAGCGTCTCGGCGGGGATCTCCTCGTCCACCCATCGGTTGGCGCCGGGGCGTCCCGGGAACGCGGCGGGGGCGGTGACCCCGATCACCCGGGCCCCGGCCTCGGAGGCGCCCCTGGACACCGCCTCCATGAGGCCGCCGTAGCCCCCGGTGGCGACCGTGTACCCCGCCTCGCCGAGGAGCCGTCCGCACGAGACGCCCTGCTCGTACCACCCGTCGCCGGGCTGCGAGGACGATGAGCCGAACACGGTGATTATCGGTGGCACGGCGGGCAGGCTAGTTGCGATGACCGGGACGTAGAACCCGCCACGCCGCCGTGCAGAACCGCTAGACGCCGCCCGCAGGTCCGGCGGCGCCGCTCGCTTCGGCCGCCACCCGCTCGCAGACCTGGGCGAAGAGCCGGTTCAGGGCGTCGTCGGCCAGGTGATACAGGCCGAGGGCGTCGGCCGTTCCACCCACCACGCCGAGCGGCGGCTTGTAGGTCGCCACCAGGAACAGCGCGGTGCGCTCCTCGTCGATCGGCACGACGTCGAGGCGCGCCTCCAGGTGGGGGAACAGGTCGGGTCGGCGGGTGGCGTCGCCGCGGAACAAGAGATACGAGCCGGCGGCGATGCCCTGGGGTTCGTCGAACCCGACGATGTCGATGTTGGCCTCTCCGGAGACCTCGGCGTTGCCGACGGCGGCGGTCACCCGGGTGGTGACCCTCCCCTCGCCGACGGGTCGACCTCCCAGCATGCGCTGGGGGTGGTCGCGCAGGGCGTCGCGCACGGCCTCGTACGGGGCGTCGAGGGCTCGAACGAACTGAACGTCGCGCTTCACGGGTTCCTCTGCGACAGCGTACCCCCGGCCCCCTCCCCCACGCCGCCGCATCCGTAGATTGAGGCCGAGACCACTAGGAGGCCGCCCATGCCCTACCGGACGATCATCGAGCCGTTCCGCATCCACAGCGTGCAGGCGATCGATTTCCCCACGGCCGCCGAACGCGAGGCGGCGCTGCGGCGGGCCGGCTACAACCTGTTCAACCTGCATGCCGACGAGGTGATCATCGATCTGCTGACCGACAGCGGCACGGGGTCGATGTCCGACAAGCAGTGGGCGGCGCTCATGGTGGGCGACGAGTCGTACGCCGGCAGCCGGTCGTTCTACCGCCTGCGCGACGCGGTCTGCGCGCTCACCGGCCTCGCGGAGGTGATCCCCACCCATCAGGGCAGAGCCGCGGAGTGGATCCTGTTCTCGGTTGCGGTGTCGGAGGGCCAGGTGGTGCCCAACAACACGCACTTCGACACCACACGCGCCAACGTCGAGTACCAGGGCGCCGAAGCGCGCGACCTGGTGATCCCCGAGGGGCGCATTCCGTCGGTGGAGCACCCCTTCAAGGGGAACATGGACATCGCCGCGCTGCAGCGAACCATCGAGGAGGTGGGCGCCTCCCGCATCCCGATGGTGATGATGACGGTGACCAACAACTCCGGCGGCGGCCAGCCCGTTTCGCTCGAGAACCTCCGATCGGTCCGGGAGGTGTGCGACCGTTCCGGGCTCCCGCTCTTCCTCGACGCGTGCCGTTTCGCCGAGAACGCCTGGTTCATCAGGCAACGAGAGGCGGGACACGGCGACCGGGCCCCCAGGGACATCGCCCGGGAGATGTTCTCGCTTGCCGACGGCTGCACCTTCAGCGCCAAGAAGGACGCCTTTGCCAACATCGGCGGCTTCCTGGCGCTCGACGACCCCGACCTGGCGGCCCGGTGCCGCAACCTGCTCATCCTCACCGAGGGCTTCCCCACCTACGGGGGCCTGGCGGGGCGGGACCTGGAGGCGATCGCCCAGGGCCTCGACGAGGTCCTCGAGGAGGACTACCTGAGGTACCGGATCCGGTCGACGGAGTACCTGGCGGACAAGTGCCATGCCGCCGGCGTCCCGACGGTGCGGCCCGCCGGGGGTCACGCGGTGTACCTGGACGCCGCGTCGCTGCTGCCTCACATCCCCGCGTCGCAGTTCCCGGCACAGGCCCTGGCCGTGGAGTTGTACCGCGAAGGAGGTGTGCGGGGCGTCGAGATCGGCTCGGTGATGTTCGGCACGGCCCGCCCGGACGGAACCGAGCATCCGGCGGCGATGGAACTGGTCCGCCTCGCTGTGCCCCGCCGCACCTACACCCAGAGCCACATCGACTACGTCGCCGAGGTGATCCTGGCGGTGGCGGAGCGGGCCGGGGACCTGGGCGGCTACCGCATCGTCGAGCAGGCGCCCTGGCTGCGCCACTTCACCGCTCGGTTCGAGCCGGTGTGATCAGGCGGGCTCGGCCGGGGTGAGCGACCCGATCCCGAGGTCCCACGTCGCGTCGGCCAGGGAGAGTGCTCGGGTCGCGGTCGGGGCGAACGAGGCGCCGGCCGGGATCACCCCGGACTCCACCGACACGATCACCAGGCCGCCCTGAGCCGACGGGCCCAGGGTGATCGTCCCGTCGGCGTCGGCGTCGGCGTCGCCGTCGCCGGCGAACCGGACGTCGCCGTCGGCAACGGTGATCGTCGCCTCCCTGCTCTCGACGATCGGCCGGGCCACGGGGAGCAGGGCTCGCGCCGTGCGATTCCGGTCCGCTCCGGCGACGACCGTGCGCTCCAGTTCCGCGGGCCGGTAGCCGAGGTCCTCGCCGGCGACGAGGGCGCGATGGATGGTCACGAGGGGAGCCATGTCCGCCCCGCGCGCCACCGCGCCGAGGCCGCCGCCGGGACGCGGGTTGAGTTCGGTCGGGAGGAACCCGCGTCCTGTCACCACCCCGTCGACCGTGAAGGCGCCGCGGAAGTCGACGAGGTCCCGCAGGTGGCGCCCCACGCGCCGGGCGGTGCTGCGCATGTGGTCCCGATCGCCCGGCGGGGGGTCCCACGTCGTTGCCGTCCCGGCGTAGCGCAGCGAGGAGCCCCCGGTGCGCAGCACGAGCATCTCGACCGGTCGGAAGGCCACGACGGTGTCGGGGAAGACCATGCCGTGGATCGAACACGGGATCCCCGGCAGGAAGGGCATCACCCGCACGCTGGTGCATCGCTGCTCGAAGAAGGCGACGTCGTCTGTGGCCGCGCCCGGGTCGCGCACCCAGCGGAGGTACTCGGCGCCCCCGTGCCAGCCCTCGGTGTTGTCTCCTGCCCAGACGGTGCCGGATCCCTCGTCGAGGGCGGCCGCCGCGGCGAGCAGGGCGCCGGCCCGGGCGGGGACCACCTCCGAGGGGGCGCGTCGCACCCCGGCGGCGTCCCAGAGGGCGTCGACGGTGGTCTTGTCCTCGAGGGCCTTCCAGGTGCCGGGCGTCCCGCCCCACGACGGCCGCCCCGCGATGGTGATGTCGGTGTCGAGCCACGACGAGAGCACACGCGCCTCGCTGTGCGGATCCCAGGCTTCGATCCGGTCGATGACCTCCCCGGGGAGGTGGCGCAACGCGTCGTGGTAGGCGCGCAGTCCCTGCATGATCGTGGCGCCCGACGTGCCGAGCAGCGCCACCTCGGCGAGGTCGCCGGCCGGGAGATCGCCGGTGCCGGCCGAGCCCGCGATCACGAACGGACGGGGCGCCCCCAGGTCGCGCAGCCGTTCCAGCATCGGGCCCAGCGGGGCGAGGACGTCGGTGCAGAGGATCCACCTGCGGGCGAGCAACGGTTCGACGAGATCGTTCCAGTAGCCGCTCATCGCCGGTGAGGCTGCTCGTCCGATCCGTCGGCCCGGCCGAGTTGCTCGTTCATCACCTGCCGCAGCAGGTCGACGGCGGCGATGATCTTGTCGCTGGTGAGCGAGTAGTGGACGAACGCGCCGTCTTTTCGGGCCGCGACCAGGCCCTTGTCGCGCAAGATGGCGAGATGCTGGGACACGTTCGCCTGAGGCAGGTCGAGTTCCTTGGTGAGGTCCGTCACGGTGCGTTCTCCGGGGCGCAGCGCGTTGATGATGAGCAGCCGCTTCGGGTCGGCGAGGCCCTTGCACACGCTGGCGTGGAGGCGGTAGAGCTCGATGCGGTCCTCGGTCATCGGGGGACTATGCCACACCGAGGCGCGCCGGGCGCGGCAGCGGCGGCGGGACGACCGGACCTCGGACGCTCACAGGAGGGGGCGCTGTGTGGTCGAGCCCGTGTCCCGTCCGCCGCTGCTCCCCGGTTCAGGACCGGGTACTGGGCCCATCCTGGCGCAACACCCCCGTAGGCGGGTAGGGGCGAACGTCACGAATCCCCATGACGCCGTAGACGCACGTCTTCGGCGTCCGGCATGCTGGGGCCGTGACGGATCTCCCGTTCGAAGCCGTCGTGGTCCCGACCGGCGATGCCCGCCTGCCCGGGGACCTGACCGTCGCCGGGGACCGGACCGCCGTGGTCGTGTTCGCCCACGGCAGCGGCAGCAGCCGGCTCAGCCCCCGCAACCGCTGGGTGGCCGGGAAGCTGCAGGAACGGGGGCTGGGGACCCTGCTGTTCGATCTGCTCACTCCCGAAGAGGCTTCGGATCGTTCCCTGGTCTTCGACATCGAGCTGCTGGCGCGCCGGCTCTCGGG
>Ga0272444_10004280_pt1 | contig 12617 bp, 10 predicted proteins | sample SSMForm13_FD_201033 | JGI IMG/M metagenome (GOLD analysis project Ga0272444, IMG submission 201033) | Marine sediment archaeal communities from Little Sippewissett salt marsh, Falmouth, MA, United States - SSM-Form-13 | ecosystem: Environmental > Aquatic > Marine > Wetlands > Sediment ...
CTGATAGAGTGTTCAGTGTTTCAATCCACGCTCCCGCACGGGGAGCGACATCAACCATGGCATAATTAAGACGGATGCCACGTGTTTCAATCCACGCTCCCGCACGGGGAGCGACTGTCAAACGCTTGATGGAATCGATCCGGGACAATGTTTCAATCCACGCTCCCGCACGGGGAGCGACCGGATAAAACAGAACGATCAGAAATCTTATTCAGGTTTCAATCCACGCTCCCGCACGGGGAGCGACTGTTCTCTTATAACTTTATGAAAAGATTATACTTATTATTATATATTTGCGGACCTTCCATCTGCATCAAGGATTGTATTATATTGTCAAAGAACATTTTTGATTTTCGCTTTATTTTAAAAAGGTTAGGGAAAATGCGAACCCTCCGGGCAAAACATGTTTACTTAAGGGTCGCAGGCAATTTTAAATAATCAAGGGGCCTTCCTGATCGAACGTTTGTTTTGCACCTACATGTTCTATACGACGCTTCCAATTTGAACCCAGAAAGTAAAATCTCAGGCTATCTTTTTCAGGCTTTATCTCATCAATCAATTTTTGGCGCATAATTGTCCATTGTGCAGGGTCAACAATACACTCGAAAACAGAATACTGAACCCGTTGCCCATAATTTTGACAAACCTTTGCTACTCTCCGCAATCGGCGCGGACCTCTCTTGTCAACTGTAGAAACATCGTAACTGACCAACACAAGCATAATCTTATCCTATTTCCAAATAAAAGGCGGATATCCGTCCAGATCGCCGCGCAAATATCGAGCCAGCAATAAGGCCTGGACATGAAATAACATGCCGATTGAAACTTTTTCTTCAAGAAAAGGATGGAATATTTCATCTTGTTTGCGTTTTTGATAGGCAACCAAAAGAGATTTTCTCATTTCGTCATTCATCAAAACAGCACCGGATTCTTTTTTTTGGAAGCCTTTGTTTTTTGCCTGGCCAAGATTTATTAATGATAATGTTAAACGATCCGCCAAAAAAGGTCGGAATTCTTCCATGAGATCAAGAGCAAGACCCGGGCGTCCCGGACGATCTCTGTGCAAAAATCCCACGGCTGAGTCAAGGCCAACGGATTCAAGGGCTGAACGAATATCGTGCATCAAAATCGTGTACAGAAACGACAACAGACAATTTACATTGTCCAATGGGGGGCGGCGATTTCGCCCGTGAAAATAAAAATCTTTTTTCTGGGAAGTAATAAGATGGTCAAATACCGAAAAATAAGTATGTGCTGCTTTTCCTTCAATTCCCCGAACAACATTCAACGGCAAATCTGATTGTAAGTCTAATAAAAAGCTGTTGATTTGCTGTGATGCCCGCTGAACTTCATCTTTATTTATTTTATCGGGATGATCTCTCAGGACACGTTGCAGAACCGTTCGGCAATTCGCAAGCTTGCCTATTACTAAAGCTTTTGCAACATTTGCAGAAACATCCATATCATCAGCGCGTCGATATTGCTCGCGCCGCAAGAGCACATTGCCGGATACAGGCCCCTGAACTCTTGCAAGAAAGCGTCCGTACTCAGACAAAAAGCTGATCGCCACATCACGCTCGGCGCAAAATCCCATTAGGAATGGGCTGCACATGATGTTCCCGAAACAGACGATTCCTCCTAAGGTGTGTATGGGCAAACGCAGGCGAACCGCTCGCTCCACTTTAACAACAACGGTTTCGCCTTCTTTGGCCAAATAGGCTCCTTGGGTGGTTACGAAAAGGGTATTCAGGTGTTTTTTCATAATTTTTGTATAGCGTTTTTAAGATAACGGTTTACAGAACGGTTTTTTTCTATTGTTTTTGGCAGGCACAAACCCACAAAAGAACAGGAATCGCATTTTTTTGAATACACCGGTTTCGGCGTCTTCCCCGCTTTAATAAGTTTATGTACTCGTTTTGCCGCTTTTTCTGTTTCCAGCCTCAGCGCCTTGTCAAATTCCACATCCTGCCTTCGGCGGGTTTTACCGTAAAAAAGCGCCCCCTGGGGAATTTCGGTATTCAGCATTTCTTCAAGGCACAAAGCCTGTGCACAAAGCTGAACTTTGTCGCAATTATCCTTTTTAGGCCTGCCACGTTTATACTCAACCGGAAACGGTTGCCATTTCTTTCTCGCTTTGCTACCAGACAATGAATTATCACTTAACAGATGAAATTCGACAACATCGGCTTTGCCGGTTAAGCCCAGGCGTAAAGACCGCAACGGCATGCCATACTCAATACGAATATTGCCCCTGGATTCCCTATTGCCTGTATCAACCCGTTCGTGCATGATTCTGCCTTCGGCCGTAAACAGGTTTTCGACCCAGACCTGCTCAACATGAATCAAAGCACATTGACGCTCGCAAAAAAGTAGGTGCTGCAAGGCTGACAGTGGTATGAGATCGTCTTCGGTGTAGTTCACGGTTTTCTTCTCCGGTTGCGCATTTGTGTCCGGGCACGATAGAGCTTTTCTGTGAAACCACCCTCTTTCAGGAACGCCTTTTCTAAAACCCTCAGTTGTTGATCGAGCAAATAGTTTGTCTGGTGGATCAGGCAGACCATTGTATTTGCGGCAATCTCAGGAGCACTGTTCTCAATATAGGACTTATAGGTCTTATAGGACCTATTTTTCTTGTAGCAAAGCCCTCTAACCTGTCGTGTTTTCGGGTGATCCTTGCCCCAAAGGGCCAAGCCTTTCTGGCGCAGATAATCCTGAAAATCCAGCAGAAGTTCCTCCAAACTAGCACGGGCCACCCCGACGAGTTTGAGTTCGAACTTTTTGGAGGTGCCGGAAGCCATGCTGCCTTCGGCTATGTTTTGCTTCCCGCTCCGCGATGCCTGCACCATTTGATCATGTGTGCGGGAACGAAGGTTAATGAATCGATCGCAAAACACCACCGTAGCATCGTAAACAATCTCCGCCATCTTATAGGATTGCAGATCACGATAACCACCGTGGGACGGGATGAGTTGAGGGAAATCTTCTTTGTCAGTCATTTTGAGTTATTTCGTCTTATTTGTTCGTAAGATAATCCATTACGAACTCTTAATTTTTGACCTGATACGCACATGAATAATCCAATCTTCCGCAGTCTGCCAGTTTTTAATTCACACCCGCTCAATATGAATCAAAGCGCACTGGCTATCGTAGAAAATCAGTTGCTTGCAGGGTCAAAAGAGGGAGTGTCTCCTTGGGTGTGCAAGGTGATCTCTCTATATTATTTCTTTTAAGGTCACTCCATCCGGCACTTTATCTTTATCAATAATAACTTCATAGTCAGAAAATGAGCGCGCTGGTGTTGGTTCCTCATTTTCAAGAACAGATTCATCTGTTTTTCGATTAACATTTACGAGATCAAATAATTTATGAGACGGAGCCTTGCCGAGCTTGTTTTCGTGTGTAAATACATATAGCCCCCTGCATGACATCAGTCCCTTGCTTGCGGATCGATCTAATTCAAACATCATTGTAAGCGCATCCCAAAAAAGACTTAAGTCATCATTGGAAAAGCCTGTTTGTTCGGCAAGAAAGGGATTGATAAAACCATATCCTATATAAAGACCATACGGTATAAGAGATTTGCGCCCCATTTCACTTACCTTTCCACCTTCTTCGTCTACCTTAGCATCTTCGGCCTTGGTTACTGCTACCCTGGTTATGGACATATCAAGGGGAACAATGGGTTCCTTGGAACGCGCAAATGTCATCTGGACAGGGCCGCGAACCTGTCCGCAATTAATTTCTGTGGACATTACCGCTCCGAATGCCCGAATGTCATAGAAGTTTTTGCACATCCAGTCCTTGGTCCAATCCTGATTTTGCCGCGTTGGTTTTTTCTTTTGTTCTTTAGTGAAATTTTCTTTGGTCTTTTCCTGAAGCTCAGCCCAAGCGCGCTCATGTTGATTGTTAAGCACTCCTTGATGCTCAACGTAAATTTCATATCTCGGGGTTTTATTTTTGGTTAAAGCTACATAATTGCGAATTTTTCGTTTAAGACAAACGTCTGTCACCAAACCGTGCATTGTTTCAGGATCTACCCTGGGAAGGTTGCCAGCGTCCGGATCACCATTTGGATTGCCGTTTTCCACGTCAAACAGGATTACAAAATCGTGCCTCTTATTAATATCCGCATAAACAGTCATTTACTTATCCTCCTTATTTTTAGATCTGTTTGCTATCTCTTTTCTTGTGTCTGCCTTCTGATGATAATATCCAAGCGCGAACATACCCTGATCATTCAACTTTAGAATTGATGGAAAGGAAGTAATTTGCCCGCATACCTGCTCCAGTCTTTCCTCAAGGATATCGTAAAGCCATTTTTTATTTTTACGGATTTTGGCTAAATGAGCTTTGCTTCCTGATAACAATCTGCCGAAAACCGAGGCTGGAGCGGTACTGGCTGAACCGTAAAAACGATCTGTTATTGTGCTTTTAATACCTTTTGACGCCTCTTTCTGGATAGACTCTAATACTGCCATGAGCCGTCCGAGTTGATACCCCTGATTTTTTGAATTTACATCCAGTTCAACCATGTTTTTTACCTCCGTTATGTTTTGATCTTTTTGGGAATAAAGAACCATTTTGATTATAGCTACCCTTGGACGGGTTACCTGCCTGTCTGCGATATTTCTATTTAATGCAAGAGACAACAGCCATTTGGGCAATGGATTTCCATGAAAAGCACTTCCGACCAGAGAAGGAAGAACATGCGGCGACATTTCTTTGTTAGCATCACGATACAGGGAGGCTGCCAGCGGATAAATGGCCATAGGATCCGAATCAAGACCGTCCGTATTAACCAGTCTCTGTAGTTCAAACCAGCGGGATAGCATTGTCTTTACTTCCGCTACCGTCGTTTCTATATAATCTCGCACAACTACCCTAGCTCCACTGGCAGAAAGAGAAACTGCAAAAAAATCGGCCTCATCAAGGCCTAAACTTCCAGTATCTACCTTTTTTACTGAATTAATTAATGCCATCACCTGCTCCGATTTTGGCTCCTTAAAAAAATCACAAATGGAAAAATCGGACTCACTCTTTGTCCAGAATACATATACTGAAGGGCCTACCCTTATGTGAGTACCTTTTTCTTCAAGCAAATAATTTAAGCCTCTGGAAAAATCTTCGGCACATTTGGGACAGGTGGGAGCTATAAGAGAATTTTTTAAACCATAAGATTCAAACGGTTTTTCGTTGGCAGAAATTATAGAATTTCCGGCGGTCTGACCATCCGGTATTCTTTTGATTTTGTGTGGTATCGTTTGCAGTACCGGGCCATTTTTGCCGCAGATAATGCATTGGCCCTTTGAATTTACATCCTCAACGTTTTTTTCTGCCCAAAAATTCCGAACACTTTCAGGTTTAAAAGGAAATTTATTTGCCACTCTGAATGTAATTTCGTCTTTACTCTGGATATTTTTTTCTTTTATTTTATCAATAGACAAGCTGCCCTGCTCATAAAATTTTAAAACAGCAAGAACGCTTTGTTCATCTGTCTTTTTTGCGCAATCTTCTAAAAGCGCTATAAATGCCCGGTGACATTGCTGTGTTTTTTTTGCCTTTTTCTTATTCCCGCAAATTCCTAAAACATATTCGCCGTTGTCAGATAAAAGTTTTGCCTTGATATCTCCAGTTCTCGTATTGTGGGGAAGATTCATTGATTTCCCTCGGTCATTTTTTCTTCCCGTGCCGTCCGTGAGCATGGTAATACCTAAAAAATCACCCTTTTCATCCAGATCTATAAGCCACCTTACCGGACGGGAAGCATACATTACAGGGGAAACTTTCAAACGATTTTGTGTAAATTCCACAAGTCTGGTTAATAACATCAGGCTTGTCCTCCTTTATTATAAAGCTTATCAGGAACGCTCAAAATCCCATTAACAAGTTTTGCCTGAAAAAAAATAGGGTGTGTCTCTCCCTTTATCAATTTGGGGTCTTTGCCGTCATGTTTTAAAAATTTGATTTTTCCTTTTGGATGCGATTTGTAAACCATATCAAAAAGGAGTAAACCAAGATCATCGGAAAAAGGGATCGGTTTTTCGTTGCCGTCCAGAGGCCCGAAACTTGCAGGAAATTCTCTGCATCCAAGGTAGGGATGATGAAAATATTGACCCTTATTGATCCTGCGTAAAAACTGCTCTTTGTATTTTATCAACGGATCTTTGGTGTGAGGCGCTAATTTTTGATGAGCCCTTATAATATATGCTACATTTTTCAGCGCCAGGGTATGACGCTGAGCTCTGTTTTTGCCAGCATCCGCATAATAATTGCCTCCTTTTGCCGCGTCAGCTTTTACGCTTTGCCGGGATGTGATCTCGTTACGTAAAATTGAAAAATGACGGATCGGATTAAGAACCCATATCTCTTTTATCAGCCATTGAAACTCTGGTTTCCAGAAAATAGATTCCAAAATTCCCCTGGCAGCCGAAGGGGTCATGACCTCATAGGAAACACGCTCCACTTTCATTTCAGGCCTGGTGAAACATGCCATATCTCCCCAAATCTTAACTTCTAATAACTCCGGCATAATATTTCCCCCATTTCTTTGAATTTTTATGCAATCATATCTTCAGGATCGGGCGGCTCAAACATCAAACCAAAAAGATTGTCATAGCGTCCGACCCACTGCCAAAGGCGCTCGGTTACCTCAACAACCAGATGTTCATTTTTGGCTTTGTCCAATTCATATTTAGAAACATTAACTATATATTGCTGTAATTGATGCCACAGATCTGCACGGTTCCCAAATCCGTTCCCCATCCAATTAATTAATTCAAATATTTTTTCCTTTGCTTCCGGATAAAGAACAACTATTGGGAATGTATCTTCCCGGATCAGGCGATATCGTATAGCCGTTTCCGGGTAGTCAAAGTTTTCTCTGTATATTTGCACATTATTGGAATCTAATGGCGCAATTTGATAAAGCCCCTTAAAATATTCCCGATATAAATCCGGATCATGCAGGTCACGATTACTCTGTAAAAATTGACAAGCATATTCTGATGCAGTTCTATAAAGACCAGGAGGAGGGCTTTCTTCTCCTGGCTTGAATATGTAAACTTTTCCTCCATTGATCAAATCATTCTCTCTGTTGCATCGTCCCGCAGCTTGCACAATTCTGTCCAGAGGACCTTCAGCTCTGAAAACAACAGGAAAATCAAGATCTACTCCGGCTTCAACGACCTGTGTTGAAATCAGGAGGCAAGGCTGTTGTTGCTCCAGCAGATCACCCACATCCTTTAGTACCTGTCGTCTGTGGATGCCGCATAGATTGGCAGACAGATGAAACATGCTGTCTTTATTAAAACCTGTATTCACCATGATTTGAGTGAGTTGTTGAGCATCTTTTTTGCTGTTTAATATGCAAAGAGCCTTGTTTCCGCAATTTTGTAGTCTTTCGGCCAGTTCTTCCCAGCTTAACGACACTTCGATCCTGTGATACCGAACTCTTGCTAACTCCTGGAAATAATGTTTTGGGTTCTGAACAATTTCATGAATAGCTCCGAATTCTTCCCCAAAAAATGATCCATGTTCAAAAGCAGGCTGGGTGGCCGTACAAAAAACAACCGATACTCCATAATTCTTAACCAGCTCGCCTAACACATCCAGAGTCGGTTCAAGGACTTCTACCGGCAATGCCTGAATCTCATCCAGTACTATTACACTCGATGCAATGTTATGCAGCTTTCGGCAACGGCTTGGTTTGTTTGCAAACAGGCTCTCGAAAAGTTGAACAGTGGTTGTAACTATCAAGGGGGCATTCCAGTTTTCAGAAGCAAGTTTAAAATAATCTTCTTTTTCTTCTTCATCCTCGCGAACAGGGATACCGCTGTGATGTTCGAGAACAGAAGCATGCCCAAATATATTTCTGTAAACATCTACAGTTTGCTCAATAATGCTGGTATAAGGTATTGCTACTATAATTCTTCTTAAATGATGTTTATTTGCGTGTTTTAGCGCAAAGGCCAGGCCAGATCGGGTTTTGCCGCCACCGGTAGGAACGGTCAGCCTGAAAAATCCAGGATCAATATCTGCCGAATCCAAACAAGCCTGGTAAATTTCTTTTCTGCACTGATTGAGTTTGCCTGTTTTTACGGAAAATTCTTTTTGAGCATCTTCAAGCATTTGCCACATTCTATCAATTGACAAGAATTTTGACTTACGTTTAACCCCAATATCCGGATGAAAATGTTTTTCCGTATCTAAAAAATCTGCATCTACTATGCAACTAAACAGAAAACGTAAAAAAAGTTCAACACGCCTTTTTCTCTCTTGCGAGTTTCTGGAATCGGATAATATGTAAGGCGGCCAATCTTTTTTTTGAACAGAATTTAAGGACCGGTATACTTCTTTTAATGCTCTTTCAATTTCCTCAAAAACTTTCATCCTACGATTGTCGCTTAAATAGGATCTTATGGACTGCGGAGCCTTGAGTCCTGTATGGTGTCCGGATATGGTCAGGCCCAATAGCCCTAATGAAAGTTTCCATTTCTCAGCTAATACAGCACCCACCCAAGCATGGTTCGGCCCTGTCGGCGCATCTCCTGACAAATAGTTCTGGAACTTTTCTTGCACCTTGCCAGCGTCATGCAATAGCCCCAGTAATGCGCCAATATTGCCAGCACCGAATGGTTCAGCAAATTTTTTCGCCAAATCAGACACACATTTTAAATGTTCTATTAAAAGATGTACTTTGCCGGAGTTGTTTTTTGAATGAGCCAAAAATTGCTTGTCAATCAAATGTTGTTTCCTTTTATTTGAAGTTTCTCTGCAAATTAAAAAATCACTCTTGAATTCAGAGTAGTTAAAAATACGCCAAAAAGAATCAATATGCCAATTTTTGAAAAAGCCCATTTTTTCAAGTTGTATATCGACGCTATTGCTAAGAAGATCCAATAAACGGTATTGCCAGCGCGATCCATCTGCTATGACAGACAGGAATACATTCAAAACAGCGGCTTGAGCATAAAAACGGGCATTATTTTGAAAATGTGTTTTAAATTTATTTGCAATTTTCGGCTTAACTGTAAATTTTCTGTTCCAAATACGTGAATGGTGTGCGCAGAGGTTTCGAAGATAAGTAAACGAATGTAGCCAGGATGACATTATATTGTAATGCAGATAATATTGGTCGCTAATTTGCTTGCGGTCTTTTCGTGATCTTAGATTGCTAAAAATATTTGACCATACCCCTATAGAAAGAGCTTCCGCTACTATCCAGACAGGCGGCAGATATGGTTTGCTATAATTTTTAAAATAATTACCGCAAGATTTATTTTGTTTTTTTATGTTATTAAAGCCTGTCTCATATTCGATCGTTTTTATTAAATTTTTATGGTTAAAGTTGGATTTAAAAAGCATTGGCTCGAGATACCAATGGGGTCCGTATTTTTCACACATTGTTGAGTAAATTGTTGTTCGTACGGCAACTTCGATTCTTTCTACCGCATCCATGACCAATAACCTGAGCTTTCTGTCAAAGATATAGAGCGATATTATAGAATCAAATGTAGTGCCCTTTTTAAAAATATGCTCAGAAGTATTTTGAATCTGGAAAGTTCGAAAATAACCGGAAAGGCGGTGGTAGCCTATAAAGCGAAGATAATGGAGAACTCGTTTTGGGTTTTTAACAATCAGCTCTTGTTTAATTAGAAGCTCAAGCTGTTGATCAATTGTTAAAGCTATCTTTTTATAATGCTGAGAAATTTCAGGCATAAAAAAACCCACCGAGTTGCGCTTCCAATGGAGAGGCGTGGCGGGTATTGTTAATAACAGTATTGTTCAACCCGCCAAGTTTGTCAATAAATTTTAAAAAATTATTGTTCACCCTCCTAATTTAGAAGGGTGGCCTCTCTTTCTTCCAATATACTATTTTTACTGTTTCAATCCACACCCTTTGTGTCTAATTTGTGTCTAAAGAGTGAAATCCTATTTATCACGACTTATATTCTATTTTTACTGAAGTCAAGTCTTATTTTTTTAATCAAAAAAATTATATGGCTATGCTCTTCGCCCAGTTAATTTGCTATAACATTCTGTATTAACAAATCTTTTAGCAAACTTTTATGGTAAAAATATAAAAGGTCAAAAATCTTTCTATTCAAAGGGATAGCGCATGCGAACTGGATTCAAGTGCATACCCACTATTATTTTATACTTTCTATGAAAGCAGTTAGTTCAGAATGCTTACCTTCGTGTTTAGCATGCACAGCTCCTCCCTAATTTAGTTATTGAATAAAATCGAACATATCAAAGCTCCATTTCAAGCCATATCATAGCCGCAAGTCTCGCATCATTAAGGGCTCGATGTCTTTACATCTTTATTTGTTCGCATGATTCTCCAAGAAAGTATCTGCTCACTGTTTACAGTTTATGATTGGGCAAATGAGGATATAGTTTTCCACTCATTTTTAGTGTGCACAGAGACCGATTATTCAGGCTCATGCGTAATAAAGCAAATTCATGTCTTAAAAATCTGATATCAAAGCTTGCATTGTGAGCCACCAGGATACTTCCGGCAATGAATTCGTAAAATTCCGGCAGTACCTCATCCGGTTTTGACTCACCTTCAAAGCGTCTTCATCCTTCACAAGCAGGTGCACCGCATACAGGACATACATACGTGTTCCCTTCACCCTTCTCAAACCTCATTCCTGAATCAAAAACAGCTTTACCGGATTTATATGTAATCAACCGGCCGGTGATATCCACATCTTCCAGAAGCCCGCAGTTATCACAGCTCAGCAGTTCACGGTCATTCAGAAAAATGCCGGCTTCCCGTGCAAGACCATGAACATGCCTGATCTCCCGGAGCAGTGACCGATTCAATATGTTGGCCGGCTTTTTATCTTTTTTTGGTGTGTTATTCGATTTGCTCATTGTTTACGGTTGTAGTCTCATTCGAAACATTATGCAGAGGATTTATTCTTGTCTCAGAAAGTGGCCCGCTCTTACCTCTTTTATGATTAATTCAGTTCATTTTTTACTCTTTTTCGTTCTTTTTTTGTAGGCTTTTTGTTTTTCCTTTACCGTAAAACCGATTTTTTTAATTAACCGCAAATTAACACTGATGGACACAGATTTTTAACCAGGCGATTTCGGCTGATCAAATAATGTCAAATTCTTATTTTTTTATATCTCACCCTTTTTCTGGTAAAGCAGATTTGGAAATCAGTGATTTCCGAATTTGGGGGTAAGTTTCGTAAAATCGCCGACTTTTTTTTTAACCATAAATCCAATCTTTTTCTTTTCCTTAACATCCACAGTCAAAAGCTGATCCAAAGTTTCAAAAACAATTTGAAAGCGTTCATCTGTTTGTTCCCTCAATTCAGCAAGGTCTCGCCTTAAATCTTCATTATCAGAAATCATGTGACGAAGCTTTGTAAAGGTTCTCATGATTTGAATATTAACCGCGATTGCCCTATCACTATTTAAAATGCCGGACAGCATGGCAACCCCCTGTTCAGTGAATGCGTGAGGCATTTTCCGTATACCGCCTCTGCCTGACTTTTTTGATGTCACAAATTGTGATATCAAAAAATCATATTCGCTTTTTGAAAGCTGAAACATGAAATCCTCAGGAAAGCGTTTTTTATGTCTTTTTACGGCCTGATTTAAAACTCTTGTTTCAACCCCATAAAGCTCTGCAAGATCTCTGTCCAGCATCACCTTAACACCACGGATGAAAAATATTTTACTGGCAACAGCCTCAATTGAAATTAGCTCGGACATCATTTAATTCGCCTTTTTTATCGCTTTAACACCCTTCAAAATATTTCGATCTCCTCTTCTTTTCCCCGTATTCACTGGTTTTTTCTTTAACTGTAAAACCTACTCTCTAATTGCGTATGGCATTTTTGTTAGACTACCTAAACTTGAAGTCACAAATTGTGATATAAAAAGCATTTTATTATATCATCCTCATAACAGCCCCAAACCCCCGTGAAACCGATTTTCCAATTCCTAAATAATCCGGTATCAAAAAATTGCTTTTAAATATTCCGTTAAACGCTGTCATGCTTTTGCCTTTAAGGTTTACTTTTATTTCTTTTAGCTTATGATTAATTTTTATTTTCTGGCTTTCTGAAAGCCAGCAGTCAAGATGCTTTGCCATGGACAAAATATTACCTGTCATTGCCCTTTCCAAAACCCGGTTTTTTTCATTGCCGCCTGCCTCATTGTATTTTTTGAAGTTTTTCTGATTAAGTCCGATCCAGGGAGAAGAAAATTCATACATAAATATTTCATCGGAATATCCGAATTCGACTTCTTCGATTTTTAGATCTTTTTCAAAAACAGGGATAACAGTATCTTCGATAACAATTTCATCGAGTTTCATAAAAATTTCAGAAAAAATATTTACCGCCCTGTATGTTATCGCAATGATTGCGGGCGTTTTATCAATCAGCTTGAACTGTATTAACGGATATCGATATATCGGTTTCCCTGTTTTCAAATCATGATTATGAATAAGATCATAATCTTTAAAAAGATTTCCCACAAAACCACGGAATTTGTGAATCTGCGATGCTCTCAAATTGACATTATTAAAACTAAGAGTTGCTTTTTTCATAGCACATCCTAAAAAAGACATCATATAACTGTATGAATTATAA
>Ga0272444_10004281_pt1 | contig 12617 bp, 8 predicted proteins | sample SSMForm13_FD_201033 | JGI IMG/M metagenome (GOLD analysis project Ga0272444, IMG submission 201033) | Marine sediment archaeal communities from Little Sippewissett salt marsh, Falmouth, MA, United States - SSM-Form-13 | ecosystem: Environmental > Aquatic > Marine > Wetlands > Sediment ...
CCTCGAACCATGGAAAGGTCATTTACGTCATCCCCGACCGCCACCATCTGACCGGCGCCGATGAGCAAAGGCTGGCCGACATAACGCAATGCTGTCATCTTGTCTGCGTCGACGGCGTGTGCCTCGACGATGGTAACTCCGTAATTCGGCGCGAGAATCGCCTGTACGTTAAGCTGGCCTTCAAACCGGCGAGAAAGCTCCGCCGCCATCGGTTCGGCCTGGGCAGTATCGACCACAGTCGAAATCCGAAGTATCGCCATTTCATGATCGGTTTCACAGAGGCTTGGCACCTGCCGGACGCGAACGTTCATCTTGGAAAACCAGTCCCGGCTGGCGGCATGGTGGTTACCACGTTCGGTGATCAAGTAATCCGTCGGGTACCGCCAGCCATCCACCAGGGCCATGGCGACGTAACCGCAGTCGTTCATGGCAGCACCGAATTTCCTGGCCACGTCGCGATCAATGCTGCGGTGGTATAACGTCCTACCTGTGTCGCTCTGGCAGACCATCGCCCCACCGACCGTTATGATAGGTTCGTGCGGGGGTTGCAGGCGAAGTTGATCCCATATGCCACGGCTCTCCGGGTAGCTTCGTCCCGTGGCCAGGCACACGACCAGGCCCGCTGCCCTGGCCTTTGAGATTGCAAGGCGATCTGGCTCGCCGACCAAAGAGTCCGGACCAACAAGAGTGCCGTCAAGATCCAGCGCCAATAGTTTAAATCGAGTCATGGTCGAACCTCGATACCCGTCTAATGGGTGGCTTTCAAGCAAAAAGCTCCACTGCCAGACCCCGTGACGGGTCTTTGTCGAACGGGAAGATGCCTTAAGACAGACTTTACAGGAAAGCCTACCATTTGTTCCATTGCCATAACCATGGTATCATATTATCCATGCGGATCAGACTCGGTTACTGCCCCGCGCCGGATGGCAGGTTTATCGCCTACGGCCTGGCAGCGGGCAAAGTGGAGACGGGCTCTTTGGAGATCGAACTGATCTCCGCGAAGCTGCCCGCGCTGAACGACCGCGCCACTCGTGGCGAGCTCGAGGCGACCATGATCAGTGTGGCGGCCTATCCTTATCTGCAAAAACGTTACGTGCTGGCTCGTTGCGGTATGAGTTTGGCGTCCAATAGCGGACCCGTGCTGGCCGCCCGCGAGCCTCTGAGTGACGGCGACCTGGAAACCGCCTCCGTGGCCGTGCCGGACTCCACCAGCAGCGCCATGCTCGCCCTTCAGATCAACCATCCTGGGATTCGCACCAGGCTCCTGCCGGCAGATAAGATCGCCCAGGCTGCCAAAATAGGTCTGGCCGACTGTGCCTTGCTGCCAAGCGGCGACGCGGACGTCTGTCGGCAGTCGGGGCTTTATTGCGTGGCAGACCTTGCTGCCTGCTGGTCAAAGCAGAATGCAAAACTCCCCCTGCCGTTGACATGCTTCGCCATCCGCAAAGATCTTCCCGAGAAGCTCCGCCTGGTCATCGAGCGAGCCCTGCGGGCGTCGATCCGCCACGCCCTTGAGCACCGAGCCGAAGCACGCACTTTCGCGGCGCGCGGCACCCACGATTCGGCCTGCTGGGAGGCAGACCCAGCCAATATGGGAACGTACGTCAGCGAGCACAGTCTGGACATTGACGGACCGCAACTACGGGCCGTCGAGGAATTACTTCGCCGCGGGCGCGACGCTTCAATCGTCCCAAACGCCCTGCCGATACAATTCGTGGGGGCCTGAATTACACCTGTGATGCTTCAGTGGCATCGTCCTGCTGATCTTCGCCTTTTGCGGGCGCTACGGGTGTGTACTTGCATACGCAGTCGTAGAGGCTTCCGCCCAATCGCTTGGCGACCATCGCGTCCTTGAGAATCGCCAGGTGAACGCAATCAACACTGAACTTGGCGTCCAGGTTGCTTTCGACGGCCCGGCCCATGCCTTCAAGGATAACGCAGTCGGCGTCCTCGGAAACGGCGTTGAGTTCATCGGACACTTCCGAAAGGTCGAGCAACGGTATGTCGCTGCCGGTGGAAACCACCTCGAACATTTTGCCGTCGATAAGCGCGGCCAAGTCGCCATCTCTGGCGGCAAGCCTTTCGACCACTTCGATTACTTCATCAACCGTTATGTCGTTGAGCGACGGAGATTCGTTGGCGGCCACCACGATCTGTGTGCCGCCCAGTGCCAGTTCTCGAACCAATGGCATGACACCAAGGACGAAATCGCTACCCGCGTTGTCCACGAAAACGATGGCCTTGCCCCACGGAGTGGGCGGCGACGGGATGAGTTGTTCCGCCAGGGCGTCGAAGTCATCGATGAGCCATGGCCTGGGTTTGATTCGCTCGGCCAGTTTTACGAACGACTCCCCCTCGTCTGCGAGATCAAAGGTCTCCATTGCGCCGAGGTCAAAAATGTTCCCGGCGAACACGCATTCGATCAAATAAAGCCACTTCTGATCGCTATCCATGACGTGCAGGTGGCGGACGGTCTCCTCGTAAATATCCATGGCCGCATCGTTTTCACGACTCTTGACCAAGGCGAAGGGATCCTCGATTCCGTACTTGCGAAGCGTATCGCCGCGAAGGCGATCAAGTTGGATGATATCCAGCTTCCCCGACGGGAGCGAATCAGGCTTCTGACGCAGCTTACCGATCGTGCCGAAAAACTCCTCCCGGGCCGCGGCAATGCCTTTGTTGGCAGGTCGCCCGTACCAGTTGAGGGCGTGCTCCAGCGTTCGCTTAAAATGCTCTTCGAAATGATCCAACCAATGCAAGCGGGCCGACTCGTCTTCGAGCAGATCCCAGTCGATGGCAACGTAGTTGTCCGGGTCACTGAGCAAGCAAAAGTGACTCATAAGCTTCTGTAGTCTCCTGTTATGGGCAAGAGCTTCCAAGCCCAAGCCTCAATCATGAACAATTAGCTCAGTACGGTAAGGCATTGTAATGTCTATAAAACCCTTATTGCAACCAAAGTCAAGTCATCAAGTCGGGTCTGGAGGCCAGTAAACTGCCTCATCCGCCAGAGAACGTGCCTGTTGATGCCCGCGGCGGTCAGTCCCTGCCCGGCCGCTTCGATAACTGCGGCCTCCGCCCGGGCCATGCCGAACCCCTCGTCATCGAAGTTCATTGCCTCGCTGAGCCCGTCGGTGTAGATCAGCAACACATCACCAGATTCGAACGTCATGCTCTCCGGGCGCCACGCAAACGATGGGTCGATACCCAGCACACCCCCGCCCGTGGTAAGGCGACAGGCCTGCCCGCCGCGGACCAGTATTGGCGGACAGTGCCCGCAGTTGGCGTAGGTGAACCGGCGCTGACGGGTGTCGATCACGCCGTAGAAAAGCGTGGCGAAGTCGCTGATGGCCGTGTCGTCGCACAGGTCGCGGTTGACCCGGGAAATCACCTCCGACAGTTCGTAAATATTCGCTGAGTGAGCACGCAGCGATGCCCGAATTGACGCCATCAGCAGTGAGGCTCGTACGCCCTTTCCTACGACGTCGCAGACCGCTAAGCCAAGGTTGCCGCCTTGGAAATTATGAAAATCGTAGAAGTCTCCACCGAGTTCCAAACTTGCGAGATACGTCGCATCAATGTCCAGACCCGGCGACTGTGGAGGCTTGGCTGGGAACATCCGTCGCTGGACCTCAGCAGCCATGCTAAGCGATCGCTGAAGGGCCGCGCCTCTTTCGGCTTGTTCATTCAGGCGGGCGTTTTCGATGGCGGCGGCAGCTTGTGCGGCGATCGACTCAAGCAGCGACCGTTCGTACCAATCGAATTCATGGGTCTGGCCCATGTATACGCGAAGTACACCCACACACCGGCCCTTGTAGTTCATCGGGGCGCAGATACCGCTGACGATGCCCTCGCGCACGGCCTCGGCTGGGTATAGCACACGGGGATCGTCGCGCATGTTCGCGATGTAAACCGTTTTGCCCTCCAGCACCACCTCGCGGTCTATGATGCTCTCGGAAAGCAGGATCGGACCCTTCCGAAGGTACTTCGCGGAGAAGTTTGAGGCCGCCTTGACCAATAGTTCCTTCTGATCATTGCTCAGCAGGCGAATCGCGCAGGCCTTGGCCTTGAGCAAATCCCTGACCGTACGTGCGACGAGACTCAGCACGGCCTGAAGGTCCCGACTCCCGGCGAATTCGCCAGTCAAACGATACATCGTCGCCAACTCGGCGATCCGGGTTCGCAGGATCTGCTGGCGGTTCCATCGTCGGGCGATGACGTTGGCCATCAACTGAAGCAAGCGTATGGCGCGATGCGAGGTTTGCGTATCCGCCGGAACGTCGTCACGCGGACCGACGATAAGCCGTCCCAGCGTCTCGCCTTCGAGATCAATGGTCAGGTCGGCATGGTGGACTTGCGCGCATGGCTCGGCGAAGTCGGCGTCATCCATGTCGGCCCGGTCCCGCCAAGCTGGTGACTCGCGCGTGAGCGCCTCGCCCTGAATCGAGCAAATGCGAATTGGCATTCGCAAGACCGAAACGAATTCGTCTTGGAGCCTCTGCAGCGAGTCTCGCGCCAGATAGTCTGTAAGTAAAGCCACTACGGTCTTGTCCCTCGGTCCATTCTATGTTTGAAATAACTCAATCCATTGTAGGGATACAGCCCCGTCGGGCAAGAGCCCACCGGCGAAAGGAAAAGTAAATACCAAGGATTGGATTGATATATCCGACGCTGGGACGTAGATTTCCTGTATCGTGGTATTTTGTGTAGAGTTCTCCGCACGCCCGCGAATGGCGAAGGCGACGGCCGATCATGCTCGACAGGCGAGCACGGCGACGTTGGGCATCAAGGCGAGAGTCATTTCGTGACGGACCGAATTATCGTCATTGACGGATCGCAAGGCGAGGGTGGCGGACAGATCCTCCGCACCAGCGTGGGGCTGTCTGCGGCCATGGGAACACCCGTTTGCGTAACCGCCATTCGCGCCGGTCGACAAAGGCCTGGGCTTCGACCGCAACACCTCGCTGCTGTTCGCGCCGCTGGCGCTGTCTGCGCAGGACAAGTTACCGGCGCGGAACTCGGTTCGCAGGAGATCACCTTCCTTCCAGGCAAGCCGCAGGCTGGACAGTTCAGGTTCGACATTGGCACCGCCGGGTCGGCCACGCTTGTTCTCCAAACGGTTATCCCAGCCTTGCTGATGGCTGACGGGGATTCAGACGTAACCGTTACAGGCGGTACGCACAACCCGCTGGCACCATGCTTCGAATACCTCCGAGATGTGTACGCCATCCTGGCAAGCGCTGCCAACGCACAAATATACCTGGAAATGATCAAGGCCGGCTTTTACCCCAGCGGTGGCGGCGAAATTCGTATGCAATTGCAGGGACTTGGCGGGCCGGAAGCCTTGGCTCCGTTCAGGCTCTCCGGCCGCGGGCAATTACGGCACATCGAAGGGCGATCCGCCGCCAGCTACTCCCTAGCCGCTCACATCATCGATCGTCAAACCCAGCAAGCCCTTGGGCGATTAGCCAAGGCCGGACACCGAGGTTCGATCGAGCAGGCGGTGTGGGAAACCTTCTCGCCTGGAACGGTTCTCTTCCTGCGAGCGGTTTTCGGCAGAACTGTCGCGGGGTTCTTCGCCCTCGGTGCCCGCGCAAAGTCGGCCGAAAAGGTCTCCGATGAATGCGTCGACAACCTGCTGGCCTTCATCGACTCCCCGGGCACTGTCGACGCCCACGCGGCCGACCAACTGTTGACAATCGCCGCGCTGTGCTCCGATGAGAGCCGGTACCGAGCCGAAAGGCCCACCGACCACCTGAACACGAATGCCCAGGTAATCCGCCAGATCACAGGCCGAAAGATAGACATCACCCCCGCCGCCGACGGATCCGCCGAGGTGACCGTTCACGAGTTGACGGCCTGATGCTGACGCGACCGATTTCGCATTGATTCTCAGAGCCCTCCCCCACCCCCATAAAAAAACCGTCGTCCGGCATTTGCGCCGCACGACGGGTCGTAATCAGAAATTTCACTTCAGCTTCGCCGATCCACAACGCGCATGTTTGTTGGGCTCTTCGACTCTGTGATGTTCTTCTTATCTTTCTTTTGCTTCTTCTACCCTCAGCGACTCTGTGTCTCCGTGGTAGTTGTTCTCTTCTTCTTTTACGCGCTTTCCTTCTGGCTCTTGCGAGCGGCGAACAGGGTTGGGGCTTCTGTCCCGTCGACCATTTCCTCTGTTATCTCGAAGGTGCCTTTTTCAGCCTGCTCGGGCAGATCGTACATGAGGTCCAGCATCAAATCTTCGATGATGCCTCTCAAGGCTCGCGCGCCGGTATCTCGCTTCATCGCGCGGCGGGCGATTGCTCGCAGGGCACCGTCGGTGAATTTCAGTTCCGACTCCTCCATCTCGAAGAACCGCTTGAACTGCCGAACCAGGGCGTTTTTCGGCTCGGTGAGGATGCGAACCATGGATTCCTCGTCCAAGGCAGTCAGCGTCGTAAGGCAGGGAAGCCGACCTACCAGCTCTGGAATCATGCCGAAGTGAACCATATCCTCCGGTTGAACCCGCGAGAGAATATTGTGCTGATCGCTGACTGTCTCTTTCGGCTCATCATCGCCGCCAAAGCCAATAAGCGTCTTGCCAAGCCGTCGCTTGATGATGTCCTCGAGGCCCACGAATGTCCCACCCACAATGAACAAGATGTGCTTGGTGTCCATTTGGATGTACTGCTGTTCGGGGTGCTTGCGCCCGCCCTGAGGCGGGATATTGGATACTGTTCCCTCGAGCATTTTCAGTAGCGACTGTTGGACGCCCTCGCCGCTTACGTCACGGGTTATCGAAACATTCTGGCTGGTCTTGCCGGTCTTGTCGATCTCATCGATGTATATGATGCCCCGCTCGGCTGCGTCGAGATCGAAATCCGCCGCCTGGAGCAATTTGAGCAGTATGTTCTCGACGTCTTCGCCGACATAGCCGGCCTCGGTCAGTGTTGTGGCGTCGCCGATGGCGAACGGCACGTTCAGCACTCTCGCCAGCGATCGTGCCAACAGCGTTTTGCCGCTCCCGGTCGGACCGATCATGAGAACGTTGGATTTGTCCAACTCCACTTCGGTATCTTCGGCGTCGGCGTGCGTCAGCCTTTTGTAATGGTTATGCACAGCCACCGAGAGCACCTTTTTGGCCTGGTCCTGCCCGATCACGTACTCATCGAGGAATTCCTTGATCTGCCGCGGTGTCGGTATCGCGGTGAAAAGCGGCTTGCTCTGGGACAGCCGCCGCTGCTCCTGCTTGACTATGTTGTGGCACAACTCGACGCAATTGGCGCAAATGTAAACGCCGTCGGGTCCCTCGACCACCGGGCCGACATCATCGGCGCTGCGGTGGCAAAAACTGCAATTATTCGTGGCGCGACGGGGGCGTCCTGGCCCCTTGCCGCCACCCGAGCCCTTGCCGCCGCCCGAGCCCTTGCCGGAAGTAGAATCCATCATAACTCCTGTTCAGGTTCATCCTCATCCGCGGCGGCCTGCTGCCCGGCACCCGCGGTGTTCATTTCTGATTCTTCATCGTCACCCCCAGTGGGGGCACTTAACGTGGAATTGTCGGCTTTTACGCCAGTAATGTCCAGCCCCAAGGCTGCGCGGCGAAGCGAACGAAATTCCTCTTTGGTTATCAGACCATCGCGATGCATCTTCTCAAGGTGTTCAATGTCGAAACACGATCCACCGGGCGAGTCGTCGATATTCGACGGATGGTACTTCCGCCGGACCCAAGGCGCAACTACCACGCCGAGAAACAACAACACCGCCATCAGGACTCCGCCAAGGACAAAGTCCCAGACCGTCAATGTCGCCGAATCCGCCATGACGAATGCCAATGAACACATATATTATATTCTATCACGCTGGCCGGTACCCTCGCCACGAACTTATGGGCTCCCATCCTTCGACGTGTGTCCCCAAGTTCCTGCCATGAGCGAACGCCAGTCATGCCCGAGAGATGCAAAGCTCCCCGCGCCGCCCGTTGCCTGAGGCTTGGAAAGGCTTGTGCCGAGGCAAAATGGGTTTGTTTCGCAGTTTTTTTTCGAGCCCTGGACGACGCTTATCCACGTAAATAGTTTTTAAACAACATCTTACAGGTCTCGCTCCGTGAAATCTAATCTGGACCGTGGCCATCCAATAGCTCCAGACTGCGAAATAATGCTATCAGCTTGAAAAGGATATACTTATGCAGTGCCCGGCAGAAATGTCAGTCACGTCCTTCGACAAACACCGACCCGGGCCGACCGCTTACTGTGACAGTAATCCAAATAAACGATCGCGGAAAATGATTGAACAACAGCATATTCGCTCCGGCGCGCGAGAACCGCCAGGATAGACAGCAGTCTATGACTCATGGCCGTGTCCAATCGCGACCTCGCAACGCTTCTTGCAGTTTGTACGGACCATTCCACCAGCCATGACTAACGCCGCCAGCAGAATAAGCGTTCCAGGCTCTGGAACCATATTTCTCTGAACAGATTGGACCGTGCCCATGCGAAGTTTGACGGCCATATAGTCCGAGGCCCCCACCATGCCATCGCCATCGTAGTCTCCTGCCAGCCAGCCGCCGCCTTGCAGGCCGAAATTCGCCGCCAGAGTTTGCAGATCGTCCAAGTCCACATCACCGTCAAGGTCGCCGTCTCCCGGCATAAGTCGCAGGATATTATCGCCGTTGCGGTAATAGAGCCCCAGACCGGCCAAGGCGATCCGACCACCCGGTTCGATCGTAAGTTCATCAACATAAATCGCTTCGGAACACGAGCCTCCGGCGTTATCGAACCGGTCCGTCAAAGTCAGCAGCGTATCAGCGCCGATAATAAGATGCCCGATCACTGCGTTCTCGGCCCAGCCAGCCTCGTCTCGGCCAAGGTCTTGCCCGGCTACCTCAAGCGTGGCGTGTTGCTGGCCTGATGCGTTCCATCGCACAGTCGCAGCCGAGATGTCCAGCGATGCAGGCGAGGGGCTTTCGTTAGACAAGCCGCCGGAAAGAGTTATCGTGGTGTCTGCATTGGCGCAGACCAGGCCGCCCGGGCCGATTCGCAATTGCCCGAACTCGGCTTGGGCGTCTTGTAGAGTAAGTTGGGCCTGGCCGGACACGCCGATTTCCAATATCCCAGCCGTGACGGGCTCGGAACTGGCTTCGACTCGCGCATCCGGTCCGGCAATGGTTACCGAAGTAGCTGCCGACGGTATCCCGGCAGACCAGTTGTTGGCATCCGACCATTGACTCGCCGTGCCAGGTGGACCCTGCCAGGCGGTTTGAGTCCCTCCGGCGAACGCGTAAACCGCGCCACCAAACGTACCACTCGGCTTGCCGGCTGCGCCGGCGACCACCCAGCCGTCTTGAATCGCCACGGCCGAGCCGGCCAACTGATCGTCGGGCGACGTGCCAGCGACAAATGTCTCTGCCGCCTGCCAGAGCCCTGATGCTTTCGTAAAGGCGCAGGCCGCGCCGTTGGGCCCCGTTCCCGGCGCGCCGATAATTGCATCGTCGCCATCGAGCGCAACACTTGCTCCGAACAGGTCGCCTTCGGCGGGGGCCGGACTTGTCAGCACGGACTGCATAGACCATTGCCCTGCGGAATGTTCGTATACCTGCGCCACCCCTCCAACGCCGGCTTTCGGCGCCGAAACCAGCAGCGTATCGCCGTCTAACGTAACTGCCCTGCCCAATTCATCTCCCCCCGCATCCCCAAGGATGCTGGTATGGGGAGTCGCCGACCACTGTGCCCCGTCTTTCGCGTAGACATGCACTGCCCCCACGTTACCAGCCGTGGCAGAATCCTGCCCGTAAGCGCCGACGGCCAGTGCCCCACCGTCCACAGCAACACTGCAGCCGAAGTAATCCCCCTTCTCGCCGGCTGGGCTGACCAGGCGCATCTGCTCCTGCCATGTGCCGCCATCATGGGCGAAGACGTAAGCTGCTCCGCTGCTGATGGCCTGGTCGCTGGCACCGTAGGCCCCTATCGCCAGACAGTCGCCACACAGCGACACGCTGGTGCCGAAGCGCTCCTGGACTTGCGGCTCGTCCGGGCGAAGCACGCACTGTGATGCCCATGTCGAGCCGTCCCACGCGTAGGTGTACACGGCCCCCGATTCGTCTCCGCCGGCACTGTCGCCCCAAGCTCCGATGGCAATCGAACCGCCGGAAATCGTCACAGACATGCCGAAACCGGCACCGCTGCTAACGGCGGCGGGCAGTAGCGATCCGAACTCCTGCCACGAGTCCCCTTGACGCTGGAATACCCATGCGCCGCCAGCATCGGTACCTGCTGCGTCGTGCCACGGCGCGCCGACTACCATCCAGTCGCCGTCAACAGCCAAAGCCTGGCCGAACCCATCACCGGGCAAAACGCCCATCCCGGTCACCCAGGCGGTCGGGGTTTGACCCAGTGTGCGCAATGGACAGGCCGATAACATAGTGGTTATAAGGGCCGCTACGGCAATCAGCCGAAGACGGCGCAACATAAGATCCGACGAATTGCGATACGAGCCCACTGACGAGTCCTCCAAGGTCGCAGTCAGGCTCAGCCCCCGCTAAAATACATAGGGCACCCGAACGCGATTGTCCGGCAGTGAAGTACTGTTAACACTCATTCTATCGTGAAAGCGAAGAATGTAAAGTCATATAATGCAAAGTCTAACCTTGGAATCATCGCCAGTGGCGACTACATCTGCTCGATCGTTTCGATACCGAGCAGGTTCAGGCCAGTCTTGATGGTCTCGGCGGTAAGCTCGCATAGCAGCAGCCTGCTCGCCTTGGTGGCTTCGTCGCCGGCCTTGAGTACCGGGCAGGATTCGTAGAAGCCCATGAACGCCCCGGCCAGTTCGAACAGGTAGCCGCACAGCACGTTCGGCAGGCACTCGCGAGCGACGGTTTCGATAGTCTCGGGCAATTGGGCGAGTTTCAGCCCCAACACCCGCTCTGCCGGCTCGGCCAGGCGGAGGTCGCCCGCCAGTTCGCCTGCCTCGGTTTGGCCCTTGCGGAAGATGCTCTGCACGCGGGCGTAGGCGTACTGCATGTACGGGGCCGTGTTGCCGTCAAGCGAAAGCATTTTGTCCCACGAGAAGACGTAATCGCTCGATCGGTTCTGGCTGAGGTCGGCGTACTTTACCGCGCCTATGCCGACTGTGCGGGCGATTTGCTTCCGCTCGGATTCGGGCAAATCGGGGCTTCTCTCACTGACAAAATCAAACGCCCGCTGCTCTGCCTCGCCGAGAAGGTCCATCAGCTTGACAGTCCCGCCGGTTCGGGTCTTGAACGGCCTGCCGTCGTCGCCCATCATCGTGCCGAACGGCACATGCTCCAGCGACACGCCCTCGCCGACAAATTCCGCCTTTCGAGCGACCGCGAAGACCTGCTGGAAGTGCAAAGACTGCCTTGCGTCGGTGACGTACAGGATACGGCCTGCATGTAGCTCGCCAGAGCGATATCGCATCGCGGCCAGATCCGTGGTGGCATAGAGATATCCCCCGCCAGTTTTCTGTACGATCACCGGCAGCGGGTCGCCATCCTTGTTCTTGAACTCATCGAGGAAAACACACTGGGCGCCCTGACTCTCCTGCAACAAGCCCTTGGCCTGAAGATCCGCGACCACCTTCGGCAGGTCGTCGTTGTAGAAACTCTCGCCGCGGATGTGCTCGGGACGAAGGTCCACGCCCAGTTTTTCGTAGACGGCCTCGCAGTGATGGATCGATACCTCACGGAAGCGGCGCCACCTGTCCTGGGAATCCATATCGCCGCCCTGCAGGCGAACAACTTCCTCACGGGCCGACTCCGCGAAGGCGGTATCTTCGTCGAAACGGGCCTTGGCGTTGCGATAGAACTGTTCGAGATCGCTCAATTCGGCGCCGGCGTCCGATCCGCCGGCTTGGCCTGCTTCCAGTTCCTTCAGGTACGCCACCAGCATTCCGAACTGGGTACCCCAGTCGCCGACGTGGTTCTGGCGGATCACCTCATGGCCAATGAAACTCAACACTCTTGCCAAGCCATCGCCGATAATCGTGCTTCGGAGGTGGCCGACGTGCATCTCCTTGGCCAGGTTCGGCGCGGAGTAGTCCACCACGACGGTCTGCGGGCTGACCGGGGCGGGCACGCCCAGTCGCTCATCCCCGAGGTGAGCCTTGAGCTCCGAGGCAAGCCACTCCGTGCGAAGGTGGATATTGATGAAGCCCGGCCCGGCGACCTCGACCTTCTCGGCCAAGTCGTCGAGTTCGGCGGCAGCGACGACCTTCTCCGCCAGTTGACGGGGATTGGTTCGCATTCGCTTGGCGGCACCCATGACTCCGTTGGCTTGGTAATCGCCGAATTGGGGGCGGGCCGACGGGGCTATAACTGCGGACGTGCCAGCCGGGATTCCTGCTGCCGCGAAGGCCGCAGCCATACGTTTGTCTAGTTCTGCTCGTAGATTCATATTTTATGATGAGCCGTCGCGTCACCGCAGCGGGAATGGCCAGAAACCAATGAGGACAGCCTGCAAAGATAAACGCAGATCAACGCCGATCAGCAGCAAGGCCTTAATCTGCGTTCATCTGCGTTTATCTTTGCTAAGTCTAGTTTTGCTGCTCTTGGCTTCTGTGGTTCTGTCGGTCAGTCAGTCTTTCCTGAAGTCTTCAGCCCGTCCTGCCAATCAACCCTGGGG
>Ga0272444_10004282_pt1 | contig 12611 bp, 12 predicted proteins | sample SSMForm13_FD_201033 | JGI IMG/M metagenome (GOLD analysis project Ga0272444, IMG submission 201033) | Marine sediment archaeal communities from Little Sippewissett salt marsh, Falmouth, MA, United States - SSM-Form-13 | ecosystem: Environmental > Aquatic > Marine > Wetlands > Sediment ...
GCGGCAGAATTGGCTCTGGCGACCTCGCTGGCCGAGAGCGGAGGCATTGACTACCGCGTGGCGAACTCCCGCCTGATGGTGGCCCCCGAGCACATGGATCGCCTGGCGGCGGCGCTCGAGCGGGAAGGCTCGCCCGTTCAGTCCGGGAGTGGCGGGGCTGAGACGTTCGAGCAACTCGTATCCAGGAACGACATCTGGAGCACGCAGGCCCAGAGCGACAAGCGATGGCAGGCCGCAAAGATGGCCAAGCTTGGCTCGCTTATTTCGCAATGGCCTCGCGTCCGCCGCGCGACGGTGATTATCGAGCCCGGCAGCGGGTCTCGCCTGGGTCGATTGGCCTCCAGACCGACCTCAGCAGTTCACATTACTCTCGCCCAAGACGCACGCGTGGACGCCGCTTTGGTTGCAGCAATTGGCGACCTGGTTTCCGGCAGCGTGATTGGCATGGCTCCCGAGGACGTCCGAATCGTGGACAGCACGGGCAGAAGCTACCGTCCCGGCGACGAAATCCTCGCTACGGTCGAGGCCCCAGCCGAGCAGATTCGCCGGGCCGAGGCGTATTACGCCGGGCGAATTCGCGATGCCATTGACTACATCCCCAAAGCGGTGGTGAGCGTCTCGGTCGTCGGCGACGACGGCGTGGGGCGGTGCACCGGCGCGTCGGTGTCGGTGCCTCGAAGTTACCTGGCGGCTGCGATGGTTGCCGTGGACGGCAACGCCGCCGATCCAACCGATGCCCAACTGGATGCCTTTGCTGCCGACCGGCTTGCCCGAGTGCAGCGGGTTGTAACGCGAGTGGCAGGCATTGAATCCGGCAGTGACGCCGCATTGGATGAGGCGGTCAAGGTGGACTGGTATTACGACGCTGCCCCCTCGCCGGTAGTGGCCGCGCCGACCGCAGTGCCGGCGAACGAGTTTGGGCACACAGCCCACTCGTCCATGGCTGCGGCAGGCTGTTGGTCGCTGGCTTTGCTGGGGTGTTGGTGTGGCCTGATGGCATACGGACGTGGCCGAATGCTTCGACGGCTCGCGCAGCAGTCGCTTGCCGATCAGGCTGACGCGTCGAGCGAACCTGTCTCGTCCGAGTTGGGCGATCCCCTGGCCAGGCTCCGCGAGGCCGGGACAGACCAACTCCGCACGATGCTCGCAGCCGAGCATCCGCAGACGCAGGCGCTGATTCTGGCACAGGTGTCGCCGGAAATCGCAGCCGAGGTCCTGGCGGATTTGGGTTCCGAGCGTCAGGTTGACGTATCGCGGCGGATTGCGGCGTTGGGTCGCGTCGAGCCGGCGGTGGTGGGCGAGGCCTTGCGCGGTCTCATCGAGCAATGGACGGACTCTCCCGGGCAGGCAGTTTTTGCGGCCCCGGACGAGAACCAGACTCATGCGGTCGCGGGTCCCCATGACGGCGGAGTGGGCAAGATGGCTCGCATTCTCAACCATGTCGGCGGCGCCACGGAAAAGGCGGTGCTTGACGGTCTGACCGGCATGGCTCCGGCGTTGGCGGAGTCGATTCGCACGCGGATGTTCGTATTCGATGACGTAGCCCTTCTGCCGCGAACGGTTCTTCGAATCGCCCTGGAATCTTTGGGCAGCGACGAGTTGGCGATTGCTCTTCGCACGGCTTCGGCGGCGGTTACGGACAAGATGCTTTCGTCGCTACCGCGGGTTGCGGCGGGCAAGGTGCGTGATGAGATGGCCCGCATCGGACCGGTGCGGCTTAGCGATGTCGAGGCGGCGCAGGAGCGTGTCGTCGCGGCGGTTCGCAGGTTGGAGGATGGGCTTTACACGTCGTCGTCGCGTGACGGCAGCGAGATGCTGGCCTGAGGTAATAGATCATGGCACGAATTATAAAAGCCAACACGAGCGGCCAGATGCAGGCCCCATTGGGGGCTGGAAGTTCCGCTTCGTTCAATGCGGCAACGGCTGAGACGACCGTCCGCGGCCTGGACGACCTGGCGACAGAGGCGCGGACGGTGATGCTCGATGCGCGCCGACAGGCGGCAAAGACCATGGCCGAGGCCCGCGCCCAAGCCGATGCCCTGCGCGACGCAGCCGCAGCCAAGGGGTATGCGGAGGGCCTGGCTCGCGGACAGAACGACGGCTACGAAGAAGGCTGCCGCAAGGGCCAGGCCGACGCCCGGCAGGAACTGGCGGATAGGTCGGCTGAAGTGATTGCCCAACTGCAAGCTATCGTCGGCGAGTTGAATAACGCCCGAGCCGAGATGCTTCATGCCGGACGATGCGAGCTTCTGGAGTTGGCGCTGCTGGTGGCGGCGAAAATCGTAGGCCGGGTTGCCGTGCGGGACATCTCGGCAGCCAGAGAGAACGTCCGCAAGATCCTCGAACTTAGCGACCACGCCCGCGATCTCCGCGTGAAGGTGAACCCGGGCCAGTTGAAGGTGCTGGCCGAGCATATGCCTGAGTTGATTGACTCGCTGAATCATGCAGGCCGGGTCACGCTGGTCGGCGACGAGACAATCTCACCGGGCGGGGCAAAAGTCCACACCGCCGACGGCGAGATAGACGCGACCATAAAGACGCAACTCGACAACGTAGTCGAGGCCCTGTTGGGCTCGCGGGCCAGCGATGACAATTGTGGGCGATATGTTTCAGTCAGCGGTTCCGAGACAACAGACAGCAAGTCGACAGCGAAGGAGAATAAGGAGCAATACACCGCACAATGACTTCGCTTGCCCCATACAGGCAGATTCTTGAGCACGTCCGTCCGGTGACGGTGGCGGGGCGGGTGCGCTCTGTTGCCGGGCTGACCGTGAGCGTGTCTGACTTCTCGGCCCCGATTGGCGCCGGTTGCAGGATATGTCGCGGCTCGAGTGCTCTGGAGGCTCGGGTGATCGGCTTCTCGGGCGCCGAAACGCTCGTCATGCCGATGGGCGGGGTGACGGGGATCTGCCGCGGCGACCGCGTCGTGTGCTCCGCCGACGAGCAAGCCGTCGGCGTGGGACCTGCCATGCTTGGCAGAGTTGTGAACGGTTTCGCAAGGCCCATTGATGGCAAGGGCGAGATTCGCATCGAACGCCGCATGCCGATCTGGCCCGAGCCGCTGGCGCCCATGGAACGCCGGCGGATTACCGAGCCGCTGGGTACTGGCGTGCGCGTGCTCGACGCGATGTTCACCGTAGGGCGAGGCCAGCGGGTTGGAATACTCGCCGGCAGCGGAGTCGGCAAAAGCGTGCTGCTTGGAATGATTGCCCGCCACACCGCCGCCGACGTCATTGTGATAGCGATGATCGGCGAGCGAGGCCGGGAGGTGCGGGACTTCATCGAGAAAGATCTCGGGCCCGAGGGCCTGGCCAGGGCTGTCGTGGTCGTCTCCACCGGGGACGAGCCTCCGTTGCTCCGCGTCCAGGGCGGGGCGGTCGCGACGGCAATTGCGGAGTACTTCCGCGATCAGGGCAAGGATGTGCTCCTGCTGACCGACTCGCTTACGCGCCTGGCCATGGCGCAGAGACAGATCGGCCTGGCCGCCGGCGAGCCGCCCGCAACCAAGGGCTATCCACCGAGCGTGTTCAACCTCCTGCCGCAACTTCTCGAGCGTTCAGGTCGGGTCGGGAACGGCTCGATAACAGGCTTCTACACCGTGCTGGTCGAGGGCGACGATCTGGCAGACCCCGTCGGCGATGCGGCCCGCGCCGTTACGGACGGGCATGTATGCCTGTCGCGAGCGCTTGCCAATCGCGGACAGTTCCCCGCTGTGGACGTGCTCCAGAGTGTAAGCCGAGTCATGGTCGATGTCGCCGACGCCGAGCACCAGGAGGCCGCGAGGAATGTGCTGAGCTTGCTGGCCCTGCACGACGAAGTCGAGGACATGGTGAACATAGGCGCCTACCGCATGGGCACCAGCGTCGAGCATGACCTGGCCATACGCATGGCCCCGGCGGTGAGGGAATTGTTCGTTCAGCGGATCGACCAGTCAGCCACGTTTGACCAGACCCGCCTGGGCCTGCTGGACCTCGAATCGCGCATTCGGACAACGCGGCAGGAAATGGCCCGGGCTGCCCGAACCGCGCCGGCCAAGCCACAAGGCAAGGGGGGGCGACGATGAACGATGAGCGAAAACTAAGGCGAGTCGAGACACTGCTGGCGATCAGCCACAATGCCGAGCGGGCCGCACGGCAGGCGTTCGACGATATCCGTGGTCAGGCCGATGCGCTTCAGTTGCGGCTGACGCAATTGGAGAATGCGATGAGCGCGCAGCACCAGGCCGCTCGGCAGCGTCTTGTCGAGGCCGGCCAGGCCAACTTCGCCGACAGTTACCGCGATGAAGTGTCGAAGCTGCGTCGGCAGGTGTCGCGATTGGCCACAAGGCAGAAGATCGTCGAGGCGAAACTTGAGGACAAGCGAGCGGATCTCGTTTCCGCGGTGGCCAGACACAAGGCGGCGAAGATCGTTCGCGACAGGCTTCTCGCTAGCAAATTACAGCATGCCGCCCGGCTGGAGACGCGGCAGCTTGACGAGGCTCACGCCGCCATGGGCTCGCCCGTGATCGGATGGGATGATAGCGATTGCGGCCTGGAGAGGCATCGAACATGAAACGTCGGATTCGAGTGGAACTTGGGCACGCCTGGCTGCCGGCAGAGGAAGCGGGGCGTTTGGCGCCGGGCAGCGAAATTACACTGGGCGTGCCGGCGGGTTGCGACGCGGAAATTGTCGCCGACGGCAGACGCATTGCTCGCGGCGAGTTAACAGAGGCCGACGGATGCTATTGCGTTCGGGCAGATGAGGTGATGCGTTGCGGTTCAGCAGGCACGAATTGCGGATTGTCAACCTGCGGCCCGGAGGCAGATAACTCGGATCGAGGCCAGTGAGAACGAGATGAGCGAACGCTGGAGGCATAGGACAGCAGTAACCACGGCAGCGCTAGTCATTCTGGCGATGTCATCGGCTGTCCCCTGCGCCGGCGGTCCGACGAGCGATAGATCGGCGACGACGGCGAAGGTGTCTTCGGACGATCCGTCAAGTCGAGCGGTGACCAAACGCACGGGCGGCGATGAATCCCGGTTCGTGGGCGATGGGTCAGGCAAGGACAACTCCAGCGGCTGGCTGCGAACGTTGGGAGCCCTGGCGGTAGTGGTGGTGCTTATCTTCGCGGCCAGATGGTTTCTCCGTCGCTGGGGCGCCGGAGGGACAACGAACCTTGCCGGGCCGATGGAAGTTGTCGCAAAGGCATCCGTTGCGCCGCGTCAGCAGTTGCTGTTGGTTCGGCTTGGCAAGCGGCTGGTGCTTATCGGCACCGGCAGCGGGGCGATGAGCACGCTGGCTGAGGTGACGGAACCTGCCGAGGTCGACGAGTTGATGCAGGCTGTAAAGTCCGCGAAGGATGGAAGCTTCGCGGGTCTTCTGACGCGATACGCCAAGGGCGGGTCGTCGGCGAATAACACGCCGGGCGACCAGAGCGAGACGAAAACGAAATGATCGCGCGAGCGGCGACAATATGGGCGGTACTGGCCATCGCGGCTGGGATTGCTTCGGCCGGGCCCACAGGCCAGGACGCTCCCGCTGCGCCAACGCCCGCGACGACGGTTCCGCAGGCTGCCCCGGCCGCCCCGGCCGCCCCGGCTACGCCGGCGGACCTGGTGCGCCTGCTGCCGGAAACCGAAAGCCCACAGGGCATGGTCGACACCGTCAAGTGGGTCGTGCTGGTGACGATTCTCTCGCTGGCGCCGGCGATACTGGTGATGATCACCAGCTTCACGCGGATCATCGTCGTGTTGAGTTTGCTTCGCCAGGCCATCGCCGCCCAGAACGTGCCGCCCAACCAGGTGCTTTTCGGATTGGCGCTGCTGATGACCGTTACCGTAATGGCGCCGGTATGGAAGAGCGTTTATAGCGATTCCGTCTCGCCATACCTCGCCGGCGATATCGACCGAGCCCAGGCCGTAGAGGTCGGCGAGAAGCACGTGCGCAAGTTCATGATTCGACAGATCGAGGCCGGTGACAATACCGACGATGTCTATCTCTTTTTGTCGAAAAGCGATGCCGCAGCCGTTGAACAACTGACATGGGGCGACGTGCCGACCATCTCGCTCGTGCCGGCTTTCGTCGTCAGCGAATTGAAGATCGCGTTTTACATGGGATTTCGAATCTTTCTGCCGTTCGTCATCGTGGACATTCTCGTCGGGGCTGTGCTGGTTTCGATGGGAATGCTCATGCTGCCGCCGGTGCTGGTTTCGCTCCCGTTCAAGCTGTTGCTGTTTGTCCTGGCCGATGGATGGCACCTGGTGGTTGGCACACTTATGGGAAGTTTTGGCTAAGGAAAGGGACGCGTGATGGGAAGCTACGATGCGCTCGATTTTGCCCGACGGGCAGTAACTCTGGTCCTGGTGGCCGGGGCGCCCGTGTTGGTGACGGCGCTGGTAGTCGGGCTCATCGTGAGCGTCCTCCAGGCCGTGACACAGGTGCAGGACCAGACGCTGACGTTTGTGCCAAAGATAATCGCCGTGCTCGTGGCGCTTGCGATTGTCGGGCCATGGATGATGGAAAAACTCGTCGAGTTCGGACAGGAGATGTTCTCATCACTGCCCTGAACGCTGTGCAATCTAAGGAGTCGCCGCGAGGATGACTGACCTCGCAGACATTGCGGTTTGGGCGCCGACGCTTGGGCTGGTGACGCTGCGCGTTGTTGGCATGTTGCTGTTTGCGCCGGTTTTCGGTCACTCTGCCGTACCGGTGAAGCTCCGCCTGGCGATGTCCGTTGCGATGGGCCTGGCGGTGGTTGCTCGGATTGCGGCTCCGCTTGCGATTCCTGCCAACCTGTTTGACTTGCTTGCCGCGGGCGTGTGCGAGTTTGGCATCGGCGCTGCCGTCGGTTATCTCGCGGGCCTTATCTTCGCCGGCGTGGAATTCGGTGCGTTTCACGTCAGCAACCAGATGGGCCTTAGCCTTGCCGACGTGATGGACCCGACCAATCCAGATGCCCCTTCGGCGATACGCGGCTTGTTCGTGCTGCTGGCGACGGTGATATTCCTCGGTGTCGGCGGGCACAGGGCACTGGTCGGCGGGCTGCTGGCAAGTTTCGAGACGGTCCCGCCAATGGGCTTCGCCGGCCCGGGCTCGCTGCTGGAGCCGGTGATCGCGATGCTTGGGGCTGCCTTCGTGCTGGCGCTGAAACTCGCCGCCCCCGTGCTTATCGCCATGCTGCTGGCGACGGTAGCGATTGGACTGGTGCAGCGGACGCTGCCGACTTTTGGGCTGCTGAGCGTGGGCCTTCCGCTCAGGCCTCTCATTGGCCTGGTTGTGCTGACGGCCTCGCTGGCTGCGATGGTGCCCCTCACCGAGGCGGCTGCGATGTATCTGCAAAAGAACATAATCGCCCTTACCGGGGCTTCGGGATAGATATGGCCCAGGATTCGACAGACCAGACCGGCGACCGCACCTTCGAGCCGACGCCCATGCGCCTTGCCGACGCCCGAAAGCGCGGGCAGGTTGCGCGAAGTGCGGACCTCACCGCGGCGGCCGCGGGACTTGCGGCAGTATTGGTGCTCGCCCTGGTTGGCCCGGGGCTGCTGGACGAAATGACAGCCATGACAAAGGCGATGCTCGATGGGCGAGGCGCCGCGCTGAATCCCGCCGGCGACGATCTGGGCCAGGCGGTCAGCAACGCCGCGGGCGGGGCCATCGCTCGCACTGCCGGAGTTTTGGCTGCGATTGCCGGCTTCGTTGCTGTCGTCGCCTTCGCGCAGGTCGGGCCCATTTTTGCACGCGAACGAATAGATGTGGACTGGGGCCGCGTTTCCATCGTGGCGGGTTGGCAAAGGCTGATGTCATCTCGCACGGCGGTGCGGGGTTTGTTCTCGATGGCAAAGGTCGTCGCCGTGGGGGCGGTAGCGTGGTGGACGGCCAGGCCCATGCTGGAACAAATGGTCGCGGTCCGGCGACTGGGTACGTCTTCGCTTATCGGCGAGGCGGGCAGTATGGCCATTACGGTGATGCTGCGTGCGGGCGTGTGTCTGCTGGTGCTGGGCCTTTTGGAGTACGTCTACCAGCGATGGCAGCACAGGCGAGATCTCCGCATGACCCGTCACGAGTGGCTCGAAGACATGAAACGCGCCGACGGCGGTGGGGCAAAACGGATGCGCCGGCAGCGACAGGCCAAACAGGTTGCTGTTCGTCGAGTGGGCGAGGTTACCTCATCATCGGGCGGTGTGAGTACGAAGGCAAACCAGAGGCCTCGATCAAACGAGGACGACAATGGTTGAGAGATCGGCGACAATCGAACGCGCGGCCCAGGCGGTCGGCAGGCATCGCGGGATACTGCTGCCGCTCTGTGTCGCTGCGCTGATCTTCGTCGTGCTCGTGCCGCTCCCGCCGGGCGTGATGGACCTGCTGCTGGCGGCCAACATCATGCTTTCGGCCATCGTGCTGCTGACGGCGATCTATATCCGCACACCACTGGAATTCAGCGTTCTGCCGTCGGTGTTGCTCGGGGCGACGCTGTTCAGGCTGGTGCTCAACATTGCATCGACCAGGCTGATCCTGACGGCGGGGGCAGGTGGCAGGTCCATTATCGAGGCCCAGACGGCCCCCGGGCAGGTCATATGGTCCTTCAGCGAGTTTGTCGCTCGTGGCTCGCTGGCCGTCGGTGTTGTGCTTCTTGCGATACTCATCATCATCCAGTTTGTGGTGGTCACCAAGGGCGCCGCGCGAATCAGCGAGGTCGCGGCGAGGTTCGTTCTCGACGCCATGCCCGGCAAGCAGATGGCCATCGACGCCGACCTGGCCAGCGGTGTTATTACCCAGAACCAGGCCCAGCAGCGCCGAGCAAGAATCGCCAATGAGGCGGAACTCTACGGCGCCATGGACGGGGCGAGCAAGTTCCTCCGAGGCGACGCGGTCGCGGCCATGCTTATCACGGGAATCAACATCCTCGGCGGGCTCTATGTCGGGATGATGCAGTATGGATGGGATCTCTCGCAGTCGGCAAGCCTGTTTACCAGGCTGACCATTGGTGATGGTCTGGTTACGCAGATTCCAGCGTTCCTGGTTTCCGTTGCGGCTGCGCTCGTGGTCACGCGGCGTTCGTCGCGAACCAATCTGGGCGAGGAAGTGATCAGTCAACTCGCGAGCCGCCCGGTGGTGCTCATGATCACTGCGGCGTTCCTCGGTGGGCTTTCGCTTACGAGTCTGCCCAAGGGCCCGCTGCTGACGCTCGGTGTGGGGTGTATCGGCTTGGCGGCGCTGCTATCGCGCCGCAGGCGGGGCGATGTGCAAGCGGAAGCAACTCCAGATACCGGCGGAGCCAGGACCGGCCCAGGCGGCGTGGAAGCGATGAACCAGAACGTTGATCAATTGCTTGCTGTCGACCCGGTGCGGATCGAGTTCGGTTACGCGCTGGTTCGTCTTGTCGATGTCGAACAAGGTGGCGACCTGCTGGAGCGCATCGCCGTTTTGCGCCGGCAGATGGCCATCGAACTGGGCCTGGTCGTACCCCCGATTCGCATTCGGGACAACCTTGGGCTCGACGCCCGCAGCTACGTCATCAAGATTCGCGGCGCGAAGGTCGCCGGCACCCGATTGTATCCGAACCAGCTCCTCGCTGTCGCCGGTGAGCTCGTGACGGGCAAGATTCTAGGTCGGGAGGTGGAAGAGCCCGCTTTCGGCACCCCCGCGGTCTGGATAAGCCCCTCCCAGCGCGATCAGGCGGAGCGTCTTAACTACACCGTTATCGACCCTGCCGGCATTGTGGTGACACACCTGGCAGAGGTGATCCGACGCCACGCTCAGATGCTGCTGTCGCGCCAGCGGGTGGTGGAACTGCTGGATGGGCTCAGAAACTCCGCCGGCGATCTGGTGGCGGAGGTTACGGACATGCTGAACATTGGTCAGATACAAAAGGTTCTCCAGGCTCTGCTGCGGGAGCGGGTGTCCATTCGCGATCTCGAGACGATCCTCGAGGCTTTGTGCGAGTCCGCCGAGATCGCCGACGATGTTGATACGCTCGTCCAGCATGTCCGCCAGCACATTGCCCGAACCATAAGCCAGCAATACTGCGACGCCGACGGCAAATTATGGTGCGTCTCGGTGGCCCCGTCGCTGGAGGCGACGCTGCAGTCGCACGTCGGGCCCGCGGGCCGGCCCATGCCATCTGCCGTTCCGAGCGAGTTGGCCAACCGCGTCGGCAGAGACGTAGGCGACGCACTGGCCCGGCTTCGCCAGCGCGGGCGGGCGGAGGTTGTGCTTTGCAGCCCGGATTTGCGGACGACGATACAACAGTTGATAGCGCCGGCGACTCCTGAAGCGGCGGTGCTTGGATATAACGAGATAGATTCAGTCGAAGTACACTCCATGGAAAGCGTGGGTATCGAATTATGACACTCAAAACCTACAAAGCCCCGACAATGGCCGAAGCCCTGGCGGAGGTAAAACGCGACCTCGGACGCGATGCGGTCATTCTGCACACCCGCACACTGCGCCGTGGGGGGCTGCTAGGATTCTGGCGAAGGCAGATGTGGGAGGTGACAGCCTCGCAGAACGTCAACGTGCCGCAACGCCTGCCTTCAGGTACGTATGAAGCCCAGTTGGGCGGCGACGGCGAGACCGAGACGGACTCCCCCGCCAAGACTGCAATAGCCTTGCAGGCTGACGAGGCTGCGACGACCGCGCCGGGCGAACCGCAAGAGATGGCGTCACAGGTGCAGGAAATTCGGCAGATGATGGATGATCTGCTGAAAAGGTCCGGCGGGGGCGATGAGGCCTGGCCCGGCGTGCCGATGGAGGTTAAGCACCTTCAGAAACAGCTCGTGGAGCAGGATGTTTCCCCCGCCTTCTCGGAAAAACTGCTGAAGCAACTCTGCATGAGCCTTACCGGCGAGCAACTTGGGGACCGGAAATTACTCCGGGCCGAGCTACGCAAGCTTCTCGCTGGCCGCATCCGTACCGCTCAGGATGAGCCGCCCCGTAAAGCCCAGTCTGGGCGGGCGAAGGTTATTTCTCTGATCGGACCAACCGGAGTCGGAAAGACCACGACGATTGCAAAGCTAGCTGCAAACTACAAGTTACGCGAAGGAAAGACCGTTGGCCTCATAACGATAGACACATATCGCATAGCTGCAGTGGACCAATTACGGACTTATGCCGATATTATTGAAGTGCCGCTTCGAGCGGTTCTGACTGCCGGTGAACTTCACCAGGCAGTCGAGGCTATGCGCGGTCTGGATGTGGTGCTCATAGACACGGCCGGTCGAAGCCAGAATAATCGGCTTCGATTGAGTCAACTCAAGAGCTTTACCGCGGCGGCCGAGCCGGACGAGGTCCATCTTGTGGTTTCGGCTACGGCGAACAGAGCGTGTACGACAAAGGTTTTGGAACGGTTTGTCCCGCTTGGGGCGAATCGTATTATCGTCACCAAGCTTGACGAGGCCGGCAGCTTTGGCGTATTCTTAACGGTTTCGGAGGCTGGTGGCGGTCCGATAAGCTATGTCACCACCGGGCAGGATGTGCCGGAAGACATCGCTCGGGCCAAAGCGGATAATCTTGCTGAGTGCGTCCTTACAGGACGGTTCGGAGAAGAGGGAAATGGCGGCTGAAGATCAGGCAAGTAAACTTCGCGAGCTGATGCGGTCCGGCAGGACGGCACGTACGATCGCGGTGACCAGCGGCAAGGGCGGCGTGGGCAAGAGTAATGTCTCGCTGAACCTGTCGATACTTCTGTCGGCTGCGGGAAACCGCGTTGCGCTGGTCGACGCCGATTTGGGTCTGGCGAACCTGGACGTACTTGCCAACGTGGCGGTCCGGGCGAATCTTTCACACGTCATCGCCGGCAGTCATACGCTGGAGCAGGTTATCATCGATCTGCCAAGCGGTGTGCAACTGGTGCCGGGAGCAAGCGGGCTGGCCAAACTTGCCGACCTTTCGGAATTCCAACGGGCGCAGTTGCTGCGGTCTCTGGGGCAATTAGAGGCCGATAACGATGTGATCGTTGTCGATTGCAGCGCCGGGCTCGGCCCGGATGTGATGAGCTTCGCCTGCGGTGCAGACCACATCATGGTTGTGACGACTCCGGAGCCTACGGCCGTAACCGACGGCTATGCGGTTGTAAAATCCATTACGCAACGTCGTTACGGTGGGCACGTCAGCCTGCTGGTTAACATGGCCACCAATCGGCACGAGGCAAGGATGGCGCACCAGAGAATCGCGACAGTTGCGCGGCAGTTCCTTGGCCAGAGGATATTCGATGCGGGATACATCCTCGCCGACCCAAAGGTCCCAGAGGCTGTGCGAAAACGCGAGCCGTTCGTTCTGGCATACCCCAGGTGCCAGGCCAGCCGGTGTCTGGCGGCCCTAGCGGCCAGGCTGAAGAGTGGCGAGTCGCTGGTCGGAAAGCAGCAGGGCTTCTTCCGACGGGTAGCCAACTGGTTTGCATGATAATCCGGCCTGAATCCAGGATGGGTTTGGCCAAAGAGGAAAGCGAATGGATTCGCTTCACCTGAAACAAAACGCGGCATGGAGGCCGACATCTCCCCCCCAGAGTCTCTTGCGCGCAAAGTCTGCGGATATTCCAGGTAAAAATCTCACCTGGCCTGCTATGTGTGTAACGCCATGTTATAAAATAGTTTAAGTAGGTAATTGCCGTTGGGACAGATTGTGCATTGCTA
>Ga0272444_10004283_pt1 | contig 12607 bp, 11 predicted proteins | sample SSMForm13_FD_201033 | JGI IMG/M metagenome (GOLD analysis project Ga0272444, IMG submission 201033) | Marine sediment archaeal communities from Little Sippewissett salt marsh, Falmouth, MA, United States - SSM-Form-13 | ecosystem: Environmental > Aquatic > Marine > Wetlands > Sediment ...
CTGTTCAAACGCGTCACAAGGAAACCGTCATGAACGAAACCGATCAGAGTGAAGGCAATCCTTACCAGGATGAATGCGAGCAGGAACTGCGCGAGACCGTCGCGGCGGTGGAGCTGGTCGATGTCGACGGCATCGATGATTGGAGCAAGGAGCAGCTGGAAGCCAAGCTCAACGAGTATTCCGAGCAGGGGCAGGCGCTGCAACTGGCCTTCACCGAGGCCGACTCGGCCTTCAAGCGTGAACTGGTCGCCTACAGCCAGGTCTTCGAGAAGGTGGAGGTGATCGAGCAGGCCGCCGAGGTCACCCTGGGGCGCGAGCCCGATGGCGCGATCAGCTCTTTCCAGGAAACCTTCCAGACCATCGAGATGCTCAGCGGCATCACCCGTTACTCGTCCATCGTCAGCGGCCTGTTGATGATCAAAAAACTCTACAACTGGCGCCAGGCGGTGGTGGCGGCCAGGGGGGTGCATGCTGCGGTACCTGCCTTGCCCAGGGCCTCCTGGCCCTTGACCGCATCGCGCGCGCAGCCCGGCTGGGCCAAGGCGGTGGCGGCATCTGACGATATCGTGAAGATCCGCCGCATGGCGGCCATGACCGGCGCCCTGTCGCTGGTGACGGCGGGCGCCTCGATCGCGATGAAGCATTACACCGACAAGCAGTTGCGCGACTACTACCTGGATGCGGTGCCTGCCTACCAGGAGTGGTACACGCAGACCAGCGCCTCGGTGATCACCCTGTGCGGCCTGAGAAAACTGATGCGCGCCGAGATGGAAAGCCTCAAGCAACAACTGGAGGTGGCGCAGGACCCGGAGAATCCGCAGTCGACCGACCAGGCGCTGATCGACACCCTGAATGGCTCGATCAAGAGCGTCAGCGAACTGGAGGCGATGATGAGTGCCGCCGAGCGCATGATCTGCTCCGACCTGTCGGTGCTGGATGCGGCCAAGCTGTCCGGTGTGCCGCACGACCCGAATGATCCCGGCGACCCGATACTGGTGCTGCTGAGCAACCGCCGCCTGCAATTGCTGGCCGATAGCAAGGCGGTCTGCCAACAGCGTTATCCCGAGCTGTTCACCTGATACCGGCAGGGAGGGAACCGAGCATGTCCCTGTTCAAGAAAGCCGGCAGGTTCTTCACCAAGAGCGTGCCGAAGTTCGTCACCAAGAAGGTACCGCGTATTGTGACCCAAGACATTCCTCGCGTGGTCACCAAAGACATCCCGCGTGTCGTCACCAAAGATGTACCGCAGACAGCGGTCAAATTGGGGAGTGGGGTGGTCGATACCGGCAAGGACGTGTTGGATACGCTGTCGCATGCCGACGAGCGCGAAACCTACGCGCCGGAGTTGCTGCGACTGCGCAAGCAGGTGGATGCTGCCGATTCCGGCCTGAGCGCCGCTCGCGAACGGTTCTTCGAGGCGCGCCAGTCCTACCAGCTTGCCTACAAACGCTACCAGGCCTTGACCGAGGACTATGCCGCGCGTTTTGCCGATGCCAGCGACCTGGGCCTGAAGGTGCCGCCGCCCGACTCGGGCGACTGGAACGATCCGGCCAACAAGGCAGAGCAACGCCTGCAACAGGCCGAGGGGGCGCTGCGTTTCGTGCTGGGTTTTGCCACCTTCAATCTCAGCGAGGCGGCGTGGGCCGCGCCGGAGGCGCGCGAGGAGGTGGCGTTTCTGCGCAAGCGTCTCGACGAGTTGGGGCAGGCCAGACGCAAGTTCGAGGACGCCACCAATGACATCAACAGTGCGATGCGTGAAATCGCAGAGGCGATCGACCGTCTGCAGGCGCAGCTGGGCGAGGCGGACGAGGAAAAGCTCGCCGAGCGCCTGAGTGAACAACACCTGGACCGGGCCCAGGACGATGCGCGCCTGGATATCGCCCGCAGCATGTTGCGCGAGGGCGCGAGCATCGCCCAGGCCGCGCTGGTGACGGGCCTGCAGCCCGAGCAGCTCGAAGCACTGCAACCCTAGAACCCGCACACGGAGCGCCCGGCATGAATCTCAAACTCGAAATCGATACCGATACCTTCTTTCTCACCGCGCCGTTCGCCACCGCCGATCTCAAGGCCAAGATGGAAGAGCTGAAGGATCAGTTGTACGTGCTGCAGGGCGAGTGTGCCGAGGCCCAGTCCGCGCATGACCAGGTGCGTGCCGACCTGAGCAAGATGGAAGACAAGGCGGCCTTCGTGCAGACCGAGTTGTTCAAGAACCTGGCGATCTTCACCCCGCCACCCGAAGACGACACCGAGAAACGCTACCAGACCCTGCTCAACGATGTGTTCAACCCGTTGGCGGATGCCTCGCTCTACCTCGGTGGCGGCGGTGCGGCCCTGTGGGCGATCGGGGCCGGTGGGCCGAAGATGTTCAAGCTGATGTCCAAGCTGCCCAAGATGGGCGCGGTGGGCAAGGTCGGCAAGTCGGCCAAGTGGATGAAGCTGGCCAAGATCGGCAAGGCCAGCGGGGTGCTGTCGGCGGCGGTGTTCCTGGTCGAGGCCGGCCTGCGCATGCATAGCGCCTCCGAGATCAACGCGCACTTCAAGGCCAAGGCGGCCGAGATCAAAAAGCAGGTCGACGAGGCAACGGGGATCGTCGACGATCTCAAGGAGGTCACCGCCGAGGCCCGGGCTCTGCGTCAGCAGTTGCTGGACGAGGGTGGCTTTGCCACGGTCGAGGAATATACGCGCGGGCTCAACGAGGCGATCGCCGCACTCGGGCGACAGCGCGCCAGCCTCAGCGCGGCGCGGCGCATGTTCATGGAAGGTCTGCCGGGCGAGATGATCGCGCGCTTCGTACCGGATCTGCCGGCCGAGGCGGTGGCCTCGCTCGAGCGCAAGCTCAAGGTCGAGCGGGCACTGCTGGATGGGCTCGCGCAGGAACAGATCCTGGCCCGGGTCAGCGACGTGACCCAGGGCCAGGTCGCACAGATCGTACGCGCCCAACAGGCGCGCATGCAGTTGCTAGAAGGCATGGACGAGCAGGCGGTGCAACAGAGCAGCCGCCTGCCGGCAGCGCTGATCGAGGCCGAGGCAGAGGTGCTCAGTGCCGACCTGCGCCAGGCCTGGAGCATGCTGGAGAGCAACACTCCGCCGGAGCAGATTGCGCAGAAATGCCTGTTCTCGATCACCACCATCGAGGCCTTCGAGCGTGAACACGACGCCAAGGAGCTGTTCTACGCCGGGCAGGGGCTGCAGCAGGTGGGGGCTGCGATCGACGCTGCGCAGGAGCAGCTCAGTCGCTGGCAGGGCGGGCTGAACACCTCGGTGGAGAACGCCAGGCTGCTGCTGCAGCAGGGCAGTGCCGGTCAGCGCATGGGCGACATTGCCGCCGACCTGCGCGTGCCCATGAGTGTGCTCAGGCAGCTCGAGGCGGCCTGACTCAGCGGTAGAACAGGTCGCGGTACATGCCCTCGGCCCAGGCCAGGCTGGCCTGTCCGCCCTGGGCGTCCCAGGTCTCGAGCATGTGGGTGCGGTCGAAATCGAACAGTTTGGTCTGCTGGTTGAACTTGTAATAGGTGATGATGCTCATCGCCTGCAGCGGGTCGATCTCCACTGACGAAAAACACATGGTCTGCGGGCTGCGCCAGGGCACCTCGCGTCCCAGTGCGTGCCCGGCGATCACCTCGGCCACGTACTGGCCTTCCGAGTGCGCTGTGTGCCCGCCCTTGGAGAACGGCTGGCCACGCGAGTCGCCGGTCACGTACACGCGCTCGTCGCCGATCACGTGGTATTTGAACGGATCGGTATTGGCGCCTTTCTGCGGACTCTGCGGGTTCTCGATACCCGCCTCCTCGAGCAGGCGCGAGGCGCGGATCGGCGGGTAGATGATGGCATCGTCGAAGGGGAAGTCGTCGAACTCGGTGGACAGGGTCTTGCCTTCGATGTCCACACCCGAAATCTCTGAGCTGGGCAGGTACTCGATGTAGTCGTCATACACCTCGTCGAAGGCCTTGCTGAAACCGGTCTTCTTGATCTTGATACCGGTGTTCATGTCCAGCAGCAGGATCCTGCCGCGGATGCGCCGCTTCCTGAACATCGCGGCCACCATGCAGGCGCGCTCGTAGGGCGCGGCGGTGCAGCGGTAGTCGCCGTTCGGCACGTTCAGCAGGAAGGTGCCGCCCTTGAAGTCGTGCACCTTGTGCTTGATGGTGAGCAGTTCCGAGGTGCTGGCGAAGCCGCCCGGGTAGCGCTGGAACAGTTCGGCCTGTTGTTCCGGGTCTTCCACGCCGATGCGTGCATAGTCGTACTCGATCCCAGGCGCCAGTACCAGGTAGTCATACTCGACATAGCCGGCATCCGTGTACACTTTGCGCGCCTCGCGATCGAACTCGAGCACGGTGGCCTGGACGAAGCGGTAGTCGTTGTTGTTGGCCGCCTCGACGAAACTGTGGCTGAGAAAGTCCAGGCTGACCTGGTCCGCCAGCCAGGCATTGCTCATGGGGAAGGACACGAATGCCGGCTGTTTGTCGATCAGCACCACATCGAACGCCGGGTTGAAGCGCTTCAGGTACTTGGCAATGGTCAGCCCGGACCAGCCGCCGCCGACCACCACCACGCGCGGTCCCATGGCCGCCGGCAAGGGCAGCTTGCGCAACAGCTTGGCGACCGCCGTCGGGATGTCGCTCGGGCTGTCGCCGCTACTATCGGTTGCAGCGTGCACCAGGGCGCTGCCGCCGGCGAGCGCTGCGCCGGTGAACTGCAGAAAGCGGCGGCGACTGAAACCCTTGTCGTCTGTCATGCGATCACCTTATTCGAAGTCGGGGTTGCGCCAGGCGGGGCTGGGGGCCAGATCGGCCTCCGGCACCGGCAGGTGCGAGACATAGTTGAGCACCTTTTCCAGGTCTTCGGATGGCAGCTGTTTGAAGATCGCGGCCATCGACGGGTTCACCTCGCGCAGGTTATTGCGCACCAGGTCCGCCTGGCGCTTCATGTAGGTGAAGTGCTGGCCCTGCAGGCGCGGATAGTAGGCGGCATTGTTGCCTTCGCCGGACTCGCCATGACAGCCGGCACAATTCGCTTCGTAGATCTTCTTGCCTTCAGCGTATTCCGGGTTGCCCTTCGGCCAGGGGCCGCGCGCATGGCGTGGGTTCATCGGCAGGGTGGAGATGTAGGCGACCACGTCCGCCAGGTTCTGGTAGCCGCCGATGGTGCGCTCCTGCACGAACGGCCGCATGGTCGGGTTGTGGCGCTTGCCGCTGCGGATGTCCAGCAGCTGCTTCATCAGCACGTTGATGTGCTGGCCGGCCAGTTGCGGATAGTTGCCGTCATTGTTGCCCCAGGCCTCGGGCAGGTGGCAGCGGGCGCAGATCTCGAACACGTAGCGGCCGTTCTGCGGATCGGGCTGGAATTCGAGTTCGACCTTGATCGGTTCGATGGCATTGGCGCTGGCGGCGGCCAGGGCCAGCAAGGCGGCGAGGATACGACGGGTTGGCTTGATCATTTCTTCAAACATCTTGCACAAGCGCAGAGGCAGCGAGCTTGCCCGGATACGACTTGGGAAAGACCGGTTGAAACGGCGCCTTTTGCTTTTGTGTGGTCCGCCGGCGCGGCACTGCTGCCGATGGGCCTGGTTCAGGCCGATGCTAACACCGAACGCCACCCGATTGCCTGCGCTCGCCGTGCCTAGTGCAGGGCAGCTGATCTATCGCAAATCCGCCAGGCCAACCGCTTCAGGCATCGGCGAGCAGGTTGGCCAGGCGCCGTCGGTAGGCGCTGGCGGCACCCGGGTTGCTGCCGTTTAACAGGTTGCACAGCAGGCCGATCATCTCGCGCGCGGCGCCTTCGCGGAACCCGGCTTCGTGCTGCTGGATATGGAACAGCTGCTCCATGGCCGCATCGATATCGTGCTGCGCCACCAGGCACACGGCCAGGTCGAAACGCGCCGCATGGTCGTCGGCGTTGCCGGCGATCCTCTGCTGCAAGGCCTCGATGCCCGGCGTGTTAACAGCCAGTTCCGTGAACTTGAGCTGGGTGAACAGCGCCTGCCCGATATCGCTGTGACGGTCGCGCTCGGGCAGGCGCTCGAACAGGCCCTGGGCCTGCGCCAGTTCGCCGATGTCGAGAAAGATCTGCACCATGTCCAGGGCAACGCGGGTGTTGGAAGGATCGGACTGGATGGCCCGGGTCAGCAGCAGGATGGCCTGCTGGGTATCGCCCTGCATGTGCCGCTCGCGCGCCTGCTCGCGCAGGTCATCCGATTCGCGGTAGATACCCAGCTCCCTGAGCAGGGCACGCAGCTCGGGCTCCTGCATCTCGCCGACTTCGCGGCGCGTCTCCTCGCCGTTGCGCAGCACGATCAGGGTCGGCACGTTCTCGATGCTGTACTGCTCGCGCAGTTGCTGCTGCTCGTCGATGTCCACCTTGGCGAAGATGAACTGGCCGGCGAACTCGTTTGCCAGGCCGGCCAGGATGTCGGCCATGGCGATGCACGGCCCCGACCAGACGCCCATGAACTCGACCAGCACCGGAATCTGGAAAGAGTTCTGTAACGCCGATTGCGGGAAGCTGCTGGCGGACAGTTCGAAGATGTAGGCCTGATCCGGCATGACAATAACCACACAAACGAAAAGGCGACAATTATAAGCAGCTTGCCGAAAGAACGTGACATTTCCCTGTGTTTTATGGTTACAATCGCTGCGCCGGGTGCTATTTCGGTCCGCACCCAATCGCTAACCAGCCGTTCTTAGGCTCGGTAAAAAATCCAGAAACTCCTGGTTGGATCCCCTCAGACCGTAGCCGGACAGATGTTCAGGCAGGGCGATCCTGGAATCACAATATGAATTTTGATCAGCTCGGCCTGACGGCCGATATCCTGCGCGCAGTCGCAGAAGAGGGCTATACCCAACCCACGCCCATCCAGGCCCAGGCCATCCCGGTCATTCTCGAGGGCAAAGACGTACTCGCCGGCGCACAGACCGGCACCGGCAAGACCGCAGGCTTCACCCTGCCGCTGCTGCAGATGCTCGACGCCGAGGCCAAGGCCACCAAGGCCCACCGCATCCGCGCCCTGGTGCTCACGCCAACGCGCGAACTGGCCGCCCAGGTCGGCGAGAGCGTCGAGACCTACGGCAAATACCTCGACCTGAAATCCGCCATCGTCTTCGGCGGGGTCAAGATCAACCCGCAGATCGCCGCGCTGAAAAAAGGCGTGGACATCCTGATCGCCACCCCGGGGCGCCTGCTCGACCATGTCGGCCAGGGCACCCTGGACCTCTCCGAGGTCGAGGTGCTGGTGCTGGACGAGGCGGATCGGATGCTCGACATGGGCTTCATCCACGACATCAAGAAGGTGCTGGCCCTGTTGCCGCAGAAACGCCAGAACCTGCTGTTCTCGGCGACCTTCTCCGACGAGATCAAGCAACTGGCCGACCGCCTGCTGGACAATCCGGTGCCGATCGAGGTGGCACGGCGCAACACCGCGGCCGAGAGTGTCGAACAGACCGTCTACCGCGTCGACAAGAAGCGCAAGGCGCAGTTGCTGTCCTTCCTGGTCGGCTCCAACGACTGGAAACAGGTGCTGGTGTTCACCCGTACCAAGCACGGCGCCAACCGCCTCGCGGAGAGCCTGGAGAAAGACGGCCTGACCGCCGCCGCCATCCACGGCAACAAGAGCCAGGGTGCACGTACCCGCGCGCTGGCCAACTTCAAGAGCGGCGAGGTGCGGGTGCTGGTGGCCACCGATATCGCCGCACGCGGCCTGGATATCGACCAGCTGCCGCACGTGGTCAACTTCGAGCTGCCGAACGTCGCCGAGGACTATGTGCACCGTATCGGCCGCACCGGCCGCGCCGGCTGTGAAGGCGAGGCGATCTCGCTGGTGTGTGTCGACGAAGACAGGCTGCTGGCCGATATCCAGAAGCTGATCGGCCGCGAGATCCGCAGCGAAGTGATCGAAGGTTTTGAACCCGATCCGTCGATCAAACCGGAGCCGATCCAGAAGGGCCGTGGCCAGCGTCAGGGACAGCCGCGCCAGGGACAGGGCAGGGGACGCAGTCAACAGCGTAACCAGCCACGCAAGCAACAGCGCAGCGAAGCTGCCCCGGCCGCTGACAAAGGACGTGGCCGCAACAAGCGTCGCGACGAAGGTGGCGCACGCAATGCAAAGCCGGCCAACGGCAATGCCGCGCCGCCAAAGGCCCCGCCGCGCGACGAGAACGGGGACGTCAACGGCAACACCCTGTTTACCGACAACAGCAACCGCGATCCGGTAATGCTGGCCGGCGGTAACGAGATCGTGCGTCGCAAGCGCGGTGGCAAGAACGCCGGCAACAACGGCAGCGGTCGCAACAAGCCGGGCGGCAAGCCCGGGGCACGCAATGGTGGCGGCAAGGGCCAGCAGGCGCAGGGCAACAAGTCCGGCGGGCAGAACCGCAACAGCAAGCGGCGCCGGTCCGGGCGTGGCAATGCCGGTTCCTCGCCGTCGCTGCTCGGTAGCTGATTCGCCGGCAGCTGTTTAGAATCTGCGCTCGCGAACCGCTAGCGCAGATTCTGTGCCGGCAAAGCAGAGGACCCCGGCTTGAAAATCCTGCATGTCCTGGATCACTCGATCCCGATGCACAGCGGCTACACCTTCCGTACCCGTGCCATCCTGCGTGAGCAACGCGCGCGCGGCTGGCACACGGCGCATGTCACCAGCAGCAAGCACACCGCCGAGGGGCCTGACCCGGAAGTGGTCGACGAGCTGACCTTCTACCGCACCAGCCCCGGCAACGGCCTGTTGTCCAGACTGCCGCTGCTCAACCAGTGGGACGTGGTGGAAACGCTGGCCAGGCGTCTGCGTGAGGTGGTCGCCATCGAAAAGCCCGACGTGCTGCACGCGCACTCGCCGGCGCTGAACGGCCTGGCGGCGCTGCGGGTGGGGCGCGAACTGGGGATTCCCGTGGTCTACGAGTGTCGCGCCTTCTGGGAGGACGCGGCGGTCGATCACGGCACCACCAACGAGGGCTCGCTGCGCTACCGCCTGACCCGCGCGCTGGAAACGCGCGTGTTCAGACAGGCCGATCATGTCACCTGCATCTGCGAGGGCCTGCGCCAGGACATCGCCGCACGCGGAATCCCCGCGGACCGTATCACCGTGATCCCCAATGCGGTGGACATCGAGACCTTTCCCGAGCATCGCCGGTACGACCCGCAACTGGCCGGCGAACTGGGCCTGCTCAACAGGCCGGTGATCGGTTTCATCGGCTCCTTCTACGCCTACGAGGGCCTATCGCTGCTGCTCGAAGCCGCGGCCCTGATGCGCCGTGAACTGCCCGAACTGAAGCTGCTGCTGGTCGGCGGCGGCCCGCAGGATGCAAACCTGCGCGAGCAGGCCAAGTCGCTCGGCGACATGGTGGTGTTCACCGGCCGCGTGCCGCACAACGAGGTGCAGCGCTACTACGACCTGGTGGACATCTTCACCTACCCGCGCCTGTCGATGCGCCTGACTGACCTGGTCACCCCGCTCAAACCGCTCGAGGCCATGGCGCAACGTCACTTGGTGGTCGCGTCCGATGTCGGCGGTCACAAGGAACTGATCCGCGACGGCGAGAACGGCAAACTGTTCCCGGCCGGTGATGCACAGGCGCTTGCCTCGGCCGTGCTGGAGTTGTTCCGCCAGCGCGACAGCTGGCCTGCCTATCACGATGCTGGGCGGCGCTACGTCGAGGACGAACGCAACTGGGCGGTCAGCGTGGCCAACTACCAGGGGATCTATGGTCGCTTGGCGAGTCGCTGATCAGCCGGCGCTTTTGCGCTCACCCCAAATGGCCAAATTGCAGTTCTACAAACTGGCTTGCAGCAAGGCATCGCGGATTTGCAGATAGGCGATAAGGAACTCGAACAGCATTCGCCAAAACAGCTCCATGAACATGAAGCCCACAATAAAAGCCAGGCCCAGTTTGGTTTTCTGTTTGCCGCTCAATGATTCCCACATGATTTCTTTTCCGGCCTTGTAGGCCGCATCGAAAACCTCAATCTTGCGCAACAGCCACTTGCCGGAGAGAGCCAGTCCTATGGGAATCAGGACTGCGCCGATGTAATAGAAAATTATCAGCGCCTCGGTGCTGATAAAGCTTTCGAAGGTGAGGAATTCGATCATTGCTTGGGTGTTCCGGCTTTCCTCGTTTAAACGCCAATGGTTGATGGCGATCCGCTGGGGTCAAAGTAAGAATTTATTAGGCAGGGGGGTGTGCGGGCCCCAGGATAGAGTTGTCTTAGCGTATCGCCAGCACCTGGTTGTGTGCATTCGATGGGTTGGCGATCAGGCAGTGTTGTACGGGACCGGCGTTCACGCTGATATCGAAATAGTAATTCCCCAGGCCGGGGTAGAAGGTCCCTTCGTGAGCGCCGTTGGTGATCGACACCGCGGCATTCGCAGCGTTCCAGCCGCCGAACGGCAACGCCGCATCGTAGATGCTGTTCGTCATGATGGCCTCAAGCGTCGCCAGGGGAAGATTGCCCTGGTGAGCCGCTGAACGGTTGTCCGTAAATATCATGGGCATGGCATTGTCTCCTTTGCGCTGAACTTCCTGCTTGCCTGGATTTTCGTATTCCGCCCCGTTGTTTGAGTGCGTTCTGGTTTTTTACGCTGGCCCCAAATATCGTCGGCCATAACACCTCATGTTAGGACATTAATTCGGCTGCTGGCCGGAAATTACTCCAAGTCGGAAAAGCCCTAGAGCCGTCCTGATCTTTCCACATGCCCAAGCACCACGATCGCCACCCAGATCATGGCCAGCAAGGGCAGGACTCCCACGTTCACCATCTCCCAGCCGAACCGGTGTTGCAGCGCGCCTGCCGACAGCGAGGCCAGCGTGACGGTGGTGAACACCGCGAAGTCGTTGCTGGCCTGGGTGCGGGCCTTTTCCGAGGGGCGGTAGGTTTCGGTGAGCAGGGTGGTGGCGCCGATGAACAGGAAGTTCCAGCTGATGCCGAGCAGCAACAGCGCAAGCCAGAAGTGCCACACCGTGTAGCCGGCCAGGTTGATCGCCACGGTGGCAAAGCCGAGCAGGGCGCCGATGCGCAGGATGCTGCGCAGGCCGAAGCGGTCGATCAGCTGGCCGGTGAAGAAGGAGGGCGCGAACATGCCGAGCACGTGCCACTGGATGACGAAGGAGGTATCCGAGAAGTGGTGTGCGTGGTGGCTCATCGCCAGCGGGGTGGCGGTCATCACCAGCGACATCACGCCGTAGCCGAGGGTGCCGCAGATCAGGGCGATGATGTATTTCGGCTGACGCGCGATCTGCCGCAGCGGGCGCGGCGGGGCGCCGACATCGTCATCATCGTTGGCGACGTGCGGCAGGTGCAGCAGGCTCAGCGCGAGTGTCGATAGCAGGTACAGGCTGATGATCGCGGCGAAGCTGCCGGCGAACGGCGCGCTGGCGATCCAGTCGCGGCTGATGTTGGCCAGGTTGGGGCCGATGAAGGCGGCGGCCACGCCGCCGACCAGGATGTAGGAAATGGCACGGCCCTTGTGCGCAGCGTCCACCGAGTCGGCCGCGGCAAAGCGGAAATAGTTGCCGAAGCCATTGTAGATACCGACCAGCGCCGAGGCGCCGAGAAAGCCCCAGAACCAGCCTTCGAGGATCGACCAGGTCGCCAGCGCGCCGCCGGCCATGCCGAAGCCGGTGGCGAACATGAAGCCGGCCTTGCGGCCGATGCGGTGCATCAGCATGGCGGCGGGGATGCTGGTGAGCATGGTGGCGACGAAGGCCGCGGCCAGCGGCAGGGTGGCCAGTGCCTTGTCCTCGGCCAGGGCGAAGCCGACCAGCGCCGAGGCGGTGATCGCCAGCGAGTTGCTGGACTGCATCATCGCCTGGCAGAAGGCCAGCAGCGGGATGTCGCGGCGGAACGGGTTCATTGGATTGCCTCGTTGCCGGGCCGCAGGCGTGGTGCCGGACACGGCCCCGTGCGGGGCGGTCCGTGCGCAACAGCCGTCAGATGAACGCCAGCACCGCTTGCTCGATGTCCTGCTTGTCGATCACCGTATCCTGCGCCACCGGCTTGTGGAACAGCGCCTCGATCATCGGCGGGATCGGCAGCCTGGCGGTCTCCGAGATCGACTTCAGCGCGTCGATGTCGTGCGCATCGCTGCGGCCGGTCAGTGCCTGGTCGATGGTCGGCGAGAACTTGGTCCACTCGGCGGTGGAGTAGACGATGCTCGGCAGCGGCTTGTCACGGCAGCTGTCCTGCGCCTTGAGGCAGGTGGCGGTGTGCGGGTCCAGCAGGTAGCCGGCATCGAAGGTCTGGCTGATGTAGGCGCTGACCTCCTCGTCGGTGGCATAGTCCGCGGCGAAGATCGCCTGCAGCTGCGCCAGTTCCTCCGGCTTGAGCTGGTAGCCGCCCATCTCGTCCAGCTGGTCCATCAGTTCGCGGGTGCGCTCGGGGCCGAACAGGTCGAACAGCACGCGCTCGATATTCGACGACTTGAGGATGTCCATCGCCGGTGAAGTGGTCGGCACCACCGCGCGGCCGGACAGGCTGTAGCGGCCAGTGCGCACCAGTTCGGTGAGCACATTGTTGGCATTCGAGGCGATCAGGATCTTCTCCACCGGCAGGCCCATCTTCATCGCGTAGTAACCGCCGAGGGCGTTGCCGAAGTTGCCGCTGGGCACGTTCAGGTAGACCTTGT
>Ga0272444_10004284_pt1 | contig 12607 bp, 11 predicted proteins | sample SSMForm13_FD_201033 | JGI IMG/M metagenome (GOLD analysis project Ga0272444, IMG submission 201033) | Marine sediment archaeal communities from Little Sippewissett salt marsh, Falmouth, MA, United States - SSM-Form-13 | ecosystem: Environmental > Aquatic > Marine > Wetlands > Sediment ...
GCCGGTTCGTGCGCAGCGTGATCGGCTTCGCCGTCGGCGTAGAGCAGCGCCTCAGTCATCGCACTCCCCGTCAAGAATGCGCGTGTGGGATTCCGCCGAGAAAACACGGAAGGCGCAATCGGCGCAGACCGAATCGGCCGGACCGTCGCCGAGCGACCATTGCCGCGCGGTCTGCATCGCCGGCGCGTTCCACAACTCGTAGGGATCATCTTGTGGCAGCTTGCCGAGCACCAATCCCGGCAGTTGCGATTCGAACAACGCCGAACAACAACCGTGCACCGTGCCGTCGTGACGTACCGCCAACAGACGATAAGGCTGCTGACACGGTCGGCTGCCCGACAACGGCGGCAGGTCGAGCTCGACATCCGCGGACAGTGCCTTTTCACGGCATTGCGCGAAAATCTGCTCGGCATGTTGGGCGACGTGGAAAACGCTGCTGCCCGTTTGGGTGCGGCTATAGATTTTCTGATGAAACACGCGCACCGCTGCCGCTTCCTGTCGTACGGCCAGGTCGACGATGCCCGGCAGCTCGTCGAGGTTGTCGACCTGCAGCGTCACGTTGAATATCAAAACCAATTCGGGCAGGCGCATGCGCAGAGCGGCAAGGTTGTCCAACAACCGGCTGAGGGTAACGCCGCGGCGGGCGAGGTTGGTCTCGTCGGAAGCGCCGTCGATGCTGACGATAATTTCACTCAACTTGGCGCGGGTGAGTTTGTCGGCGCGCAGCAGATCAAGGTCGCCGCCACCGGTGATGATCGCCGTGCGGCAACCGGCTTTGTTGGCGCGCTGCAAAATGTTGTAGGTAATTTCGGCCAGCAGCGGTTCGCCGTAACCGCCGACCAATACCGATTCGGCGAAGGGAAACAGCTTGGCAATTTCGCCGCACACTTTGGCCGACATTTCACCCGGCGCATTGGCCTCGCGATCATAGAAATTGCGCGCGCAGGTCGGACAAGCCTGGCGGCAGCGGTTGGTCGCTTCGAGTTGAATTTCCAGCGGCAGGCAGGTCAGCTCCAACTTGCCGTCTTCGCGTTCGCGTCGTTGCAGGGCCGCGTTGATCCGCCGTTCGTGCGCGCTCATTTGAAGTCCTCGAGCTTATTCAGCTTCCATTCGTTGGGTGCCAGTGTCAGCCCGCCACCGTCGTTGCGTCCGCTGTGCATGGAAATGATGTATCGGTATTCGTGAATGTCATAGGGCGTTTTTGAAACGAAACTTTGGTACTCGTCGGGCCAGACGCCGACATTGGCGTAGTAGTCGCCTTCGAGCATATTCATGTGGTTGAAGTGGCAGAACGCCTCGTAATGGCCTTTCAGTTTGCCGAAGTCGAGGTCCTGACGGTAAGAATTGGTGCCGGCGACCAGCAGCCCGTCGTTGCGCAGAAATTGAATACGCAGGCAGGGGTTCTCGATTTCCTCTTCGATGAGAAAGCGGATACGCACCGTCATACCGGTGCCGCTACGGATCGACGTCGTTTCGTTGCCCTGGTCGTCGAAGAAGGCGACGCCGAGAATCGACACCTTGCCCAACAAATCGGAGCAACAGGCGAGGGTCTGGTCGTGAATCGGGATCTGCGGTGACTCGATGCGGCTGAAACGCGTTTCGCAGGCTTCGATGTAGGTTTTTACAACCTCGTCGGTGCGGCCGATCAACGCCATTTTGCCGTCGTCGAGCATAATCAACCGGTCGCAGAAATTGGAAACGTCCGACAGGTTGTGGCTGGAAACGAGAATCGTTTTGCCTTGCTCTTTGAAGGCGCGGATGGCATTGATGCACTTGCGTTGGAACAAATAGTCGCCGACGGCGAGCACCTCGTCGACCAGCAGAATATCGAAGGGCACGTGGATTGCCACGGAAAAGCCCAGGCGCACGACCATGCCGGTGCTGTAGGTTTTGATCGGGTGGTCGATGCGTTCTTCCAGGCCGGAAAACTGGTGAATGACCGGAAACAGTTCGTTGGTCTGCTCCGGCGTCAGGCCGAGTAGCGCGCATTTGATGTGTACATTTTCGCGTCCGGAAAACTCGGGATTGAAACCGGTGGACGGGTCAAGAATGTAGCTGACCTCGCCGTTAATTTCGATCTCGCCGGCGGTGGGGTAGCTGGTGCGCGCGAGAATTTTCAGCAGGGTCGACTTGCCGGAGCCGTTGTCGCCGATGATGCCCACGCATTCGCCCGGCTCGACGGTGAAACTCAAGTCGGCCAGCGCGCGCTTGGTGTCGTGGTAGGCGCGCCGGTTGAAGGTGAGCATCTCCTTAAACTTCTGCCCGCGGCGCGAGTAGATTTTGTAGTCTTTCGTCAAATTGCGGACGACAACCGGCTTCATCGCTCCCCCGGCAGCAGATGTCGCACTTCAGCTTCCTCGGCGCGTCGACGGCCAAGCTCGTTGAGGATGTAATTGTAGCAGTAATCGCACTGTTCGTCGCGCAGGTGGCTGCCGTCGGGCAATTCCGCGTTGGCCCCGTCGGGAAAGGCGACGGCGGTGCGGCGCAGCGAGCGCAGCGGTTCGCCGTACCAGATGTCTTTCAGCGAGCGCTTGTTGACGTCGGCGTAGAACTTAAGCGCGCAGCAGAAACTGACCTGCCCGTCGCGGCGCACGCGGATCATCTCGTAGCCGGCCAGGCAGGGCAGACGGTCGTACAGGCCCTTGGTGTACAGGCCCGAATCGATGTCGGTGACGTCCAACTGCACTTCGATGTTGTCGTGGATATCGACTCCGGCCAGCGATGCCAGCCGCCGCGCTTCAAGCAATTCCAGGCCGATCGACTCGATTTCCTTCACGCCCGGCTTGAGCGGCAGCGAGGCCTCGTTGATCTCGGTCAGCTTGTACTCGACCTCGTCGACGCCTAAATCGATCGCGTGGCGGATCATCGGCAGCACCTCGCGCACGTTCTTTTTATTCAGCACGTGCACGATGCCGACGCGCATGCCGTCGACGCGCCGCTCGACCAATTTGCGGATCGTTTCTTCGATTTTGTCAAACAACGCCGGCGACATCTCCGGCCGGTAAGCAGCCCAGTTTTTCGCCGAGGCTGCCGACAATGAAAAGACGATCATCGCGTTGTCGGCCGCGGCCAGCCGGTCGATCAGCTCGTCGGTCCAGAGCAAGCCGTTGGTGAAGATCTCGAAGCGGAAGGGTTTGGTTTTGAGTTGCTCGACCAGATCGGTAAACCGCGTGTGCAGCAAGTTCTCGCCCGCGCCGACGATCGGCATCAACTCCGCGCCGATTTTTTCGGCCTCGTCGATCAACCGCGACGCCGTTTCGTAGGGCATCTCCATCAAGCGCCAGGGTTCCCGGTCGGTGATGTAGGGAGAGTGGTCGCGGCAATAGACACAGTTGGCGTTGCATTGGCCGACGATGTCCAGGTGAACGATGCGCGGCCCGAGCAGCGCTTCGCCGAAAATCGCGCCGAGCAGACGCAGATCGGCCCGCCGCTGGTCGGGCGAGCGCGATTCGTCCGCCGCCGCCCGGAGCAATGCACGCACCGCGTTCTCGTCGGCGAAACGTTCGGCAATCAACTCGTCAGCGCGCGCCAGGGCGCGGATCAGGTCCAACATGGCCCCATTATAGTCCAAAAGTTCGACGTGTCAGAGGAGGTCGGAAAAGTCGCGCGACATGCGGCGAAACAGCGACATGCCGAGGATGAGAATCAGCAGGGAAAAGACGGAAAAGTAAACAAACGCCCACAAATGCGGCACTTCGTTGCCCAACAGTGCGGCGCGATAGGCGCTGATCAACGGCGTCACCGGGTTGATGTAAAACAGCACGTGCAAGCCCTTGGGCACCAAACTGATCGGGTAAACGATCGGCGTGGCGAAAAACCACAGCAGCAACAAAGCGCTGACCAGTTGTCCGACATCTTTGTACAACACATGGAAGGCCGAGACGATCAAACCTAGACCAAGGGTGAACATCAATTGCAACGGGAACAGTGCAATCAACCCCACCGCCAACAACGCCGGCGGCTGCGACAGCGCAAACAAGATGCCGATGAAAATCACCAACGCGATCAGCTCGTGGAGAAAACTCGACAACAGAATCTGCACCGGCAGCAGCATCACCGGGAAACGCACCTGTTTAACCAGGTCTTTGTTTTCCAGTATCACCGTGCTCGATTTCTGCACTGCCTCGGAAAAAGCGATCCACGGCAGCATGCCGGCAAAAAGGAAAATGCCGTAGTTGGCCGCGCCGGCGTTGCCGCCGATGTTGACCGAAATGATGTAGCCGAAAATGAAGGTGTAGACGAGGATCTGCAACAGTGGGTTGATCACCGACCAAAATAAACCCATGAAGCTGGCGCCGTAGCGCTTGCGCAAATCGAGCTGAATCAGGCTCCACAGCAGCCGCCGCTGGGTCAACACATCGCGCAACATTGATCTCATCGCCGGCAATCATAACACAATTTCCCGCCGGGACAGACAGTTGCCTGTCAACGGTTGGTCCGATATCATGCCTGCGTTTACATCCGCGAGCCTTTCGCGCATTTCTTGGGGTATTCGATGAATCCGCAGCATCCCAGTGGAAAACGGGGCCTGTTTATCACCGTCGACGCCAACATCGGTGCAGGCAAAACCAACGCCTGTCACGCCATCGCCTCGGCCGCAATGTCCGGCGGCCACCAGACGCGGGTGCTGGAAGAGCCGACCCACCATCCGATGTTCAACCACTTTTTGGCGCATTACTACCGCGATTTGCAATCGGGCGACAACACCGGCGGCGGTTTCGAGATGCAGATGTTCATGCTCTGCGAACGCTACGAGCAGCATCGCCTCGCCGTCGAGTTGGCCTGGGGCGAGCAGGGTATCGTCGTCGTGCAGGATCGGCCGATTTACGGCGACACCGTCTTCGCCACCACCGCGATGGAACGAGGCTTCATGGCGCGCGAGGAATACGACTTGTACGTCAACTTCTTCCGCAACATGAGCCGCGACGTCATGCCGCCCGACATTTTCATCTACCTGCACGTGCCGCCCGAGGAATGTCACCGCCGCATGTCCACCCGAGGGCGCGAGCAGGAAGAGGGCGTGCCGTTGGATTACCTGCAACACCTCGATCGCAACTACGCGCTGTTGATCAAAGAAATGCGCCGCCGCGGCGTGCGCGTGCTGACCATCGACTGGCGCGAGTTCGGCCCGCCGGTGGAAATCTGGAAGCGGATCCTGGGCATGGTCAGTTCCGAAGATTCCTGGTACGAGCAGTTGACTTTCAGCTTCGGCAAGCACCCGCAGATGCCGATTGCCGGTACGAACGGAAAACCGGAAGAATAATTTTCCCACGATCGAGCGGGAGGGGCTCGCGACGTGATCAGCGATATCTTTCAACGCGTGTTCAACCCCGGTTTTCTGGAGGTCTATTACGGCCCGATGAAAAGCGGCAAGACGCGTGCGTTGCTGCACCGGCTCGATTCGATCTCCTACCTCAGCGATTGCCCGCTGTTGATCGTCAAACCCGATTCCGACAGCCGCGACCAGGGCGTGCATTCCCGCTTTGGCGAGGTGCATCTGCCCTGCCGCATTGTCGACGCCGATCAACCGCAGCAGATTCTGGAGATGATCGACGACAGCCGCGTGCTGGCGATCGACGAAGCCCAGTTCTTCATTCCGAGCCAGGGACTGTTGGCGGTTGTGCGCGAATGCCGCATGCGGGGAATGAACGTGTTGGTGGCCGGACTCAACCTCGACTTCCGCGGCGAGCCCTTCGGCGAAATGCCGCAGTTGATCACCCTGGCCGACGCCGCCTATCCGCTGCACGCCATCTGTGACGTGCCCGGCTGCAACAACGCCGCTTTTTTCACCCAGCGGTTAATTAATGGAATGCCCGCACCTTACGATGCGCCCATCGTTTCGGTGGAAGGGTCTTCGGACGAGGAGACCTACGAAGTTCGCTGCCTCTGGCACCACGAGGTGCCGGGCAAACCCTGATCAGTCGTCGGACGCGGCGATCTGTTTGTCCAAGCTCCGCCCCATCTGCCAGGCCATGATGCCGACCAGCATGCTCTTCAATGGATTTCCCCGCACGTTGTCGGTGAAGTAGCTGCGCCCGTCATCGAACCAGCCTTGATCGCGCCAGTAGGCATAATCGACCGGCGACATCGTTTCAAGCCGCCGGTAGACTTCGCGCATGGCTTTGAAGTGAAGGTAGTCTTTGAAAGTGAGCTTGCGCGGCCGGCGCTGCTTGATCGTTTGGTAAAACGTACGTGCGACTTCCGCGGTGCGGTCCTTTCTGCTCATCAGGGCACGCAACGAAGTGTTTTTCGGCGGGGCGATGTAACCCAGGCGGTCGACAACCGCAAAGCCCATCGCCATCGCCGAACCTTGCAGATACTCAAGCGTTTCGTCGAGACCGACACCGCCGGTGACGGCCAGCACGACGGCGTATTTGTCGACGTAGCGCGGACGGTGAAAGGTGTAGGCGAAGCGGTCGACGAACAATTTGAACAGGTAGGACACGTGCATCGCATACACCGGCGAAACGAAGACTACACCATCGGCTTCGTCCAACTTGCGAGCAATTTCCGTTTGGTCGTCTTGTAGCGGGCAGTTCTCCTCGCCCCGTACGAAACAGGTGAAGCAACCCCGGCAGGGGCGCAGATCGGCGTCTTTAAGATGGATGTACTCGAAATCCACCTCGCCGTGGCGTTTGAGTTCCTTTTCGAAACATTGAGTCATTTCAAGGGTGTTACCCCGGTGTGGGCTGCCCATGATGGCGACGATTTTCATATTGCTTCCATCCGGTTGTTTTCGGTTTACGTTGAATAGGCGCCAACTATTGAGATTGACGTCGGTTCCTTTTGGTTGCCGATTGTGGGGCGAATGTCAAGCCGGGTAGACTGACAAAAGCGGTGTGATGTCGCTAAGCTCGCTTTTTTATGGAAGAAAAAAAATTTCAACCTAGATTGCTTTCTCGTATTAACCGTGTTACATTCCGCCCAGGTGCCGAGCTGTAGGGATTCAACAGCACCCGGCAACGATCTTTTAACTGGGAGCTTTGAGTGCACGGGTAATCCCTTGCCGCTGTTCGGGACCGTCTTGGCCATACGCGTTTCCCCTTCATTTTGCGACATTTCATTGGTATAGCCTGACTCCATGATCACCGAGAGATATTACTGTGTCCTTTTAAGTGTTCTCCCGTAACTTGAGAAGGAAGAGATTCATGTCGAACAAATTGTTTGTTGGCGGTCTGGCCTGGGCCACCGACAGCGAAGGCCTCAAAAGCGCCTTCGCCGAGTACGGTGAAGTGATTGAAGCGAAAGTCATCACCGATCGCGACACCGGTCGCAGCCGTGGTTTCGGCTTCGTTACGTTCGCCGATGCCGAAATGGCTAAAGCCGCTTTGGCGCTCAACGACACCGAGCTGGACGGTCGTACCATCCGCGTAGACATCGCGCAGGAAAAGCGTGGTGGCGGCGGCGGCGGTGGCGGTCGTTTCGGTGGCGGTGGCAGGAACCGTTACTAAACGTATCTCTCGCCACTTGAATTAAGCGTATTTTCACCCCCCTTAGGTCTGTTTGTTACAGATCGAGGGGGGTGGTGTATTTAAATGACACCGTCGCGGTTGATCCGCTGCCGTAAATAGCCGATAACATCGACTACGAAACAGCCTGTCCACGATGGAGCTACAAATGACTGCCGCGCGACTGCGAATTCTACTTCTTGTTTCAATGATGGCGATGTTGCTGGTGGTCGCCGCCTGCGGGTCCGGCGACGATGATGACGACAACGATAACGATGTCACGCCCGACGACGACACGGCCGATGATGACACCGTTTTCGACGACGACACCGGCGATGATGACGCTACGCCCGACGACGACGATGCCACTCCCGACGATGATGACGACGACACTGCACCGGGACCCTACGATGGCATGACGCCCACAGGCACTACCGTCGACGAAATGCTCGCCATCGCCAGCCACATGAGCACCGGCGCCGCCTACAGCCGTGAACGCGAGTTCGAGATTGAAAAGTCGGTCGAGGCCGGCATCACTTACAGCCGCCGCGGCTTTTACTGGAACCACATCGAACCGGAAAACGACGTCTGGCAATTCGACGGCTACGACGAGATGGTCCGTCTTTTGCGCGAAGCCGGCCTGCAACCGAATGCCATGCTTACCCGCGGCGTCGATTGGGCCATGCCCGGAGGCAGCCCCAGCGACATCGATCCCGCCGACTTCGCCGATTTCACCGGCACCGTTGCCGATCGCTATGCCGACGACATCGACCTCTACGAAATCTGGAACGAGCAGAACTCGACGCGCTTCTGGGATCCGGAACCCGATCCGGAACATTACGGCCTGCTGCTGGAAGCCGCTTACGCCGCCATTCACGAAAACGACCCGAATGCCATCGTGCTGTTCGGAGGCATGAGTCCTTTCGACGATGTGCACCTGTTCGACCCGCGCGGCATCTGGAATTTTCTCGCCCGCGTCGGCGAGTTCCACCCCGACTTGTGCGATTTCATCGATGGCGTGGCGATCCATCCCTACACGTTCCTACAGCAGCCGGGGCCGGAGCTTTCGCTCGACTTCGGCATCTACCGCTACCCCGACTTGCGCAACACCGTCGCCGACGTGCGCGGCATGCTCGACGAGCTGGGCTGCGCCGATAAGCCGATTCATTTCACCGAAATGGGTTGGCCGAGTCTGCTGATCGGCAACGACCGCCAGGCCGCCTACTTCGTTCGCGGCGCGCTGCTGGCGCGGACCGTCAATGTGCAGGGCTACTTCTGGTACACTTTCTATGACGAAGAACCCGGCTCATCGCCGCCTACCGAAGACTACTTCGGTCTCTACGAGCTGCCCGACGGCGTCACCGATCCCGATCCCAAACCGGCCTACCATGCGTTGGTCGGTCTGCATGAGGTGCTCGGCGATGCGCGCTACGCCGGCGACCTTGGTCTCGCCCTCGGTTGGGAGAACGATTGCTACGCGTTGGTCTTCGCTGACGATGCGAGCCGCTGGACCGTCGCCCTCTGGCACGCCGGTTTGCAGTTCGGGCAAGAGACAACTGTTACCGTGCCGCTGCACTCGGACGCTACCGGCGACTGGACGATGCTTGATCAAGAAGGTGCGCAGCTTGCGACCGGCAACACCGCCGACGGCGAGGTCGAAGTGGCTGCCGACGGACGCGTGGTCTATTTGCAATTCGAGGTTTCACCTTGACCGATAACGGAAATCTTCCTTTGCAGGAACAGCCGACCAACCAGCAACCACCGGCTAAGCTTTTGTCCCGGTCGGGGCGCATCCGCCGAGGCATCGGTTGGGCGCTGATGATCATCTCGACCGTTACCTGGCTCGTCGGGCTGCTGGTCATCCCTTTTATGCCGTTGTCCGGCACGTTGAAGCTTTCGGTAATCGGGGCGCTGTTCGGCATTGCCGAAATCACTTTCTGGGCGGCGCTGCCCTTTCTCGGTCGTGAGGTGCTCAAGGCTTTCCGCCGCTGGATGAATCCGCTGAACTGGTGGCGTTGGTATAAAAACCGGAACGCGCCCCCCGCCGAACCCGCCGAACCTGCCGAACCCGACGACGCGCAATAGGCCCTTAAAGCCCGAGCGCCGGAACCGATCACGATTCCGGCGACTCATGCTCAGGCGAAAAGAAAGCTTTCTTTTACGGTCAAACTTACCTTTGAGGGAACCTTCGATGCATCCGGCGCGGCGTTCCTTCGCTCATCGCCAATGCTAAGGTTACTTCCAAATGACCCCTTCTAAATCGAATGACCTCATAAGGTTCTCCAATGTTTGGTTTCCGGTTCCTTCCGTTTTTTCCTGAGTTCACTAATACTTATCGGCTGAAAATTGGATATCTTTACCGAAAGTTTCTCGACTGCGCGTTTTTATTTTGACCTGCTTCTAATACTTCTATTTTTCGGTAGATGATTTCGCTGTACAATACAGACCTGCCTTGCGGAGGGTGCCATGCGTGCGGTTTGGCTTATCCTGATCTTGATAGTGATCCTGCCTTGTTTCGCCTGCGATGACGACGATTCGTCCACGGATGATGACAACGATGATATCTCGCCGGACGACGACACCACCCCTGACGATGACGACACGACGCCGGACGACGACTCCGTTGACGACGATACCACCCCCGACGACGACACCACGCCCGACGACGACACTACGCCCATCGACGACGACAGCGCCGACGACGACACGCCCGAGTGGTCGATCCCCATCGTCGACATCATCGTCGAGGATTACAACAGCTACTACGCGCCCGATCCGTTGTTCCCCAAGTCCTGCGGCGATCTCTGGCCTACCGCCTGGGCCGACGACGGCCACCAGTACACGGCCAACGGCGACGGCGTCGCCTGGGGCTGGTACCCGGCCGACATCGCCTTCTCGCGGCTGGAAGGTACGCCGCCGCTGATGAAGGGCTATAGCTGGCCCGCGGCCAAGAACTGGAACATCGCCGCCACCTGGCCGCCGCGCTATCAGGTCTCGCGCAAGCCGACCGGCCTGATCTGCGTCGACGGCGTCATCTACATGTTTTTCCAGAACCTGAAAAACTTCCTCAGCCCCAACGAATTCGGCGACGCCCCGCACGCGTCGGTCAGCGCCACCGCCGACTACGGCCTCACCTGGACGCTCGACCGCGACACACCGATGTTCACCGATCACGTCTTCACCACCGGGTGGTTCCTCGATTTCGGCCAATGCAACGAGCACGCAATCGACAACTACGTCTACGTCTACGGAATCGACTACAACTGGCGCTTCTCGCCCGGCTTCCTGCAGACCAAACTCTACCTCGCCCGCGTCCCGCGCGACGCCATCCTCGACCGCGCGCAGTGGGAGTTCGTCAGCGGCTTCGACGACGGCGCGCCGCTGTGGTCGGCCGACATCGATCGGCGCTATCCCGTGCTCGAAGACGACACCGAGCACGCGCCCGGCCAGACCGGCATCGCCCAGGGCAGCATCGTCTACCTGCCCGCGCTCAACCGCTACCTCTACAGCACCTGGGCCGACTGCGCCTGGCTGTGGTACGAGGCGCCCGAGCCCTGGGGGCCCTGGACGCGCGTCCGCGTGGTGATGTGGTCCGACCAGTCGTGGACCGACCAGTGGCACGGCGGCTACGCCACGGTGACGCCGACCAAGCTGCTCGAGCCCGACGGCTCCGGCGGCTGGATCGTCTCGGCCATCAACGGCTGGCAAGACAACAAATACTACCGTTACAACCTCAGGCGTTTCTGGATTGAGACCGAATAGCTCACCCATTCCGTGAAATCGGGTGTGACACGTTTTGAGACGATTTGGGACGGTTTTAAGGGGTAGCCGCAAAGGCGCGAAGAGCACAAAGTATTTTATTTCAATAAGTTAGCTGATTTTCGATGACATTTCAAAAAGAGGCCGTTCCACAAACCGGAATACGCATTCGAAAGCGCTTGAAGGCGTTGATAGTATGCGGTATAATCAATCGGTAAATCAGTTATTGGAATTGATCTCCGCTTAAAGATAATAACTAAACGTACAGGCCGCCTAACAATCTTTTATTATTTCATAAAATAACTATCGCACGGGGTGAAGCCATTGGGAGAATGCCTGCGTGGATGGTGCGCGGGCGCGGGGTGGTGAGTCGTCTGCATGTGCTGGGTCGGCTGTTTTTGTCCTAATGTTGCTCATTCGTCATTCGTCACTCGTCATTCATAATTCGTAGTCGTCTGCCGGTGCCAGGTCGGCTGTTTTTGTCCTAATGTTGCTCGTTCGTCATTCGTCACTCGTCATTCATAATTCGTAGTCGTCTGCCTTTGCCAGGTCGGCTGTTGGGTGCAAAATTATTAATGATTAATGCTGAATTATTAATGATCTTTAACCGAAGGATCCGCATCCTGGCCCCTGGCTACTGGTCCCTGCTTGCACTTAGACTTGCACTTACACTGAATGAGGCGGCTGCCGGTGCCGGGTTGTCTGCTGGCTGGTAGTCGTCTGCCGGTGGTGAGTAAACAATGTCATCTCGACCGGAGCGGAGCGGAGTGGAGAGATCCCTTGCCTTCGCTACTGAAAGGGATTTCTCCATGCGTAACGCTTGTGGCGTTACTCAGTCGAAATGACAGTTGGACTTGTTGATACGACCCAGGATTGAAATCCTGGGCTACTTTGTGTCACCCCGGCGGGGTGTATCGGAAAAGGATTAATTAAATTCGTAGGGGTCAGGCATGCCTGACCCATAACGGGCGACGTGCCGCCCCAACCATCAAGTCCCGCTATCAGCGGGACGACAGGTGTTAGACAGGCCCGTCATTTCCCAAACCCCACCAAGTTTGTTCTGGAACAGGTAGACGAATATTAGATGTTTAATAAATTTCATTTTTTCTTGACAAATGGTTTTTTTTTTTTTTGCGAAAGTAACAAAGCGTAACCAATGCTCGTTCTTTAAATGTTTTCTCAATTGGAGGATCCCATGATTGCTGATGTGTATGTAGACCCTGATAACGGCGATGATTCCTGGGACGGCTCGAGTATGACCTATGTGTCGGGAACGCAAGGTCCCAAGGAAACCCTGGAAGGGGCGCTGGCGCTGATTGACGGCGTGATCACCCAGGAAACCACGATCCACTTGCAAATCAACACCACAGCCCATTACACCGGCGATTGTGATTTTTCCG
>Ga0272444_10004285_pt1 | contig 12607 bp, 11 predicted proteins | sample SSMForm13_FD_201033 | JGI IMG/M metagenome (GOLD analysis project Ga0272444, IMG submission 201033) | Marine sediment archaeal communities from Little Sippewissett salt marsh, Falmouth, MA, United States - SSM-Form-13 | ecosystem: Environmental > Aquatic > Marine > Wetlands > Sediment ...
AGCCAGTGGCGGAGCAGGAAGCGGAGGGCACGCTCGAAGCGGTCAGGGGGGGCGGAATGGATAATTCCCGGCAGCGCAGGTGTTTTTTTCATCACGATTGGTAACGCTCAGGGGAGGAAGTGGTTAACCGCAGAGGCATGCTTGATTTGCTACTCTTTGGCTTGCTCTTTCTCTTTTTCCTCTGAACCCGTCAATTGCCCTGCGGTTGAAGAGGACGCAGGTTGTTGAGCGATTGCACTCTCTATATAGCCCAGGTCTTGTTCGCTAAATGCTCCTGGCAAGAGTTCCCTGGCGGTGGTCTGCACGATGTCCCCCTTCAAATTCGCCAGGATGACGGTTATCTTGGGGTTGAACTCTACCAGTACCTGCCGACAGGCACCGCAGGGAGAAGCGGGATTTTCGGTGGAAGTGACTACGGCGATGGCGACAAAGTCGCGGTGGCCGGCCGCTACGGCGCTAAAGAGGGCCGTCCGTTCGGCGCAGATCGAGTGACCATAGGCCGCGTTCTCCACATTGCAACCGGCAAACACCTTTCCCGAGGCGGTCAGCAGTGCAGCGCCAACGGAAAAGCGCGAGTAGGGGGCATAAGCTTGTTCGCGGGCGGCGATAGCTGCTTGTACCAGGGCCTCAACGTCGATCTCCATTGGAGGCGGCCTCCTTTTCTTGTTCTGTTTCGGGCGATGGTTCGACCAGACGCTGGACGCGCAGCTTGATCGGCCGTACCCCTTCGACTTCGATGACCGTGAAGGAGGACTCGTTGACGGTTACCTGGTCGCCTTCCTGGGGGATGGCGCCGAGGCGCTCATAGATAAACCCGCCCAATGTATCATAATCGCCTGCGGGAATGACCAATCCAATCTCCTCCTCTGCATCGTGGGCACTCAATCGAGCATCGCATAGGTACACGCCACCGCCGAGGTCTTGGCAAAGCGGCTCCTCGGCATCGTACTCGTCTTGGATTTCACCGACGATTTCTTCCAGCAGGTCCTCGATTGTGACCAGGCCGGCCGTGCCGCCGTATTCATCCACGATGATGGCCAGGTGTGTGCGTTGCTGTTGCAGTTCGCGTAGGAGGTCATCGACGATCTTCATCTCGGGGACAAAGTAGGCCGTCCGCAAGAGTCCGCGGATTGGGCGGTCTTTTTCGCAGTCACGCAGATAGCGCAACAGATCCTTGGCGTGCAGCACCCCAACAATGTTGTCGATCGTCTCGTCATAGACGGGAAGGCGGGTGTGTCCACTTTTCAGGATCGGCTCCACAGACTGAAGCAGCGGCGTCCCAACCTCGAGGGCGACAATATCGGTGCGGGGGACCATTACCTCACGAACCAGTGTTTTGCCCATTTCCAGGATGCCGCTGATCATCTCCTTTTCGTCTTCCTCGATCGCCCCGCTTTCCTCGCCCGCGTCCACCAGGGTGCGGATTTCATCCTCACGTACATAGGGCAGGCCCGTGGAGCGGGTCCCCCCCAGGCTGCGGACGAGCAAAGTGCTAATCCCAATCAGGGCCCGCACCAGGGGATAGAGCAGCCAGGTAAATAACTGTATCGGCCAGACAACGATGGCTGCCACCACGCGAGGGTGGTAGTCGGCCAGGGCTTTGGGCAGCAAGTCACCGAGAAGGAGCATCACACAAGTGAGGACCAGTGTTGTGAGGAAGAGGGCCCAGCCGCTGCTGGCTTCTAGGGGTAGGTAGAGAGGTGCACGGCTCAACCAGCCAGCGACGGTGGGCGAAAAGGTCAGCGCCAGACTTGCCGCGGCCAGGAATCCGATCAACGTCATGCCCAGGCGTACAGTCGCAAGGAGGCGGGTGCTGTTGTCGCCCAGACTTAGCAGGACACGTGATGTAAGGTTGGGGTCGCTTTCCAGTTTCTCCCGTAGCTCCGCCCGGCCGGTTGCTGCAGCGATGGCCACCTCGGCTGCTGCAAAGACAGCATTAAGAAGCAGCAGGCCGACCAGGAGGAGCCATTCTTGCCAACTGTTCATATCCAATTTCCCTGTCCCAGGAGACAGCTTGGGACAGTAGTCAACTCATGTCCGATACAATTGCCAGTGCCCTGGTGACCTCCCGTGTTGTTGCGATACCAACCTTGGTGAGATACGATGCAAATCGCTCCTGGGCCACTGGACGCGTCTGAATGCATCTGTAGCAAACCCATTCTATCACAACTTGCCTTTCCCCACAACTATGGAATTACTGCAAACTGTCAACTGGGCACTGCAAACTGATTTGCACATCCCCTTCACGTATAGTACAATGGCCGAACACGCAATGCGAAAGAGTTTTGACATAAAAAGGAGGCCCTGTGCGCAGTCCCCGTTTCTTACTCTTGGTCGTTTTCCTCTGCGGTATGACGACAATGGCGATCGAGATGAGTGCTTCGCGTCTCATTGGCGAGTTCTTTGGTAGCCCACTGACCATTTGGGCTATCCTGATCGGTATGGTGATGATCTATCTCACGGCCGGCTACACACTGGGGGGGCGGCTGGCCGATCGTCGACCTGACCCTCGCTATCTTTACGGGCTGGTCGGTGTAGCGGCCTTTGCTACGGGGGTCATTCCCGCCGTGTCCCGCCCACTTCTAGATTGGGCCCAACGCGGGTTGAGTTCCGCTGCGGCCGGCTTTTACATCGGGGCCCTGATCGGAGTCCTGGCTCTCTTCTCGGTGCCGATGGTCCTGCTGGGCTGTGTCTCGCCCTTTGCCATCCGTCTAGCGATGCGTGATGTGGGACAGGCCGGCCGTACCGCTGGCTCCATCTATGCCCTCTCCACCGTCGGCAGCATCGTCGGTACACTACTGCCGCCTTTTGTCACTATTCCTTACTTGGGTGTCTCCCTTAGCTTTTACCTCTTTGCTCTCCTGCTTTTGCTCGTCGCCGCGATTGGCGCCCGCCGCTGGCCCTTTTACGCGCTTTTTGTCGTCGTTGTCGTCTTGATGGTTCTCTTTCTGACCGGCGTCTGGACGGGCCACCGTCTTCCCCCGCCAGGGACGACCCTTCTGCACGAGCGCGAGTCCACCTACAACTATATCCAGGTCTACCAGGAAGGGGACAACATCAACCTGGCCTTGAACGAGGGACTGGCTGTGCATTCGATCTATTCACCCCGCTACGCCGAGACGGGCGACCCCAACGATCTGCTCACCTATGGTCCGTGGGACATGTTTTTGATCGTTCCTTACTTTGCTCCGGATCAGCAGGCCACCTCCTTTTCCTCTTTTTGCCTGATTGGCTCAGCCGCCGGGACCATTCCCAAGCAGTATGGCGCTGTCTATGGCTCGCAGGTGCACGTGGACGGGGTGGAGTTGGACCCCCAGATTGCCGATGTGGGCCGGGAGTGGTTCGCGATGGGCGAGGATGAGCAGCGCGGCACCCTCACGGTCCATATCCAGGACGGTCGCTATTATCTCACCAATGTCCCGCGCAAGTACGACCTCATCGGCGTGGATGCCTACCGCCAGCCCTATATCCCCTATCATCTGACGACGTACGAGTTTTTTTATGAGGTCCAAGCGCATCTGAGTGAGAATGGTGTTGCGACCATCAACGTCGGGCATATCTTGGGTGACTACCGCCTGGTGGACGCCATCGCCGCGACGATGCGGACCGTTTTTCCCACAGTGTATGTGATCGACCTCCCTGGTGTGCGAGTAGTCAACACCATTGTGGTGGCCACGATGCAGCCGAGCACAATGGACGACTTTCAGTCCAACGTCGCGGCGCTGGAGCACCCCACCCTGCGTACCGTCGTGGATTACGTCAATGCACGGTGCGACCCACGGGTCTGGGAGGGTGAGGGTATGGTCTTTACCGACGACCGGGCACCGATTGAGCAGGTCGTGGACCAGATGATTTTGAATTACGTACAGGGCCGGCCATAACTTATGGCGAACCCGATTCCTATCTTTGTAGAGATTATTCTTCCCTTGGCACTGGTTTGGGCTGTCGGCTTTATTGCCCGGCGGTTTTTGCGGCTGGACCCCCGGCCTTTTGCCCGCGCTGGCCTCTATCTGCTCACCCCGACCATCATCTTTGTGTCGCTGATCGAATCCGAGATCACCCTGGTGGAAGGCGGGCGGGTTGTCCTCTTGGTATGCGTTCTTGCTATGGCCCTCTGGCTGATTGCCTGGGGGCAGGCACGTCTGTTGCGTTTCTCACCGGAGGACACCAGCGCCTTTTTGCTAACCTCGATCTTTATCAACTCGGTGAACTATGGCTTCCCGGCGGTACTGTTGGCGTTGGGGGCTGAGGGGTTGGAATGGGCCACCTTTTTCGCCATCGGCCATGCTTTTCTGTCGAACACGGTCGGTGTCTATATCGCCGCGCGTGGCAAGGGTGACAGCCTTAAGGGAACCTTGCTCCAGGTGTTGCGCATACCTATGCTCTACGCGGTGGTCCTGGCGCTGGTGCTGCGACTGGCAGGGGTGTCTTTGACTACGCCCTTTGTCATCGGCGGTGTGCAGGTTGCGCTGCTGCCAGCGATCTATCAGGCGATCAAGCTGCTCGCGCAGGCGGCTGTGCCCGTTTTTATGCTGGTATTGGGCATGCAATTGGCGGGGGACGGACAGAAAGAAAAGGAAGGGGCGCGGCTACCTATCGGGGCCATGGTGTTGGCGGGGGTCAACCGGCTTCTCGTCTCGCCGTTGTTGGCTTGGGGGTTGGTGGTTTTGCTGGGGCTGGAAGGGGTGGCCGGCCGGGCGACGATTATGGAGGCCGCTATGCCGAGTGCTGTACTGACAGTCATCCTGGCAATCGAGTTCGATGCCCGGCCACGGTTTGTCTCGGCCATGGTGGCGGGGACAACGCTGGCGAGCATTGTGACGCTGACCTTGCTATTGAGCCTTTGGGGGATTGGGGGGTAATGCTCTTCCACTCGCCTGTTGTTGCATGCCGGGCCGGGTTGTAGTACAATACAGCCAGTACAATCCGTTCTTTTGTCGAGTACCAAGCATAGCCCCAACACATTTCTGAGAGTCGCTAAAGATGGTTGAGGATCTCTTGCTGCACGCCGAGACATTGACCCAAGATTTTTGTCAACAGTTGGACAATTTGCTCCAGCAGGCTCGGCGACGGCAGCAGGATTTGGAAGCACAGGCGCGCCACTTGCGTCGCTTGCGCGAAGAGGTCGATATGCGTCTGCAGCTCGTTTTAGGGCAGCGTGACTTGGTGATGCCCAATCCTGAGCGTTTGCAGCGCGAACAGCGGGAAGTTGCCCAGCAGGAGGAGGACAGCCTGGCGGCGCTAGCGGAAGCCGAACAGACTAGTCGTCGCTTGGAGCTGCTCCTGCGCCAGGTGGAGATGAGCGGCCGTTCCCTGGCGGATGGGAGCACTCGCCGATCCTACGATCCGTGGGAGTTGGCCTTGCGCTCACAGGTTTTGTATGGTCGCGAACAGGAACGGGCCGCGTTGGCGCGGGAGGTGCACGACAGTCCAGCGCAGATTCTGGCCAACAGTGTCTTGGGGTTGGAGAGCTGTCGGCAGAGTGAGAGGCTGGACGAGGCCAAACGCTTGATCGGGGGTGTGCTACGCGATGTACGGGTGGGGCTACAAGAAGTGCGCCGCTTTATTTATGATCTGCGCCCCTCGCCGCTGGCCGATGGCCCGTTAGGCGAGCAGATCGAGCGGTACATCCAAGATTTCGCTACAGCCTATCAGGCTAATGTCGAGTTGCGCTGGGCAGAATCGCCGCGCCCCTTTACCCCTGAGGAGTGTATTGCGATCTACCGAATTGTGCAGGAATCTTTGCAGAACGCGCGCAAGCACGCCCGGGCCGACCGGATGATCGTCGAGGCGTGCGTAGAGTTGACCGATTGGGTACTAGAGGTGCAAGATAACGGAGTAGGTTTCGATCCGACTGCGGTGGGGCTTCAGGAGGATCACTGGGGTCTGCAAGGAATGCGCGAACGAGCCCATTTGATCGGGGCGGAGTGGATCGTTGAGAGCCAACCGAATGAGGGGACTACGGTAACGCTCCGTTTGCCACTTTACTCTGCAACTGAGGGGAGGCTGTAATATGGAAAAGGGCGGCGAGTTGATGACCATCTTGATTGTGGACGATCACCCGCTCTTCCGGCAGGGTGTGCGGGCTGTGTTGGAACGGGAACCCGACTTCCACGTGGAGGGTGAGGCATGCGATGGTCAGCAGGCCATCCAAATGACCGAAGATCTCTGTCCGAGTGTCGTCTTGATCGATATTAGCCTGCCTGGTTTGAATGGGCTTGAAGTGGCTCGGGTGATCAAACGTCGTCAGCCGCAGGTCAACCTGATCGTGCTGACGGTGTACGAGGATGACGAGCAACTTCTGAGCGCTATCAAGGCCGGCGCCTCGGCATATTCTTCCAAGGATATCGAACCCCAAGCCTTGGTGGAGATGATTCGTTCAGTCGGTCGGGGCAAATATCTGATTGATGAGCATGTTTTTACCAAACCCCACATTGCTACGCGTGTACTCCATCAGTTCCGCGAGCTGGCGGCTGCGGAAGATGAATTGGGGTCACTCTTTTCCCCCTTGACTGGACGGGAGATCGAGATCCTCGACTGTATCGCCCAGGGGATGACCAACAAGGAAATTGCCGACCGACTGTGTATTAGTAGCCAGACGGTCAAGAACCACGTCACGTCGATACTGCGTAAACTGCAGGTAAACGACCGCACTTCCGCCGTTATCTATGCCCTGCGCCGGGGCTGGATTCGGCTGGGGGTACGCGGTCCTGAGGAGATGTCCCCGGACCACCTGGCCGGGGAGGAAGAAGAATACAAATAAGGAGGGCAACATGTTTGTCATTGCCGAGAACATCCAGATCCGCGCGACCCGGGTGCAAGAGGCGCTCAACGAGCGCGACGAGGCCTTTTTCCAGGATATGGCGCGCAAGATGGTCGAGGCGGGTGCGCACATGATCGACCTGAACATTGGTCCGCGGAAGAAGGATGGTCCCGAGGTTATGACCTGGCTGGCTGAGACCATCGCTGCCGTGGTGGATTTGCCACTGTCTTTTGATACGACCAACCTGAATGCAATTGAGGCCGGACTGAAAGCCGTCAAGGGCCGCTTCAACATGCTCAATCCGGGTTCCATCGTCGGCGACCAAGAACGTACGGAGCGTGTCTTTGCCCTGGCTGTGGAGCACAACGCACGGGTCATCGGGCTGACCCTGGAGCAGACCGGCATGCCGGCCAATGCCGATGAACGCATTGGCATCGTCATGGAACACATCATCCCTGACGCGATGGAATATGGCCTGCCGATGGATCGCCTCTACATTGACCCGGTCGTCCTCACCGTCAAGGGGATGCAGGAGCACCCCAAAGAGATCGTCGAGGCCGTGCGGGCTTGCAAGATGGTCTTTGATCCGCCGCCGATGACGACTTGTGGCCTCTCCAACGTGAGCAACAGCGTTCCTTTTGAGAACCGCAGTCTGATCAACCGCACTTTCTTGGTGATGATGTTGGCGGCCGGCCTGGACTCGGCGATCGCCGATCCCTTTGACCACGAATTGATGGAATGGGTTCGGGTGGTCGAGGAGCGCGATGCGAGCACGCCGTTGAACCAGGCGCTCCTTCGCCTGTACGATGCGGTAGCGTCCCAGAGCGACTTTGGTCCCGATGATGTGGATATGGAGGATCCCGCCCAGCGCGATCTCTACAAGACGGTGCGCATCCTTCACAACGAGGTCATCTTTGCGGACGACTACCTTCGATTCTGAGCGCTCTGTGTATGATTGTTTTTAACCACAGAGGCGCGGAGAACGCGGAGATTGCAGAGGATGTAAAAGTTTTCGATAAAAGGCTCTGCGCTCTCTGCGCTCTCTGCGCCTCTGGTTAGCAAAGAAGCGGCAACTTGAAACTTTCGGTTTGAGGTGCAGCTTCGCTAAGCAGTCAAAATTGATGTTTTAGTTCTCTCGATGTGACTTGTCAGGCAGCGAGGGTTTCGTTTTGGGCCATCCAGAAGGATCGCCGGAAAAGTCAGTCCCCTATCCAGCCGCGATCAGGAACCAGCCTGCCTCCCTGCAAGAGGGGCTGAAAGAGGTCCTGGCCTATGCTTGCCAACAAGTCCAGGTTCCGGCAGGCCTCATCTTGTGGAAAGAATCCGACTTTTTGTACCCAATTTCCCATACGGGGCTGCCCGATGAAGCAATTCCGGATACCGGTATCCCGGCGGGAGCGGATGATCCCCCGGAAGGTTTTCTGGCCGTTCTGCGCGAGTCGTTGTCAGAATGGGTTGCTTGGCCTCTTCAGTGGCAGGGACAATCTGTCGGATGGCTCCTGCTAGGAGGAGCGGAGCAGCTGCCCCCAATATCGGTTGGGACAGCGGATCGAGAACGCTACGTGGGGTTGATTACCCTGCTTCTCATTGCTTGGACGGAAGTTGCCCGTCGGGAGGAGCGTCTTCGGGCGGTTGAGGAGGATTCCCGTCAGCGGGTCTTTGCCCAGCATGTCTCTAATCTGGTCAACTCTACGCTGGACTTGGACGAAATGCTCCAAATCACGGTCCGGGAGATGGGCCAGACCTTTCAGGTAGACCACAGTGCAGTTTTCCTCCTGGATGATGATCGGCCATTTGCCCGGTTGGTAGCGGAATACCCGGACCACGGTCTCCTGGGGCGCAAATTCTCGGTGCCGCGCATGGCTGGATATGGTCGGGAACTCTGGTCCGGCCGGTTGGTGGCGATCCCTGAGGTGCCACCCGACCTGGACCAGGACCCAATTCGAGAGCTGTGCACACAGATCGGCCTCTGTTCCACGCTTTTGCTGCCGCTAAAGGTGGACTCGGATGTGCTAGGAGCCATCAGTTTGAACATGACCTCCCAGCCGCGGGTCTTTACGCCGGAGGAAACCGCTGTCGTCCAGACGGTGGCCAATCAGGTGGCGGCTGCAATTGTCCGAGCCCGTCTCTTTCAAGAAAAGGCGGCCTCAGAAGACTATTTCCGGCGCGTTGTCGAGCAGGCCCACGACCTCATTTGGACCCTGGACCATCAGGGTCGGTTCATCTTTGCCAATCAGGTTGCAGAGGAGGTTACTGGGCACCGGCTCACCGATTGGTTGGGAGAATCGGCTGGCAAGATCGTTGTTCCCGAGGACTTGCCCCGTTCGCAGGAGGTTTTTCGCGAGACCCTGGAAGGCCGGGGGCAAACTTGCGAGATCCGCATCTATGATGCCTCGGACAAGGTTCGCCAGCTTGAGGTCAACACCGCGCCCCTGCGGGCCGGAGAGGAGATCATCGGGGTTATCTGCTTTAGTCGGGACATTACCGACGCCAGAGAGACTGCGACCGCGCTTTTGCAGCGTACCCGGCAGGCGGAGAAACGCGCTGCGCTTCTGCGGGCTATCGGCGAGGTCAGCCGTCAGGTGCTGGCCCTGTTGAATCCACTGGCCTTGCTCCAGAGCGCCGTCGAGTCACTGGTCAAAAACTTGGGCTATGATTTCGCCTGCGTGCTCCTTCGGGAGGAGGACAGCCTGGTCATTCGGGCCAGCGCCGACAAGTCGGGTCAGGCTCGGATTGGGAGTGCGGTTCCGCTTCCCCAGGGGATTACGGGTCGCGTTGCCCGCACGTGCCAACCCTACCTGAGCAACGATGTGCAGCAGGATGTCTATTACCTGTTGGAGCCCGAATGGCGCCATACCCGGTCTGAGTTGGCCGTTCCGATTCGCAACACGACCGAGGTTTGCGGGGTCCTGGACGTGCAGAGTACAACGCCGGGTGCCTTTGACGAAGCGGATATGTTGGCGCTGTCCTCCCTGGCCGATCAGCTCGGCATTGCCTTGGAGAACGCCCAGTTGTTGGAGAGCCTGCACCAACGTATGGCCGAGCTAGAGTTGGCCCAGGATCGCCTCTCCCAGGCAGAGAAACTCTCGGCGTTAGGTGAGTTGATTTCTAATGCCGCCCACGAGTTGAACAATCCGCTCACCTCGGTGATCGGTTATGCGCAGCTTGTGCAGGGAGCAGTTCAGAATCCGGAGGTTCTGCAGGACTTGCAGGTTATTGTGCAGGCAGCGCAGCGTGCGGCCCGCATTGTCGAGGATCTGCTGACCTTTGCTCGGCAGCGCGTGCCGGATTTGCAGTCAGTAGACGTGAACATGCTAATCCAGCAGACTGTGGCCCTGCACTTTGCGCACCTGGCCGAAGAGCACATCTCCGTCAAGTTCTCGTTGGCGCCGGAACTGCCCCCGGTTCGGGTTGATCCGGGGCAGTTGGAGCAGGTGATTACGAACCTTTTACAGAATGCCCGGCAGGCCCTTTGGGAGAGTCCATCCGCAGGCCTGATTAAGCTGCGTACTTCTTGCTCTGGGGTGGGGACTCGGCCCGGACAATGGGTGCGGATCGAGGTTGAGGATAATGGTCCGGGAATCCCGGAAGAGACGCTGCTGCGTGTTTTTGACCCCTTCTTTACCACGCGGGAGGAGGCCGGCGCTACCGGCATGGGCCTTTCGATCTGTTATGGCATTATCGTCCGACACGGGGGTTTGATTTGGGCAGAGAGTGAGTCCGGCGGTGGGGCGTGCTTCTGCGTCGAACTGCCAGCGTGGTATGAGGAGACGGACTGGGATAAGGAGGCGATGATTTAGCAAGATGCAGGAGGCAGGAAGCAAGATGCAGAAGGCAGGAGAAAAGTTGCCGGAAAACCAGTTGGAGGCAATCCGCGCCCGTTTGCGAGAGGGGCGGTTGCCCTGTGCGGAGGTTTTCGCCCTGGCCCACACGTGGCACGTAGCGCCGCTGGCGCTGGCCCGACGGGCGGACGCCGTGGGGGTGCGCCTCGGTTGGTGCCAGCTGGGGCTCTTTACCGGGGCGGTGAAGGGGGTAAAGGGGTGGCCGGATGGCCCGTACGAGGTGCCGGGGGAGGTGCGTGACGCTGTCGAAGCAGTCTTGGAAGAGGGCGTCCTACCATGTGCGTGGGCCTGGAGCGTGGCCAAACGCCTGGGCATGGAGCGGCTGGAGGTTGGTCGGGCTGCGAACGCGATGGGTGTGCGGATCGTGCGCTGCCAGTTGGGGTGTTTCTAGCAGTTTCTCTCCACCACTAACTGGGCAATCTCTGTTAGGGAGTCGCGGTCCTTATCCGCGGGGACGAGGGCCAGGTACTGCAGCCCCTCGTGTCGATAGTTCTCGGCGTCTTGGCGGGCCCGCTTGGGCCCGGAGGAAGCCTTGACCTGGTGCAGCGCCTGGGCAATCTCCTCAGGCGTCAGGGTATCGCCGAAGCGGTGCACGGTGTGGCGCAGAAAGCCGTCGGGGTCGTCGTAGGCTGCCGCGTAGATGAGGGGGAGGGTGATCAGCCCCCGGCGGAGATCGCCGCCGGCCGGCTTGCCAAGTGTCCCTTCGTCCCCCACATAGTCCAGCACGTCGTCCACGATCTGAAAGGCCATGCCCAGAGCGTGGCCAAAGCGTCCGATGGCGGCGACCGTCTCCGCGTCCGCACGGCCGCATACGGCCCCGACTTTTCCGGCAGCCTCGAAGAGGGCTGCTGTCTTGTGGGCAATTTTAAAGCGGTACGATTCCAGGGCCTCTTCCAGTGGTTCGATCTCGTCCACGTTCGTGATTTCGCCCTCGCAGACTGCTGCGGCGGCGGCTGAGATGTGGTCCATCACGGCAACGCTGCCGGTCAGCGTGATCGCCCGGGCGGCGAGGGCAAAGAGATAGTCCCCGGAGAGGAGGGCGACGTCGTGGTGCCACTTCTCGTGGATGGCCGGCCGGCCGCGCCGGTGGGGTGATTGGTCGATGAGGTCATCGTGCACCAGGCTGGCGGCGTGGATCAGTTCCACAGCCGCCGCGGCATAGATCGCCGTTTCGGGGACGGGGCCACCGGCCGGCCGTGCTGCCAGGAACACGAGCGCGGCGCGAAGCCGCTTGCCGCCGGCCGTGAGGATGTGCCGGGCCGGTTGGGAGAGTACAAGTGCCGGAGAGGTCACCAGTCCGCCAATGTAGCGCTCCAGTTTCGCCATCTCCGTGGCGATTCCCAGGCGCGAGAAGAGGTCGTCTGTCACAAATGCCTCCGGATTAGGGCATCACCGCAAGGGTGCGGGCGTGTTTCCAGACCTCTTCCAACTGGTAATAGTCCCGCTGGCTTTGGTCGAAAATGTGCAAGATCACCGAGCTGAAATCCATCAGGATCCAGCCGCTGTCGGGCGTTCCTTCTACCCGCCGTGGCGATATCTTCTGGGCACCGAGCTTTTCTTGCACGTCGTCAGCGATGGCTTTGAGCTGCCGCTCGCTCTCCCCACAGCAGATGAGGAAATAGTCGGCAATAATCGAGACGCCCCGCAGATCCAGCAGGGTCACGTGGGTGGCCTTCTTCTCGGCCACCAGGTCCATCAGGGTATTGGCCAGTTCTCTTGGTTCTATGATCGCCTCCTGTTACCGTATTTTCTGTTGCGATTATACAACAAGGCCGGCCGCTGGGCAAATCACGGACCATTCGTAATGATTTCGGATAACCACTTGGGGATTCGGAAATTTGTAACAACAAGCAGATGGCCTTTCTCCCAGTCAGGATAAGGCTTGATGTCCAAAACGGGAGTGCCGTCGAGGGCGTCCAGTCCTCTTATCCATAGGACATTCTCCTCGCGTTTGACCAGTTCTACGAGTGTCAGGCCAAGCGGATTAGGATGGATCGGAGAC
>Ga0272444_10004286_pt1 | contig 12607 bp, 13 predicted proteins | sample SSMForm13_FD_201033 | JGI IMG/M metagenome (GOLD analysis project Ga0272444, IMG submission 201033) | Marine sediment archaeal communities from Little Sippewissett salt marsh, Falmouth, MA, United States - SSM-Form-13 | ecosystem: Environmental > Aquatic > Marine > Wetlands > Sediment ...
CTTAATGATAGGTATAATATATAATAATGGGAAATACCGCCATATTGAATTTTGTTTGGTCTATAAAAAGATAAGCCCACTGGATCGGGCTTAAAATAATGGCGGCCCCGATATTACTCTCAGCAGACTCCGACGGAATTCAAGTTTCCGATGAAACCCGCCTATTCCACGAGCAACGGAACCCGTGGGAAAATATTAGAATGGCCTGGCCAGCCATCCCCGGGGCTTTGATTCAGTGTGCCTTCAGATAGCTCTCGATGAACTCCATACCATACCCCAACCACTTCCTGTGACGGGCGATTTTATTTGGAGAATCCGGGAATGTATGGTCCATCGCCACACTCCATAGTCCCATATAAACGTAGAAAGCGGCTCTGAACAGATCGATAGATTTCAGTTGTTTGTCGGAAACGTAACGATATTCAGAATATCCGCACAGGAAGGAATCCAAATACTGAGTATAGCTCGGATCAGCCCAACAGTGTTCCAGGGCTATGGCCACGTCATAAAGGTAATAGCCAAAACCGGAGCCATCAAAGTCGATTATCCGAGCCTCACCTTTCCAAAACAGCACGTTTGCATCTATCCCGCAATCACCATGTATCAATCCGTAGACGCCTGGATTCTTACCCCAGTCGTTCATGAGTTGTTTTGTTCTGTGTGCGACCATTCGATACGCCTCCCTGTATCGAGCCGGCAATAGTTTCCATGCTGCACTGCTTGGAATACCGGCACCAGCATCATCGGTAAATAGTCCATCATAGTCGAAACGTCGCTTGAAAAGATCATTCGCTGCGCGCCATTTCTCGGCATGATTGTGCAGTTGTGCCATGGTCCGGCCTTGAGCCAGAAAGTGGTGAGGATGTACATGTTTGGTGATACGTCTTCCTTTCAGCCATCGGAGCAGCGTGCAAACGCGCTCATCCGGTATCCCCGGAGCTGTAACCTTCACGACAAAGCTACCATCCAGGGCCCGGACGGGCTCCGGCACCGAAAGTCCCGCATCCTTGCGTATGGCACTAAGCCAGTCCATTTCGAGTTTAATCGCCCTGGTTTTCTGTTCACGGCTGTCATGGATGCGCAACAGGTATTGCCCGGGCTCGAATGGGCCTTTTTTCCTTCCAAGGGTTTCCTGAGGCTGGCTGTATACGCGGAATAGTACATTCCCCGCAATCGTGAGAAACTCGAGGCTGGCATGGCCCAATCCGTATAGCTTCAGAGCTTTGTTAGCCAGCCCCCTGAATCTTCGAATTGTCCCCAGGCGCGTTAATTCAGTCAGCGGTTTCATGCAATCATCTCACTAATCTCTCTCATGAGATTCATTGGAAGATAAGGTCTGTCACATTCCAAATTCAGGCGACTGCGTACGGCCCGCGCAACCTCATGTTCCCCAAGACTATTGCCTCCATCAGCATAAAAATACAACACCGTCAGCAGATCGCGCAGTTTGTGGAAGACAGGAATCTGTTCAAGCCAGAGGCTGTCGAGGCGGTTTTGGCGGTTGTAGCCCTTGATTAATGCGCGCATAAAATCGCCTGTGTAGGACTTAAGGTCATGACCGTTGAAAGAATTTTCTACCGCAAAGTATAGAGCTACAGCCAGGTCATTTGCGAACCAGTGATACTCGCAATCCTCAAAATCAAACAGAGTAATCTTACCGTCCATTGTGAATATGTTACCTCGATTAGGATCGGAGTGGATCAGGCCGTAACAGTCCTCATCCGATGGTAATGTCTTTAATGTAGTTATCAACTCCTGCGCCTTATCGCGGAGAACTACGTGATCTTTGGGAAGGAACCGATCAATGTTCATAATCTCAGCCTCATACCAATGAGGGCGGCGAAGGCCTGGTGGTGGTCTGTAGTCCCTGGTTATCCTGTGAATAAGCCCCAATTCGTTACCCAAGGCTTCCCATATGTTGGGAGTCCAGGCTTTCAGTGACACCGGTTCCCCCGCAGCTCGCTCGAATGCGGTGGCAACAAACTGCCCCTCAGTCAGTTCCAACAACACAGTCAGTGCGCCGCTGCGTGAGTGTACAGGCCGAGCAACGTTGACGCCGTTGTCGGCAAGATGTTTAATAAAGTCTGCCTCGGCGCAAGCGAGCTCATATCTCTTGCCGCTATTCTTGGTTAAGCGTAGAACCAGTGGACGCTTGTCGCCTCTGTACTCGAAAACGTAGCTGGATCGTCCGCCAGAGATCAGATTAAGATCCGGGGCATGCAGTCCAAAGGCGCCGGCAATCTCTTCAATGCTATTGTTGCGCATTTCTGGATTTTCTCCTGTCCCGGTCACGACTGGTCCGATACAGAGTTTGATTCCTGCATCAACAAGTCTCAATAATCAAAATATTGAACAACAAGAAAACAGCCTAACTGAGGATCACCGGGGAGGAACCGCTACACTTTTCTCCCATTTTCGGGATGTTCATATTCCATCCTGAGTATGCCATAAAGGACTGTCGCACTGATGCTCCCATCGGCATTGCGTTTGTTTTCGCGTATCAGACCTTCTCTGATCATTCCACATCGCTCAAGCACGCGAATACAGCGGGTATTGGTCTCATCACATTCCGCACTGATGCGATGTGCCCCCAGGTAATGAAAGACAAACTCGAGTGTTGCTTGAACCGCTTCTGTCACATAGCCCTGTCCCTCGTAATCCTTGTCAACGAAGAAACCAATTTGAAACTCCGGCAAATCCCAGCAAACGGGACCAACGTAAACTTGCAGCACAAATTGCCGGCTGGATTTATCGAAACCTCCGAGAAAAAAGGCCTTTCGTTCCGACCACAGGGCAGCCAGCTCCCGAACGGTAGTCTCAGCGTCTTTCTCATCTTTGAGCTGCATCACAACATTGTCCGCTTCGTAACGCATTAAATGTCCATGATTTCTCTGACCGACGGCGTAGTAGCCGGGCCCATCGTTTGCGCGGTATGATCTGAGCTGCAGGCGACGAGATTCAAAGGACGTCGGTACGTTGAGATTGCTTCTGTTCATTTCGTTTACTCAGTCCGGTTTCCGGTCATCTCCATTCCAAGAGTGTACGATACCGATATGGATTTGTTTCACATTATAAGCTACCACGTCTGGACGTTGGTTCCTGCCGTCTTGAGATCCAATTCGCTATCCTGTTTCCTGTCCTTTGTCATGTAAGGACGAAAGAAAGGCCCCGGCGTTAACCAAGGCTTCAAAGTCTATGGCAGTCCCAATATTACTCTCCCCATACTTTTGTGGAGTTCGATTTTTCGGTTAAAACCAACTATTCCATGATAAACGGAGCACCTGCAAGGTAATCATCTTAAAATGCGATACCTGATGAAACCCGTTGATTTTGCGGCTTGGAATTTGTAAGCTTACAGGAGCTATGAGAATCTGAATCCGCGGGTAACATTTGGTATTTAAAGATGAAGGACGGACGAATTGGTTGAAGCCAAAAACCTGAAAATACAATTTGTTTCGGAAAACCTGGTACAGCAGATAATCGAGGGTAGAAAAACTGCCAGTGTAGCCAGGATCGAAGAGGTCGACATTGCCGAGGACGAGTACAACGACGCTCTTGTGGTCGGGAGGTACTATGATGTTTACGACAGCGCTCTGGTAAAAAGAGCGACTATTCGCATAGTGGGAATGGAATTATGCAATTGGGACAATATCCCCGAAAGATTATGGCGTGGTGAGACAAATATTGATGCTGATGAATTCAGGAATGACCATGGAGAGTATTTTGGTAATCCAAGTTCGGGCTTTGAATTTATTGCTTATTATTTCACCCTGGTTACTCAATGATTTTTCATTAAAATCATCCATTTACAATCTGCGGCGGGATTGATCGCCATTTATCGAAAACTCCCGGCCTTCTCGTGCAAATGCCCGGGACATTCTAATCAGTTTTCAGACATATAAAAAGCGGCCCCAATATCACTCTCCCCATACTTTGGTGGTCATCGGCTTCCCAATACGTTTCCGCTTTGAGAGGATCGAAGGAACACGTTGGAAGATAATCACATCCTAGTGGTCAGCTATCATGTCGATATACAGGTAAGTTTTTCCATCTCTATTTGATGACCAGAGGAGACGCTGACCGTCCGGAGAGAAACTTGGCCAGGAATTCTCGCCCTCCTCGGTTACACGTTCTGCCGTGCCACTATCGATTGGCTTAAGCCAAATATCACGTTTGCCACTTCGTTCAGACATAAAGGCGATCAACCTGCCGTCCGGAGACACACAGGCTTGATCATCAGGCGCCGGATCATCGGTAAGCTGCCTCAACCCGGTACCATCAGTGTTTATCATCCATATGTTCCAGCTATTGCTCCGATCCGAGGCAAAGATAATGGATTTGCTGTCTGGTGACCATTGTGGGTGGTGGTCACTGGCGGGATTTACGGTTATTTGCCTGAGTGAGTCGCCGTTGAGTTTCGCTGTCCAGATATCGGGATTACCGCTTCGTAACGCAGAGAATGCAACCCACTCACCGTTGGGCGACAAGGCAGGTTGAAATGCGGGGGCAATATCGGGAACTATCGGATGCGTTTCGCCACCGGCTATCGGGATAAGCCAGAGTCTCGGAGGCGGGCCGTCAGGGCTGTAAGCATCGAAGACCAAATGTGTGCCGTCTGAAGACCAGCCCGTGTGGTGGTCGCCGCTGAGTCCGCTCTCCACCAGCATCGCCTCTCCTCCGTCGGCCGGTATGATATATATCTTTGGTTCCCCGCTTCTCCGTGAGGCAAAAACGATGTGTTTTCCATCTGGCGACCATTTGCAGTGATAGCCGCCCTCGGAGCCGGTAAGTCGGACGGCGCTATCTTCAGCATGGATCCCTGTGACCGCGATGATTGCCACAAGTGACACCGAACAGAGCCATATTGAAACTGCTCCTAACACGAGATGAAAACCTCCACTTCCTCTTATATTACGATTTTTAATGTCGCTTGTTGCTAATCGCCGCTGACTTTTCCAATCCACTGAAATAGTTTGCGATTCCCTTTAGGCGCTATTGGCATGAACCTGACACAACAATCAAGTGGATCACTCACTATCATTATTCTAAAGCAAAAGCCACGGCAACAGCCGTGGCTTTTAAGTCAATGGCGGGGATGACTGCACAAAAGACAGAACTTTTAGTTTGAGATTCAGCCTGATATGAAAAAAGCGGCCCCAATATCACTCTCCCCAAACTTCTGTGAAATTCAGTTTTCGAGTGAGAGTCAGCTATTCTTCTGAAAGTGGAAGGCGTTGGAAGGTAATTGATTACCAGAATGATTCCATCGTGTAAAGGAGATCTTTGCGATGTTCATAGTCAAACCAGGCAAAATTCCTGGTTGCAAGCCTGGAGTAGGGGGCGGTTCCTCTTGCCAGCGAAACAAACAAGTACAAAGTTCGTAAATAGTAAGATGGATGTAATCACAATGACTGGGATTCACCATAAGACGTTGGAAGACAATGACTATATCAAGATTGTTTTCCTGTTCCTGATAGCTATACTATTCCTGTCATTAGCTGCGAATCGATCACTCGCTCAGGACAGTCTTCTGCAACGCGAAGATGTTATAGCTGATATCCGCCAATTAGCGAATATAATCGAGAACACTCATCCTGATCCTTATAGCGCCGGAGGAGGAAGAATAGCCTTTCACCGGCGCCTTCACGAGACATTAAACGCAGTTCCTGAAACAGGCATGACGACTACTGAGCTGATTAGGCTTCTGCGCCCCTTCGTCGCATCAATCGGTGACCAGCATACTTCCATCTACTCAGTGTACCCGGCAGATCCTTCCAGACTGGGTGGTGTACCCTTTATCTTCCATACTGTAGATAAGGATCTGTTCGTTGTTGCATCCTTTCAAGAAAAGGATTCAACATATGTCGGAGCACGACTTGTTTCGGTTGAAGGCGTCACAACCAGTAATTTGATAAATCGATTGTCACACCTGGAAGGTGTCGAGAACGAGTACTTTGCGCTGCGGCAACTGGGACAACATGACTTACTCATTCGATCATACTTAGAAGAACTTGTCCCTGAATGGGAGGACACAACCAAGATCACATTTCAGTTACGGCTGCCGGCAGGAAAGATTGAAAACCTGGTGCGGTCGACTCAGATTGGCATTAGTGGTAGTACATTAAGGCATCTGGGTAAGTCACACGTTGATCTTCCAAGAACGGATTCGTCTTATTTCTTATTTCAATTCATCGATCCTTTTAAGTCTGGTGAGGAGATTGGTTACTTGCGAGTAGATTACATGGGCGAATACCGCGAGGCACATGAAATGGCCGTATCGCGAGGTAAAGAGGATTACACCCCGGATCAGCTCGCGATGATTCCCTCAGCGACGGAAACTTTTCGCAATATGGTTATTGAGATGAAGCAAAAGGGGACGGATGTTCTCATAGTCGACATTCGCGATAACGGAGGCGGGAATTTCATCATGGGACCAATCCTTGTATATTTTCTGTATGGTAAACAGAAGCTGACAGAAATGCATGTAGGCGCGGAATCGAGCGGCGGTGGGCACGGTGACCGCTATTCCGCCCTCTATTTTGAGAGTAATCCGAATGAATCGCTTGATAAAATAAATCAGGGAAGATCTGTGCCGTTGGTTATGGGCGATATTGATTTCTCCCGAATCCTGGGTGATACGGCTCGATATGACAGTTCTGGAAAGCTCTTAGACAATCCCGTGAGACTGAAACACTACCAGCGGGCCACTACCTTCTACAGAGAATATGAATCAGAGGAATATTCAGGCTATTACTGCCCCAAGCACGTCCTTGTGCTAATGACTCCTTTCACATCCAGTTCCGGACTGGATATGACTCTTGATCTCTATTTTGCAGGAGCCACGCTTGTCGGCACCCCCTCTGCTCAAGCTCCAAACTCATGGGGCAATCTATTTACCTGGAAACTGGCGCATAGCGGAATTGAAGGTGAAGTGTCCTCGTCCTTTGACATTGTTTTTCCTGACGATCCAGAACGTGGGCGGGCCCTGCCAGTACATTACCCCTTGTCCTACGAAAAACTGGCATCATATGAATTCGATCCCGATGCGATATTCCTCTACGCAATGGAGATTCTCGCAGAATTGAGAGAGTGAACTCGTTTGTTGCGACATGCAATCGTCGGTTTCCCCGAACTCTTGCGAGTAATCTCATAGATGCAAGACAAGTGTTGGTCGGTGAGACTTATAATCAAAAAACGGCCCCAAAATCACTCTCCCCAAACTTCTGTAGGATTCGAATTCCTAGTGAGAACAGCCAATTCTACATCAGATGGAATTTGTTGGAAATCAATACAATAAGTCGGGAGATCACTGTCTGGCATACTCTGTCAGCCATTGTCAACATGGGAAAAAGATCACCAAGGAAGGCCACAGAAATCAATCTTTCCTTCAGGCCAGGGTACTTCCCCACACTCTTTGATCATGATCAGTCCACCGCAACTACGATTACCGGTCGGCTGAGTAAAGACATTCGGGCAATTCACAACTCTCCACCCCATGCCGGAGTAAAGAGTTTCAAGTCGGGGCTTGCATGTCAGTAAACTGAACGGTAATCCGAGTTTAATCCTGACGAATACATCCGATTGCTTCATTAATTCGGTGGCGAAGCCCTTGCCCCTATGCTGAGGTTCTGTTATAAGGAAGCCTATTCCAGCTATCAGAAGCGGTCTATTGCTTATGCTGATAGTCCTCTGCAAAACGCCCACTTGAACCACAAGCTCATGTTGCAGATAACCGAGAAGATACCATTGCGGGTTGCTGTATACCATCGAATCGGTTCCGAACTCACGTTCATGAGCGCGCTGGATAAAATCTGAGAGTTCCGGAGTAAGATCATTCACAGTCTTGATATCAATTCTAAGATTGTTCATTTTCGGCATAGGCATAATCTCACGCTATAATCAATCACAAAAGTCATAATCTCAATACGTAATAAGCTTCGCCAGGTTGCTTTTAGCCCTTTTGACAGTCTATTGTAGCATGGTCAACATTGATGATTCAAAGAAAAAGCCCGGTGTTGCCGGGCCTTTGAAATCAATGGCGGCCCCAATATCACTCTCCCCAAACTTTTGTGAGATTTGATTTCCAGGTCAAATCGAGCTATTCCACGGTGAGAGGAACGCGTTGGAAGACAATTGAATAACAATACAGCCGTTGACTAGTCGGCTATGTCCAGCAAAGATTTGATGGTTGCTCGCACTTTCAACCAGGCGATTGACCCAGGGACTGCTGGCTCGTGGTGCCCCGCATTTGGAACTATATCGAGTGTGACGTCCTCATTGAGCGCCTTAGCCGAATCGGTATACACTTTGAGATGCTCAATGAGCATTGGAAAATCATTCTCGCCGATAATCAGCCTTTGTGGAACGCTTATCGGGAGAAGCCGCAAGGGAGAGACGTTTTCATAGTTTTCCGGGACTTCTTCAGGGAGTCCTCCAACCAACTTGATCATGAGGCTATCACCGCAAAGCTGATTCGCCAAATCAATCTCCTTCTCAAGGTCGACTGGAGAAGCCAAAGCCACTACTCCTCGAACAGAAAGGGGGGATTCGCGATAAATTGGACTCTCAGGTGCAATTTTGTTTCGGGCCGCTACCCACAGGGCAAGGTGCGCACCTGACGAATGGCCAATGACGATTACTCGTTTAAGATCAAGATTGTACTCGTCGGCGATTTCTTGCAGGTAATCAACCCCAAGAGCAACATCTATAAACGTCCCAGGCCATCCCCCGCGTGGATCACCAATCCGGCTGTACTCCATGTTCCAGGTTGCGATACCTTCTTTTCTCAACGCGTCCGACAGAGGGGCAGTATGACCGACATCGGCTACCGAAGCCATCCAGCAACCACCGTGGATTACTATTGCAACAGGGAACGGACCGGTGCCCGAAGGTAATCTCAACTCGCTGAATTGTACGGAATCTGGACCGTATGATATCTTATGATCTGGTGGACAGTTTGGAAGCTTGTAGACATCGGCTGTAGTTAGATATTGGCCGCTTGCACTGGAGTAACTGATAATCAAGACTATCAAGACAAGGGCGCACATAAATGTTCTCTTATGATTCATGTTCGTGCCTCCTACAATTATTACAATTGAGTGACAAATAGGTCATTATCACATGTAATCGCCATAAAAAAACCCAATATCATCGGGCTTTCAAAGTCTATGGCGGCCCAAATATCACTCTCCCCAAACTTCTGTGAGATTCGAGATTGCGGTGAAAACCTGCTATTACACGACAGGGGGAAGCCGTTGGAAACAATTACTTGGCGGATGTCTGATCATTCGAAGTAGAACTCATAGCCACTCTTATCGCCTGAAAACGCGTTACGCTCCCGGCAGTCAAGTGCACGCCGTGTTATTTGGCGACCAATCCTAGTGATTTTATGACCTTTTCCGTTACATTGCCAAATAGCTCTTCGTCTATTTCTATATACTCGAAGCCATACTTTTTGGCTTCCTGTTCGATGTAGGCACTCATCCGCTTCACGAACACTGCAAAAACGCTAATGTATTGGTCGCTTACATTCCGCATCCAATCATTCTCATTTTCTTCGGCAAATCTCTTGATGTTCTCTAAGTGATTCTCTCCTTGATTTCCGATAAATACAGCGCGATGAGTGATATCCTCAAGCCGACTCATCAACTCGGGAAGAACAGCAACTCCTTCTATCAGGGCATCTCGCCCCTCATTATTCTCTCTCCTGGCAAAGGCTTCTACCGCTTCCCAAACAATATGGCTTTCCTTTCTCACATAGCCAACAAGCTCTGAAGGGTCCTTTGTTATCAACTGCACCCGCTCCGCCAAGGGCATTTTATTGAACTTGTCGAAGACAAATAAGTCCGGCGTCGCTTCCGGGTTCAGAACATTCTCAAGCGCTGCCCCGAGGCTATCCGTTGAAACAACACTGACAGCGTATTTCTTCCGAATCTCGCCGGAGATTACTGATTTTCCAACCCTTGGAGGACCACCCAGAAGAAAAATCACAATTTTACTATCCGCCTGGGTGGTCCAGCCTCAAATGTGGGTTCCTTCATCCTGGCTTTTACCTCCTGTCATGGACTTGCTTGTAGACATAAAATAACCCCGGTTCTCACCGAGGTCAAGGATCATGGCGGGGTTGATATCACTCTTCCCAAAGTTTGTGAGCTTCGAGTTTGACATTCAGTTACATAATGCAATGGTTAACGGAAGTCGTTGGAAAGTAATAGTCTAGTAGATTCGACACACGTCGGAATCTGCCTGCTTCTTACTTACTTGAACGCGCTTGTATTTTGGTGATTAACTCCCTTATCTCAGTACTTTCTGGAGCTAGCCTGCAATAGACAAGTGCCTTATCCAGCATACCGGCATCGAATAGTTCATGAGCGAGTATTTCGAGTTCCTCCTCTATAAACCAGAATTCATCCTTTCTGTTATCACTGAGGTCAGCGTATTTCTCCCTGGCGGCGGTTGCTCCAGAATCAAGCAAAGAACGGAAAACCTCATACGCTGCTGATCTTTTTGGCAAGTCGTAGGGTTGATCGTAGAGAATCGCCAGAATGCGTGAGGTTATATCGACGTTTCCCCAAGCCTGAGTGATATGTCCGTTGTGCTCCTTATGGTTCGTGAGCTGGACTATTAGAACCTCGTCATCGCTGAGGCGCAACATATTCGCCTTGAAACCATTTACGCTGGCACAGATCAGGTTGACCCGCACCGTCTGTCCCTCATTTCCGACAGCAACATGCTGATACAACCAGCCGTACCTCTCAAAGAACTCCTCCTTCATTGCGCTACTGAGCAACTCCTCACCATAGAGTGCCTTATCCCAGAGATAGAGATCATGCAGAGTGGAGACGAGATTGCCATATCCAAACACAAAGGACATATCCAGATGAGGGGCATCCTGATACCCGTTAATGTAATCGAAGTGATACCCCCTGGCCATTTGCGGGATCTTAGCTCCCGTTACTTCTGGTAGAGTATTCGTCATTCCCAAGGGTTCACATATCTTTTCCTGCAGCAGCTCACCATACGACCTGCCTGAGACCCGTTCGATAATCAGCGCCAGCAGATAATACCCGAAATTGCTGTACTCATAGCTCGAACCAGGTTTGGAAGCGAGGTCAAAACTGGTGATAAGCTTCAGCATCTGTTCCTGAGAGTGATACAGCTTCTCGATCTTTTCAAGATCTGGCACTTTCGGCTCACCAACAATACCAGATCTGTGAGTTAGAAGATGACCGACGGTGATACCCTTACCCTTGCTCTCAGGATACTCCGTAATGATGTCTGTCAGTTTGTCATCGAGATTCAGCATTCCCCCTTCCACCAGCTGCAGCACCAGCATCGCGGTGAATTGCTTTGTTGTCGACGCAATACGGAACTTGGTATCCAGCGTGTTGGGAATCAGCGAGTCTCGATCGGCATAGCCGGTGGCCCGCTGAAATAGGATATCACCCTTGACTGCGACCAGGATAGTCCCGAAATACTGGTCGTTGTCGTAAAACCGATCCATTAACTTCTCGATGGCGGCAACTTTCTCTTTGGTAATATTGAGTTCGGGAAGAGAGGAATGACAACCACACAGGATGCACAGAATTATCACAAGCGGCGCCAAAGAAAGGGCATTGCTGTATCTTCTCAATGGTCACTCCAATTTTGCTTTTATCTTATCTCGCGATCCACCGATTTCCCGGCGAATCAAATCCTCGACCAGCTGTTGGATGGTGGTTGTTCGTTGAGCTACTACAATCTTGAGACGTCGATGAGTCTTCTCATCCAGACGCACATGAATCATCGGACCTCTTGAGGAATCTTTTGAACGTTCTGCCATATTCAAACTCCACACCCGGCCGCTTGGCTATAAATATAGCCGATCTTCAATCGTGTGGTCAAGGATAATTGAATCAAAAGTCTTCGAACGGGGAAACTGACTACTTCACAGAAAAGTACTGGGAGAGTGAGGTTGGCCGTTTTGCTAAGCCTATAACTGATTGTGAAGTAAGGGGATAGAAAAAGCGGGGTTGACGAGACTCGAACTCGCGGCCTCCTGCGTGACAGGCAGGCGTTCTAACCAAACTGAACTACAACCCCGATAAGAAAAATATCCTCTATCTCTATGAGCCCAATTAGCTCACCTAAGCAAACATCCTAATCTATTCTAATACGCCGATTTGTCAACAGATTTTTGGGCATAAAAAATGGGCGATAGAGGAATCGAACCTCTGACCTCCTGCTTGTAAGGCAGGCGCTCTAAACCAACTGAGCTAATCGCCCGAAATCTCTGCTGGCCGCTCCTCAGAGCTTTTTGTCTTCCTGCTATAAAGGATCGCAATCGGGATAACAACGCAATATCCCAAAACCAGCAAAATCGGAGATAAGGTTATATCACCAATTGCCAGGAAGCTAAAACCCAACATTATTGCCAAAAGCCCGGTGCCAAACAGGATATAGTTGCTTTTAACAAAGGGGAAATCTGGTTCCTTTTTTCGCCTTTTGCCGGCCGGCGGCGCGGTCTTGCCAACCTCCGTTTTGGCACGAACCTGTTTGGGCTTTATTTTATATTTCTTTTTCGCCATAGAATGAAAAATTTATCCCAAATGTTTTAAAAGTCAAGGGA
>Ga0272444_10004287_pt1 | contig 12606 bp, 8 predicted proteins | sample SSMForm13_FD_201033 | JGI IMG/M metagenome (GOLD analysis project Ga0272444, IMG submission 201033) | Marine sediment archaeal communities from Little Sippewissett salt marsh, Falmouth, MA, United States - SSM-Form-13 | ecosystem: Environmental > Aquatic > Marine > Wetlands > Sediment ...
GGTGATGAGTTTTTTTTATGTTTGTTTTTTTAATTTTAAATAATCTTTATTAATTTTCAGGATTTGGCCAAATCTCCTAAATAGCTGAATATTAAGAGGTTTTATCTATAATTAACTTGTCGAAACAGTAGTAATGTTTAATACTGTGAGACTATAATTGATACGAAAGTATTTTTGCTGCGATCGTGATGGTCTTGCTTGGGTGAGGAGCTGAAGTGGGGGATATGGAATTGTCAGGTGAAAAGTTTAGTGAGCAGGATGTAGCTGAACTTCACTGTATGCCACAGGTTTTAGTCGATCTCATAGAAGCATGTCTGGGGGAAAAGAATGCTCAGCCTCTGGCGGAGATCGTGCTGCAGGATGCAGCTCTGACGGCAAAAATTCTTTTTGCGGCAACGAAAACAAGTATTCATCCTCTGGACCCATCAGAACCTGTTTCATCCGCTATCCAGCAGTTGGGTGTGCCGATGGTTACAGGGATCGCGCTGCAGTCTGCGAAGCAGGTCGTTCGACATGAGTTCTCAGATGCGGAAATGCTGTTTCAGTACGGCCTTTGGTTTTCCTCCCGCGCATCCAGTATTGCCGCCCGTTGCCTGGCCCCGTCAATCAACTATCCATATATAGAAGAGGCTCAACTGAGCGGTTTGTTGATAAACCTCGGAATCCATGTTTTTTTCAACCGCTATCATGAAAATTACACCGTGTTGGATGTGAATCCATGGAGCAGCTCAATTCAATGTCAATTTGAAGACACGCGCTATAAAACCAATCATCTGAGGGTGGCTGACAGCTTGATCGGTCAATGGGGGCTTGATTCCTTTCTGGCGGATGCTGTGCGTTTTTTACATGCGGATCTGAATCAGATTGAGAAGAGCAGTATTCTGCTTAAAATTGCCCGTATGGCACAACAGTTTAGCCAGAGCTCTGAGAGTCTGACTCCTGAAGCCGAAGAGATGGCAGAGCGTTTGTTCGGTTTCCGTAAAAGTGAGATCGATTATCTTTTTGACTGGGCGCATGGTCTGTATCCCTCCTATGCCTCATTTCTTCATGATGCTGAAAAACTGCGAGCTGATTTTAATGCAGCGACGGATCGTTTAACGGTTCTGACTTTTATGCTGGCCGATCAGGAAGCTGCCAGAGCCCGTTTAGCTCAGGGGGAAACGACAGAGGACCTTGTCTCAATTGCGCGCAATCTTTACCTTGAAAACAGTTCCGCGACGGATGCACTGTTTTTTCTCCTTGATCAGCAGAGTCAATTGCTGACCGGATTGCTGGCCGAGGGGCAGCCACGTATGCTTGGCGAATTAAAAATACCGCTTGAAGAGGAAGCGAGCCTGGTTTCCCGAGCATTGCTTAACGCTGAAGCGAACCATTCATTCAGCTCAGCTAAGCCTCTGACCGTGACAGATCACCTTCTGATGCGTCTGTGTAAAAGCCGGGGGATAAGTTGCCATCCTTTCCGTTTTGAAGGGCGCCCTCTCGGAGTGGTTGTTCTGGGACTTCAACACCAGGAAGAGGTCAAAACGCTGCAGTCGCTTCAGATCAGAATGTTTGGCCAGGTTGTCAGCTCATCCATGGTTCGTATGTCATTGGATGTTCAAGAGCGTTTTGGTGAAGGCAGCAGTCTTTTGCGCAGGGTCAGTCATGAGGTGAATAATCCTCTGACGATTATCGGTAATTATGCTGAAGTCTTGAATCATCTGCTCAAAGAAGATGAAGACCGTGAGTTGGCTGAAGCGATCAAGAAGGAGACCAGACGAATCGATGATATTATCAATTATTATCTCAACCAGCAGGAAATTCCAGAATTTCCGGTCCATAGTACAGATCTGAATCAGTTGATTCAGGATACGGTTGATTCGATACGTGAAACGGAGTTGAGGCCACGGAATATTCAATTACAGTTTGATTTCAAGGACGATATCTCCAAGCTGGAAACGAATCCGGTGCTGATCAAGCAGATTCTTGTGAACCTGCTTAAAAATGCCGCTGAAGCAGTTTCTGAAGGTGGCCTGATTGCACTTTCAACTCGTGAGAGTTATCTTGCTGACAGTGGTCTTCATGCCGAAATCATTGTGCATGATAATGGACCGGGTATTGCGCCGCAAGTACAGAGCCAATTGTTCAGGCCAGTTGTCAGTACCAAGGGAGCTGGTCATGGAGGAGTTGGTTTGAGTATAGTAAAAGGTATGGTTGACGATTTAGGCGGGCAGATCAGTTGTCACAGTTCTTCCGCTGGGGGAACAAGTTTTCATGTGCTGATTCCCTGTAAAAACGAACGCCCCTTTGACAGCTAGGAGTTGGTGTGCTTGTGAATACCTTGCAGAAACGAGCAACAGTCATTGATACGCAACAATCTGATATCCTGATTGTTGATGATCAGCTGTCTCATCTGCACAGCCTGCAGGCACTGTTACGCATCAATGGCTATCGGGTCACGCTTGCAAGAAGTGGCGGTGAAGCGATCACCAAGCTTCAGGATAACGATTACCGGCTGGTTTTGCTCGACCTGCAGATGCCGGGTATCGATGGCCTGGAGGTTCTCGAGTTTATTCAGCAGGCGGCTTTGAATCTTGAAGTCGCTGTCATTAGTGGCGATACTTCCTTCTCATCGGTCAAGGACGCCATTCGTCTTGGGGCGTTTGACTTTATCCGCAAGCCATACCATCCAGAAGAGTTGCTGACGACAGTCAGTCAGGGGATTGAGCGTTATCGGCACAAAATGTCCCTGCTGGAGGATGAGCAATCAAAGAAGGAGTCCGAGCGTATTCACCGGTTTATCGTCAACAACTCCCCTGATTTTATTTATATGCTTAATACCCACGGGGTTTTTACCTATGTCAATGCTATGGTAGAAGACCTTCTGGGCTATAAGCGGCACGAGCTGCTTGGAAAACACTTTTCAACGCTTATTCACCCGCATAATGCTGATGAAATTCATAAAATTTTCAGTGAACAACGTGCCGGTGAGCGGGCGAGTCATAGTGTCGAAGTGCGTTTGATGGTGAATCCTGAAGACGATCGCGTCAACAGTCTAGACAATTATGAACTGATTGTCGAATTGAGTGCGGTTGGTATCTATGAAGAGGATCCGTCTGGTGAAAAAACTTTTGTGGGAACCCTTGGTTCGGCCCGGGATATCACAGAGCGTAAGCGCACTGAGGACCGTATCAGTCATCAGGCTTATCATGATCTGTTGACGCGGCTGCCGAATCGGTTGCTGTTCAATGACCGCATGGACCAGGCTTTTGCTCATGCGCGGAGAAGCGGTGAAAACTTTGCTCTGATGTTCATGGATCTGGACCGTTTCAAGTTGATCAATGACACGCTTGGGCATGTCATGGGTGATCGGGTCCTGCAATTGGTTTCCGAACGCATCCTTGATTGCCTCCGGGCAGAAGATACCCTCTGTCGTTTTGGTGGAGACGAATTCTCCTTGCTGTTACCCAATATTTCATCAAGAGAAAACGTTTCCTCTGTCGCGGAAAAAATTCTAAAGGCTGTGCGTAAGCCCTTCCAGGTCAATAATCATGAACTTTATCTGAGTCTGAGCCTTGGTATTGCCATGTACCCCGCTGCCGGAGAGAGCCGAGAAACTTTGTTGCAGAGTGCTGATATCGCCATGTACCAGGTAAAGAGTGATGGCAAGGACGGTTATTGTTTTTACAGCGATGTGATGGAGGGCGGTTCTGATTTTATTTCAGCCGAAAAAGACATGTATTATGCCCTGGAGAAGAATCAGTTTCAGGTGTTTTTTCAGCCCAAAGTAGATCCTGAAACCAATATCATTGTCGGGATGGAAGCTTTATTACGCTGGCAACACCCGGTACGAGGATTACTCTACCCGGATGAGTTTCTCGCAACTGCTGAAGAAACTAAACTGATTGTGGCGATTGGAGAATGGGCTTTACGCAGCATTTGCCAGGAGGTTCTTCGCTGGCAGCAGCAGGGATTACCAAAGATTAAAATTGCGGTGAATATATCTCCCGTGCAGTTGGAACAGGATGATTTTGTCGAGCGTTTTATTCGTACAATTCAGGAATTCGATCTGTCGGCTGATATCTTTGAAATTGAAATTTCCGAGCAGAGCCTGTTGAAGGGGCTGCAGCAACTGGGCAATAAAATTCATTCATTGCGCGACTATGGTGTTTCCGTCACCATTGATGATTTTGGACGGGGATATTCCTCTCTCAGCTATCTGAAGAACATCCCGGTTAATACGTTGAAGATTGATCGCTCCTTTGTCCGTGATATTGATGAAAATCAAACACAAGCACTGGTTGTGGATGGGATCGCCATGATGGCGAAAGGGTTGAAGCTCAATCTGGTGGCTGAAGGCGTTGAAAACCTCCTCCAGTTAAAGTACGTTCGCGATCTGGGTTGCCAGGAGGTCCAGGGTTATCTATACGGCGCAGCGGTTTCAGCCCAGGCGGCTACGACGATGATGAAGAGCAGACCCGTTGATGGACCGCACTTTATCTTGCCTCATTGATCTGGACAAAAAGAAATAGTTGAAGAACAGACGTGGCTGAATTGAAAATTCAGCCACGTCTTTTTGTAATCCCCCGGTTTTTCGTGAGCAGAAGAAATCCAGGAAAATTCTGGTTGGACCCTAGTCCGGTGTCGCTTCTCCCAAAAGCTCACTCAGGTGTTGTACCGGTTGGCGCATTTTGGCTTCCCGCAGACCCCAGGCCAGCTGAAGATGACAACCGGGGTTGGATGTAATGAGAACATCAGCGTCCGTGTCTTTGACGTTATTCAGTTTGCGATCAAGTATCTTCTGGCTGTCCTCAGTGAATTTCAGGCTGAACGTCGCTGCCGAGCCGCAGCACCAATTGGCTTCTTTCATCTCCCTGAATTCGACACCCGGGATGGCTTTGATGACCTCACGCGGTTGTTTGCTGATCCCCTGAGCATGGCAGAGATGGCAGGGTTCATGATAGGTGACCACCTTGTTGACCGGCTTCAGTCCCTCGGTACGGATGCCGACTTCTGCCACGAATTCACTGATATCCTTGATCCTGTGGTGAAACTTCTCGAGTTTCCGCTGGTCCTCGCGCTCGGCGAGCAGCTCCTCGTATTCTTTCAGGGCCGCTCCACACCCGGCACAGTCTGTGACAATAGCATCGACATCCAACTCCATGAACAGGTCCAGGTTGTGTTTTGCGAGCTGCCGGGTTGTTTCCCTGTCACCTTCGGTCATATGGGGAGCACCACAACATTTTTGCGCTTTTGGTGTGATGACATCAAAGCCCTGGTGATTGAGAACTTTGACTGTTTGGCGGGACACTTCAGCGTACATCAGGGTCATGACGCAGCCGAGAAAAAAGGCCACCGTTCCACGCTTCTCGCCTCTGGCGGGACTGAGCTCGGGCAGCTGCTGACGCAAAGGCTGCTGAAGGCTCGGCATCATGCCTTCCGCTTTATTGATCCACTCCGGCCCCATCTTGAGAATTTTACTGTGACGAACCAGCCATTGGATACCGAGCTGTTGGTACAGGCGGGCCGGAAGCATCGAGGTTTCCAGAAGGTTCGGGTTGGGCAGCATCTTTTTTAAAACAAAATCGCGAAAAGCGGCCTGCCATTTCGGTAATGGCTGCTGTTGACTGGCCTGAGCCCGGCATATCTCCATCAGTGATCCCGCCTGAACTCCAGAAGGACAGGCCGTCGTACAGGCGCGACAATCAAGGCAGAAAAAGGCCTCTTCTTTCATGACCTGGTTAAACTCAAGGCGTCCCTCACTGACAGCCCGGGCCAGGGCAACACGTCCTCGCGGACTGGAACGTTCTCTGCCGGTCAATGAAAAAGTCGGACAGGTCGGCAAACAAAAGCCACAGCGCATGCACTGGAGAATGTCTTCATATTTGGGTGCATCTTTGACGGTAAAATTACCCAGTTTAATCTCTTCAGGCATAATTATGACTCCTGCTCCTCGGCAAAGATTTTACCGGGGTTCAAGATCCCGTCCGGATCGAAAGCTTGTTTGATCCGCTTCATGACGTCGACACCCCCCGGGCCGATCTGGCGGGCCAGGTAATCCTTCTTGGCAATACCGATACCGTGCTCTCCGGAGACCGTTCCGCCCCAGCCAAGAACCTTCTCATAGAGGTCATCAAAGAAGGCATGGGCACGCTTCATCTGATCGGCGTTGCGTTCGTCACATAGAACCGTGGGATGGAGGTTGCCATCACCTGCATGCCCGAAAGTCCCGACAGTCAGGTCGTATTTTTTCGCCAGGCGTTCAATTTCAGCAAAAGTTTCAGCCAAATAAGAGCGCGGTACTGTTGCATCTTCCATGAGTGTAGACGGCGAAACGCGGGCCATGGCTGAAAGGGCGAAACGACGCGCGGTTGCCAGTTCAAATGCTTCCTCATCGTTTTTTGCCATGGAAACCTCGGTTGCTCCGACTATATTCAGGACGTCGACGACCTTGACACTGTCTTCCTCAACAACGGCCGGGTGGCCATCGACTTCAATGAGCAATAACGCGGCTATGTCACGTGGCAGGCCGATGCTGACGTAATCCTCAACACAATTAATCGTCGTTTTATCCATGATTTCCATGGTTGAGGGGATAATTTTTGCGGCAATAATGCTGGAAACTGCTTTCCCTGCGGTTTTGATGTCATCGAAGTAAGCCAGCATGGTACGTTTGTCCTGCGGTGGTGGAATCAGTCGGACCGTGACCTCGGTGATGATCCCAAGGGTTCCTTCACTGCTGATCAGCAGGTCTTTAAAGGAATATCCGGCGACATCCTTGACGCTTTTACCCCCTGTGGTGATGACGTTGCCGTCCGGCAGAACGCATGTCAGTGACATGATATAGTCACCGGTGACGCCGTATTTAAGACAACGCAGCCCACCCGCATCTTCCATGACGTTTCCGCCGATGGTCGAAATTTTCTGTGAGGCCGGATCCGGTGGATAGAACAGGCCTTTTTCCAAAACCGCATTGGCAAGGTCCAAAGTAATGACCCCGGCTTGGGCTGTCGCAGTCAGGTTCTCTTCATCGATCTCCAGGATTTTGTTCATCCGGTTCAGGCAGACGACAATACCGCCTTGGACAGGGATGCTTCCTCCGGAGAGACCGCTGCCGCTGCCGCGTGGAGTAATCGGCAGACCTGCATCACGGGCGATGTGTATTATGGCCTGAACGGCTTCCGTACTTGTCGGGTAAACAACGGCATCAGGAGTGTGACTCAGCCCAGGTGTAGCGTCGTAGCTGAGAACCATGAGGTCTTCTTTTTCGGAGGCGACATTCTCTTTGCCAACAGCCTGAATCAGTTTGTCAAGAACTTGTTGAGTGATCATTGGAACCCCTTTTATTCTTGGTGTTTGCTTTGCTTATTCCAAGGCCCTGTGCAACGAGGTTGACAGGGCCTTGGACGTACCATGTTGATTGTCTGAATTGGTCCGAGACGTTAACGCCCGAAGAAAAGGTCCGGCAGGTAGGTGATGATCTGGGGAAAGCTGATCATCAGTGCCAGGCCGATAACCTGAATGACGACAAAGGGAATGATCCCACGGTAGATATCGCCCATGGTGTATTCCGGCGGCGCCACACCTTTGAAATAAAACAGAGCGTAACCAAAAGGTGGCGTCAGGAAAGAAGTCTGGAGGTTGACACATACGAGCATGGCGAACCACAGGGGGTTGAAATCGAGGTCCATGGCAATCGGGGTGAAAATCGGCACAACAACCAGCAGAATCGCGGCCCAGTCGATAAACATCCCCATGATAAAGACGACAGCCATCATGATAGCCAGAACAATATAAGGGCTGACATCCATACCAAGGAGCATGTCGGCGACCACGTCACCCCCACCCATGCTGAGGAAAACTACACTGAACAGTTTGCCACCGACAAACAGCAGCATGATCATACAGGTCGTGCGCAGGGTTGAATCGCAGGATTGGCGGATAACCTCCCAGTTGAACTTTTTGTTGGCGACAGCGAGAACCATGGCACCGATACATCCCAGTGCCGCAGCTTCTGTGGGTGTGGCAACCCCGGCCAGGATGGTTCCCATGACAGTCAGAATCAGGCCGAAAGGCGGCACAAAGCTCTTCATCGTCATGGTAATTTTTTGTGCTGTTGAGTAGGTCCGCTCTTCCATGGGAATAACGGGACCCAGTTTCGGATTGATGATGCAGCGGATCGAAACGTAGGCCAGGTACAGTCCGGAAAGCAGCAGTCCGGGTAAAATGGCTCCGGCGAACAGGCTGCCGACTGAAGTCTCTTTGAGACCGGTCAGGCCGCCGTAGACAACCAGCATGATACTCGGCGGGATCAGAATGCCCAGAGTTCCTGATGAGCAGATGATCCCTGCGGCGAGACCACGATCGTAGCCGCGACGCAGCAGTGCTGGTCCGGCCATCAGTCCCATGGCGACAACCGAGGCACCGATGATTCCCGTCGTAGCGGCAAAAACGGTACTGACAACGATGACCGCCATCCCCAAACCGCCCCTTAGGCCACCAAGGACAATATAAAGTGCGTCAAAAAGGCCTTCGGACACCTTTGAACGGTCGAGGATCTGGGCCATGAAAATGAACAGCGGGATAGCAACCAGGACGTAGTTTTGCGAAATGCCCCAGCTGTTATTGGTAAACAGGTCGATCAGGCCCATGATGTCGCCGCCGTTATCAATCAACCCATAAAAAGTGGCAACTCCTGCCAGGGTGATGGCCAGGGGGTGCCCCAGAGTAATCATGGCCATCAGGGTCACAAACATTAAAACAGTCAAAATTTCTGGACTCATTGTATCTATCTCCAGATCAAAAGAATGATCATTATTGTCTTAGTCTTTAAGGGAACGAAAATCTTCGAGCAGTTTGGCTATCCCCTGAAGGAACAGGAGACAGAAACCGATCGCCATAATGGTCTTGAAGGGGTACAGCGGGGGAGCCCATGATGTTGAAGCGCGTTCCCAGTTCTGCCATGAATCTGATGCATAACGGACGGCTCCGATCGACAACAACCCCATGGTCGGAAAAAACAGCAGCAGATTGACAATGATGCGCAATTTGGCCCGCGGTTTTTTTGCCAGTCTTGATTCGAAAATATCGATGGCGACGTGGCCGTCATGCTTATGGGTGTAGGCAAAGCCGAGTACAAAGTGACAGCCATAGAGGATCGTCGTCGCTTCAAAAGCCCATTTGGTCGGGGCGTTAAGCAGATAACGCATGATGACTTCGTAAACGACAACAATAATCAGTGGCAGTGCCAGAAAGGCGGTCAAAGAACCAACCTTGTCATTCAGTGTGTTGATACCTTTTTCTATAGGTGACATACGCTGTCTCGCTTTTGCAAAATTGAATATTTATCCGGTTCTTCTAAATTTCAGGCGGAGACGCTAGCGTCTCCGCCTGAATGTTTCAGTTGTCCTTAGTCCTGCTTGCCGGCGATGTAATCATCGATCGGCCATGGTACTACGCCACCACGCTGCTCACGCCAGGTAGCGAAATCTCTTTTGAACTGCTCTTGGGAATCGAGAGCTTTTTTAACATCAGGATATTTGGCGCTGACGCGATCAAGATAATCCTTGGTTTTGGCAGCGAAGGCACTGCGGGTTTCTTTGTCCATGGTGACAAATTCAACTTTTTCCTTGAATTTGTTGATAGCTTGAACGTTGAGGTTTTCGATCCAGGAATTCGACCATGCCTGAGTTTCGCGAGCGGCGATCTCAACAATCCATTTCAGGTCGGCAGGCAGTTCGTTCCAGGCATCTTGGTTGAAGAACAGACCGCACTGGATGCCCGGCTGATGGACGCCCGGCTCAATAACGTACTTGGTGATTTCATCAAAACCCATCGGGTAGTTGATGGCGGGTGAAGAGAATTCGGCGGCATCGATAACGCCACGCTCGAGGGCGAGGTATACTTCACCACCCGGAAGCGGAGTAACGGAAGCGCCCAGCTCATTCATGATGTCCATGAACCAGCCCGGAGTCCGCAGGCGCATCCCTTTGAAGTCTTCCATTTTGGAAGCTTTTTTATTCGAGAACAGGCCCATTTCCTGGCCACCCTGGCCACCGGGAAGGACGTGGAGATTAAACTGACCGTAGAGATCCTGCATCTGCTCAAGACCACCGCGCTCATAAAGCCAGATGTTGTAACCTTCGGCATCAAGACCGAAAGGAACGGAGGCAAAAGCAACGAAAGCCTCATTCTTGCCTTTCCAGTAGCCCGGCCAGTCGTGACCGACCTGTGCGGAACCTTTGCTGACGGCATCAAAAGATTCCATGGCGCCAACCAGTTCACCAGCAGAGAAGACTTTGATATCCAGGCGTCCGCCGGAAGCCAGCTTGACAGAATCGGCGAAGTGCTGAGCCATGTCGTAGAACAGCAGGCCTTTGGACCAGGGCATGACCATTTTCCAGCGAATTTTCTCGTCGGATGTTTTAATGGTGCGCAGCTCTTTTTTGACGGCTTCGTGACGGGTGTCTGTTCCGAATTTTTCCCGTTTGGCAGCAAAGGCGTTGGGGGCCAATGCCAGGGTCAGGATCAGAGCCAGACCGATGAACAGTTTCAGCTTTCTCATTCTTTCCTCCTTGGTCAGTGTTGGTATGTGCGCTAGGCGGCAAGTCCACCAGCGAGATTAGATGAATATATATGTATGTCCATTTATATTTAAAAGTGGTATGACCACTTAGTCGAACAGGCTAATTGAGAAACTTTCTGCTGTCAAGAAAATAAAACATTGTTCTCGTCTTGCGTTAATGTCGTTTTCCCAGCCTTTAAACCTCCTGTCAGCTTGTGACTTTTTTGTCTGCTCCGGGAGCTTTTTTTTCCTTTATGATTTTTAGCTTGCGGGCAACGCTGGCCTGGCTGATGCCGAGAACCGCGGCAATTCGCCGGGTCGTTTTATATTGTTCTTCGGCCTGGAGCAGGATTTCCTCTTCACGTTCGGCCAATATGGCTTTCAGGCCGAGGCCACTGGGAATAATCTTTTCCATGCCCGGAATCTGAACCTTTTCCCAGGTAATGGAATTTCCCGGTGTTGTTACGATGCTGCGTTCTACGGTGTTTTCCAGTTCGCGGATATTGCCTTTCCAGGGCATGCCGACCAACTGGTTGATCAGGTTTTCCGAAAACTTCTTGTAACTGTTGTATTTCCGGTTGTATTTGTCGGTAAAATGCTGGATCAGTGTCGGAATATCCTCACGTCGTTCACGCAGGGGCGGCAAGGAAATCGGTACGACATTGAGCCGATAGTAGAGATCCTCACGGAATTTTCCTTCGCTGACCAGCTGGACAAGATTTTTGTTGGTTGCGGCAATCAGGCGGAAATCGACTCTTTGTAGCTGACGTCCTCCAACGCGATAAAATTCCTTGTCCTGGATCGCTCCGAGGAGTTTTGATTGCAAGTGTAATGGCAGCTCCGAAATCTCGTCGAGAAAGACCGTTCCTCCCTCAGCCATTTCAAATAAGCCCGCTTTGCCTTTACTGTCAGCGCCGGTAAATGCTCCGGACTCATAACCGAAGAGTTCCGATTCGATTAAAGATTCAGGGATAGCAGCGCAGTTGATCTGCAGCAGGGGTTTGTTTTTTCGTTCACTTGAGCGATGAACGGTTTTAGCTAAAAGACTTTTTCCGACACCGGACTCTCCGGTCAGAAGAATTGTCGAGTCGGTTGCCGCAACCCTGAGTGCCAGGTCGACAACGGCCATCATTTTGTCGCTGCAGGTAATCAGATCATCTTCGCTCAAGAGCTGATTGCGGGCAGTGTCTGCATCAATCGGCTGGCTGTATTGAACAACGGTCAAATCCCAGATCGTATTGATGATGTATTCGATGTCTCCCTGATCATTGAAGATCGGTCGGCCTTTGACCAGAAATTTACGGTTGGTACTGGTCGAATAGGTCGCAGTAACCGGACGCTTACGTTCCAGAACAAGAAGACTGGCTGACCCGGAAAAATAATTGTCTTTGCCGACCAACTCGTAAAGACTCCTCCCGGCGAGCTCTTTATTGGTAAACCCGGACATCTCCTCGAAAGTCTTATTGACTCCAATGGTTACACCTTGCCCATCAACGACGTATATGCCGTTGTAGAGGTTGTCAAAGACAAGTTCGAGAAGTTTTTTGTCCATCACTGTCTAACCCGTAAATGGCCTTCCCTTCTATTCGGGAAGGCCAGTATCTTTTCTATCAGCTGGCCGACCAACCACAGTCGATTGTTAATGAGGTCCCGGTCATGCAGCGAGCCGTGTCGGAACATAAGAATATGACCGCTTCACCCAGTTCTGAAGGTTCGACCATCTGCTTGATGGCTTGTTTTTTTAACAGGACCTTTTCCAGAACTTCTTCCCTGGTGATGCCGTGGGTTTTCGCCTGATCCTCGATCTGACCGTCGACCAGGGGTGTCCGCACGTATCCAGGGCAGATGTTGTTGACGGTGATGCCGTAAGGAGCGCCTTCCAGTGCCAGGGTTTTTGTCAGACCGGTCATGCCATGCTTGGCGGATACATAGGCTGATTTAAATTCGGAGGCTCTCAGGCCGTGGACTGAATTGAGGTTGATAATCCGGCCCCAGCCGTTTTTCTTCATCGCCGGCCAGAAATATTTGGACAGCAGGAAGGGAGCGGTGAGCATCAGGTTGAT
>Ga0272444_10004288_pt1 | contig 12605 bp, 4 predicted proteins | sample SSMForm13_FD_201033 | JGI IMG/M metagenome (GOLD analysis project Ga0272444, IMG submission 201033) | Marine sediment archaeal communities from Little Sippewissett salt marsh, Falmouth, MA, United States - SSM-Form-13 | ecosystem: Environmental > Aquatic > Marine > Wetlands > Sediment ...
TAAGGCAGTGGATTGGTTGTCCCAACTCGTGGTGCATATTCCCGGAAGATATGAACACACCGTCCGCTATTATGGGTACTATTCAAACTGGGTCTTTGGGACACCAACAACCATGATCTGCCGGCCCGCAATCTTTCACAGACAGCCGATGATCATGATTTCACCTACGATGACTCTTATTCGCAAATTCCGCCCATTGATTATTGGCTTCAGTAATGACTGTTTCCCACCTTGTTGGGCAGCCAGCCGCACTGCGTGCAAATTATGGCAAAACACCTTGTTTGGCGGCCATAAATACTGGGATGCTCTTTCGAAAGAGCCATCGGCCAGCAACCTCAATTCCAGTATTCGCCTGATCCTGTAGCGCACCCATATATTGGGTTGCCATTGACATTGACACCCTATCGCCTTCCTGGCATACCCGGCCCAATAAAAAAGAGAGTTCCTATCTTTATCTTTTTTTTAAGGCGGACAGGGCGGACATCTCTCGATAGCGACCGCGTACTCCTTGTTCTCGTACCGGCGCCATCCGTGGTTCACCCGGACATGCGACCAAGCGCGCAAGATGAGCGCAAACGCACAGGATGTTGACAGGTCGACCAGCATGGGCGCCCCACTGACACTCTCGTTGACGTTCGCCGTGCCGTTAGAATAGGTGTCACTGCCAAGGTAGTGTTCTGTCGATACGGTCCCCTTGACGTAGTGCAGTGACCATGTATGAACCCTGCCATTAGCCTGCGATGCCTGGACAGTAAAATCCAAAGTCAGGCCTGCACTCCAGGGAATGATCCCGCACTCGTCCGGGGCAGGCGTCAGAACGTCATAGGCCATCGGTTCGTTGTCGATCTTGACCTTGATATCCAGCCGGCCAACGCTGACCGGCGGCGGATCGGGGTCGTCGCCGCTACCATCGCCACCGTGATCGACAAAGGCTACTCCGGCCATTTTGGTGCCGGTATCGTCGAACATCTCCATGCGCAGGTAGTAAGTGCCCTCACCGCTTTCGAAGCTCCTGGTCGGCCAGACGCCGAGAACCATGCCGCCGCCGACGGTCAGGTAAGGGATCGAATCCCACGGCGTGATCCACCAGTGTGCCGTGTCTTGCACCTCGTAGAGGCCACTTTCAGTGCCGACGGTCTTCGGTCCCACTATATGAGTGTGGAAGGCACCGAACGGCAACGCTCGCAAGACTTCCAACGGCCGGACAATGGGCACGAATGCCTCATCGGCCGGCACGTCGCCGGTCGCGGTAGCTTTGGCATATGAAAGCCGATAGTAACGGGTCGATGTGCCATCCTTCAGGCTGGCGCTGAAGTCGCCACGGACCAATAACGATCCGCCGTACGCGCCGTTGCTGGTGCCCGGGATCTGGTATTCGCCATTCGCCTGATTGATTTTCCAGACTTCGTCGCGGCCGATCTGCAGCAGGGTGGCCTGGCTGTCCGCCAGATCGGGATCGGGGCCACAGCCTGCGCCGCAGATGATATCCTCATCGTCGAGGAACAGATCGATATGGGTGTTGGTGACGTTCCAGCGCGTACTGGTATACGGATCAAGATAGATAATCCGTTCGACTCCATCGATAACTTGGGTCACCCGGATGATGATATCCGGGCGGAGATCGAAGCGCAGCCGTCCGCGGCGGAAGTGCCACGGCCACCAGCTGAAACAGCACCGGAAATAGCCATTGCAGTCGGTATAGGTCTCGCAGATCTCTTCCTTGCTGTAGAAGCAATGGCGCCACAGCACCCAAGGCGCCACCCGCGACGACAGGGTGAGCCCGTCAAGCCGTGATGCCAGACTTTCTTCCACAGACCGGATTTCGCCAACCCGCTGGCCTTGCGATCCAACCCATGCACGGAACACAGGTAGGTCAGGCGGTTCGGGTTGAGGGCCGAGGCGCGCAAGGCTCTTAAAAAGGCCCATTTCCGCCGAACCCGGCTCTGGTTGCGGGTTCACGCCGGCAATCCCGGGATCGCGGGTTGCCGGCGGCTCGGGCACAGGCGTGAATGCTGCAATCGACTCAGGGGTCGAAATGACACTGGATCTCGCACTCGGCCTCCCGCCGGGTCGGCGCAGGCGCGCGATCGGACCGATCGGATCCGGTTCAGGCGGCCAGGGCCGCGGCGGAATATCGGGGATCTCCTTGACAAGTTCCGGAACCCGGATCACCCGCCGGTCGAACAGGTCGCGCGCCCGCACGATGTAGGGCCACCAGCAGCCTTCGCGGTCGACGTCGAAAATCTCGACTTTCACATACGGTACGGGACAGTAGGTCGCCGTGCCGTCATTGGTCTGGACCTTGCGCACATGTCCCGATACGCAAATCCGCCATGGCCACCAGGGCCGCCAGATCTCTTCCGGAACGAAGAGATCCGGAAAAATCCGGTAAGCGCGGTTTTTCTCGATCCAATCATCAGCACTGTAGCTTTTGTGATAGACAGCCGACTCACGAACCGTCTCCGGTTCGGCCTTTGGAGCTATCAGGAATTTAAAATCCTGCGGATCTTTGATCTTAACCGCGACGCTATACTTCCCTTCCTCGTCTACCGGTCCCGATCCAATTAGGTGCCCGGCCCGATCAAAGGCGTATGCAGTCAGCTCGAGATCTTTCGGCACCCGCTTCAGTGTCTCCAGTTGCAGAGATCCCTCAACGCGGAAGTCTTCCTTTTTGGGGTTCATGGCGCTATCCTCCTTCTGTTTGGGGTTCATGGCGTTACCCTCCTTGGACGGGGCGCCGTTTGAATGAGAATCTGCCCCACCAACCAACTATTTGAATGAGAGGCAACCCCACCACTAAATATAAAAATGACACGCATAATCCCGCCAGCGCTTTGATGAAGATCATGGACGTTACTGATCTTGCCCCCCATTTCATCAGGAGAAGAGACGGTTATAAACGGCTGCAACCGAAGTGGCCACCACCCTGACCTATATCTATGCCGTCCACCTACCCCAGGCCCCGGCGCGACGCTATGCTTCAGAGAACACAACCGAATACGCCTTTGCCGACGTACGCCGATCGCTCGCCGAGCATATCGCCGAGGAGGGGCTTGGTGTCCATTGCGCTGAAGCCGGCAAAGCCCATCGAAAATCTCTCATCGCAGAGATCATGCGGCTCGTAGCATGAGGGAAACAGCAAAACTTAATTCTGACAGTTCCGTAAAAAGGCCAATTTCCGCGTTGCGCTGCATCTCGAAGTCGCTGCGGCGTACATAAGTACGCCTCACTCCTCGAGATTTGCGCGCCTTGAACTTGACCTTTTTACGAAACTGTCTCGTTTTTGACTTTTTACTGGTTCATCAATTCTGCTGAAGAATCAGCAAGAATATCGACGCCAGGGGGCATGACAACCGAGGACGGTATCTATATCTAGTCCAGACGTTCGACTTCTGCGCGTTCAGCTTCGAGCTGTATCTTCGGCGGGACCGGGTCACAAACGGCAAGAACGTGCACGCGCACCGCAAGGTTTGGGACGAGGTAATCGGCATGCGACAGGCCGGGTATCGGCTGCGAGCGGGCGGGTTCCGGCGATAGGGACGTGCGTGGAGTGACGCGCCGCCGTCACACGACCTGTTCGCTCCTTGGCCACACGCCACCGCCACTGTCCCCGAGAAAAGAACCAACGCCGGGGACCGTGAGCCTCCGACAGGCACTGCTGCCAGTGATCAGAGCGAGCGGGTCCGAGTCATCGCAGAGTGGTTCACCTGGGTCGAACGCGACGACATTGCACCAATGGCCATGAGGGAGTTCGACCTCGATCTCGTCGCCGACGCACAAACCGTAGTCGTCGTAGCGAGACTCCAGTTCGCCGATCTCCTCGATTTCCCCGCTGTCCCAATCGATCAAATAGACGGTGACCGTCCGCCCTTCCACGTGGCAGTTCCGGATCCGTACGGACCGGTATCCCACCGGGGAGACCCCATCCGCGGGGACGCCAGTCGCGCGTAACTCCACCGTGCGCGTCTGCGGCGTTGCGTCTGTGTGCGTGTAGGCCTCAAGGGTGAAGACGTGCGACTCGTTGACCGTCAGGTCGGCGCTGTCGCTTTGGGGCATGCATGCACCCCGGTAGTGACGCAGGGGAACCACCTCGCCGCGCACGTCCGACACAACCCTGACGTACTTGGCGTTCTGCACGGTCCAGTCCAGCCTGATCGCTGTTCCCTCGCCGTCGGCGTTGTAGCGGACCCTGTCGGGGGTGGTCGTGAATTCGCCGATGACGGCCGAGACTCCGCTGGCGGTGAGCGCTTCGAAGCGCTCCTCGGCCAGTAGTCCGCGGCTGCGGAGTTGGATCTCCCATCGCCCGGGCGGCAGCTGTGATGCGTCGACCGTGAGTTGCATGCTCGCGAACAGGTCGTGCTCGCCGCGCTCCAGGTTCAGGACGGGGAGGTTGCGCCATTCATCCCCGTCGAAGACCTGCACGGTGTTGCCCCCCGTCCAAGCGAAGCAGTCGCCATAGATAGTCACCGACTCCTCGTCGCTGCAGGCACTGATGGTCGTGGGGGAGATACTCCGGATGACAGGTCGCTGATAGACCAGGAAGCCGTATCGCACAGATTCATACCCGTCGGCATCCGCCGTGACGAACACCATGGCGCATCCGGCTGCCGTTGTCGCCGAGAAGTCAACGACGGTCTCGTCACCCGGAATCACGACGGTCGGCGGAACGGCAGCCACCGCAGGGTTCGAGCTCTCCAGCCGCACCGTGAGGCCGTCGTCGGGTGCGGGACAGGACACACGCGCCGTCAGCGCGATCGTGTCGCCTGCCTCCACCTCTGTCTCACGCGCGGACAAAACCAGCCTGTGCAGGACATCGACGGTGATCGACGGCGAGACGTCTACGCAGAAGCTGCGCGCTTGCAGCGTGTACGTGTGGGTGGTGAGTGTGTCAATCTCGATTCGGGCCTCGAGGTCTCTCGGTTCCCCCGGCCCGCTATCCCAGAGCACCGTGCCCTCTTCGTCGGCGACCGTCGCTGACTCGGCGCGTCGGAGTTGCACCCGAAGCCAGGCTGGGTGGCAGGCCTCCACCTCCAAACGGTGCTCATCTGGGTATCGGCGGACGAAGTCAGCGTCGACGCGGAAGGTATCGACCTCCAGCGGCTCGAGCACCTCAAGGCCGGCGTTGCTGTCGGTGGCCTCCAGCCGGTCCATTTCGCCGCGCGCACACTCGGGGATGCTGACCGGCATGAGGAGACGGATGTCGCCACTGCGGGCTCCCGGTGGGACGCGGCACTGGACACGCGAGCCGCTGACTGTCGGGTAGTCCTCGGCCGCGATTCCGCCCGGGAACACGACCCGTGCTGACGGGGAGATGTTCTCGCCGCGGATCTCGATCAGATCGCCGACGCATGCCTGGCGCGAGGCCGGTGCTCCGTCGGCCCGTCGCGTCAGGTTGACGATGTCGTCGATCCGATAGCGCGGTTCCTCGCCCAGCTGCTTGTAGCATAGCCAGGCGTCACGCGTGGCGGCCCACTTCTCCAGACCGCAGGGGTCGAACCAGCTACGGACAGTCCGGACCCCGGCCGGGAACGGTTCGGGGTTGCCGAAGGTCACGCTGAACAGAACGGGCTCCGGGCCGGTTTCGCCGCGTGACCAGGCGTCCGCAACGGCGAGAGTGGCCTTGAAAGAACCGATCGTGCGGGCGTTCACACCCGCGACGACGTCGCTGGCCGCGGCGTACACGACTTCCAACAGGTCAACGACGGCGAACACTGCGTCCGCGGCGGCCACGTAGTCAGGGCAGAAGCGAGGCTCGACGTCGCACAGGCCCAGAACGGTGATGAAGATGTCGCCGACCGCGCTCGGCGGGACGAAGCAGTCGCTCCGGATGGCGGCCAACCGGGAAGGGGCGCCACTGAGGGGCTCTCCGTTCGGATACGAACCCGGCGGCTCCTCTGGAGGGTGGCCCGGGGTCATACCCTGCCCGCGCGGCGTTCGCTGCCCTATCAGACGCAGCACCGTCGCGAAACGTCGTAGGGCGAGGCTGTCGCCTTCCTGGTAAGACCGCGCATAGGTGAGCAGTAGATCCAGTTGCGCCGTTTGCGCGACCAGCCGGTCGACGATTGCGCGGTGCTCAGCACGACGGCTCTCGTCCGACCCGGCCACGAGGTCCACGGCGCGATGCAGGCGCAGCAGTCGACTGATCTCGACTACCCGATGAAAGGCTGGAGTGCGAGGTTTAGGCCTCGCGCGACCTGGCTTCTGCGGATTATCTGTGCGCATTCCGAGCGATCTCCTTGCCTTGAAGGATAAGCTCTATATAAAAACGCGTGAGTTAACCTCCGGTGGCGAATGGGTTCCATCGCAGCGGGCAAGATTCATGACCAACTTAGCGATTGAAAGCACTCTCCGAGGTAGTCGGTTCCGCCTCGGCCGGAGGGGTCGCGAGCACGTGAAGCGTGCGCAATCCACCTGCCGAGATGCCTGCCAGAAGACGAATCGAGTCCGCCTGCACGAGCCTGATCCGCTCGCGCGCACCAAGCGGTAGCACCCCGAGCACTCGCAGGCTCACCCCTTGCTGCGACGGAGATCGTTTGAGCCGCCGCAGATCCAGGCGAGTGCGAGAAGAGCTAAAATCCCTGTCAAAGATAAGGGATAGGGACTCGTTTTTTGCAACCGTCCTTATCGCCCCCTCCCGAATTGTGCCTGCCAGTTTGTAAGCCCATCATGGAGTGCCGGCCGGAGAAGGCCAAAATTGGAGGAAACCATAACAGCAGTTGAACAAAATCGCTTCGCGGAAGTGTTTTTTCTGACCTGCTGTCTCTACACCCCCGACCGTCATTCTTTACAGCCCCCGTCGGCCATTTTTGAACATCGGTGCCAACCATTTATCTCAAAGGCAATTCGCCATAGCTCATGAAAAGATCGACCGGTTGTTTGTATCTAATCGCGGAGTTTAGTGTGACCCAGTATATCGGTTGGAATCGTAGCAAGAACGGCTATTTTTTCAGATCCGAAGAAACGACTATAATCGAATAGATGTGTGATGGAAAAGGAGGCGCGAGCTGTGTAAAATGTAGGGCTGATTTTACTTTTAGATAAACCCATATCAAAAGAAAAAATAAAATGATATAGTATATTTACTCAATTTGTATGAGGAAATCTCCCATTTCAACATAGGCATTTAACCCAGCCCTTTCATCAGTCGCCAGGAGTTTTTCAGTCAGCTGCGTTGCACCTTCCGCATCCTTCTGTTTCGCGACTGGTAGCACATGTTATCTATCTATCTGTTTGACACAACGGGGCGACGGCCGCCGTAAGGTCTGCGATTCCCAAGATCGCTTGCGAATGCCTCCTCGCCTTGGCCGCGGGCGTGCATGGTTGCGTCCAATGGCCTCGATAAGCCCATCCGATGGCCAAACTGCACTTTTCTAAACTCGCCAAAGGCCCAGTTGAAACTCGCGCCTTGCTCTTGCACCCGATCTGGGACATATGCTCAACCTCGATTCCCGTTCACCGAGATTTGCTGCCTTGCTCTAAATGGACTTGACAGTAAAATTAAAACCTTTTAGAAAAATATTTTAAAAAAGCGATTCCTTATCACCACTTATCTCTCTTTCACTGGTTCGCTGGGAGGAAGGATGCGTAAGTTGCTGTTTTCTGACACCCTCGCCTCGGACCAAGACGTTGGCGAGCGACTGCGTTCCGCGACCACGCGGTGGCAGACCGCAGCGGGCGAGGCCGAACTTAGTGCCGCGGCGCGTGATGTGGTGGCGGCTATCTTCGCCGCGCGTCAAGCGTGCGCGAGTAAGGAGAATATCGATCCGCTGTCCACGCTCTCCGACGATCCCACAGTGACCCGCGAACTGGAGCGCGTCACCGCCGCCTTCGAGAAGAGGTGCGCGGAGGACGAGAAGCTCACAGCCCTTGTCCTCATCAACCCGATCCGCGCTTTCCGTGACGCAGGCGTCGAAGTCGCTCGGGAAGTAGTGCCTCTGATTCCATTGCTCTACCCCAGACTGCCCTACAGTCAGGACGCCTACTACGACGCCGTGCGGGACGGAACCCAGACGCTCTCATGGATCCAGCAGCTGCAGGTAGTCCCACATCGTCCTGTGCTGCCATAGGAGGACGTCGTCATGCCAGGCCGTGAACTGACCTTTGACTATAACGTCGTCCTCAGCGTCAGCGAGTCCGCGCTGAACAGCCTTTTCGGCGGCATGTACGAACAGCACCCCCGGTCCTTTGTTCGCACCGTGTTTCCCGGCGTCGAGATGCACGTCCGCTACAACAAGCCCTGGCTCGACTTCGGCTCGGATCACGAGCACATGCAGATCCGAGTCCCTCGATTCGAGGGTCTGATCTTTTCATCCGTTGAGCTTCCGGAGGAATTTGACTACGAGTACCTCGTTGCTTCGATGAGTCTTCATGTGGCGCTGCGCAACGTCGAGGGGGAGCTCCGGTTGGCCTTCGCCGCCGGGGATGCCGACGCGATCGTGGACGTTTCCCTGGTGCAGCCCAACAACACGGTCGCCCGGAGAGATGCCTGCGCCGCCATGCTGCGCTTGCACATCTTGGAGCATCTGAGGGAAGAGGAGGGGGATGAGGAGGACGGGAACGACCCCTTCGCGTTCCTGAAGGAACCGCTCGTGAGCATCGAGAGGCTCATGGGTCTGCGCTCGGACACCACCGATCCCATGGAACCCGGCGAGATCACCGTCTCGGAAGAGGTCCTGACGGTCCTCGTTCCGCGATACCTGCAGGAGCCAGACCGCTATCAGATTCCCGTCGATCCCTACCAGGTCGACTTCGATCCGAGCCTGTACACCGGCGACGATGCGAGTCGTCACAGTCTGAACGTTTGTACGTTCGAGCGGTTGGTCGAGATGTGGCGGGGCGTCTTCACGTCCGATCTCGAAAGCGAGACGCGAGGAGACGCCACCTGCCCCGTGGAAACGCTGGTCCCCGGTTCCCAACTCACGGTGCGAATCTCGAAGCCGGTCATCGATTGGATCGTGCAGGATGGATTGCGGCAACGGTTCATGCGCTTCGCGGTGAACGTCGGCAGCGAGAGGCACGTGGAGTGTGGCGTCTGGGTCTCCGCCCCCATGCGCGTGCCGGACGACACGGAAGGACCGCAGTTCGTGCTGGTGTCCGCCCACCGGGAACGGGCAAGCGCTCCCTACGACCCGCCCAGCCGGGTCAAGGGTCACATTTACAACCTTACGGGGCTGCAAAGCAGGAGCGGGACCTTCGTCGTCGCCTTTGAGACGGACGAGGACGGCTTCTTCTCGGAGATGATCGAGGCAGAAGAGGGAGACATTCTGCTCTTCTGGGGATGTTCGTTCAGCGAAGTGCGCGGTGATCGCACCATCATCGCCTACTTCCCGCAGGTCGAACTGGCGGAAGGGGGCCTCCGCGTTTCCGGCTGCGCCGAGAGCCGGCGGAGATTGACGATAGGGACAACGTACTCTGGTACGATTACCTTCGGTTTGTCCGGTGACCGCGTCGTGAGTCACACGGAGATGGAGATCGACGTACCAAACTGGCTGACAATCCTCGATATGTTGATCGGCTGCTTCCCAGCGGGGTCGTTGTTCCACTCCTGGCTGTCGGGCCAGGTCGCGAGCGCCGAAGCCACGGTGGAGGGAGAGGCGAATTCCATGATCACGAGCTCCCTCTCGGGTCTCTTCTTCACCGAGGAACTTGAGCGGGATGGGCTCTTCGATGTCATGCTCGACGCCATCGAGGTGCATGAGAACGGCGTCGTGCTCAGTGGCGAAATCGAAGCGGGGAACATCCGCTCGCGCGGCCGAGCGGAGGGTGAAAGCGGATGGGGCTGGGCAATCGCGACCGGCCGCGTGGACGAGTGGCGGGGTCAGGAGCCTTGGAGCCCCGATGCCCGCTACGGCTGCGGGCCGCGAGTCGTTCGCCCGCCGGCCCGGTTCTTTCACGTGGACTTTTACGGGGGTGGCACCAGGGAGGAAGGAGTCGACTTCTACGTGTCGGCTCCCTTCCTTGAGGGGAGCTTCCCGACCACACTGGGGCTCGCCGACCTCCATAACGACTACGATTTCGACGAGATCAACGTAGAGCTGCTGAAGGAACAGGACTACTCCGTGACCCGTCTGCACTTCGACCTGACTGAGACCACACACGAGCGCCTGGCTGGACGGATCTTCGCGGTGCGATGCCCATGGGGGAGCTACGCGAAGGTGAGATACCTGGAATGGGCGGTCGAGTGGGTCACTTACGAGCCCGAGCCGGTGCCCACCGTCGACATGGCTGGGAACTGGTGCAAGGACACCGAGGAGACGGTGATCCAGAGAGGTCGCTTGCGGCGTTACATCACGGGCGCCCATCGCTACTGGACGGAGAGCCTCGCACTCGAGGTGGGCGGATTGCACCTCCCCCGTCTGTCGACGACCTGGGAGGTGGCCTGCACGGTGGATGGCCCGGCAAGACGGATCCTCGGCGTGACACTCGACACCAGGGGTCTGGAGGCCGACTTCGCCGTGGACACCCGGATCCTTCCCGAGGACTACTTCGACGACTACGGTCACTTCCGGTTTTTCGTGCGCGCGCGCGTCCGAGACGTGTTCGGTGAAGTCGCCTCGACTATGCGGGAGTTCCGCGGCTCGATCTACGACGAGACCCTGGAGTTCATCCTGCCTGAAATCGAAGAGCGCCAAAACGAGGAGATTAGGCGCCCGCCCGATGAGCGGGGGACCAAAGTGGTGGTCTCGGTGGACGAGGAGGAGTGCGCCAGGGTCGAGCAACCCGGTTTCGAATCCAGTGCCGAGCACTGCACCGAGGTCGGTGTCGAAGTGGAGATCAACGTCCATCGGGAACGGTAGCAGTCGACAGAGGACGGCCTCGCCCCTTAGAGTCTGACGTTGGTAACGGTAGGATTCTTTTGAAAAACAAATTCTTGCGAGCGCAGTAAGGGCATGATTCACTCGTTTTAGACTGGGAAGCGAAGTCGAGGTTGGGGCGATTTTTGTTTAGGAAGCCGAGTCATTATCACAGGGCGTAGTTTCGGTTTGGGTGCCAATCGAACACTTCCTGATGTAAGGGATTCGGCAATAATGCGGACCATTTTTTGTGCCGAACATTTTTCTTACTTAAGTTTTCTACAAAAGTCTCACGCTGCCATCCACAGAATTAGCTCCACAAGAGAATTTAGGACGGATTTTCGTGGGACGGCGAAAAGCATACCAAAATTGATGGACCCTTAAAAAATCAGGCGGCCAATTTGAAGTCCCCCCCGAGCCGCCTGCGCTTGGTTGGGGAAAATCAAGCCAAAATTTGCTTCGCCAGTTTGGACGCTTTCTTTGAAAACCCAATAGGTTCTGAAAATGATCCCAAAAGGGCCCTTTTCGGCGGCCAAGACCTTTGCCCTGGCCCGCCGGACCCTGGCTGCCCTCAATAGATTCAACCCGGCGGCCTTCATGATGGCGAAGAACCGCACGGCTCCAAATCCCCTGACCCTGGGCTTTTTGATCCCTGTGAGCCGGTCAAGCACCCTATGGTAATTTTTCTTTGTTTGAAAGGGCAGGGGTGTAAACACAAAGGCTGAGCTCTGATCGATCCTGGGCCGAGAGTACTGATGGGGTCACTTTCGGGGTCATTTTTTCACGTTATGGTTGAAAATATTTTACTTATTGCAGTCAAGCAGAACTTGCTTTTAATGCCCGAAATTCAAAGGAAAAGCCCGGAAATCACTCAAACACGGTTTTGGTGGGGAGACTGATTCGACTCCCGCCGCCTCCACCATAATCTGGAAAAAAAGTTCACCGATTAAAGGGGATTACCTGAGCGAGGTGATCCCCTTCGTCGTTCTGTAGTAAATTCGGGGTAACTCGAACCAGGTCCCTCTGGTACTTTTCCGCCAACGCGCTGCCGTCGGCATGGGTCAGGTTCGGGATGAAGCGGCTGTAGCGCTCCTGACCTCATCCTGACAAACCTCTGTACCGCCGCACATTGATTGCCTTCCATTTGAGGAGCGGCTGGTTTTGGATGCGTGCCTGCAAGGTTGTATCAGAAGTCAAAATTGTCGAGTCGATTTCCCCATGTTCGAGCAGCAAGTCCAGGAATTCGCGTTCAGCATCGGAGAAAGGCAGGACCACGGATAGGCCTTTGCGGCATTCCTTTACAAGACGCGCTCCGTATTCAGTTGATTCCACTTGGAGCTCAGGCCAATGGACGCGCAGAGTGGGTATCAACTGCCTCGCCAATTCAATGGCGTCAAAGTCCACATCGTCCGCAGAAACCGTCCTCCAATCTTTCCTGTTCATTGCGCCGTAGACCACGAACCCGATGCGAAGGAGGCGGGGATCAAGGTAGTCCATTTGGAGAACCCGGTGGCCGTCGAACAGGTCCCGCGCCTGTTTGCGCGCAAGTAGCGCCGCCAGTTTCCCTGCCGCCAGTTCATGGTAAGCCAGCACGGAAATCCCTTTGGCCCGCCAAGCACCGACGGAATGAGAGTCCCGGGTCCTCACCGGCCACAGCGGGAGACGGAACATGAAATTGATGTCCACTTCGAGGTTGCCGCTCCGGTCGGGGGCGTTTTGATACCGCAAGGACCACTTGCCGCCGGCGTGTTCTTCAGACATCCGCCTGACTGTGAAACCCTCCCGGGCGAAGACTGCTTGAACGGCCTGTTC
>Ga0272444_10004289_pt1 | contig 12605 bp, 10 predicted proteins | sample SSMForm13_FD_201033 | JGI IMG/M metagenome (GOLD analysis project Ga0272444, IMG submission 201033) | Marine sediment archaeal communities from Little Sippewissett salt marsh, Falmouth, MA, United States - SSM-Form-13 | ecosystem: Environmental > Aquatic > Marine > Wetlands > Sediment ...
GATATAATCCGTGATATAATATATTTGTCGGTATATCCGTCAACTAAAAAATCTTTTAAATTGTCGTGTTAATCCAAGAATTACAACATTTAGGGCTAGACGAGAAAGAGGCTAAAGTATATTTAGCCGCCTTGGAGTTCGGGCCTACAACTGTGGCTAAATTAGCCCAAAAATCAGGCATAAAACGCACTAGTATTTATGAGTTTTTACCAGATATGCTTGCTAGAGGTATATTAGCCACTACCGCATCGGGGAAAAGAACTTTATACACCAGTATTAACCCTAGAGAATTAAACCTATTAATTGAAAAACAGCAAAAAACTCTTCAGGATGTAATCCCAGAACTTTTGCTACTTGCCAAAAAAGGCCCCCAAAAACCTAAAATTAGATTTTTCGAGGGTACAGAAGGGTTAAAACAGGTTTGGAACGATACTCTAAACCAACCCGAAGGATCGGAGGTATTGTTTATTGCCGTCTGGGGAGAAACTTTTGATGTATTACCAAAATCGTTTCTAAATAAGTATATTCTGCAGCGAAAACAAAAGAATATAAAAGTTCGCTGTATAGTCCCCCACGACAAAGACGCTGTTACTGGGAAAAAGAATGATGCCAATGAACTTCGCGAAACATTAATTGTCCCCAAAAAGGATCTACCCATAAAAACAAAGCTCAACATATATGGAGATAAAATCGCTCTGTTATCTTTTGGTGATGAAAAAATCAGCTTGATTATTGAATCTCAACAAATCGCAAATATGATGCGATCGATATTTAACTTATTGTGGAGCAAGTTAAAAAAGTAGCTTTGACTCCTATTTTAGTATCTTACTCAGATATTGCCCGGTGTAGCTTTTCTTGCACTTAGCGATATCTTCTGGGGCACCAATAGCAACAATTTCACCACCCTTATCTCCCCCTTCTGGGCCTAGGTCGATAATCCAGTCGGCAATTTTTATTACATCTAAATTGTGTTCTATTACTAGCACAGTATTACCTTTTTCAACTAACCTAGATAATACTGCCAAAAGTTGTTTGATATCTTCGAAGTGCAAACCAGTTGTTGGCTCATCTAAAACATACAGAGTTTTACCAGTAGCCCTACGAGACAATTCGGTAGCTAGTTTAATTCTTTGGGCTTCCCCGCCCGACAACTGAGTGGCTGGTTGACCTAACTTAATGTAACCCAAGCCTACTTCTTGCAAGGTTTTTAGTTTTCTTTGAATTGATGGGATGCTTTCGAAAAATTTTAAAGCTTCGTTAACCGACATTTCTAAAACATCGGCAATATTTTTATTCTTATAATAAATATCTAACACTTCTCGGCTATAGCGCTTGCCCTTACACACTTCACAAGGCACATATACATCCGGCAGAAAGTGCATTTCTATTTTTATAACCCCATCTCCTCGACAATTTTCACACCGTCCACTCTTTACATTAAAGCTAAATCTACCCGGCTGATAACCTTTCATTTGCGACTCTGGCAACTTAGCGAATAAATCGCGTATATCGGTAAACACCCCGGTATATGTAGCTGGGTTACTGCGAGGGCTGCGCCCAATTGGCGATTGATCGATGTTAACTATTTTATCTAAATTATCTATACCTTCTATGGTTTTGTGAGCGCCGGCCTGAGCGTGACTACCATGCAAAACGTTAGTTAGCTTTTTAACTAGAATTTCGTTAATTAAAGTTGATTTACCAGAACCAGATAAGCCCGTAACCGATACAAACAAACCCAGAGGAACATTGACATCTACATTTTTTAAATTAAATTCACTGGCCCCTTTAATAGTTATCTTCTTGCCATTTGCAACTCTTCTTTGTTTAGGGATTTCTATACTTTTTTTGCCAGACAAATATTGACCAGTTAAAGACTTGGCCGATTTTTTAATTTCTGCCGGGGTACCGCTAGCTACTACTTTACCGCCCATAACCCCCGCGCCTGGGCCAACATCCAACACATAATCGGCACACATAATAGTTTCTTCGTCGTGTTCTACCACAATTACCGTATTGCCTAAATCTCTTAAACCTTTAAGTGATTTAATTAATTTATAGTTATCGTGTTGGTGTAAACCAATTGATGGCTCATCTAAAATATATATTACCCCTGATAAGCCCGACCCAATTTGGGTAGCCAGCCTAATTCTTTGAGCTTCACCGCCAGACAAAGTGTTGGCACTTCTGCCTAAAGTTAAGTAGCTTAAACCCACACTTTGCAAAAACCCTAACCTTTCTTTAATTTCTTTAAGCGCTTGGGTAGCAATAGCTTTAGATTTGCTGTCTAATTTAAGCCGATTAAAGAACTTAGCCAGTTCTTCTACTGATAAATCGACCAAATCTATGATTGATCTATCCCCTACCTTCACTGCCATAAATTCTGGTTTTAATCTGCCACCACCACAAACTTTACACACCCTTTGCACCATAGTTTTATCTATTTCTGCCCTCATAAAATCGGAATCCGTTTCTTTATACCGGCGCATTAAATTAGGGATCACTCCTTCGAATTTAATTGCATACTCATTTACATTGCCACGAGCAGTTTTTTGTTTAATTAAAACTTCTTCATCCCCTGTGCCATAAAGAAGAATATTTAAAGATTTCTTAGGCAAGTCTTTAACTGGCGTATCTAAACTAAATTTATATTTTTTACCAACTGCTTCTAACATTTTATACACCCAGCCTCCGTTGGTGCTCATGCTAAACCCACCAGCCTTAATTGCCCCTTCTGAGATAGTTAAGTCTTTGTTAGGAATTAACAAATCTGGGTCTATTTCCTGGGTATAACCCAAGCCTGTGCAATACTCGCAAGCCCCATGAGGGCTATTGAAAGAAAAATTTCTAGGCTCTAGTTTAGGAATGCTAATATTACATTTGGGGCACGCTAAACTTTCGGAGAAAAAGTAGTCTTTGTCTTTACCTACATCCCACACCACCACCGAACCATTGGATAAATCTAAAGTAGTTTCTAGCGATTGCACTAGTCTTGATCTTTGAGCTTTATTATCCGAATCGTCAGCTACTAATCTATCCACCACTACCTCTATAGTATGTTTCTTGTTTTTATCTAAACTAATTTCTTCGCTTAACTCGTGTAATAATCCATCGATTCTAACTCTTAAAAACCCTGACTTTTTAATATTGTGTAGCGTTTCTTTGGCCTCACCTTTTTTGCCTACCACCAAAGGAGCTAGTAAGGCATATTTATCTAGCTTTAGATCAGTAACTTGGTCTACTATTTGATCGATGGTTTGCCGCGCCACCACCCCACCACATTTAGGACAATGCGGGATACCAATGCGAGCAAAAATTAGCCTTAAATAATCGTAAATTTCGGTGGTGGTACCCACAGTTGATCTAGGATTAGTAGACGAAGATTTTTGGTCGATTGAAATTGCTGGCGACAAACCATTGATATGATCCACATCTGGTTTTTCCATAATCCCTAAAAACTGCCTAGCATAAGCCGACAAAGATTCGACATAACGCCTTTGCCCTTCGGCATAAATTGTGTCAAAAGCTAGCGAACTTTTGCCAGACCCAGACAAACCCGTAATAACCACAAACTTGTTTCTGGGTATTTTAACATCAATATTTTTTAGATTATGTTCCCTTGCCCCGCGAACCTCTATATAATCGTACATCTATTTATCTAAATGAAATATTCTAACTCGAAGAATAGGGATAGAAAAATCTACCTATTACCCCTCCGTTTTCCCCCAAGCCCAAACTATCGCCTAAAAAGAAATAAGCAAACATAAATAATACCAAACCAGTAATGGCTGAAATAATAATTTCTTTGCCCAAATTTGCTTTACTAGGGTCACCTGCAGATAAGCCATAAATTATACCCCCAATTACAACCATCACTGCAGCCAAGATCCCAATGATCTCGGCTACCATATTGTAGAGTTCCATCATTAAACCGGCAAAATTATCAGCTGGAACTGGTGTACCAGTATCAGCCGATGAAATGCCTATAAACGACATTACAATAAAAAAGACAATTAAAATTAGTAAAACCCCCTGAGCCACGCGCAACCAAATAATGCTTTTGGGGTTTTTATTGTCTTTCATGCTTGACATCATACCTTAAAATTGCACTTTTTTCAAGCACTAATAAAATTAGGTTTTAATTTCTTTATCTTCAAACCCACACTCTCCGCAAGTTGGTATTTTGTTTTTGCCTTTTAATGTCATCAATCCGCCACAAGTTGGGCATTTTTCTGGAACTGGTTCTTCCCAGCTAGCAAAATCACATTTGGGGTAGTTATTACATCCCCAAAATATTTTGCCACGCTTAGTTCTTTTTTCTACCACCTGACCCTCTTTACACTTAGGGCAATCCATTACCACTACCGCCTGTGTCAAACTTTTAGTGTTTTTACAGTCTGGGAAACCACTACAAGCTAAGAATTTACCAAACCGCCCCATCTTCACTATCATTGGCTTGCCACACTTTTCGCAAACTTCATCAGTTTTCTCATCTAAATCGTGCTTGGTTACATTTTTCTCTTTTTCTTCTAGCTTGGCTTGGAAATCTGGATAAAAACTTTTTAAAACATCGGCGTATTCCATGTTTCCTTCAGCAATTTCGTCCAAATCGTTTTCCATTTTGGCCGTAAACTCGGCGTTTACAATTTCCGGGAAATGTTCCACCAAAAAATCATTAACTAAATAACCCACTTCTTGTGGCATCAAGTGTTTTTTATCTCTAGTAATATATCCTCGACCAATAATAGTAGTAATAATTGGAGCATAAGTAGAGGGGCGCCCTATACCTAAACTTTCTAGAGTTTTAACTAAACTAGGCTCAGTGTATCTAGCCGGTGGTTCGGTAAACTTCTGCTGTGGGTCAATATCTTTGACTGTTAGCGCTTGCCCTACATTAACTTGTGGTAATGAAGTTTCTTTAACCGAAGTTTTAGACATAATTTTTAAGAAACCCCAGAAATCAATTTTTAAACTCTGAGCTAGTAGCAATTTGTTATCCGACGTAATTTCTAAATCGGTTTGAGTTAAGCTAGCATCGGCCATTTGCGAAGCTAAGGTTCTTTCCCAGATTAACTTATACAACCTGTACTGTTCTGGAGAAAGATGATCTTTGATTTTGTCTGGTTCGTATTGAATGTGGGTAGGGCGAATTGCTTCATGAGCTTCCTGAGCTCCTTTGCTTTTCGTTTTATAGGCCCTAATAGCATCTGGAATATATTCTTGCCCCAATTTATCTGTTACCCAGCTACGGATAGCTTCTATTACCTTTGGGGTAATATAAAAAGAGTCTGTTCTCATGTAGGTAATTAAACCAACTTGCTCTTTGCCTCCCAATTGGATACCTTCGTACAACTGCTGAGCAATCGTCATAGTTTTTTTAACACTAAAACCTAATTTAATACCAGCTTGCTGCTGCAAAGTAGAAGTAGTAAAAGGCGGACTAGGTCTTCTTACTTTCGGGCTATCTTTAATATCAGAGATTACGGAATCATTTTCTTGCAACTCTTCAACAATTTTTTTGGCCGATTCCTCGTTGTTAATAGCTATAGCTTTGCCATCAATCTTGGTTAAATCAGCTTCAAACTCTTTGCCATCTATTGTGTAGATAACTTTAATCTTCCAATATTCCTCAGGTTTAAATTTATCTCTTTCTCGTTCTCTTTCTACAATTAACCTAACTGCTACCGACTGCACTCTACCAGCCGATAACCCTCTAAATATCTTTTTCCACAACAATGGCGAAAGCTTATAACCCACCAACCTATCTAACACTCTCCTGGCTTGTTGAGCATTAACTAGGTTAATATCTAACTTTCTGGGGGTATCCATAGCATGTTTCACCGCCTCTCCAGTAATTTCATGGAAAACTATCCTATCGATTTGGTCTGTAGGCGCACCCAAAGCTTTAGTAATATGCCAACCAATAGCTTCCCCTTCTCTGTCTTCGTCAGTTGCTAAAATTAAGCCATCCGACTTTTCGTATAACTTTTTCAATTTAGTTACTGTTTTACGGCTTTTGGTAGGGATAACGTATGATGGTTCAAAATTTTTATCGACATCTACCCCTAGGCTTGCCTTGGGCAAATCTCGTAAATGTCCCATCGAGGCAGTGACTTCGTAATCTTTACCCAAAATCCGGCCAATGGTCTTGGCCTTAGTGGGAGACTCTACAATTACTAAAACTGGTTTCTTGCTTGCCACTTACCTAACTTATAATTTAATAAACTTGCCTGTACTCGTAGATTTTACCATCCCCTTAATTTCCATCAAAGTTAGTGTACTACTGACTTTCTGGCTGTCAAGTTGAAGCTTTCTCGATAAATCATCAATCGATAACGGATTTTCGTTTAAATATTCCAATATATTATCCTCTACCCCACCTCCGGTATTTTTAGATATTGGCTGTGTTTCATTCCTTGTATCTTTAGTGATATTTAACACATCCAAAACATCTGTATAATCGGTAACTAAATGCGCCCCCGATTTAATTAACTGGTTTACACCCTTGGCTTGATCTATAAAAACACTCCCCGACACACCAAAAACTTCCCGATTATAATCTAGAGCTAAGTCGGCTGTAATTAAGGCTCCGCTCTTCTGGCCTGCTTCAACTACAATTACACCTTGAGATAACCCCGCTATAATTCTGTTTCTAGCCGGGAAATGGTGCTTCATTGGTTTAGTTCCCACGGGATATTCCGATATAACTACCCCACCCCGCAAAACTATCTCTTTCGCCAAATTCCAATTAGCCTGAGGATAAAAACAATTCTGGTCCAAGCCAGAGCCAATCACCGCAATTACTGGCCTGCCACCAGCAGCCACTGATTCTTTTAACGCCACTGTATCAATGCCATAAGCTAAACCCGATACTACCGATAATCTTCTAGATAAATTCCTAGCTAAGTACCCAGCTACTCTTAAACCATAATCAGTTGGTTTGCGTGATCCCACTATAGCTACTGCCAGGTTATTTAATACTTCAGGGTTGCCCCAAACATACAGTTTTTCTGGGGCATCTGGGATTTGCGCCAGGGTTTTAGGATAAAAATTATTTTGCTTGTCAATTAATGTAATTTCCAAATTTTTTGTCATAAAAAAATAATATCTTGTATAATAACCTTGTATTTATAACTGGGGGCACGTGAGTAAAAAAACTATTACTTTATCTAGTATATCAACCATATTTGTTGTTCTAATAATAGCACTAGCAGTGTTATTGGTTAGCAACTACACAAAAAATTTTAATAGCGGTATTAATCTAGAACCAGAAATATTAGACTTAAAAACCAATCTCAAAAATGATTCTGGTCAAGACATGGTTTGGTTATTCGATAATGCAACCGATATAAATAATGTTATTACTGGACAAAATATTGCCTCTGACGTTTTCGAAAACCATATTATTTTAGGTATTTTGGGCACAACTTACCCTAATTCTGGTTACACTTTTGGCTTAAATTACGCTCGAGTACGAGGCACCGATGTAAACATTAATTACCAAGTTCAAAAACCCACTGACGATCAAGCCTACCTAGAAGTTATCAGCTACCCCCAACTATTTTTAAAAATTAATAAAGACATGTTGCAAATTGGTACGCCACTAGACTTCATGTTTTACAATCAAACTACCAAAAAACAAGAGCTTATTAATCAAACTATAACCCTATGAACAAACCCATCAACACTTTAGACATCTCGACTGCTTCTATTATTAGAGTTATTATCGTGTTTATTGCTCTGTGGTTTTTGTATTTTATCAGAGATATTATTGCCATTGTTTTCGTTTCTATTATTATCGCTGCTGCCTTATCACCTAGCGTTGATAAACTAGAAAAAAAGAAAATCCCCAGAGCTGTATCTATTATCGTTTTATATCTGCTAGTTGTTGGTTTTTTGGGCGCCTTTATCTACTTTGTATTCCCACCTATGATTTCCCAAATTCAGCAACTAGCCGATAGCCTGCCTAGCTACTTTAAAACTTTTAGCAACTTTATTATCAGCCTGCGAGATGTTAGCACTAACGGGTTGCTTAACGCTTCTCAAGCTAGCTTAAGCTCGCTATCAAACTTCCTAGGAGAATTCATTAACAACATATTTAATACCACTATCGGGTTCTTTAATGGTGCTGCTGCTTTGTTGATGATTTTTGTTTTAACTTTGTATTTCTTGCTAGACGAAAACGGCATCAAGAAGTTTTTTGTTTCTTTAATGCCCATCAAGCAGAAAAGTAAAATTATTAGCATAACCAGTAAGATTGGTAAAAAACTAGGCGGCTGGTTACGAGGCCAAATTATTTTAGCCATTGCCGTTGGAGTTGTGGTTTACGCTGGCCTATTCTTGATGAAAGTGCCTTACGCTTTAACTTTGGCTATTTTGGCAGGATTGTTAGAAATTATCCCAATCATCGGGCCTATCATTGCCGCTATCCCCGCTATTTTGGTAGCCTTTACCATTTCCCCAACCATCGCCTTAATTGTTACCGCTTTCTACATTTTGGTTCAAGAATTAGAAAACAAATTGCTTGTGCCTAAAATCATGCAGCACGCTGTTGGCCTAAACCCTATCACCATAATTATCATTATTCTGATTGGTGCTAAGCTTATGGGTATTATCGGTGTGCTATTAGCTGTACCAGTTGCGGCTGTGCTGTATGTAATTCTAGAAGAATGGCACATCTTGGCCGATCAAAATAAAAAATAAATTAAACTTATTTTAACAGCTACCAGGGTGCTTTATACAGAAGCGCCCTGATTTAATATATTCAGAGTGCTCCATGAATTGGTTAATATGTTATCGACCCCCACTAACATCTTGCGCAATTACTCTTAAAAACACTAAAAAAATTTCTACACAGTATAACCTGTTTTCAGACAACAAGGTTTATTTAAAAAATTATAAAAAATGCCACCTTTTTACAGATGGCTAAAATCTTCGTTTAAGAATTTTAAATGGTTGACACTTGTTAGTAATTTACTGGCCTTAGATTTATCAAAACTATCAATACGTAGTTCTGACGGTACAAACAAGTGACAAATCTCGGCTAACTGATGACCGGACATATAGTTATCAGGGAGATGGTGCCAAGCATTGATATGAGACACCAACATTAAAGCAAGGGTTGTTTTGTTAGTACCATCCAATTCCGACATTTCTTCTATTTTGAGGTATGTTTCTAGATTTATGGGGATCTGTCCATTTTCGCTCCTTCTATTAGCTTCTGTTAAAAACTTCGTTGGTTCTGCATCAAACGCTTCAATCATCAAATCGGGAGCTTGTGGAAGTAAAATGATTGGGCTGAACGTAATGGCTTCCAACAAGGCTGAGCACAACCCTCTCCCCATCGATATCCCCCCAAGATCATACACACCCCACAGAGACCTCAGAAGCAGTCTCAGCAAAACTAAATTTTCGATACCTTTTATCTCTAATGAGTTCATTGCTGTTCTAAAGCCTCCCTTGTTTTCAAGATAGGTAAAGTTTATTAATAAATTGCCTCTCAGTCAATCTTATTCTATATTGATAGGCTTGTGTGGAAGGAGTTCTAACCCTTTCACATCGGCATGTTTAAATAAAGAAAAACCACTTACCAGAAGTGGCTTTAAAAATTTCCTGAAATTAAAGATCAACTTTTTTAAATGAACGGTGGATGAGAATGGTGTCTATCGCCAGTATCATCTTCCACAGCATTGTTATTTATATTTAAATCATTACTAATTTCTGCTAGCTTAGGTGTGCCGAACCAAGCTAAAAGAGACAGTGACACAAACAACAACACCCAACCAACATAAAATGCCCATTCTCGATTTTTAAATCTATATAACATGAAAGAAATTATTGAACTGCTTAATAAAAACACTGCTAACACTATTGCAAAATCTTCTCCCATGATTCACCCCTTAGCTTGTTAAAGTTCACTCAGTAATGTGGTTTAAATGTATAAAAAACCATGCTCCCAGTCAACATTTATACATCATATGTAAGCTATTGATTCTGGCGAAGGAAATCGATTTCGTCACGCAGCTCAGCCGCTTTTTCGAACTCTAAGTTTTTGGCAGCCAAATCCATTTGGTTTTCTAAGTCTTTAATTAACAATTCTAGCTCTTCGTCACTAGCAGATTTACTGAATTTTTGCAGCTTATTTTTATATTGTTTCGATTTATCTTTCTCAGATTTTTCTTGAGATAGTTCAATACTACTAATTTTTTTAACAATCGATTTTGGCGTGATCTTATGTTCCTGGTTATAAGCCACCTGCTTTTCACGCCTTCGCCCCGATTCTTCCATAGCCGTTTTCATGGCTCCAGTGATTTTATTGGCATACATGATTACCCTACCTTCAGCGTTTCGGCTAGCTCGCCCAAAAGTTTGGATTAAAGAAGTGCGCGATCTCAAGAAACCTTCTTTATCAGCATCCAAAATTGCTACTAACGAAACCTCTGGCAAATCTAATCCTTCTCTAAGTAAGTTAATGCCCACCAAAACATCGTATTCACCCAATCGCAAGCTTTTTAGGATTTCAATTCTCTCCAAAGTGCTAACATCGGAATGTAAATACTGAACTTTAATACCATTTTCGGCCAAGAAATCGGTTAAATCTTCTGCCATCTTTTTAGTTAAAGTTGTTACCAATACCCTTTGAGATTTTTTAGCTCTTTTGTTAATTTCCTCGATCAAATCGTCTATTTGCCCGTCGATTGGCCTAACTTCAATTTCGGGATCGACCAACCCAGTTGGTCGCACAATTTGCTCAACTACCTGATCACTCAGATTTAATTCATAATCGTCTGGCGTGGCCGAAACATACACCGCTTGATGAATATGCTTTTTAAATTCCTCAAATCTTAGCGGCCTGTTGTCCAAAGCGCTAGGCAATCTAAAACCGTGTTCAATTAAAGTTTCTTTTCTAGACCTATCACCCAAATACATTCCTCTAATTTGCGGAATGGTCATGTGCGATTCATCTATAAACATCAAAAAATCGCTGGGGAAATAATCTATAAGCGTAGCTGGTTCTTGTCCTGCCCCTCGATTACCTAAATATCTCGAATAATTTTCTATCCCCGAGACATAACCCATCTCTTGCAACATTTCTATATCATAATTAGTTCTTTGCTCTAATCTCTGGGCTTCTACCAACTTATTGTTCGCTTTTAATTCTTTAGTTCTTTTATTTAGCTCTTCTCTAATATCTTTAATCGCTTTTTTCACCCTTTCTTCCGAAGTAATGAAATGTTTAGCCGGATAAATTTCTGTTTTCTTTACACTTTCTCCTAATTCGCCAGTTAAATAATCCAGATATTGAATTTTTTCTACTTTATTCCCAAAAAATTCTACTCTCATAGCTATATCACTATACGAAGGGAATATTTCTACCAACTCTCCCCTAACTCGAAAAGTGCCTCTAGCAAAATTTATATCATTTCTTTGATAATGGATATCTACCAACCTTCTAAGCAGTTGTTCTCTAGCAAAAACTTTACCCACTTCGATTTCTATGGCCACATTCTGATAATCTTCTGGCGAGCCGATACCATAAATACACGAGACCGAAGCCACGATTAAAACATCTTTGCGAGTTAATAAAGATTGGGTCGCCGCATGACGCAATTTATCGATTTCTTCGTTAATCGAAGCATCTTTGGCAATATATGTGTCGGTTTGTGGGATATACGCTTCTGGTTGATAGTAATCGTAATACGATACAAAGTAATGCACAGCGTTATTGGGAAATAAATCTCTAAATTCAGCTGCCAGCTGAGCCGCCAGAGTTTTATTATGAGCAATAACCAAAGTAGGCCTCTGGATTTGCTCGACCACTTTAGCCATAGTAAAAGTTTTGCCAGAACCTGTTACCCCAAGCAAAGTTTGATGTTTATTGCCAGATTTAATACCAACAACCAATTTCTTAATAGCTTCTGGCTGATCCCCCGCTGGTTTAAATTTACTTACTAATTTGAATGTTTTTGGCGCCATTCTTCTATTTTTTTATGATCTCCAGACAATAATACTTTTGGTACTTTTAACCCCTCAAACTCTTCTGGCCGAGTGTAATGCGGATGTTCTATATCAAATTTATCGCCATAACTTTCTTCTGCCAAAGATACTTCGTTACCAATCACACCCGGCAGTAATCTGGTTACTGCTTCCGTTATGGTTAAGGCTGCAACCTCTCCGCCCATAATTACAAACTCGCCCAAACTCAACTTCATATCGACATATTTTTCTATTCGAGCATCTACCCCTTCGTATCTACCACAAATAAAAACGATGTGTTTGTAGCTAATAAATTTTTCCGCCATTTTTTGGCTAAAAACTTTTTTACTAGGGCCCAGCAAAATTACTAAAGTGTTTTTGGGTTTCTTTTTGCCTACAACTTTTTTAATAGCTTTAACAATTGGTTCAACTTTTAATACCGTACCCGCCTTGCCGCCACCATAAACAGCATCATCAATTGTTTGGTGGTTATCTGTAGTAAAATCCCTAGGGTTAATACATTCAATCGAAATCTTTTTAGTTCGCAGGGCTTTGCTTAACAAGCCTTCTTTAAAAAAGTCTTCGATTAAATTAGGGAAAATTGTAATAAAACTTAATTTCATAACCAC
>Ga0272444_10004291_pt1 | contig 12603 bp, 11 predicted proteins | sample SSMForm13_FD_201033 | JGI IMG/M metagenome (GOLD analysis project Ga0272444, IMG submission 201033) | Marine sediment archaeal communities from Little Sippewissett salt marsh, Falmouth, MA, United States - SSM-Form-13 | ecosystem: Environmental > Aquatic > Marine > Wetlands > Sediment ...
TTCGGCCCGGACATGTTATTTCCGCATTCAGGGCCAGGACGGCTTCAAGGTTTGGCTCAACGGTAGTGAGATCCTGACCGACCCCGACGGAACCAGCGGTACGGGGGATATCGTCTCCACAGCGCTGGACAGCGGAGTGAACCGTCTGCTGGTCAAAGTGGTACAGGACAGGGACACCTATCAGATAGCAGCCCGTTTCTGCGATGGGGCCAGCCAGTACATACCCGGTATCACTTACCACCTGGAGGATCCGGCCAGCCCGGATCCCCATGCACCGTATATCGCTGCCTGGTTGACCAACGGATTCCACTACTGGTCCAATTTCTGGGGGGCCCTGAGCCACGATTTCCTCGGCGGCGAGGCCGATATCGATGCCTACGAAGGACTGGTCTCAGGCGGGAAGACCTGGCAGCTGTGGGATATCGGCTCCGGTTATGTGGACTTTTCCACCCTGTACAGCGATATGGACGTGGGGGCCGTCTATGCCTTCACCCATGTGTACAGCGATTCGGCCCAGCCGGTCACCCTGTGGCTGGGCACCTATTCGGGGGCCAAGGTCTGGCTCAACGGCTCCGTCGTCTATTACAATAATACCTACCATGAATACGAGGCCGATGCCCAGCAGGTCGCTCTGGATCTGGAAGCCGGCTGGAACCGGCTGCTGGTCAAAGTCAGCGTCTGGTACGGAGCCGAGCTGTCCGGGCGCATCGGGGACGGCCAGAAGCGGGCCCTGGAGGGGCTGGACTACGATCCGGCACCGACGCCCTCGCAGTATGTCCACGGCTGGTTGACCAACGGCATCTATAAAAATCATAATCCCGCCACCCGGCTGACCGAGGACTATCTGGACGGCGAGGCCGCGGTCGAGCCGGCGGAGGGCGACAGCAGCGGCCGGTATATCTGGAAGCCTGGATTCGCCGGGACCAACTGGTTCGACCTGGAGGCCCATTTCTCGGAGGATGGCGGGTCCCTCACATCCGGCGATATCCAATCCATCGATCCCCAGGGCATCCTGTATAATCTGTTCGCCTGCTCGGCGGCCCGGTTCACCGAGTCGGACTACATCGCCGGCCGTTACACCTTCGCCGACACCTATGGACTGGCCACGATCGGCTCGGCCAAGTCCGGTTCGATGCTCTATTTCGAGGACTTCTATGACCAGCTCGGCGCCGGCCAATGCGTGGGTGAGGCGTTCCGGGAATGGTTTCGGGATCAGGGTGGCAACGGCTTCGAGAACTGGGAGGTGTGCTGGTACTACGGCATGACCCTGGCCGGCGACCCCACGCTGAGGATCAACGTTTGCTCGCCGCCGCAGGCTGTCGATGATTTGTCCGGCATGCTGTCAAAGGGTGATATCCATCTGCAGTGGAGCGAGCCGTTCGGCGAGTGCGGCGTCTCCCGGTATATCATCTATCGCAGCGATCAGGCCGGTTCCCCGGGCGATTCGCTGGCCGGAACCGTGGACACCGTCTTCACCGTTCCGGGTGCGGCGGGAACCGATGCATACTACACCGTCAAGGCCGTCGATCCGGAAGGACAGAAATCGGCCGGGTCCAATCAGGTGGGCGAGTTCAATATCGGACTGAGAAATGTGAAATGATCTCCGATAGGGAATTCGATGAGCCCTTAAGCCAACCGGAAAGTTCTGCCGTTCAGGGCCGATGTATCAGGAGATTAAAAAAAGTCTTGACAGTTTTTTCTTCATCTGATACAATAGTAAAATAAGGGGGTATACCCGATAAAGAGGTATACGAACTATCTATCATCCTCATGGGACAGAAAGGAGGAGAGAATGAAGAAAACTCTCTTGTCCCTGATTGCGCTGGCAGTCTGCTCGTATCTCGGGGCCGGCCTGGCCTGGGCCGAGGGGTACGGCTCACCGGTCATGGACGGCACCGTCGACGCCGTTTACGGTGCGGCCGAGGCCTCGGATCCCAGCGGAGATGGCGCCGGCAATGCCAACATGGACCTGCTCGACCTCTACGTTTGTAATGATGCCAGCTACTGGTATTTCTGCTTCACCATCAACGATGATATCGGCACCACCAACTGGGGTAAGTACGCCATCTACATCGATATCGACGGGGTGACCGATTCCGGCGCAGACACCTCGGACGCCTGGGTCCGTAACGTCCGAGGGACCAACCCTCATCTGCCCGAGTACGGCATTTACAGCTGGGTCGATGGCGGGGCGTATGATGTCTATCACACCCAGCTGTGGGCATACAACGACAGCGCCGGCAGCTGGACTCAGTACGGAAATGTCGATGGGGTCGGGCTGAGCGCCGGGACGTCCTCGGGGATCGAGTGGAAGATCGAGAAATCGCGGCTGATGTCGCCCGCTTCCCTGTGGTGCGAGGTATGGTCCACCGGCGGAAACAACAACGATAACGCCCGCGATACCTCCAACGATCCGGCCGACGACTGGAACGCCGATCCGGACAGCAGCTGGCAGCAGATGGCCTATCTTGATCTGTCCACCCTGGTCCATGAATCCACTGGGGCCGACACGACCAAGCCCCGGCTGGAGAGTGCCGTGGCCACCGGCCCAACCTCTGTCGATCTGAGTTTCAGCGAGGCCATGGACACCTCGGCCTTCAATCACAACAATTACAGCATCGCGGGCAAACTGGCGGTGACGGCCGCCGAGTCGCTGGGCGTGGACGGCGTCAGGCTGACCACCGCCACCCAGACCTTCGGCGTGAGTTACACGGTCTCGGTCAGCTCCGCGGTCGAGGATATGAACGGGAACTACATCCATCCGGATCACGATGAGGCAACCTTCACCGGCTTCGGCGTGGCCACGGTGACCTTCATCGTGGATGACTCCGCCGACAGCGTCTGGCAGCCTGGCTTTCTGTTCAAGGGCAGCTTCGACACCAATTCCTACCATGCCTACGATCCATCCTGGGGACTGGGTTTCCTCTATGACATGTACGACGACGGCACCAACGGAGATGACACCCCCAACGACCACATCTGGAAGCGCTCCCTCGACCTGGTGGTCGACGGCGGGACGAACACCTGGGAATGGGGTGTCACCGATACCGGCGGCGTGTGGATCGACGGCAACTGGCAGTTCCAGGTCACCGATCAGACGGCTTTCGATCTGACCTACACCACCCAGGAGCAGGCCAACCACGACGTACCGGTGGTCTTCTCGGTGGATATGGCTACGGCCGACTCGGTGATGTGGCCGCTGCTGGTGGTGGGCAGCGTGGCCCCGCTGAGCTGGGATTTCGATCCGGCCAACGAAGACACGCTCAACGACGAGGGATATAACGGCGATGCCCTGGCCGGGGACAACATCTGGTCGGCGACCATCACCTTCCCCATGGGCTCCAGCGAATGGGTCGAGTACAAGTACGCCAACGGGGCCATGGACAACGATCTGCCATCCTATGTCAACCGTATTCACATCACCGATGACGACAACTACGGAGCGGGCAACCCGCAGATCCGGCCGACCGACAAGTTCGGTTACTTCCTCGATGTGATTCCCAAGGCGGTGGACGATCTGTCCGTTACCCTGTCTGGTGGAGCCAAGTCAAGCAGTGGCGATGTCCAGCTGGAATGGTCTCACGTGACCCTGAACCTGAATGACCACCCGGTCTGGGTCGACCGCTACAAGATCTATCGGGACACCGACCCCGGATCGGTGGGCACCACCCTGCTGGATTCCACGACCGGACTGTTCTACCTCGACAGCGGTGTGGCGGGCAATACCTCCACCCACTATTATTATTCGGTCCGCGCCGTCTCGGTGACCAAGGAATCCGCGGATTCCAATCCGGTGGGTGAGTTCGACACCGATCTGGTGAATGCGAAATAATATTTGCGCCTATCTGTTAAAGGACGGGTGCCGAATCTGTGAGGCCTGCTTTCTCCGCAAAAGCCGAGGAAGTGTCACAAAAGCCTCTGGAACCCAGCTTCCGGCATCCGTCCGCTTTTCCGGGCCGCCTCTCAGGAGGCGGCCTTTTTTATCCGCAGGGAGGTTTTCTTCGCTTGCATCGCTGAAAACGGGAATATATTTTTATCGGCGGTTGTCTAATTGTTGAACCACGCCACCGGACCTTTTCATGGGCGAACATTTGGACGGTCAATTGACGGACGAAAAACTGGTCAGCCGGGCTCAGAAGGGCGATAACGAGGCTTTCCGAGAGCTGGTCAGGCGCTATGAATCTCTGGTGGCCGGAACCGTCATCGGCATGCTGGGGAAATGTGCTGAGGCCGATGACGTCGGTCAGGAGACCTTCATCCGTTTCTACCGGAGTCTGAAGAAGTTTCGGGGCGAGTCGAAACTGGGAACTTACCTCACCCGCATCGCCATCAATCTGTCGCTCAATCAGTTAAAAAGACGGAAGCGCCGCTCCAATCGGTTCTTTTCCACACCAGTCGATGAGCTGCACGACCTTCCCGACGAAAACGCCACCGCCGAACCCAATGAGGACAGGGAGATCGTTCAGCAGGCCCTTGGCCGGCTGGAGATAAAGTTCCGTTCCGTGATCGTTCTCCGGCTGATCGACGGGTATTCCACCGAGGAGACGGCGAACATATTGAAGATTCCCGTCGGCACGGTGCTGTCCCGATTATCAAGGGCACAACAGAAACTGAAGGAACTTCTCACTCCCTATTATGGAGCGTGAACATGAAGAAAAAGATAAAAATACAGGAGCTGCTCTATCTGTCCTTTGACGGACGGCTCTCGGAGGAGGAGCAGCGGCAGCTGGAGGACGCCCTGGCCGGTTCGCCCCGGCTGCGCAAGGAAAAGGAGCGCATCGAGACGCTCCGTCGAGAGATCGGGCAGCAGGCCGCCCGAACCTTTCGGCCCTTCTTCGCCGAGCGGGTGATGCACACCATCGCGACGGCCGTGAAGGCGAGAAACGGCCTGGAGAAATTTACCAAATCCCTGCAGCTGGCCTTTCGGAGAGTGGCCCTGGCCGGGGCCACCGCCATTCTCCTGCTGATGGTTGTCAATATCGTCAGGACAGGCGATCTGTCGGTTGCCGGCGCCCTGGGCCTGCCTCAGGAGACACTGGTGGAGGTGCTGGAGTCGCCGTTCGATGCCACCGTGGAGGATGTGCTATGAAGATCGAGACAAAAACATACCTCATCATTGTGCTGACACTGTTAATCGGCATGATCATCGGGGCACTGATGACCGGAGCGGTCGTTCGGCATCGGGTCCGGCGATTCATGTCGCTGGGGCGTCCGGATCACCTGACCGCCCGCATCGAGCGGATCATCGAGCCGACTGCGGCTCAGCGAGACACCGTCCATCAGATACTGATGGATCATGCCCAGCAGTTTCACGAGATCCATGGCCGCTTCGAGAGCCAGCTGCTGGCCCTCAAGGATTCCCTGAAGAAGGATCTTGATCCCATCCTCACCGGGGAGCAGAAGGAACGGTTGGAACGAGTCCCCAAACCGCCCAGGCATCTCAGAGACCGCCGGCCGGAACAGCGGAAGGATTCGCGGCTGGAACAAAGAAATGACCGCCGGCCGGGAACCCCGCCGCCAGGAGAAAAACGTCCGCCGGGAGCTGCGCCGCTGCAGGGGGATGACCGGCCGCCGCCTCCGCCGGAGGGGGGGCAGCCGCCGCCTCCGCCGCCGGGTGAGGGATCCTGATGAGGGTATACCGGACTACGGCCCCCTGATGTTTCCGCCGCCGAACCATGATGGTTCGGCGGCTTTTTTTTACGGATGAGCCGGCCTCATCTCTCTATGGCCGCCAGGCTGAAAGAGTCCGGCGGCCGTAGCCGAGGCCGGGAGCGATTGGTTTGCAGCGGACGGGAGGAACCATGCCCTTTGTCAGATTCTGGGAATATTTCCTGCGGGCGGATTGTCTAATTATTCAGAAGGCTGAAAACCTGAACAGAGAGGATGACATTGAACAGGAAAAACGAACACAGAGAGGATGCTGTTCACATGAACGGCTTTGAGGGCAGAACAAGTCTTTTTGGGCTCATACTGTTCATCTGTGTGTTTGCTCTTCTGGCGATCACGGCACAGATCGCTCAAGCGCAGGATGCCCCAAGGATCACCCTGCGCGATGCCGTCGATACGGCCCTGGAGCTGAATATCGACTTACAGCGGTCATTCGATCAGGTCCTATCCGGAGAGATATCTGTGCGGCAGTCCGGGGCTGCTTTCCTGCCCGACTTGAGCGCATCGGCCTCGGCGTCCCGAAGTTATTCCCGGGACTATGATCCGGTGACCGATATGACGGACGGCCGCGAGAGTGAATCCTTGAACCTTGGCCTTTCCACCCGGCTGACCTTATTCGACGGTTTCAGCAATATTGCATCTCTGCAGAGCTCCAAACTGCAGCTGTCGGCGGCCAGGCAGAGCCTGCAGCGTGTCCGCCAATCGATTGTTTTCGAGGTATTTTCCCGTTACCTCCAGGTGTTGATGGACCAGGAACTGCTGGCCAGCGAGCGGGAGAATCTCAGCGCGCAGCGCCAGCAGCTGCAGCGTATCGAGGAATATTATAAGGTGGGAAATCGATCCCGGGCCGATCTCCTGCAGCAGCAGGCGGAGATCTCTCAGTCCGAGTTGAGTATGCTGCGGGCGGAAGAATCCCTGCAGATCAGTAAATTGCAGCTGATGAAAACGATCGGCCTGGAGCCGGCAGCCGACTATGAGGTGGAGATCGTCCCGGTCGAGAAACTCATTGGTGAGATGGCCGGCGAGAATGTCAGCATTCAATGGGCCGGTGATTTACAGAATCGAACCGATATCGATGCGCAAGAACTCTCCGTTGAGGCGGCAAAGAAGGGAATCACCTCGGCCCGAGCCGGCTACTGGCCATCGTTATCACTTTCCGCCGATATCAGCTCCGGGTATAACAGCTCCTCAGTGTACAGGGATTTTTCCGATCAGATGCTGGATATCAATCCGAATGCCAGGATCGGCCTGAGCCTGTCGATACCGATCTTCGATCGCTCTGTGACCCGAAGTTCCGTCCAGAAGGCGCAGATACAACTGGCCAGTGAGCAGTTAAGTCTTGAGGATCTTCGGCAGACCATCTCCCTGGAGATTCAGCAGGCTTTGTTCGGCTACTCCTCTGCGCGAAAGGGACTGGAGGCGGCCCGGGCGCAGCTGGAATACACCCGGCAGGCGCTGCAGGTGACCGCGGAACGATACGATGTCGGATCGGCCATTCTGACCGAACTCAGCCTGGCCCGGGCGCAATATGTATCCGCCAACAACGACTGGATCCAGGCCAATTACAGCCTGCTGTTACATCGCGTAGCCCTGGATTATTATACCGGCCGTTTGGGCGACCGTCCGATCGCGTCGCTATGATCCTCAAGGGCACCAATGGCGCCCTGAGCTCAATCTCGGAGGAAGTCAATGATGAAGAAAAAGATTCTCATCTCCCTGGCTGCCGCTGTTGCTGCTGCGGTCGTGATCATACTGGTCGTGTCCCGCAGCAATGGTTCGGGGAGCACGTATCAGTATGTCCAGATCACCCGGGGCAACCTGGAGAACACCATCTCGGCCACCGGGACGGTCAATCCGGTCAGCACCGTGGAGGTGGGTACGCAGGTCTCGGGGACCATCGATTTTTTGAAAGTCGATTTCAATGATACGGTGAGGAAAGGGCAGATATTGGCCGTCCTGGATACCTCCCTGCTGAAGGCGGCTGTGCTGGATGCCCGGGCCCAGGTGGACCGCCAGCAGGCTCTTCACCAGCAGGCCCTGGCCGATGAAAAGCGCAACCGTCCTCTTTTCGACAAGGGTTTCATCTCGGAGCAGGAATATCTGCCCCTGGAGATCGCCGTGAAGACCACCCGGGCCAGCCTGCAGTCGTCCCAGGTAGCCCTGGAGCGAGCCGAGACCAATCTGGGCTACGCCGTCATCCGCTCGCCCATCGACGGAACGGTCATCGAGAGAGCGGTCGAGGAAGGACAGACGGTAGCTGCCAGTCTGCAGGCGCCGGTTCTGTTCATCATCGCCGAGAATCTTTCTCAGATGGAGATCCATGCACAGGTGGACGAGAGCGATATCGGATACGTCCGGGAGGGACAGGAGGTTCGCTTCGACGTCCAGGCCTATCCGGATCAGATCTTTGACGGTACCGTCAAGCAGGTTCGGCTGCAGCCGACCACCGTGCAGAATGTGGTCAACTACACCGTCGTCGTGGACGCTCCCAACCCGGATGGCCTGCTGTTGCCCGGCATGACGGCCACCATCGATTTCATCGTCGAGCAAAGAGAGAACGTCCTGCTGGTCTCCAATGCCGCGCTCCGCCTGGAACCCACACAGGAGATGATGAAGCAGCTTCGTCAAACGATGCCGCGGCGTTTCGAGTCTGTGCCCGATTCGCTCCGTGGTCGGGCAAGTGAGCGTATGGCCTCAGGGCCAGCCCCGGGAGGAAGCATCATGCGGAGCTTGTTCTCCGAAGAGGGCTCATCGAGCGAGATCGCGGCGCTGTGGTTCTTCGATGAGGAGGGCCGGCTGAACATAATACCGATCCGCAAGGGAGTCACCGACGGCCAGCGGACCGAGGTCCTCAGCCTCGAGCCTCCGGAAGGTGCTGCCGGGGAGAGGCACCGGGGATCAACAGGCTTGCCGATGACTATCGAACTCCGGGAAGGTCTTCAGGTGATCAGCAGCGTTTCGGGGGGGACGGAACGGGATGATTCCAGGAACCAAAACATGAGGCCGATGTTCGGCCGCAGGCCGCCTTTTTAACCGCCCGATGTTTTCTAAACCAGCTATGAGCCGTTGAGTTCTATTCCGACTCCCATACCGGCGCGATATGAGGAAGAGCCGATGAATTCTCTTATCGAAGTCAAGGGCATCACCAAAACATACCAGATGGGTCAGGTGGCCGTGCACGCTTTAAAAGGAATCGATATGGTCATCGAGGACGGAGAGATGGTGGCCATCATGGGCTCATCCGGTTCGGGAAAATCGACCCTGATGAACATCCTGGGCTGTCTGGATCAGGCCACATCGGGGAACTACATCCTCGAAGGGGTCGATATAAACGCCTTGAGCAAAAATGAATACGCCGACATACGGAACCAGAAGATCGGCTTCGTCTTTCAGGTCTACAATCTCCTGCCCAGGACATCGGCGCTGGAGAACGTTGAGCTGCCGCTGTTTTACGACCGCACGGGACGCATCGGCGCCCCCAAAAAAGCGGCCGTCGAGGCGCTGGAGCGGGTAGGGCTGGGCGCCCGGATGGATCATGAGCCCAGCCAGCTCTCGGGTGGAGAACAGCAGCGAGTGGCCATCGCCCGGGCGCTGGTCAACCAGCCGGCCATCATCCTGGCCGACGAGCCCACCGGGAATCTGGACACCAGGACCTCCATCGATGTCATGGCTCTCTTTCAGGAGCTTAACGATCAGGGAATCACGGTCATCCTGGTGACCCATGAGCCGGATATCGCCCGGTATGCCAAGCGGACCGTGGAGATCCGGGACGGCATCGTTCGGCGGGACGTTTTGATCGAGAATCGCCGAAATGCCGCCGAGGATTTTCAAAACTACCGCCAGAATAGCGATGACGGGGGGCGGAATCATGATACCGGTCTATAATCTTCTTCGGGCCGCCTATCGGAGCATCATGAAGAACCGTCTGCGCAGCCTGCTGACCTCGCTGGGGATCATCATCGGGGTTGGCGCGGTGATCATCATGGTCGCCGTCGGGCAGGGATCGCAGAAAAGCATCGAGGAGGAAATCACATCCCTGGGCAGTAATCTGATCGTCGTCTTCCCCGGCGGCAGCCGCATGGGAGGAGTGCATCGCGGGGCGGGCAGTTTTCAGACCCTGACCCTTGACGATGTGGAGGATCTTCAGGAACAGGTTACGCTGATCGACGGCATCTCGCCCATCGTCAGCGCCGGCGGGCAGGTCATCGGTGGAGGCAATAATTGGAACACCGGCATCGTGGGCGTCTCCCCGGAGTACCTGGAGATCCGGGACTGGGGGCTGAAGTACGGTCAGATGTTCAACGAGGCGGATGTACGCTCCAGAAAAAAGGTGGCCGTTCTGGGCCAGACCGTGGCCGAGGAGCTGTACGGTGAACAGGATCCCACCGGCGAGAGGATCCGCATCGTCAACACACCTTTTACCGTTATCGGCGTGCTGGAAGAGAGGGGGCAGAATCCCATGGGCCGTGATGAGGATGATATGATTCTGGCTCCCTCGACCACGGTACTCTATCGTCTCAAAGGCGGTGGGGAATACATCAACATGATCAACCTCAGCGCTGTTTCCCTGGAGGCCATGGACGCTGCCCAGGAGGAGGTACGGACTATTCTCAGGGCATCTCACCGCCTCGATCCGGTCGATGAAGACGATTTCACCATCCGCAATCAGGCTGACATCACCGAGGCGGCCACCTCGGCCATGGAGACGATGACCCTGTTGCTGGGCGCCGTGGCGGCCGTTTCCCTGGTGGTCGGCGGCATCGGCATCATGAACATCATGATGGTTACCGTCACCGAGCGGACCCGGGAGATCGGTATCCGCCTGGCCATCGGCGCACGCGGAGGAGATGTGCTGACCCAGTTTCTGGCCGAGGCCGTGGTTCTCAGTCTCATCGGGGGCCTGATCGGCATCCTGATGGCTTTCGGCGTATCCTTCGTGCTGAACACCTTCACCTCCGTTCGGGCATTTATTCAACCGGGCATTGTGCTGCTGGCCTTCTTTTTTGCCGGGACCGTGGGCGTTCTATTCGGGTTCTTTCCGGCGCGCAAGGCCGCTGCCATGAATCCGATCGACGCGCTGCATTATGAATAGAAGCTGGCCGTGACCTCAACCGTAAAGGAGTGATGAACCATGACCGATGATGCACATCGAATGTCAACACATCACATCATCACTGACGATCTGGCCTTTTCAGCCTATCTGAAGATGAAGGGCCATCGTCTCATCAAATGCGATCACAAAAAATCAAAGACCATCTTCACCTTCGACGCCGATGGCAACGATCTGGAACCCAGAGGCGCCGAGGAGATCAAGGTGGAGTTCATCAACGGTCCGTTTTTGAAGTACTACAACGAACTGAGAAACCTGAAGAAGGTTATCTAACCGAAGGAGGAATGAACCATGAGACGCTCTTCTTTTACGACGATGCTGCTTTCGCTTCTTCTCGGTGCCTGTCTGTTATTGGGGCTCGGGAGTGCTCTCTCGGCTCAGCCATATGGAGGGCATCGTGGCGGCGGCCGGGGGGGAGACCATGGCAGGCGGGAAGGTCATGGTGAGCAAGGAAACCTCGGTGATCAATTGACCGAGGACCAGCGGGCGGCCCTGCATTCCACGACACTGCAGATGTGGCAGGAAGGCGCCAGCCGCGACGAGATTCGTGACGCGGTCAAGGCTTTACTCGAGGGATGGGGCATCGAGCGGCCGGAGCATGACCGGGCCGATCATGGGCCTGGAGAATCCGGTCCCGGCCACGGCCGGGGCGGTCGTTTTCTGCGCGTTCTCTCCGGACAGCTTAGCGAGGACCAGAAAGAAGAGCTTCACCAGTTGATCGGTGAATTACGTGGCCAGGACGCTTCGCCGGATGAGATCAGGGCCGCGGTGGAAGAAAAGCTCTCCGGGTGGTCCATCGAATTGCCGGAGCCGCCTCCGGAGCTGACTCAGGAACAGCGTCAAACCCTCCGCGCTGTCATCTTCGAGCTGTGGACAAGCGGCGCAACCCGGGAGGAGATCCGCTCCGCCGCGGCCCAACAGCTTGAGGACTTTGGAATCCAGATGCCCGAACATGGCCCGGGACCGTTCAAGCATGGCCCCCGTCAGGGCGCTCATGGCAGAACTCCTCTGCCGAACATCCACGATTGTCTGAAACCTCCTCTAACCCGGGAGCAGCGGGAGACGGTGCATGAGACCATCAAGGGACTGCGAAAGGAGGGAGCCTCTCCAGAGGAGATTCACCAGGTCATCCGGACTCTGATGGAAGGGTTCGGGATCGACATTCCTGATCTTGAAACTGAGCTGACCGGCGAGCAGAGATCGACGCTTCGAAACGCGGTTCTCGATCTGTGGCTGGCCGGGGCGACCCGGGAGGATATCTGCCAGGAGGTTTGCGATCTGCTGGAGGAATTCGGGTTCGAGCTGCCCGAGGAATCTGGTGAGCTGCCGTCGGCCGGGACATCAGAAATGGCGGCCATTCAGGCTCAGAACTACCCCAACCCGGCCAATCCGGAGACGCAGATCAATTATACTCTGGGCGTATCTGAAGATGTCAACATACAGGTTTATAACATCTCCGGCCAGCTCGTGCGTACCTATGATGTCGGCTATCAAGAACCCGGCAGTTACAGCCTCCGCTGGGACGGTCGTCACCAGAACGGACAGCTGGTGACCAGCGGAGTCTATTTTTATCGCATCCAGGCCGGGCCCCATTCGGTGACCAACAGGATCGTTCTGCTGAAATAAGTAATCCCTCAGACGACGCGGTACGGTGACATGGGGGTGCCCATTTGGCGGGATCACCCCCTTGTCGCTTTCTTTCCGTGAAAGGAGAATACGGTCATGAAACGGATGAACGTATCGATGCTCTGTCTGGCCGCCGGAATGCTGGTCGCCGCATCGTGTCTGCTCGGCTGCGGCGGCCAGGAGCTGGTCAGCACCTGGCG